>ERZ795050.2-NODE-2-length-338454-cov-228.368577_pt1 | contig 338454 bp, 329 predicted proteins | sample MGYA00375134_ERZ795050 | MGnify/ENA primary metagenome ERZ795050 (study PRJEB30179, sample SAMN05720221) | activated sludge metagenome | isolation source: Anaerobic digester | place: Japan | collected 2015-05-26 ... | reverse complement strand
TTTCACCAATCCCGTCATCGAAGCGGTAAAAACTATGGTCAGCTGAAAAAAATAACCGAATTTTTGAAGAAAAGGATGGGCAAAAGATGCGAACGATACATTCCACTCCATATGAAAAGTATGCAACTTTCGGCGGCATCCTGATGCTTTCGGCTTGGGGTTTCGCCATGGTCATTGCCTCTTTTCTCTTCCTCTATGTGGGGCACCTGCTGGATACACTTTTCGGAACCGCACCCAATTTCATGCTAGGTTTCTTCCTTCTGGCAGTCTTTTTGTGTGTCATGCGCTTCTATCAGGAAGCCTGGAAAAAAAGAAAGGATGTCTGAATACAAAAAACATAATCTGATTACATAACTTGCCCCCCCTAAAGCCCCCTGTTTTAGGGGGGTTCTTTTATCTATAACAAAATAGTAAATTGCATATTTACTACAAATAAAATAGTATAGATTTTTATGCATGCAATGATTAAAATTATCACCGATAAGTTATTTGGAGGAATAACAATATGAAAAGAAAGCAAAATTTTGTTTTGTTTTTGTTGATTGTTACCGCTGTTTTTTTTATTTTTGGATGCGCCGCTGATAATACATCAGAATTAATCGCCGAAGATTATAAAAAAATGACCAATGATGACCTCCTGCGCTATTATTACCGTCTTAACGATGAAATTGAAAAGCAGGAAAAACAATCCGGGCCGCAAGTTGGTATCGGTATAGGAGGGTTTGGACGACACACGGGAGGCGGTGTCGGTGTATCATCCGGAGCAACCGGATACACTGCCGAAGAATTGCGGGCGCGGCAAATAGATGTGCGGATGGAATTGAAAAAGCGCGGCTTGACGCCATAAAATAATCTACATTTTTTACAACAATCTAATCGTTTGTCATTAACCATCAGGATGCAAAAACGTGTTCTCACAGGTTACCAGACCTGTGACTACCTAATAAACGATAGATGTAGAAACAATTAACAATATTAAATTTGTGATAATCGGTGCAGGCGGTGGAAAGCTCTCTGCCCAGACACCATATCAATATTACCGTTGCCGACCGAAATGATTATCATGACTTTTTCGCCCTGCTTTATCAGATTGTGACCGCGAAACTGGAAGCTAAAAAATTTCCGCTTTTTTAACAATAAAAAAAGGACTGGTATTCCCAATCCTTTTTTTCTGGCGCGCCCAGGAGGATTCGAACCTCCGACATCCAGATTCGTAGTCTGGCGCTCTATCCAGCTGAGCCATGGGCGCTGAGCATTATAATGACATGCACGTTTACCTCAGATCCACTATTCAAAATGGCGGAGAGAGCGGGATTTGAACCCGCGGTACACCTTTTAGGGGCGTACAATCGCTTAGCAGGCGATCGCTTTCGACCACTCAGCCATCTCTCCGCTTTTTATCTGGTCGATATTAAAACAATGCGTCAAATTAAAGCACACTGGATGCTTCTTACATTTTACTGGCGGAGGGAGCAGGATTCGAACCCGCGAGACTTTCGTCCAACGGTTTTCAAGACCGCCGCCTTCGACCTCTCGGCCATCCCTCCTTAATTATTCCTTTTCACCGAAAGTCGGCCAGCACTCACTATCGAGATATTCTATCAACTCCTCTCAGATAAGGCCTCAAAGCTTCCGGTATGATAACACTCCCGTCTGCCTGCTGATAATTCTCCAGTATCGCTACCACCGTGCGGCCCACAGCCAATCCGGACCCGTTTAGCGTATGCACAAATTCTATCTTACCGCCATCTTCGCGCCGGAAGCGAATGGAAGCACGGCGCGCCTGAAAATCTTCAAAGTTGCTGCAGGATGAAATTTCCCGATATACATTTTGCCCCGGCATCCATGCTTCCACATCATACGTTTTAGCAGATGAAAAACCCAGATCGCCGGCGCATAAATTAACCGTACGATAATGAATCCCCAACTTATCCAGCACCGCTTCCGCGTTAGCAGTCAACTTCTCCAATTCATCGTAAGAATATTCCGGTTTGGTAAATTTAACCATTTCTACTTTGTTAAACTGATGCTGACGCACCAAACCGCGCGTATCCTTGCCATAAGAACCAGCTTCAGAACGAAAACAGGGTGAATAAGCGACATAATAAACCGGCAAATTGCTTTCTTCCAGTACTTCTTCCCGATAGATATTCGTCACCGGAACTTCCGCCGTGGGTATCAGATAATATTCCATCCCATCGATTTTAAAAAGATCCTCTGCAAACTTCGGCAACTGTCCGGTGCCGGTCATACTTTCACGATTAACCATAAAAGGCGTGAGCACTTCAGTATAACCATGTTCGCCGACATGCAAATCAAGCATGAAATTGATTAATGCCCTTTCCAAGGCGGCTCCCATGCCTTTATATAAAGTAAAGCGAGCGCCGGCAATTTTAGCACCACGGCTAAAATCCAAAATATTTAAATTTTCACCGATCTCCCAATGTTCCTTTGGTTCATATTTAAAAACGGGTTTTTCACCACCAAGACGAACAACCACATTATCATTTTCGCCGCTACCCACCGGCACGGATTCGTGCTGCATATTGGGAACCATAAGCATGAACTTATTAAGATCATCCTCAACGGCTTTTAAATTATCATCGAGTCGCTTTATTTTTTCTGAAACCTCCGCCATCTTGGCAATAAGAGGGGCGGCGTCTTTTTTTTCTTTTTTTAATCTGCCTATCTCTTTGGAGGCATCATTGCGCTCATTGCGCAAAGTTTCCACGGTCAGCAAGATATCTCTTCTTTCCTTGTCCAACGTCAGGAATCGATCAAAGTCAATCGCCTGACCCCTTTGCCTCAATTTCTTGCGGACCAAATCAATATTCTGCCTTAAATACCTGATATCCAACATATATTTCCTGTCAAAATTAGGCTGTTCTTTTTCAAAAGACGGTGAGAATTAACATTTTGAGTAATTGAAGTCAATCATTTTGTCCGCCGTATTAATTCTAGGAACGGCCCAAGCGGTTCTTCACAAGTTTAACGAGCGCGTGTATTTCCCTGCTTTTCAGAAAGTAAGCAACGATAAAAAACGAAAACGCCCCCGCCACTATTGTTACAAGAAGATAAATCGCCTTGTCTTGAAAATTCGCCGTGATATCCCAAGAAAGATAAGAATTGATAAGCAGTATCACGCCCAGCATAACCAAAGAAGATAAAATAATTTTAGCAATGGACATGTAGAATAGTTTGTCCAAAAACTTGCCAATCTTTTTTTTGAGCGCCATATTGAGCACAAAAATATTGATTATTACCGCAAACGAATTGGCCAGGGCAAGACCATTATGTTTTAACGGATACATCAAAAGGACGCTGAAAATTATGTTGACCCCAAAAGCAATCAGCGCCGCCTTGAGCGGCCATTTGGAATCCTTCAGAGAATAAAAAGCAGATATATAAACGCGAATGATGGAAAAGGCCCATAGTCCAAGAGAATAGCAAATTAGGGCCTGGCCAGTTAAAATGGCTGCCCGGGCATCAAAAGCTCCCCTCTGAAATAAAACCGACACAATCGGCTGACTAAGAACCATCAAGGCAACCATTGAAGGAATAATTAAAAACAACGTCAGACGCAAGGAAAAAGAAAGGCTGGATTTCAATTCTTCAATATTTTGTTCCGCGACATGCCGTGAAAAGCTGGGCAGAGTCGCGGTGCCGATAGCGATAGCAAATACGCCCAGCGGCAGCTCCATAACTCGATCGGCATAAAAAAGATAAGTGACAGATCCATAGGGTAGCATAGAAGCAAGAATGGTTCCCACAAACACATTAAGTGTGTTGACTGATGAGCTGAATACAGCCGGCAGAAACAAATAACTGATTTGTTTAAGCCCCGGATGCTTCAGGTTAATTTTTGCTTTTAATTTTACTTTGAACTTAACAAGAAATGGCCACTGCATGACCAGCTGGAGAACGCCTCCCAGCAAGACACCTATAGCCAGTGCCGTTATAGGTTCGGCAAAATAATCGCGTAAGGTCAAAGCTGCCGCTATCATGGCAATATTCAACATTACGGGAGATAAAGCAGGCGCACTGAAATGTTGAAAGGAATTCAAGATGCCCATACACAAGGCAACAAGGGCAATAAAAAAAATGTAGGGAAACATCAAACGATTTAAAAAAACAGCCAAGGCAAATTGTTGCGGGTCATTGATAAAGCCCGGAGCAATTATTCCAACAATTATTGGAGAAAATATAATGCCCAGTGCTGAAATAACTACCAAAACAATGGATAAAATAGTAAAAACAATGGACGCCAGCTCAAGGGATTCTTCTTTTGTTTTTTTCTGCAAATATTCCGTAAAAACCGGCACAAAAGAAATGGTAAGGGCACCTTCTCCCAACAACCGGCGCAGCATGTTTGGTATACGGTAGGCAACCCAGAAAGCATCTGTTTTCCAGCCGGCACCAAAAAAAGCCGCAATCACAATATCGCGTAAAAGGCCAAAAATACGGCTGAGCATTGTGGCGGCGCCGACAACCCCAGCCGCTTTAGCCACCTTGGTTTTTTCAGAAATAATGATATCCCCCCAATAATCATTTAATCATTCATTAATCACGCCTACGCATTTTAAACAATGAAAAGAATAATTCATATATCTTTGTGAAGCAATATCAAAATATCATGAATATAATTAAATGGGCAAAAAAGAGGCGGCCACTGTCATGGCCGCCTCTCAAACGACATTAATTTAACTGTTCCTCTACCTGCCTCCTGCCTGAATCTTTCTTAACTGTGCCGGCGTCTTAACGGCTTTCGGATTAATAAATTTCGCCATTGCCTTTTCATTTTCGGGACAGGATTCGTTCAAATAAACAATTTTCCCGCCTTCCTGGAACTGAATAAGCAGCTGATAATAATATCCGGGGATAGTTTTCCACGGATCTTTCGGATTGACCCTTACCCGTGAGTGGTAAAATGGTTTTACCTTTTGCGTTTCATATTTCACTTTACCCAAAGAATATTCTGTTTCTACCTCTTCCATGGCCTTAATCAATTTCTTAATATCGTTCGTTCCTCCCGCCGCCTCAATAGCAGCTTTAAAATGATAAATATCGGCGTAAGCAATGTGCACATGAATCTGCATGGGGATATTTCTCTTGATAGCCTTTTCCATAAGAGGCAAGGTCTTGGATGTTACCGGGACATCCAGATCAGTGAACGACGAGAAGATTCCCAGCGCTTTACCACCGGTCATGGACCAGAATGCACGCGTCTGCGCAACACCACCATACAGAGAAACATAAATATCTTTGGCTGCGGAATCCGCCCATTGCTTGGCAAAAGCGTCGGTATCGGTAAACCAGGAGCTTACAAAAAAGATTAAATCTGCCTTTTTGTTGGCAATTTCCTGCAAGATGGGCATATACATCGTCCCACGCGGTTTAACTGCTTTGCTGTAAACAACCTTTAAACCAACACTTTCCGCCAGTTTTTCCCAAGTCGGCAGATTGATATAATCAATACCTTTTCTCCATTCAGTCGTCCAAGCTAAATCCTCCCAAAGGATGGCGATTTTTTTCACGCCCAAATCCTTCTTCCATGTCTTTTCCATAATGTACTTCGTTTGGGCATAATGGGCTGGCTCCGGATCCCAATCTCTGAAACAGAAATCGTATTTAGGAGCTTCATCGATAATGCGCGCCGTTAACTCAGAGCCCATAGGGCCGTTAAACACAAGAATATGAGGATATTCCTTAAACAGGTTGCCCGAATTCTCCTGCACCGCTAAACAGATTTCCGAGCGGCCCTCAACCGAAACAAACGTCGCTTTATCTTCGATGATCAGCTTTCTTGCGGCTTCTACCGACAGCGACGTGTCTCCTTTGCCATCCTGGACAATATACTTAACCGGTCGTCCCAGGATGCCCCCCGCAGCGTTGATTTCATCCACGGCCATTTGTTGGATATCCATGCATGGCTTGGTACCAGGAGATGCAACTTGACCGACATAACCAATAACAATGGGTTCTCCTTTCGGCGGCGCTTTTGTTTGCGATAAAGACGCGGACGGCCATAACATTAACAACGAAAATAAAACTGCCAATGCTATGGAGACTGCAACTGCAGCAACTTTATTTTTTTTCTTCATCGTAACACCTCCCCTTTTTAAAATAATCTATATTTATTATACCCGTTCCTCAAGAACGGTGAATCATCTATCAATTTATTATTCCTTAATATATTTATCCCTGACATATTCGTTATCTTTGCCTATCTCGCAAGAAACCCATTTTACCCGTGGAGGTGATTCGGACATCTTGACAAAATTAGCGCTGATGGTGAATTTGCCCAAAGCGTCGTCATGAAATTCCTGAAAAGTTTTGCGGACATGCCACTGCTTGTTTTCCATGGCAGTTTCGGGTGTCATCAATCTCATGACGATAGGCACTCCGCCCCCCCTCCATTTGGACCTCGCCGACTTCTTGCTGTAATTCAAAGCCATGCCGACCAATTCATCAGCGGTATATTTAACAGTTTCTTTCTCGATAAGTTTATGCAAATGGGTCGCCTGTTCCAGTATATCCGGTATGCGATCCGATGAATATCGCCAGTCGTCTTCAATTTCCCATAGTTTCAAAATTTTCAACAATGCCCGAAAATCATGATCTCGCGGTGCAGCAATCGCCACATATCCGTCTTTACATTTCCAATGACCATAAGGATACAAGATAAAATCAAGCACTCCAATTCTTGGGCGTGCTTTTCCCCAGGTGCAACCGATGGATGCCGGGATTCCCACCATTGACGAATAAGCATCCATGGTGGCCACATCCACCATCTGTCCCTTTCCCGTATTTTGCCGGTGAAACAGCGCTACTGTCGCGCCAAGCGTGGCGCTTAACCCCGATATATACCAGCCCGCCCACATTCCGGCACGCAGCGGCCAGTTATAAGGTTCTCCTTTATCCGCCACATCTCCCATTTGTGCGGGAAGCCCCGATCCCGCCTGCGAGGTAATATCGGCATCAGGCATCCGGGAAAACTTTCTGGCCTGTTCTGTGTACTGGCCGTAGGGAGTAATAGCAATATACACAAGACTTGGATTTTTCTCGCTAAGCTGGCGATAACCTATTCCCCACGCATCCATATCTCCGGGAGGAAAAGTTTCAATCACCACCGCTGCCTTTCGGGACAATTTATCAAAAATTGCCCTATCTTGATTGTTGTTTTTTAAATCAAGAGTCATATAGCGTTTATTTCTCGCCTCCATTATAAACGGTATCCCTGTGCCTTTCACATGGACACCAAATGGCGTCATGAAACGTGCAGGATCACCTTCCGGAGGCTCAATTTTGATAACCTCCGCGCCGAATTCCGCGAAAAGGCTGGCGGCGATAATACCGGCAAAATTGGCGTAACTTGCATCCAAAATAAGCAAATCATCCATTACTTCCGCCTTGCCTTCAGGGTTCATGATTTCCGCCAGCGCCTTTGCCAATTCCGCTAGCCGCGAAGAACCATGTCTGGTATATATTGCTTCCTTTTGTTTTTTCGGGCTCATTTACAAACCTCTTTACCGTAGTTGCATATGGTATCTTCATCAAGGTTATAATAGACGGGGGGTTTTAAACCGGGTCTGTCGTCAAAAGTACCTATTACCTTTTTCTTTTCCAATGACCTTATTTCTTCTTCCGACATGCCAAGAAACTTTTTCAGCACAATCCGATTGTGGTAACCAAGCGGGCGGGCCAGCCATTTTGTTCTTGAAGGCGTGCCGCTTAACTGTGCCGAGGGACCGGCAATAACCAATTCGCCATACATATCATCTTTAAAAAGGACAACACTGCCTCGGGCGCGGCGCCATTTATCATGACAAATCATATAGTCATCAACAACTTCCGCCGCCGGAAAAGAAGCAATGACCGCAATTTCAATAATCTCGGCGCAGGTTTTGTTCTTTATCCAATCGGCAACAATATCGTTGAGAAACTTTGCGTTTTCCGGTTTTAATCTTTCGAAATTGTTTGTAAAGCGGTCGTCTTCAAGTAAATTTTCTTTTCCCATAGCGCTAAGGAGGCTCTTAAACTGTTCGTGGGTCGTGCAAGCCAAAGCAACATGCTTTTCATCAGCTGTTTTGAAAATTGCCGCCGGTACCATGGTAGGATCAACGTTGCCTGTTCTCCCGATAGCTCCTCCGGTTACACTATGATATGTGTAATTGAATAAAAGGCGCATCAACGCTTCAGACTGCGCCAAATCTATGTACTGACCTTTCCCCGTTTTTTTTCTGTAATAAAGGGCCATCATTATGGATAAGGCGCCGAAATTACCCGGCACAAAGTCACCCAGATAGTCCGGAAGTTTATAAAACTTGTCCGTATCTGGATAGCCGTTGAGACTCAATACGCCGCTCGCCGCCTGCGCCAGCAGGTCCCATCCGGGGAAAAAGCGCATCGGGCCATACTGACCGTAAGTGGAGCAACTCAGGAAAATAATCCTGGGATTAATTTTACTGATTTGTGTGTAGCCAATTTTCCATGCCTCTGCCGTGCCGGGAGCAAAATTTTCAATAACCACATCCGCGGTTTCCGCCATCTTATAAATGAGTTCTTTGGATTTTTCGAGCTTGAGATTTACGGAAAGAAAATATTTGTTCTTTGTTATATTGTGCCAGATGGGATTGGAGTGCTTCCAGTATTTTCCCCAGTAGGTAGCCGGACGCCAAAGATCGCCGAAGAAGGGCAGTTCCAGTTTGATTACTTCTGCTCCGTAATCCGCGAGAATTCTGGCAGCAACGGGTCCAAAAATGACATGGGAAAAATCAAGAACACGAATCCCTTTTAATGCTTCCGGCTTTTGATTTGCCTCAGCAGGAGCAAATAGTTTTTCCGCATAAGAAAAATAATCTTCCATGATTCGTTTATCTCCCCAAGTACGCCTTCTTGACCAAATTATTTTTCATCAGATTTTCTGCTGTGTCTTCCATAACCACCCTACCGTCCTGAATAATGTAACCCCGGGTGGCTAACTGTAGAGCGCGAAGAGCATTTTGTTCGGTCAATAAAATTGTAATTCCCGAGTCCCGCAGCCTGGCCAGAGTTTCATAAACAGCGTCCACAATCAACGGAGCCAGCCCTATCGACGGCTCATCCACCATAATCAGCTTAGGGTTGGCCATAAGCCCTCTCCCTATTTTTAACATCTGCTGCTCTCCGCCACTGAGAAGCCTTGCCATTTGATTCGATCTCTTTTTCAGTATCGGGTATAAACTATAAACATAGTCCAACGTTTCTTTCCTTTTCCTCCAAGAAGCCCTTCGATACGCTCCCAACAGAAGGTTTTCCTTAACCGTCATGTAGGGAAATGATTTGCTGCCTTCAGGCACCTGCACAATGCCCATATCCACAATTTTATGCGGTGGTAAATTTTGTATTGGTTCCTGACGGAAAATTATCCGTCCGGTCGACCTCATAAAACCCTGAATGGTATTCAATATGGTGCTTTTACCCGTACCATTGGAACCAAGAATGGTCACTATTTCCCCTTCTTTTACATAAAAACTGACATCATGAAGCACAGGAATAACACCGTAAGAAACATTAAGTTCGCTGACTTCAAGCATATGTTTTCCACCCTCTGCCCAAATAAGCTTCAATTACTGCTTCGTTGTTCACCACCTCATCCGGGGTACCGTCGGCGATTTTTTCACCATAATTAATGGCAATAATTCGATCGGCTGCTTCCATAAGGACAGCCATAACATGCTCTATCCAGAAAACGGTCACACCAAATTCTTCTTTGGCCCGGGCAATCAGTTTAACGGCGTTATTGGCTTCGGGGGGATTGAGTCCCGCCATGACCTCGTCGATAAAAAGAAGCTTCGGAGTAGTAGCCAAAGCCCGTGCCAGTTCCAGCATTCTTAACTCATAAAAAGTCAGATCGCGGGCCAGAATATTTCTTTTACTGAAAAGGCCGACGAATTCCAGATAATGAGTGGCTTCCACTAAGGCGTCTTCAAAACTTTGGTTGATGCGCTTTTTGCCGCACAGCGCTGAAGCGGCGACACTGGTCAACGCCGTCAATTCGGGAAAGGGGCGGGGAATTTGATAGGTACGCGCCAGCCCTATATGTACCCGCTGATAGGGTTTCATTTTAGTTATATTAACGCCGTTCATTTCAACCTTGCCGGAATCGGCTTCAAGGTAACCGGAAAGAACATTAACGACAGTCGATTTACCCGCTCCGTTGGGACCAATAAATCCCAATGTTTCTCCTTCTTGAATAGAAAAGGATAAATTATGTACGGCGACAATTCCGCCAAAAGTTTTCGTGATGTTGTCAACAATCAGAAGTTCCGCCATGAATTCATTCTACCTCCGCACGTGTATTGTTGGGAAATATTCTCTATAACGGCGTTTGCGATATATCCCGAAAAGGCCTTCCGGAAGTATAAAAAGGAAAATGATGAGAATGATGGGGAATACAAACGCTTGCATGGGCCCCATGGTTCTGATGAGAAACATTTCCAAAAAGGCGACGAAATAACCTCCAACAACACATCCGAATATCTGAGTTCTGCCTCCTATCATCATTGCTAAAAATATTTTCAGCATAAAAGTAAACGTAAGATAAGTCTGACCGGAAAATGAAGAAAAATAATGCGCATAAAACCACCCGACAATCCCGATCAGGCATGCAGCAAAAACAAAAGAAATAATCTTAACTTTATTAATGTTCACGCCGATACCGTGCGCCACTTCCTCATCGTCATTTATTGTGGCCATAATCAATCCATAGCGTGACTTGATAATCTTATTGACGATCAATAGGTACGAAATCATAATAAAAATTGAAAGATAAGCCAAAACAAGAAAATTAATTTTGGCATTGCCCAGATCCATGAGCGGTTTTATTCCGAAAAGGCCGGTATCTCCCTTAAAAATATCGGTGTAAATAACTGTTACTTCAAAAAAGACAAAGGGTAAAAGCAACGAGAGCAGAACATAGTAGAGACCTCGGGCCACAATAACCAGGGGACTGAAAATCAGCGCGGCGAAGAGAGTGGTCAGAATCGCAAATGGCAATGTTGCCACGGGGCCCCAGCCATAAGCTATGCTGAGAAGAGCGGCGGCATAACCGCCAACGCCAACGTAGAAGTTAGGACCGAAATTGACACGGCCAGTACCCAACGTCATCAGCGACATCGGAATAGCGATAGCGGCCAAAAGATTCGCCGAAATCATTGTATTGATAAGGCCAGGGCTTACGAAATAGGATACCGCGGGAAAAACAAGTAATAACGCGACCCACAATATGGAGTTTCGCCAGTATCTGGGTTCAATCATCCATTCCCATTTTTGGGTTTTGAACCTTATCGTAAGCCGATCTCTTTTTAATTCAATATCTACCATAAAGATTCACTCCTGGTTAATCCCTGCGGCCTTACTACCAAAACAATCATGACCAGCACCAAGGCTGAAAGCGTCATAAAACGCGGTTCTCCCAAGATAAAACACATCACCGCATGAACCGCACCGATAAGAAAGCTGGCGATAATTGTTCCTCTCATATTTCCTAACCCGCCCAGAACGGCAACAAGAATAGCGGTAAACATATAAATCTGCCCCATAAACGGATCGACTGTCCAGACCGGTGCTATAATCAACGTACCGATCATAACGGGCACAAGGACGAGCATCATTGTAAAAACATAAAGTGTTTCAACATTAATGCCAACAATCTGGGAACTGTAAATGTTCTGAGAAATAGCTCTTATGGCCAGACCTGTTCTTGTTTTGAGGAAAAACAAAACAAAAATTGCCGTTAGAAAAAGAGCGATAATTGACCCGACTAAAAGTTGTGTGGAAACAACAACAGAGCCTATCTGAGTCGTGCCCTTTATCAACTCGGTCTGCAAGTACACACCGGTTTGCATGGGATATTTATAATTTATTGTTTGCTCAATTATCGTCGTTAAAAGTAAAAGGCCGACCAGCATTTCCAGTTCCTTATCAAGGTATCTTTTAATAATGCCCTTATAGATAAGAAACGCGATGACAAACTGAACCGCCACCATACCGAAAATCGAAGGTATCAGGCCCCAACCGAAATCCGTTAAAAACATCCATGTGCCGTAAACAGTTAATGGAAATATATACGCGTAGCCGAGATGAAAAATTCTTAAGACACCGCAGATGATAGAAAAACCCAAGGCAACCAAAAGGTAGATGGAACCTAGAATAAAGGTATAGACGAGCAAATTTTGTATATACACCCACATGCTCAACTTCTCCCTTCGTTAATTTTTTCTCTCCAAATTAGCTACGGGACAAATCTTACACACTATGCGGGAAAAACTTTTAAAACATTGCTAAGTCAAACCTTCGCGCGTATATGCAACCCTTCAAAACTTTGTTTGAAGGGTTTAAAAAATATTAAATAAAGCTGATTTGTTTTGTCAATATCTTTTTAAGAACTAATCACTTATCAACACCCTCAGCTATTAAACCAAGATTATTGGTAAAATTCACTATAAGTATTGATGTTTTATACTGTATTTACATGCTTTTCGTTTGACAATTAATTTACCCTGCACAAAAAAGCGTGTCACATTGAATACTTTTGCACTCATGACACGCTTTTTAATAACAAAATTGATAACTTATAGCCCCAAGTATGTTTTACGAAGCAACTCGTTTTGCAGTAATTCATCTCCCTTCCCTTCCGCGATAATCTTTCCGGAAGAAAGAACATAGTTACGCGTTGCCATTTTGAAAACCGTGCTTACTTCCTGTTCAACCAAAAGAACGGTAATGCCCGAATCACTAATTTCCTTGATTTTTTGAAAAACTTCCGCCCGTAGTTTTGGCGCCAAACCGGTTGAGGGCTCGTCAATGCACAGCAATTTCGGATTGGACATCAGTGCCCGGCCAACCGCCAGCATCTGCTGCTCACCGCCGGAAAGCGTGCCGGAAACCTGATGAGACCTCTCTTTGAGCACGGGAAACAACTGATAAACTTTTTCCAAGTTTTCTTCAATATTCGCTTTATCATGCAAGAGATAGGCACCGATCATCAGATTGTCAATCACCGTCATTTCCTTAAAAGGCCTTCTTCTTTCCGGGGCAAGAATCAAGCCTCGCTTAACGATGTCGTGTGCAGGTACCTGATCAATGCGTTCACCATCAAAGGTTATTTGCCCTTCCAATTTAATTTCACCATGTGTTGATCTTTTTGTCAGCTCTTTTTCCCAAGCTACCAATCCAGTAATTGTCCGAAGTAACGTGGATTTCCCCGCCCCGTTGGGACCAACAAGACTGACCAGTTCACCTGTGTCTACACCCATGCTCACATCATTAATAAGCATAGCCTTATCATACCAAACTGATATATTAGCAACTTCTAGTAGCAATGTTAATTACCTCCTTGGCCGAGGTAAGCCTCGACAACAGTGGGATTTTTAATAATTTCTTCCGGCGGTCCGTCGGCAATAACAGTTCCAAAACTTAAAACAATGATACGCGTCGCGATCATCATCAACCATTGCAGCTTATGCTCAACAATAATCATGGCCGGTCCTTCGCTGTGCAGACGGCCGAAACGGCCACCTTTGTGCAGGCGCTTAATCGATTTCGCCATAAGGTCGGTTTCCGCCGGGCTCAAGCCACCAAAAGGTTCATCCAGCAATAAAAGCTCCGGTTCCGTGGCAATTGCCCGCGCCACTTCCAGCCGCTTGAGATCGCCCTGCGAAAGAACAGACGCGTTTTCCTTGGCCATGTCGGAAATTCCGGCGAATTCCAACGCATCCATTGCTTTGGCTTCGATTTTTTTCACCCATTCCCCTCTCTTTAGAGCACGGGGACACAGACAAGCGACCATAACATTGGCAATAATCGGCAGTCTGCGGAACGGCCGCATATTCTGGAACGTGGAAACCATTCCTTTGTTTACAATATCCCATGTCTTTTTTCCGGCCATTTCCTGTCCCATAAAACGAACACTGCCGGTGTCCGGCTTTAAAATTCCGGTCATAAGACGCAATAATGTGGTTTTCCCCGCGCCATTCGGCCCGATAAGGCCGATTATCTGGTGCCTCTCCATGGAAAAAGACACATCATTAACCGCCGTGAGACCACCGAACTTCTTCGTAAGTCCCTTTACCTCCAGAAAAGCTTGGCTCATATCAACAGGCCTCCCCTTCTTCTCTTAATTCCCTGCGCGAAACCTTTCCCACGTCCGTTTTCGGAAGTTCACCACGGAACTCTATTATTTTCGGAACTTTGTAATGGGCCAGATTTTCCGAACAGAATTTTATAACATCTTCTTCAGATACCTTACCTCGCGCCTCACTTTCCAAAACAACGTAAGCCTTAATAATATTACCGACCTTGGGATCGGGCACGCCCACGACACCGGCCGCCTTAATCTGCGGATGCGAGTAGAGCACCTCTTCCACGTGGCGGGCAAACACCGAATAACCTTTAAACTTGATCAAGTCACGCTTACGGTCGAAAAAGTGAAAATATCCTTCTTCATCCATGCTGACAATATCTCCCGTTCTGAGCCATATTTCCCCGTCGATATTAATCAATGATTTTTTGCTTTCTTCTTCTCTTTTCCAGTAAGCCTGCATGATATTCGGGCCGCTGAGAATCATTTCCCCTACTTCACCAATCGGGACAAATTCTGAACCTTCATATTCTATGATGGCCGCTTTTACATTGGGAATGGGTACTCCGAAAGAACCCTTTTTTGTCTTCTGATATGGATTGCTGTGGCTGACGCCGGTTGTTTCCGTCATGCCGAAACCTTCATGAATCTTGGTGCCGGTTCTTGATTCCCATGCCTCCACAGTTGAATCATGCAGAGTATCCGCGCCACAGCTGATAAGCTTAACTTTTTTCCAGTTTACCCTGTAAGTTTTTTCATACTCTTTAAGAAATTCAAACATCGTGGGTACACCGTTGAAAGTAGACGCTTTATACTTTTCCATGGCGTCGAGAATTTCTTCAATATCTGGAGTGGTAAACAACACCAGAGTAAATCCGCGGGAAAGACCGGTAAGCATGTTAACTACCTGGCCATAGATGTGAAAGAAGGGCAAAAAGGCAATACTGACTTCTTTACCGTCTTCCAAGAAAGGCCATAAAGACTTAATCTGATGCACCACCGCGACCATATTATAATGAGTAAGAACGGCCGCTTTGGGAAGACCCGTTGTGCCTCCCGTATAGGGAAGCGCGGCAATGTCATTTTTAGGATCAATTTTTACTTGAGGCGGATTGGGCGGATACTTCTTAATTAACGCTTCAAAATCAATAAGACCCGCTTTGGCCATTTCTTCAGGAGTGGGAACATGCAGGTTCGCGTAGTCCTTTCCCAGCAAGCTTTTGCCCAAAACCTTCTTCAGTTTTGGTAAATATGCAAGAACACTGGTAACAATAACATGTTTTAGAGACACACCGGTTCTTTCCACATTATCATAAAGAATATCCTGACAAACCATTATACTCGCGTCGCTGTCCTCAAGCTGATGTTTAATTTCATGGCTTGTATAAACAGGGCTGATTGGCGTAACCTTAGCGCCCAGTCTCAAGGTCGCAAAGTAAGCGATTATGTACTGTGGACAATTCAACAAATAGAGGGCTATTGTATCTCCCTTTTTAACACCCAAATCGGCAAGTGCCGTAGCAAAACGATCAATAAGTTCTTTCAACTGCGCGTAACTTATTTCCCTGCCGTAAAAAATCAGCGCAGATTTTTTACTATATTTTGCCGCGGCATCTTCAAACATATCAGGAGCAGATAGTCCTTCAGGTATCTCCGCTATCTCGGATGTGCCTTCGGGATAATGCTTTACCCACGGTTTTGACATATAAAATTCTTTTGCATTCATTTACTTGTCCTCTCAATCTTTTACCCGCCATTGACGGGACATAATTTTGATGTTCTTAAATTTTACGTCCAACAACTTTAGTCCAAGGGTGCCGTACAGATGCGGCACGTATCACGCGTGGCAATGTTTCTCACTTTACAGCGTGGGCATTCGGTTTCGATTTTCTCCCGCAACCAACGAAACAAACCGTCCGGCATAAACAAAAGAACCAACAACACAACAAACGCGAACATCAATGTGCGGTAATCCTGAATCACATGCATAAACTCCACCAGCGGGTAGAGGAAAAATACCGCTCCAATCGGCCCGTAAATCGTTGCCGCCCCGCCGAACATAGCCCAGATGACCACCATGAAAGACAGCGAAATTTCCAGTACAGAAGGTCCGGCAATCCTCATAAAATGCGCGTAGAGTCCGCCGGCAATTCCGGCAAAAAAACCGCTCAGACAGAAAGCCAGAAGTTTATAACGCGTCGTGTTGACGCCGGAAGCCCTTACGGCTATTTCATCCTCGCGGATAGCGTGAAAGATAATGCCCGTGTTGGAGTCTGTTATTTTCCACATGATGGTGCACAAACCAAGCATCAGAATCGATATGATATAATACTCGTGAATGCGCGTCGGCGCCAGTTTCTGAATTCCAGAAATTCCTAGTTCACCGCCGGTAAAGTCTGGAAAAGTGAAAACCAGCCCCGTTACTATGATAGGAAAGGCCAGCGTCGTCAATGCCAGATAAGTTCCTTTGAGGCGCAGAGCCGGAATTCCCACAATCAGACCGGCAGCGACACCGATTAAAGCGCCAAGCGGAATACTTAACCAAGGCGCGAGTTGCCAGTGAAGGTTTATTAAGGCGGCGCTATATGCTCCCACGCCAAAGAAAAGGGCGTGCCCAAAATTCAGCTGCCCTGTAAAACCGGAGAGCAAATCCCAGCTCGCGGCAAAAATGGCAAAAATACTGGCCAGAGTGAACACGCGCAGAACATAAAGGTCATCAGTAAAAAGCGGCAACAAGAGAATAAAGAGAAAAAAGATTATCACGGCCACGCGCGAGGGAAGGACAAGAACTTCATTCTTTAAGACAGCAAACAGTTTTCTCAGGTAAAATAAAATTAGTTTCATGGAATACTCTACCTTTCTTCTTCAAAGTACACGCCAAAGAGGCCTTCCGGCCTGATAAGCAAAACTATAATCATAATAAGGAGGGCAACGGAAATCTTCAAGAAAGCGCCCTGCGGGGAAAGGAACACAACCACAGCTTCGGTAAAGCCCATAATGTACGCTCCCACAAAACTGCCCTTAAGAGAGCCGAGACCGCCTAAAACGACAACGGCCATCATCATAACCAGAGGCGTCGCCCACATATGTGGTTCCAAAATTTCCAGCGGAACAACGATCGCGCCGGCAAAGCCAGCCAGTCCTATGGCAATTCCCATAGTGATCATGGCCACTTTGGACTCATTTATCCCCATTAGATTGGCTACTTCCCTATCCTGAGCAGTGGAACGAAGGGCCAAACCCAGTTTGGTTTTGAACAAAAATATCATCAATATTACCATAACAAGGGCGGCCGCGCAAAGCGTCAAAAGTTGCTGGTAAAAAACCTTCACGCCAAAAATAATAAAGTAACCGTCAATAAGATTAGGGACACTCAAAAAAGAGCCTGAAAAGAACAAGGTCATAACTTCCTGAAATACCATTGCTATGGCCATTGTCGCTATCAATACGGCGCCTTCATGCTCCCGGATGGGGTTGAGAAATACCTTATAGATGACCATTCCCAGGATCACGGACAAAATAACGGCAACAAACATAGCCGGAACAGCAGACCATCCCATATAGTTGGTTACCGTATAAATACAATAGGCCGCAACCATGTAAAAGGCGGTATGCGCAATATTGACGATGCGCGCCACACCGAAGATAAGGGAAAAACTGATAGCCAAAAGAGCGTAAATGCTGCCTTTGATCAAACCCATGACAATGATGTCTAATATAATAGACATTATGATTACCTCTCTATTTTTAATAGACATGGTATTCGTCCACCGCTTTCTTAATAAGCGATGGACGAACCATGAATAGTTAGTTGCTGATTATTTGTTGTTTTGCTGCTTATTGCTTACTTTTTGTAAGCCTTAATCATCCAGGGTGGAATTTTAATCGGCTTCACGCCCTTGAAAGTGACTTCTACACCGGGCGCTGGCTTCCATTTATTAGGCCAAACACCGACAAACTCACCATCTTGCCATTGTGAAGCAATGCCCGTTGCGTACCCAGGTCCAAATTTTAGATCATGGGTATGTCTTCCCAGATTATCTTTCACATACATTATTGTACTGGGAGGGGTCTTATATACGCGATTTTCTAAGGTTGCCACTATTTTATCGGGGTCAAGGGTACCGATCATTTCAATAGTGTCGACAAGAGACATTTTAATAGATTCGTAAGTACCGGTAGTATAGGTCGGTACCTCACCGAATCTTTTTATGTAAGCTTCAACAAAAGGTTTTGTAAGCTCATTACATTCCACATTACGGGCATAGGTGCTGGAAGTAATAACATAATTGCCTTGACCGCGCGTTGCCTGCCAGAATTCCGCTTTCTGCGCTTCCACATTGATGCCTACTTGCATAGCGGGAATCTTCAGCTCGTTTGCCTGACGGGCGAAGGGAATCCCCACCGAAGAGGAAAAGAATGTGAAGATAATCTGCGCGCCGGAACGCTGAATGGCCGATAGCTCTGCGGAAACATCCGTAGCTACCGGAGACGGTCTCCAGACGCCGACCAGTTCCATACCCATCTTGGGAAGAGTAGCCTGAACAGCAGGAACCATCGCATCCGCCCATTGAGCCTTTTCCGCGACAAAGGCAACCTTAATTGGACCTGTGATTCCCAATTCATTTCTCAGTACTTCGGCGGTACTACCCACATGAGAAAAAGCAGCTTTTACCAAGGCGGTAGAATTGAAAGGTGTGCCGCGGAAGAAATACTTGTACTGGTCATAGTACTTGGCCACTCTGTTGCAGAGTTCATCTGATGCAGCGCCGCAACCGATAAAGATTACTTTATTCTGACATGCAATGTCCTGCATGGCAAACACCGCTTCTGTACGGAAACCGCCCACAACAAAGTGCACCTTGTCTCTGGTAATCAGGCGCTCCATCGCGTTGGTAGCATCCGTAATGCTTAAAAATTCATTAGAATCGGCCTGTATAAGTTTGATTTTCATCATTTTACTGCCAACTTTAACACCACCTTTGGCGTTAATTTCTTCAGCAGCCATCACTGCACCATTCCACTGGCTTTTGCCCTGTATAAACTTCATTGGACCAATGACACCGATTCTGATTTCATCGCTGGCAGCAAAAGCTGTCACCCAGAAGAACATAACGAAAACAAAAGCTAACACTGGAACAAAAACATTACTTTTAAGCCATTTCATTTACTACAAATACTCCTCCTTTCTGTTTATTGTCTGTTGGATAATTGAACCCTTTAGTGAAGCTTTACGTGTTTGTCAATAATTTTTTTGCTAAATTAAAACATTTAAAATACAAAACCAAGACGGAAGCCGAATCACTTGTTTTAAAAAAAAATTGCAATAAATTTTAAATTTACCGTTATTTTTTTAAAAGCGTTGAACGATTTTGTTTAATCAAAAACAAGCATTAATACTAAAAATTGCAACTTGCTCTCTTAATTTTTTTACAAAAAAATGCCCGCCCCCGGCAACGGGGCGGGCAAAAAAGCCTCTTCTCATTTTTTCTTTTTGTAATATTCAATCATCCAAGGTGGGATTTTAATCGGTTTCATGCCTTTATAGGTAACATCAACACCGGGGGCCGGCTGCCAATGATTAGGCCACACACCAACCAACTTACCATCCTGCCACTGCACACCAAGACCGGTTGCGTAGCCGGGGCCAAAAGTAATATCATGCAGAGGCCTGCCTAAATTATCTACCGTGTATTTGATGGTGCTGGGAGTAGTCTTATAAACGCGCTTTTCCAAAGTGGCCACTATCGTATCAGGATCAAGGGTACCAACCATTTCAATGGTCTCCGCAAGAGCAAACCTGACTGCATCATAAGTACCGGCGGTATAAGTCGGCACTTCGCCAAATCTTTTCTTGTAACCTTCGACAAAAGGTAAAGTGTATTCGTTTTGTTCAACACCTTCGGCATAAGTAGCACTGGTGAAAACATAGTTGCCATGGCCACGCGTTGCCTGCCAGAATTCCGCTTTCTGCGCTTCCACATTGATACCGACCTGCATCGCGGGGATCTTTAACTCACCACCCTGACGGGCAAAAGGAATACCGACCGAAGAAGAAAACACCGTGAAAATAATGTGCGCGCCGGAACGCTGAATCGCCGAAAGTTCCGCGGAAACATCCGTGGCTACCGGAGACGGCCTCCAGACACCGACCAGTTCCATGTCCATTTTGGGCACGTAGGCCTGGGTTATCGGAACCATTACGTCCGCCCATTGAGCTTTCTCCGCCGCCAAAGCAACCTTAACCTTTTCTATCCCTAATTCTTTTTTCAATAATGCACCAACGGTCGCCACATGGATAAACGCCGCTTTTACAAGGCAGGTAGAATTGTATGGTGTCATGCGAAAGAAATATTTGTACTGATCGTAATATTTCGCCACTCTGCCACAGAGTTCATCCGTTGCCGCGCCGCAGCCGATAAAAATGACCCTCCTGTCCATGGCAATATCCTGCATGGCAAACACTGCTTCCGTGCGGAAACCACCAACAACAAAGTGCACCTTTTCTTTAGTAATCAGACGTTCCATGGCATTGGTTGCGTCAGTGACGCTTAAGAATTCGTTGGAATCAGCTTGAATGAGTCTGATTTTCATCATTTTTTTACCAACTTTAACGCCTCCTTTGGCGTTAATTTCTTCTGCAGCCATCAGTGCGCCGTTCCAATGGCCTATACCTTGGACGAATTTCATCGGACCAATGACACCGATTCTGATTTCATCATCGGCAGCAAAGACGGCTGTCCAAAAAAACACAGTGAAAAAGAAGATTATTGCCGACACAAAAATGCTTTTTTTAAAACACTTCATTTACCCAACCCTCCCTTTCTGTTGTAGTGTGATTATAACCCTTAATATAAGGTTAAATGGTTTGTCAATCCCTATTTATCATTTTTTACGGGAACTTATGACTGCCAGTCAACAAGCATCTCTGCTTTACTTTTTCGTTTTTTTTATTCGTAAATGCTTCAAAACAGGCAACAGCGCTCTAACAGCAAGCAAACTTTTTTATCTTTTCTTCCAAATCTTTTATATTGGTACCCTTTACCAGCACAATTTTTTTTCTTGATTTGACGCCGGAGGTAATTTCCACTTGCCCTCTTTTCAGGCCAAGAGATTTAGCCAGAATTGCCACGCAGGCGGCATTAGCTTCTCCTTCACGCGGCGGCGCCGTAACTTTGACCTTTAACGCTTCATCCTCAATACCGGCTATCTGCGTACGGGAGGCATGAGGTGTTACACGCACTTCAAAAGTAAGGCCATTTTTTGATTCTCTTATTGTAACCATAAATAACTTTTCCTATTTGTGTCAAAAGTAGCGAACCGACTGAATAATGGTTTCCACTAAAAAATACCGCAAAAAAAGAATCACCAGGATGACGACAACCGGTGAAAAATCAATTCCAATATTCTGCCCGGGCAAAAAACGGCGCACGGGACGCAAAACAGGTTCAGTTGTCCGATATAAAAAAATAACAATTTTATTATAAGGGTCGGCGTTTACCCAGGAAATTACCGCGCGAAGAATAATAAGCCACATATAAATCGTTAAAGCGATATCAATGATTTTGGCCAAAGCAATAATAAAATTTTGCATGACAAACATAATCCCTCATATTTTTTATAATTAAAATTTATTTTTTTACGAAAAAGATTGAGCAAATGTAATTAGAGCGTTATTAAATTCCTCCGGCCTTTCCATCATCACCATATGGCCGGCGCCTTTTATGAAACAGGTTTTTGACCCTTTAATATTGGCGGCAATATCTTGCGATAATTGAGGCGGCGTCATTTTATCTTCCTCGCCGCACATAATCAGTGACGGCAAATTAACTTTTTTCACTTTGTCCGTTAAATCCATTTTGTCACAGGCAACAAGGTCATTATATAACGCCTCGATGTTTGCCGCGGCCATGCTTTTTTTCAGCGGTTCGGCAAGCTTTATTCTGTTTTCCTTCGCCAGAGAAAACTTGCACATGAGTTCAAAGGCGGTTTCCCGGTCCTTTTTTAACAATTCAAAAATCGCCGGATTAACGGGCATTTTCAGTCCGCCGCCGACAGATACAACCCCGTTTATCATCGAGCCAAAATCCGCGGCAGATGTCAACGCGATCGCCGCGCCAAGCGAATGACCGGCAATGGTAACGTTTTTCAGTTGTAAGACATCAAGGAGCTTTTTCACCCATGCGCTGTAAACATTTATATCGTTTTCACCTTTGCCTTCCGAAGAACCATGCCCCGGAAGGTCAACCGCGATTATATTGAAATTTTTATTCAAGCGGGCGTACTGAAAAGACCACAAACTATGCTCTCCGCCGGAGCCGTGAATGAAAAGCATGCTTTTTTCGTGATCACCGAAACCCCGGTTATTAATCCAGCAGGTAATTTTCGTGGAATCAACGCTAAAGTATTTCAGCACAGCCAAGTTTCTCCTTGTGTAAGACACGTATCATATAACAATGATTTCAAGCAATCTAATAATGTTTCCCCCGGACAATTTATATTGACACAACAGGATATTTAATTGCATTAATGGTCATTAACAAAAGGAGATTTCTGTCATGCTAAAAGAGAAAAAAATAGCCGTTATCGGCGGCGGGAAAATGGGTAGTATTATCGCTCAGGCACTCTTGGAGAAAAGATTGTGCCTTAAAAAAAGCGTTATTGTAACTGACGTTGACTCTAACCGCTTGGGCTTTCTTGCCTCCACAATGGACATCCCTGTTTCTTCCGACAACAAACAGGCAACCAAAAACGCAGATATAATTATTGTTGCCGTTAAGCCGCAAAACATGAAAGAAACTCTGCAAGATATTTCACCTGTGGTCAATGAATCCAAAATTATTATCTCCATTGCTGCGGGAATAACAACTTCGTTCATTGAATCTTTTTTATTGAAAGGAACACGTGTTTTACGAGTAATGCCTAACACACCGGCGATGGTAGGAGAAGGGGCAACGGCTGTGGCCAAGGGAGCATACGCTACAACCGGCGACCTTACAATGACCCGCGCTATTTTTGACGCACTGGGTCTTAGCTTTGAAGTCGAAGAAAAATATATGGATGCCGTAACGGGCCTTTCCGGCAGCGGCCCGGCTTATTTTTTTATGATTATTGAAGCGCTGATTGACGCGGGAGAAAAAGTTGGTCTTGCACGAGACTTGGCCGCAAAATTATCCGCGCAGACAATGCTCGGCGCGGCGCGTTTATGCCTGCAAAGCGACAAAAGCCCATCTGAATTGAGAGAAATGGTAACCTCTCCTGGCGGTACAACCGCCGCCGGCCTGAAAGTCCTCCGCGAGGGTAAATTAAGAGAAACATTGCTTGCCGCGGTGGAAGCCGCCACTAAAAGGTCTAAAGATTTAGCCGCAGGTAAATAAATGCTGGATACTCCAGAAACCGGGCAAAACAATGAAAAAATTCAAAAATTATTATCAGTGCCATCAGTGTCCGCAGAGGTGCGCATTTCATCACTTTCATTTTCCGGTTTCGCGCCTTCCCCGGAAGTGACATCAACAGGCAACACTGACCCAGAAGGGGGCACGAGCACAGGAAAAGCTTCTCCGGCAACACCCGAGAAATCAAACAGAGATTTTTCTTCGCTTTTAGTTTCTAGTGTCTTCTTTTTCTTGTGACGCGGGCGGCGACGCGATTTTCTTTTACCAGTGTCTTTCCTATCATCGCCGGAAAAATTAATTATCTCTGCTGTCTCATGCTCATGTGCAAATTCACCCATGTTTTCCCCGGATGTTTCCTTGATGGTTTTTTTAATATCCAGGCTGTCCCAGGCCATTTCTGTGCTTCCGGATATATGCAGAGTAAGACCACAAGTTGATTCCAATGTCATTAACTTACTTCTTTTATTGTTAAGGATGTAACTGGCGATTTCATGCGGCAGAACAACTTTCAAATCGGAATACATTCCTTTGACTGCTTCGGATTCAATTTTGCGAAATGCTCTCAGCGCGGCATATTCCAGAGAAGGCCGCAAACCGCTTCCGGCGCAATAAGGACATTTGATATAACTGATTTCCTGAATCGTGGATTTTTTCTTTTGTCTTGACAATTCCAGCAAGCCGAATTTGGAAATGCGCGCAAGCTGAATCCTCGCCCGATCGATGCTGAGCGCTTTTTTAAAAGCTTTTTCCACCTCATTGATATGCTTTTTGTCCATCATATCGATGAAATCAATGACAATCAGTCCGCCCAAATCGCGCAGGCGTAATTGCCGAGCAATCTCTTCACATGCCTCTATATTTGTTTTAAAAGCCGTCTCTTCTATGTTTCTTTTACTCGAACCGCGACCGGAATTGACGTCGATAGTAATCATGGCTTCCGTCGGGTTTATGATAATATAGCCGCCGGATTTCAGCTCGACGCGCTCCTGATAAATAACGCGTATTTGTTCTTCCAACTGAAATTTTTCAAAAATAGGGGCTTTGTCTTTATAATGCTTAAGTATCTTTACCTGGCGCGGAGTAACTGCTTTCAAGTAAGCGCGCATCTTGCGAAACGTATCCAAATCATCAACTAAAATCTCACCAATGTCCGGCGTCAGGTAATCACGCAGACTGCGCACGCCAAAGTCTGTTTCCTGATAAATAAGCAGAGGAGCTTTGCTGTTCAACGCTTTTTTGTGGATTTCTTTCCACAGCCTCATCTGTAGCTGATAATCGCGCTGAATTTCCTGCTTGGTGCGGTTGATTCCCGCCGTTCTGACGATAAATCCCATACCGGCCGGAAGCTTGATCTGTTTGACAAGATTCTTTATCTTTTCCCTGTCTTCTTCACTTTCTATTTTACGGGAAATACCGATCCCCGGCCGGTTGGGCAATAAAACCAAATATCTACCGGGAAGGGATATGTAAGAAGTCAGCAGGGCTCCTTTATTGCCGCTGGCCTCTCTTAAGACCTGCACAATAATTTCCTGTCCGGGTTTAAGCGTGGCTGTGCCGTCTTCTTGCCCGCTGCCCGGCGGAGTGAAGTACTCCGCACTCGTGTCTTTCAGGGGAAGAAAACCGTCTTTTCCGCCTCCATAGTCAACAAAGGCCGCCTGCAGACCGCGCTCCACTTTGAGCACTTTGCCTTTGTAAATATTTCCGGTAATCGGCTCCCGAACCGACATCTGAATATTAAATTCAATGAGCTTGCCCTTTTCGTTAACCGTCGCCATGCGCATCTGTTCTTTATGCACGGCGTTCACGAGCATCGTATGTTTCATAAATGTCCTTTTTGTCGGGCGGAAATCTTGCGCGAATCTCCTCTTTGACTAGAGTTTATTCAACGCGCAGAAATAACCGCCTGACTGCGTATATTATTGAAAGGCGCTGATATCGCCTTTGCCAATTCTGATAATTTCAATGTTGTCATCAACCAGGCTGATGACACTGGACGGCTCCGGCATAATCATACCGCCGTCGATAATTAAGTCAACCACACGATTAAAGTTTTCCTTGATAATAGAAGGATCGCCCAGGGATTCTCCCTGCGCCGTTTTTACACTGGTGCTGATAATCGGTTCCCCCAACTCTCTGATCAAAGCAAGGCAAATTTGATTGTCCGGCACGCGGATTCCCGTAGTCGATCTTTTCGGCAGAATAATTTTCGGCACCAGGCGCGAAGCTTCCAGAATAAACGTATAGGCTCCCGGCAGGAGACGTTTCATCGTTTTGTAAGCATAGTCAGTAACTTTGGCGTACTGGCTGATATGCTTCAAATCCGAGCAAACGAAACTCAGCGGTTTCTTCTTGTTTCTTTTTTTCAGCTCGTAAATTCTTTCGATTCCCTTTTTATTGGACAAACTGCATCCCAAACCATAAACGGTATCCGTCGGATAAATAATGACGCCGCCTGCGCGCAGTACATCCGCTGCTTTTCTGATTAAGCGCATCTGCGGATTCTGGCTGTTTATGGCTATCATGACTATATTCACGCGTCTGCGTTTTTTTCATAACAGTTTGTATATCAGCAATTTTATTTCCTGGCAATTAAAACTTATCAAAATGATTGAGAAAAATTATGTGGAAATCTGCTTGCCGTTTCTTTTGTCCTTGCTCAGTTTATATTCAATACTATCAACAAGAGCCTGCCAGCTCGCCTCAATGATATTTTCCGAAACTCCGGTCGTGCTCCAGATATCTTCTCCGTCGGTAGAATCCAAAAGAACACGGACACTCGCGGCCGTGCCTTCCGAACCTTCCAGCGTGCGCACTTTAAAATCAACCAAATGCATATCCTTGATTTGAGGATAAAATTTGGTCAGTGCTTTACGCAAGGCGTGATCCAGGGCGTTTACCGGGCCGTTTCCCTCCGCCGCCGTCAACTCCTCCTCGCCATCCACAGAGATTTTAATCGTCGCCTGGGAAAGACAGGGCTTTTCTTCCGAACGTGATGTGACAACATTAAAGCTTTCCAAAGTAAAAGGTTCAACAAACTGGCCTATCGCCTTTTTCATCAACACGGAAAGAGACCCGTCCGCGGAATCGAACTGAAAACCCTTATCTTCCATATTCTTAACTTCTTGGACGATTTTTTTAATTGTTGTTTCGTCTTTTGCCAAATTGATACCCAGTTCCTTGGCTTTGTATTCGATATTGCTTTTACCCGCCAGATCGGAAACCAGCACGCGGCGGTTATTGCCTACCAGTTCCGGCTGAATATGTTCATAAGCCAAAGAATTTTTTACGACAGCGCTTACATGCACACCGCCTTTATGCGCAAAAGCGCTGCGGCCGACGAACGGTCGGGAATTCAGCGGGGGCACATTAGCCACATCGCTGACGTAATGCGAAAGGCTTGTCAGTTGCTTGATTGCTTCCGCGGGCAGACAATTCTTGCCCATTTTTAATTGCAGATTGGCCACAACGGAAATCAAATCGGCATTACCGCATCTTTCTCCGAAACCGTTGATTGTCCCCTGCACCATCTTTACGCCTTCGCGCACGGCAACCAGCGTGTTGGCTACAGCCAGCCCGCAATCATTGTGCGTGTGAATACCCGCTTTTTCCATGGGAAGATAAGAACTGATTTTTTTCACAGTACCGGCTATTTCATACGGCATGGAGCCACCGTTGGTATCGCACAGAACAATCATATCCGCGCCGGCATCCAACGCGGCTTTCACCACCTTCACCGTGTAGCGGGGATTGTTTTTATAGCCGTCAAAGAAATGTTCCGCGTCAAACAAAACTTCTTTGCCCAAAGATTTCAGGTACTCGATGGAATCGGCAATCATGGCCAGATTTTCTTCCAAATCTGTTTTCAGAATTTCCGTAACGTGCAAATCCCAGGATTTTCCAACCAGCGCGCAGGCAGGTGTACCAGCATTCATTAAAGCTTTCAGATTCGGACAAACCTGGGGCTTGGTTCGCGGACGTCGCGTGGAGCCAAACGCCGTCAGGCGGGAGTTTTGAAACGTCACATTTTTAGCCATTTCAAAAAAGCGCATATCCTTAGGATTGGAACCAGGCCATCCCCCCTCAATATAATGGAAGCGAACTTCATCAAGCCGTTGGGCGATACGCAGCTTCTCTTCCGCCGAGAAACTCGTCTGTTCACCCTGCGTGCCGTCTCTGAGCGTCGTGTCATAAACTAAAATTTGATTTTTTGTCATATTGCTCCTCTCTCCTAAATAGGTAAAAAAAATCCGCTGCCGGTTTCCCTGACAGCGGATTTCGGTTTTTATTATATTGTTGCGCTTTTACATTACTCCACCGCCAGGCTTCCTATAGGGAAGCTAATTATGATGATGCTGATAATAATTATCGCGATGGAAATTATGCTCATAACCCCACAACCAATTAAACTGACTAAATAATAGGCTTTCCCCGCTTATTTGTCAATAAAAAAAATTTAACAAAATACATGTTTTCTTGGCAAAATTTGTCATCAATGATAAAAAGAAAAACAAAACTTTTCATTAGGATAGGCAAATGCTTTTCGCCTATTCCAGTTTGTTAATGCAAAAATAATAACGGGGCGTTTTGTGGACGGACTGATATTTTTTCGTAAGCTATTAATTATTCTCGGTTTTTCCATACCTGTTATTTATCTTTTCAATAAATTAAAATTTCCCTCCATTATCGGTTTTTTAATAACCGGAATCATCATCGGCCCGTTCGGCCTGGGATTGCTTACTGATACCGCGGGCATTCAACTCATGGCGGAAATCGGCGTCGCCTTATTGTTATTTACCATAGGAATCGAGGTTTCTTTATCGCGCTTTCTCAAACACTTGTCGGAATTCATACTTTCCGGAGGCCTTCAGGTGTTTTTCACTTTTCTGGCTGGTGTCTTCATCGGGCTTATCGCGCAAATGAGTTTAGAACAGGCGGTATTTCTCGGATTCATTTTATCGCATAGCTCTTCCGCACTTGTTTTGAAAATGCTCAAAGACCGCGGCGATGAAGAGTCGCCGCAGGGCAGAATTTCCATCGGCGTTATTTTGTTTCAGGATATTATGGTTGTGCCGATGATGCTTCTGGTTCCCTTTCTCGCGGGAGAGAGCGGCCCGACTGCCGGCATCATAATTTGGAAGCTGGCAAAATCAATTTTGATCATTGTGGCCATTCTTGTCGCGGCGCGTTACATTATTCCTTTTGTGCTGGAGCGTCTTGCCAACATGCGGATGAGAGATGTTTTTGTTATCACTTCGATTGTGATTACGCTGGGCATCGCGTGGCTTACGCACGCGTTGGGTTTGTCGCTGGCCATCGGAGCTTTTCTGGCGGGGCTGGCCATTTCCGACACGGATTTCACACACCAGATTATCAGCGACATCAATCCATTCCGGGACATATTTTTGTCCATCTTCTTTGTTTCCTTCGGCATGATTTTGGATTTGGATTTCGCTTTAAAAAATTACGCGTTCATCCTGGCCGCTTCTTTTCTGATCATTTTGCTCAAAGCGTCAATAGTTTTCGGTTTGGTAAAATTTCTCAAATATCCCTGGCGCACCGCTTTTTTGAGCAGTGTTACTTTGTCGCAAATCGGCGAATTTTCCTTCGTTCTGGCCCTGCAGGGTTTCAAAAACAACATCATTTCCGAATATGCTTATCAGACCTTTATCAGCGCTTCGGTTCTGGCTTTTATCGTTTCGCCGTTATTAATCGCTCTGGCCTATCATATTCTTAATGGTAAAAGATTTTTTATTCCTCAACAGTCGATTTCACCCCATGAGCAGCAAATGAAAAACCATGTCATTGTTTGCGGACTGGGATTGAACGGCAGAAACCTGGTAAAAGTCTTAAAAGAAACCTCCATCAATTACGTAATAGTTGATCTTAATTATAACCATATCCGCGACATGCAGAAAGCGGGTGAAAAAAATATTATCTGGGGCGACTGCTCCAACACGGAAATTCTCAAACACGCGGGCGTGGAAAAAGCGCGCGTTCTGGTTATTGCCATTTCCGACCGCTTTCTGACCAAATGCGCGCTGAGCGTTGCCAAATCGCTCAATCCGAATATTCATGTCATCGTGCGCACCAAATACGTCACGGATATCGAGGAATTACAGGCGCTCGGAGCCGATGATATCATTCCGGAAGAATTTGAAACTTCCATCCAAATTTTCAGCCGCGTTTTAAAAATGTTTCACATCCCCAACAGTATTATTTTGACGCAGGGCAATATAATCCGCAACAAATCCTACGGCGTCTTCCGGCAGGTTCGCTTCTCGCAGGAAGCATTCGACCAGATCAGTCAGATTCTGGCGCAAGGAACCATCGATACCTGTTATATAGCCGCAGGCAATTCCAGCATCGGCAAAAGTATCAAGGATATTGACCTCAAAGCGCAGACCGGCGCGATGATTATCAATATCATCCGCAACAACGAAACGATTACCAATCCGCCAAGTGATTTTGTACTACAGGCCGCGGATCAGCTTATTCTTTTCGGCAGTCACGCGGCCATCGACGCGGCGCTGAAAATGATGGGCAGCAATCAGATGGCTGCTTAAACTTATATAATAAGGATTAATCATTGACAACGCATTTTCATCATTACACAGACACCCAGGCATCGTGGGGCAGACGACTTCTGGCCTCCATGGTCATCAATCTAATTATCCCGATTGTGCAAATCTGGGGCGGTATCATCTCCGGCTCGATGGCGTTGATCAGCGACGCTTTGCATAACTTAAGCGATTTTATTTCGCTGGTAATTAATTATGCCGCCCTGATTATCGGCAGGCGCGCTCCCACTCACAAACAGACTTTCGGTTACAAGCGGGTGGAAATTTTCGCGGCGCTCGTCAGCGTGGCTATTTTATACGCGGCGGCCGTTTACATCGCGGTTGAAGCATGGGAAAGATTTATCGCGCCCAGAACGATAAGCGGACAAATGGTCATCTGGATTGCGCTTTTGGGCTTCGCGGGAAATTTGTTTTCCGCACTCATATTGCACGCCGGCGCCAAAGTAAACCTCAATATGAAAAGCGCATTTCTGCACATGATGGCCGATGCCGCCACGTCGCTGGCCGTCGTCGCTCTGGGTGTTTTGTGGCTTTACAAACCATGGTACTGGCTGGATCCGGTGCTTTCCTGGCTCATTGTCGCGCTCATTATTTACAGCGGCTGGGGAATTCTCAAAGAAAGTTTTCTGATTTTAATGAACGCGACGCCGCCGGGAATTAATCTTGACGAAATAAAAGCTGCGCTGGAAGCAATCGAAGGAATAAGCGAAATTCACGATTTGCATGTCTGGAACCCGTCCGCGGAAAGCATCGCGCTGGCCGCGCACGTAACCGTCCCGGATCAAATGCTGGGCAAGGTGGACGAGCTGGCCGAAAAAGCAAGAGCCGTTCTTTGGGAAAAATTCAAAATCGACCACCCGACATTGCAGTTTGAATCAAACGCCTGCCAAAACGACGGGCTTTTGTGCAACATTGCGAAAAACGGCAATAACCATCACCGGAAGTAACTATGAAAATATCCGTCATCCTTGCTCATTCTGATAAGGCAAGTTTTAATCACGCCATTGCGTCGATTATCGTCGGGCAGCTCGAAAAGAACAAGCACGATGTATTTTTTCACGATCTCTACGCGGAGAACTTTAACCCTCTGCTCTCTTGCGAAGAAATTCCGAAGGAAGCCATATTATTGCCGGAGCCAATCAAAAGCCATTGCGATGAAATCCGACAAGCAGAGGGGATAATTATCATTCACCCCAATTGGTGGGGACAGCCCCCAGCAATTTTGAAGGGTTGGATTGACCGGGTTATCCGTCCGGGGATCGCTTACGAGTTCCTAGAAGGAGATTCCGGCGAAGGGGTTCCAAGGGGTCTGCTAAAAGCTGGAGTTGCGTTAGTTTTCAACACCTCAAACACTCCGCCGGAAAGAGAGCAAAAAATCTTTGGCGACCCGCTTGAAAACATATGGCGAAACTGCGTCTTTGGTTTATGCGGAGTTAGTAAATTTTATCGCTGCACATTCAGCACAGTCGTAACCAGCACCGCTAGCGAGCGGAAGAAATGGCTTAAGGAGGTAAGGGCAACTATCAACAATTATTTCCCAAGAAATGATGGAATGACCATATATCCCTAGTTCCACCGGATCGCTCACGTTCTCGGTGAATTCTGCGTTATTTACTCGTCGTTACAAGTTAAAAAAATTTCGGCTTGCGCTTTTCAACAAACGCTTTCAGGCCTTCTTGTCCATCGGGATGATCAGCGCAGTTAGACAATCCTTCTCTTTCTAATTCTAAATGCATTTCCAGTGAATTATTAAAGGAATCGGTTAAAAGTCTTTTTGACCAGCCGAAAGAATGCCCTGAGTTTTTTACAAGTTTTTCGAGCATATTCACAGCCTCGTCCAACGCCTTTCCGTCATCAACAACTTTTGTCACCAATCCCCATGCTAATGCCTGATCTGAACTAATAGATTCATCAAAAGCGGCAATCTCCAGTGACCGGGCCAGCCCTACAAGTCTGGGCAAGGTAAAAGTGCCGCCGCCGTCAATGCATAATCCGTTAGAGGTATAGGCCTGCTTCAGCGTTGCCGATTTTTCCATCACCCGAAAATCACACGCCAAGGCCAGAGAAAAACCAGCGCCTGCCGCCGTCCCGTTTATCGCCGCCACAACCGGTTTTTTCATCCGTCTGATTTCCACTATCGCCGCATGCAACTGCGAGGCAAGCGTATGAAAAGAAGCGCCGGCTTTTTTGGAAAATCCCACAGCCCATTTAAGGTCTCCGCCGGCGCAGAATGCTTTCCCCTTGCCGGCAATAGCGATACCCTTCACAGAATCATCCGAAGCCAACGCTATGAGATGCCCTGCCAATTCGGTAATCATTTCAAGATTAAACGCGTTGAAGGCTTCAGGGCGATTTAAAATCACTTCGGCAATTTTTCCCTTAGTTTTCACCTCAATAAATGCACTCATTTTTTCTCCTTAAACGATATTAATCAAGCAGGCGTTTTTGGCCGGTAATCTTTTGTATATCCGTTATGTTCTGCGAAGCTTCGAGGCATCCCAAATAATTTCCTGCCGCGTCTCTGAGCGCGTAATATTCAATCATAATTTTTTGCGGCACGTCTTTATCTTTTAAAGGCAAATCTATCCAGAAGCGCGCTTTGTCTCTTTTGCCCGCTTTCATCTCTTCCAGAATTGTCTCTACTTTATTTAGGCTTCCCTTCGGGTGGCAGTCGCGCACATTGCGGCCAACCGCTCCTGTGGGCCTTCTGAATATTCTGGTTTCATGTTTATTCCAGGCAAGCACTTTGTCGTTTTTATCAACTACGGAAAACTCCACAGGAATTGTTTCGAGCAAAGCCTCCAGCGTGTTTTTGTCTAATTCTCCAATCATTTTCTCGCCTCCTTCAACTATTATTGTTTTAGTATGCGCATGTTTTTCTATATTTCAAGACACTAAATGATTTTTCAAAAATGACTTAACCATATTAAGCGACGAAAACTGCTGCTGGGTCATTTGCGCGAACATATCTTCCGGGCCGAAAATTTCCTCTTTTATCCGTTCGACGCTCTTTCCCTTTTGGTGAAGAGCAACAATTTCCCCGCCCAGTTCTTCCAGACGGGCAATCAGCTCATCCAGCTTTGCCGCCGGCTCATAGACGACATGCGTCGGTGCGGGAAATAAAACCTGTGGATTGAGCGAGCGGATATTTTCCAGATCAGCCAAAATCTGCCACATATCGTCACTCGGACGGCAAACCTTTGGCTTCGTATTTATATAAAGGTCTCCGCTGAATAGCCATCCATGCGATTTCTCAAATAAGCAGATATGACCCCGGTCATGACCGGGGGTAGGAATAACCTCAAAACTATAGTTCTCCGAATAAATATAGCTGCCAAGAGGCTTCACCTCGCTGGGAACCGGATAGCCCCACACTGCTTCCTGATAAGGATAGAGCGTTGCCGGTTTATTTATTTTATTCACAGACAAGGGATGAGCAAATATTTCAATTCCATATTCGTCCTGGAGAAATTTGTTGGCGGATACATGATCTTCGTGAAAGTGTGTATTGACAGCCTTTTTCAGATACTTATCTTTTAAAAAAGCTGTGAATTCTTTCGCCGTGTGCGCTATGCCGGTATCAATTAGCAGGCCGTCAACAAGATAGGAACACACCCACATGGCCGAAGGAAAATCGGGGTAACGGCACACACGGATTTGCAGAACTTCTCCATATTGTGCTGTGGAAATCACTTATTTTTTCCTGCTAAGCGACAAATTTATAAAATAGGTGGCAAGCTTTTTATTTTTCCTCGTTATCAGACCATTTTTTTGCGGCCAATAATCCAAAAGGAATCAAAACAACAACCAGCCACAAGAAATTCCACCAACCAAGTCCGTAATCATTAACACCGCCGTATGACCAAACAACCCAAGCAACAGCAGTAAAAAACAGAACGTAAGGCAATATCATTAGTTTCCCATAGCGAGTTGCCGGATGACGCCACGGGGAACAAAATACGACGCATAACACCGCGACGCCAAACAATGACAATCCCGATACAGCGTTTATCAATTTGCCCTGAAAAAGAAACATAAAGGCAACAAGAAAGACCCATACAAATGCGCCAAGCCAACCTGCTGTCCATCCGATTTTTTCGCCTTTTCTGCTCATATGAACCTAACCGCCTTTCCCGACGCTACTTAACCTACACACGCCCGCCTCAATAGCGTTCGTTATGGGTTAAATTTATGCGCCCTACTTGGTTATCAGCCACAGTGCGTGAATGATACCGGGAATCCAGAAAAAGATGCACAGCACGATGTTTATAATCAAATCTTTGCCGGCGCCTTTGTGAAGAAAAACTGCAACTGGTGGTAAAAGAATCGCGAGAATAATCAGCAATATTTTATTACCTGATTTAGCCATTTTTCCCCTCCTTAGGATTATTTTAAGAGCCTAATTATTTGACATTATAACATACCAAAATATTTATAAAAGAATATTATACAAAATACTGGATTGATTTTTGGATGGCACTACATTCAGCAACATGTTTCCTTAATAACTTTAGAAGGCTAAAAATGGGAAGTCATATTAAAATTTCTTCATCAATGAGCGGGTAGAAAACGATCTCCTAGTCCGAGTTTAATTGCGCGAACAAGTCGAATCCGCGAGTCGGTGTGCGTTCGCAATGAGCAATTGCTTCTTGCCATCCAATCACCTTCAGCCTCGCAATTCACTTTAGCCTTTTTAATCCAACCGCTTCTTAAACCTCGCGATCGCGCCGGAAAAGACAACTCCCCCCAGAACAGCCAGTCCTAAAAACTGCGGCCAGAGCACATCAAAGGAAACGCCTTTGAGAAATATTCCCCGGATGATGACCAGAAAATAGCGCAACGGATTGGCGAGCGTAAGCCATTGAACTACCTCCGGCATGTTGACGATAGGAAACACGAAACCGCTGAGCATAAAAAAAGGCAACAGAATGAAGAATGTCGCCATCATCGCCTGCTGCTGCGTGCTGGCGATAGTGGAAATAAAAAGTCCCGTTCCCAGGGTGCTGAGCAAAAAAAAGCAGGAGGCGAAAAACAACAGAACAATGCTTCCCTTGAGTGGAATTTTAAACCAAAGAACAGCCAGAATAATTACCAAAACCATTTGTCCCAGCGATATGATAATATAAGGAATCGTTTTGCCGATAATCAGCTCCGAAGGTTTGATCGGTGTCACAATAAGTTGCTCCATCGTGCCGGCTTCTTTTTCGCGAATGATGGCAATGGATGTCAGAAGCAGAGAAAGAAGCATGATAAGAAACGCGACAATCCCCGGAACAAAGAAATACTGGCTGTCCAGATTCGGGTTGTACCAGGTGCGCACGCGCGCGTCCACATGGCCGTAACTCATCTGCATCGGATAAAGTTCGCGGATAGTGTCCCGATTGAATTTATCAATCACACTCATCGTGTAGGCAACGCGCAGGGATGCCATGTTGCTCATGGAGCCGTCGGCAATAATCTGGACGGGCGCGCTCTGGCCTTTGCGGATGATGCCCGCGAAATCAGGGCCGATTTTTATCGTCATATCCACTTTGCCCCGCAACAAAAGATCCTCCATCTGCCGTTCGTTGTGCAAATAATGCGTGATATGAAATATTTTACTGCCCGTGAAGGCGTCGGCAAAACTGCGACTTTCATAAGTGCGCGAATAGTCGAGCAGCGCGACATTAATATTGCGGATATCGTAGTTGACCACATAGCCGAAAACAAGCATCTGGATCAGGGGAGAAACAAAAAGAACCATCCGGTTGCGTTTGTCGCGCAACAGTTGAATAAACTCTTTACGCACCAGTTCTTTTATCCTCAGCCAACTCATAGCCCTTCCTTCTTCAAAAGCAGATAATTAAAAAAAGTAAGCAAAACTGCCAAAAACGCCAGAACAGCCATGCTCGGCCACAAATAAGCGATGCCCGTGTCGCGCAGATAAACGCCTCCCAAAATATCGATATAATATCTTGCCGGCACGATGTAAGTAATCATCTGTAAAACTTTCGGCATGTTCACAATCGGGAAAACGAAATTGGAAAGCAAAACCGAAGGAAGATATGTGATGATAACCGCCATCTGATTGGCCACCAGCTGTGATTTGGTCGCGGTGGAAATCAGCAGGCCTAACGCCAGTGCCACAAATAAATACAGCGCGGTGGCCAGCATCATCAGCAAGAAATTTCCTTTCATCACCACGCCGAAAAGAAGCTGGCCCAAAAGCATCGCGATCAAAACATCCGTGAGGCCGATAAAAAAATAGGGGATGGCTTTTCCCAAAAGCAGCTCGCCCGCTTTTACCGGCAGAGATTTCAGCGTTTCCATCGTGCCGTTTTCATATTCCCGCGCAATAATGAGCGAAGTCAGGAGCGCGCCGACAATCATAATAATGATGGCGATAATGCCGGGAATGATGAAATTGCGGCTTTCCAAATCTTCATTAAACCAGATGCGGATACGGCCGTCCACCGGAGGCTTGATTGTGGTCATGCCCTGACGATTGAGAAAATCAAAAAGAATTTTTTGATTATACTGCTCGGTAAATACCGTAAGATAACCGCGGATAATGCCGGCAAAGTTTGGGTCACTGCCTTCGATTAGTATTTGCAGTTGCGCTTCTCTATCGGCCTGCAAGTTCTTCATAAAATCGGGACCGATGATAATCGCCACCTTGGCGGCATCGCGATCCAAAAAACTTACGGCATCGGCCGCGCGGTCAAGATGCCCGGCGAGATGAAAATATGGTGAGGCATCTATTTTGCGGACAAAATCCCGGCTGAGTGCGGACTTGTCATAATCCACCACAACCGTTTCCACCTTATCCACGTCGAGGCTCAGCGCGTAACCGAAAAGAATAATTAGAATCAACGGTATGGCAAAAGCAAGATACAGACTCTGATAGTCCCGCAGGAGATGATAAATTTCTTTGCGGATAATAGCTTTCAGTCTTACGAAATTCAATTTTTCACCCTCTTCATCAAAGTGATGAAAGCGTCATTCAAATCGGCGTCAAGCCTGCCGGGACAGACGGCGGAAATAATTTCTTTCGGCGTGCCGGAGGCGACAATCACGCCCTCGTTAATCATAACGATACGCTGGCAAAACTGCGCCTCATCCATGTAATGCGTGGTGACAAAAACGGTAATGCCCTCATGAGCGATTTGCGTGATAAAATTCCAGAAGTGGCGGCGGGTGACCGGATCCACGCCGGAGGTCGGCTCATCGAGAAACAAAACTTCCGGCTTGTGTAGAAGCGAACAGCCCAGCGCCAACCGTTGCCGCCAGCCGGGCGGCAGTTCTTTCGTCAAACGGTCGCGCGCGTTTTCCAGTCTCGTCATCTTCAATACCCAGGCAATCCGTTCATCCCACTCATCCGGTCGGACATTGTAAACACCCAGATAAAAACGCAGGTTTTCAAAGGGAGTTAAATCTTCATAGAGAGAAAATTTCTGCGACATATAGCCAATGGAATGCTTGACTTCTTCCGGCTCGGTTACGATATCATGCCCCGCTACCGTGCCGCCGCCTGAGGTCGGAGTGATAATGCCGCAGAGCATGCGGATGGTCGTGGATTTGCCGGAACCGTTGGAGCCTAAGAAACCGAAGATCTCGCCTTTTTTAACGGAAAAACTGATTTTATTGACGGCAATAAAATTGCCGAATTTTTTTTCCAGATTGGTGACGGAGATGGTCTCAGAATCGGAATGTGTCATGTTCGATATCCTTATCCACTTCTTGGATGCGCGCAATCATGGCCTCTTCCAGGTTTTCAAAATCGCCGCGCATTTTATTCGGACTGGCCGCGGTGATAATAACTGCGCGATGCATAAGCGCGAGTTCATCGCACAGTTCGCCTTCGTCCAGATAAGCGGTGGAAACCAGTACGGTCATTCCCTCTTTTTTCATGCTTTCCAGTATTTCCCAGAATTCGCGGCGGGATACGGGATCAACGCCGTTGGTGGGCTCATCAAGAATCAGCACTTTCGGCTCGTGCACCAGCACACAGGCCAAACCCAGTTTCTGCTTCATGCCGCCGGAAAGATTGCCGGTCGCTCTATTTACAAAGGACAGTAAATTGGAAAATCCCAGGTATTTTTCCTTTCTTTTTTTTCTTTCGGAGCGGGGGATATTGAAGATATCCATGAAAAATTCCATGTTTTCTTCAACGGTTAAATCCTGATAAAGGCCGAAGCGCTGCGGCATATAACCGATGATATTTTTAACTTTGCGCCTTTCGGTAACGACGTTAAACCCATCCACATAAATCTCTCCTCGCGCAGGCTTAATCATCGTGGCGATAAGGCGCAGCAGGGTCGATTTTCCCGCGCCGTCGGAACCGACCAGACCGAAAATAGTTCCCGCGGCGACATTAAAAGAAATATCCTTGAGCGCTTCAACCTGGTTAAAACTCATGGAAACATGATTGACGCTAACCATTGGCGGGGGATTAGTGAGCTTCGCGGCCATCGCCTCCTCCTTATGGTTTTAGCAGCGCGTCGGCGGGCATCCCTGTTTTTAGTTCATAATGGGGATTGTCTATCGTCACCTTGACCAGGTACACAAGCTTTACTCTTTCCTTCTTGGTCTGAATGGTCTTGGGCGTGAATTCTCCCTCGGGGGAAATAAAAGAAATCTTGCCTTTATAAATTTTACCCGGAAATGTATCGACGGTAACGTCAACTTCCTGATTTGGACGGACTTTGCCGATTTGTGTTTCTTCAACAAATATTTTCAATTCCACGCCGGACAAATCGGAAACGGTGATAACCTCGCGCCCCGCGGTCACTGTTTCACCCGGCTCAATATTGCGGCTGGTAATGACTCCGTCCATGGGTGCTTTTAACTGCGTATAGTCCAGATAAACGGATGCCTGTTTCAATAAGGCTTTTGCTTCGGCGAGTTTTGCCTGCGCTATCTCATACGTAAGTTTCAGGTTGTCACGTTCCTTTTCCGAAACAACGCCTTTCCTAAACAGTTCTTCAAAGCGCTCGTAATTTTTTTGCGCGTTGACCAGTGTGTCTGAAGCGGATTGAACTAACGCTTTGGCTTGTCCGTAACGCGCTTCCAGTTCGGCTCTGTCCAGTTCGGCGATTAGTTCATCTTTTTGGACGCTTTGACCTTCCTTAAAGTTAACTTTGGCAACACGCCCCGGCACCTGGAAAGATAATTCGGCCTGCGTGGCCTCAATCGTGCCGGAATAGAAAAGTTCTCCGGCGCGGTTTTTTCTCTGACCGTAATACACAAACAACCCCACGCTTATAAAAAGAACGATAAAAATAATGATGATTCTTCTTTTCACTGTCACTGCTCCTTTTTCACTGCCTTGAGCACCAGCTCGGCCACCTCTTCGCCGAGAGTCCCAGGCAGTTTTTTATCCCGGTCTTTAATCTCTTCCGGCAGCCAAATTTGCTTGTCCTTAATCGGCGTGCCTAATTTAAAAATAAGTATGGATCCCATAATCATCGCGTGAACCAGAAACGGCACAACATCGTTAAAAACACCTTTTTTTTTTCCCTCTTCCAGAATTTCCAAAAGAACGGTCAAAACCGATGCCATGTCTTCGGCGGCGACCCGCGGCAGATGCGCACCGCCGGAAGCCACCTCGCGTATCATTATCGGCGGCAATTCCGGATTTTTATCCACGGCATCCGCCATAAGCAATATATAAGCTCTGAGTTTTTCTGCGGGCGTCTTGCCTCGGGCAACAGCCTGGGCGACAACTTGCGCAATATTACCCAGCACTTGATGAATCACATTGGCATAGAGCGTGTCTTTGTCACCAATCTGATAATAAAGTGTGGCTTTGTTCACGCCGGCGCGCCGCGCGATTTCTTCCACATGTGTGCCGTCGTAACCGTATACGGCAAAAGTTTCACGTGCCGCGGCCAAAATTTTTTCCGCGGTTTTGCCGGGATTATTGATATCTATTTTTTTTCTAAACACGCGTCAACCCCGATAATTTAACCAATTGGTTTAACCGTATGGTTAAACACTTCCCTTCTAAAGTCAAGTAATTTTTTGATTATTAAAAAGTTTACTTGACAATTTACTATAATTTTCTTTTTTTAATAAAAGTTATAAGGATTATCCGGGAGGAATCATGGCGCGTTGGTTAATAATAGCGGGAATAATTCTAATTGTGAGCGGATTGATTTACCAGTTTGCCCCTTGGCTGATAAACTGGTTCGGCAAACTGCCGGGCGATATCCGCATTGAAACCGTGCGCAGCAAAATATTTATTCCCATCGTTTCCATGATTTTACTCAGTATCATTATCACCATACTTATAAATTTGTTCAGGCGCTAGACTAAATGACGTTTTTGCGCAATCAACATCTTGTTTTTATGCCCGGCATGGACGGCACAGGATTATCTTTTGAACCGGTGCTGCCGCTTTTGCCCGAAGACGCAAAAATAACCATCGTCCACTATCCTGCTGACAAGCTTCTTTCATTTGACGAAACTGTCGAAAGCGCGGCAACACAGATACCCGCGGATGATCCGCCCATTGTGATTGCCGAATCCTTTTCCGGACCGGTCGCCATCAAAATGATCGGTTCGGGACGCGTTAAAGCCAAGGCTTTAATTCTCTGCGCGACCTTTGCCAAATCGCCAAGGCCTTTAGTCTGGCGTATTATGCGCTTTTTACGCCTGCCTCTGCTTATCAAGCCGGATATGCCCAAGGGGTTTTTCCGTTTTGTCATCGGAGATGATAAGCTGATTAATGAATTTCTTCCTCTTTGGGAAAAAGTTCACGCTCAGGTCCCCGCACGCGTCATGCAGTACCGGCTGAAAATAATCAACGAGATTGATGTTACTGACTGGCTTGCCCCTATAAAAATCCCCTGCTGTTACCTTCAGGCACTCAATGATCGGCTGGTGCCTGCCTCCTGCGCTGAAAAAATTAAAAAAATCAAGCCCCTTGTGGAAATAAAAAAAATCAGTGCGCCGCACTTCATTTTGCAGGCCAAGCCGCGAACCTGCCTTAAGGCAATTGGAGATTTCTGTATGAAACAACAATGATTTAAAGTGTTTACTTTCCCATAATTATCTGTTGCAGGTTTTCCAAGGCTGACCTAGAATAACGCGGTATTTAAAAAAATCTCAGAGAGGAAATAAAATGCGCTGGAGAGGTGAGAGACAAAGCGATAACGTGGAAGATCGCCGGGGGATACGTGTTTCCCGCGGCGTGAAAGTGGGAGGAATCAGCGGCCTGGGACTGGTCGCCATTGTTGTGGTGGGCCTCCTTTTAGGCGTTGACCCTACTATTGTCTTACAGCAGGTCGGTCAAAGTCTGCCTTCATCCACTACGATTGAGGAAAGCGCGCAGCCTGCCGCCAATAACGATATGCGTAACTTTGTTGCTGTGGTGCTGGCGGAAACAGAGGACGTTTGGAATGAACAATTTAATAATGCGGGACGCACCTATCAGGAGCCCAAGCTTGTTTTATTTTCCGGCGCGGTGGATTCCGCCTGCGGCTTTGCCCAATCCGCCATGGGGCCTTTTTACTGCCCGGCTGATCATAAAATTTATCTGGATCTGGAGTTTTTCAATGAGTTGCACTCGCGCTTCGGCGCTTCCGGCGATTTCGCGCAGGCGTACGTTATCGCTCATGAGATAGGCCACCATGTGCAGACACAACTGGGAATTATTCAAAAAGTAGCTCAACTGCAGGCGCGCTCCAGCAAGGCACAAGCCAATAAATTATCCGTTTTGATGGAGCTGCAGGCGGATTGCCTGGCCGGTATGTGGGCGTATCAGGCAAGCAAAAAGCGCGATATTCTGGAAGAAGGCGATATCGAAGAAGCCATCAATGCCGCGAGCGCCGTGGGTGATGACCACCTCCAGAAAAAAACGCGGGGTTACGTGGTGCCCGATTCCTTTACGCACGGCAGTTCAGCCCAGCGTGTAAGCTGGTTCCAGCGCGGCTTTGAACAGGGAAACTTCCAGGCGTGCGACATATTTAATGCGGACTAAACTAATAAAAAACACATCTTTTATAATTTGTTTTCCGGCAAAAGAACCTGTATTATTTTGTAATTCCTTTGCTCAAGATATTCTGGACCTTTGGCAGGCTTTCATCGCTGGCCAGAAGCAGCAGGACATCCCCTTCTTCAAGGATGGTATCTCCCCGGGGCGTGATGTACTCATCTCCACGGATAATCAAGGTTATCAGAATATCTTTGGGAAATCCCAGGTTTAATATCGGTTGGTTAGCCGCCTTTGATCCATAAGGAACGATAAAATCCTCAAGTTTCATATCTCTTTTAAGTGAACCGTCAAAATCAATCGAATATTGCCGTTTGTACACCAATGGGGCATCCACCTTCAACAGGCGGGCGACAGGCGGAATTGTTGTTCCCTGGAATAAAACGGAGGTGATAACAATAAAAAAGACCAAGTTAAAAATGAAATGATCTGGATCGAATCCGGCCAGTAGGGGGAATGTAGCCAGGACAATGGGAACGGAGCCGCGAAGCCCCACCCAGGAAATCAATGTCTTTTCTTTTAAGCTGAATGGGGAAAACATAAGCCCAAGAAATACTGCCACAGGCCTGGCCACAAAGATCAGCACGGCGGAAATTAAAAGGCCGATGCCGGCTATTGGGATGAGCTGACGGGGAAACACCAGCAGCCCCAAGGTGAAGAACATGAGAATATGCATCAGCCAGGAAATTCCATCATGAAAACGAGAGATACTTTTTTTATGAATAAACGGGCTTTTCCCCAGCACCAGCCCCGCGATATAAACGGCCAGAAAACCGCTGCCGCCAAGCTGGGCGGTGACGCCGTAAATTAACAACACCCAGCCTAAAGACAGAACAGGATATAAGCCGTCATAAAATAATTTTATCCGATTGACGCCCCAGATAAAAAATTTGGCCAGCCCGTATCCCAGAACAAGGCCGAAAAACATTTGTTTAAGAAACAAAGGAACCAACAAAAACAAAGAACCTTCCGGATTTTGTAACAGTGTAATAAATCCGATAGTCAGGAAAATGGCCATTGGATCGTTGCTGCCTGATTCCAACTCCAAAAGCGGCTTTAACGGTTCTTTTAGTCCCACATTTTTCGAGCGGAGAATGGCAAATACCGCCGCCGCATCAGTGGAAGAAACAATCGAGCCGATTAAAAAAGCGTTGAGCCAGGGGAGGTTCAGAAAATATCTCACAAATAATCCGACCAGCAAAGCCGTTATCACGACGCCTGCCGTGGACAATACCAGGGCGGGTTTGGTGACAATCTTCACCGACTGCATATCAGTAGACAATCCGCCCGCAAACAGAATGTAGGCCAGCGCCACTGTGCCCATCGCCTGGCTTAACCAGGCATTGTCAAAATAAAAACCGCCCGGCCCGTCGGAGCCGGCAAGCATCCCGAGACTGAGAAACAATAACAAAGCCGGAACACCAGTTATGTCCGAAAACTTGCTCATGGACGTGCTGATAACAAGAAATACGGCTATGATAATAATAATCTGTTCAATAGACATATAAATTAGCGAGCTTTCATGAATCTTTTCAATGCTCTCCGGTTAAATTATGGCATCAATCAAAAGTTGGCAGTCTGTATAAAGGCAATGCTCTTTATCTTTTTTCTGCCATGATGTAATTTCGCACATAACGACAAATCGGTCAATTTTAAAATCGTTGCCCGTAGCAACAAATGTCCAGAAAAAAGCATGGTTATGACGTGTCCGATTCCTTTACGCACGGCAGCTCCGCCCAACGCGTGAGCTGGTTTAAGCGGGGCTTTGAACAGGAAAAAATGCGATTCTTTTATACGAAATAAACAACGAAAAAATCAGCACTGGTGTAGCTCGATTAGCTCTATCAGGTTGACTGATTTAATAAATCCAAACTCTGAACTGTTCTCGAATAGCTCCTTATTCCATTCCTGTGCATCCAAATTATAATTTTTAATTATGTTTTTATCATCAGAATAATTCATTACTTTGACAAATTAACTTTTTTTCTTACCTTTATTCTCCAGTGCCAGTTTCAGCACTTCCATCATATCACCCACAAAATGGAACTTGATGCTTTTTTGCACGCTGGGCGGGATGTCTTCCAGATCCTTTCTGTTCCATGCAGGAAGAATTATCGTTTTGATGCCCGCGCGGTAAGCGGCCAGCACCTTTTCTTTGATGCCGCCCACTGGAAGCACCGCGCCGCGTAAAGTAATTTCTCCCGTCATCGCCAAATTTTTTTTCACTTTACGATTAGTCAAAAGCGAGGTCAGCGCGGTAAGCATCGTCACGCCCGCCGAGGGGCCGTCTTTGGGAATCGCGCCCGCGGGAACATGGATGTGAATATCCAAATCCTCAAAGAAATTCGCCGGCACACCGAGCGCCTTGGCGTTGGTGCGGATAAAGCTCAGCGCGGCGGCGGCGGATTCTTTCATCACGTCACCCAACTGGCCAGTCAGCGTCAGACTCTTTTTTCCTTTCATGGCCGTGGCTTCGATAAAGAGCAAATCACCGCCCACGGGCGTCCACGCCAGCCCGATGGCGATGCCCGGCTTGGCAATGCGCGCGTCGATATCCGTCACGATGCGCACCGCCCCCAGGTATTTGTGCAGGTCTTTCAGCGTTACTGTTTTTGTCTTAATTTTTCCCTCGGCAATTTCGGCGGCCACGCCGCGGCAGATATTGGCAATTTCGCGTTCGAGATTTCTGACACCCGCTTCCCTGGTATAGCCGCTGATAACATTGTTGAGCGCGGCCGCGGTAATTTTGAGTTGCTCCGCCGTCAGTCCGTTTTCTTTCAACTGTCGCGGAATCAGATAACGCTCGGCGATTTTAACTTTTTCTTCCTGCGTGTAGCCGGTAAGCTCGATCACTTCGAGGCGGTCCAGAAGCGCGGGCGGTATCGTATCCAGAATGTTGGCCGTGGTAATAAACATCACGTGCGATAAATCAAACGGCACATCCAGATAATGATCGGAAAACGAATTGTTCTGCTGGGGATCGAGCACTTCCAGCAAAGCAGAAGACGGATCGCCGCGAAAATCGCTGCCGACCTTGTCAATTTCATCGAGCATGAAAACAGGATTGTTCGATTCGGCGCGGCGCAGTCCCTGAATGATACGGCCCGGCAAAGCGCCGATATAGGTGCGGCGATGGCCGCGAATTTCCGCCTCGTCGTGCACGCCGCCCAAGGAAATGCGCACGAATTTGCGCTCGAGAGCGCGCGCAATCGATGTGCCGAGCGATGTTTTTCCCGTGCCGGGAGGCCCCACAAAACAAAGAATCGGCCCCTTGGAATCGGGCTTTAATTTGCGCACGGAAAGATATTCGATAATGCGCTTTTTGGCTTTCGCTAGCCCGTAGTGGTCTTCATCCAGCACCTCGCGCGCTTTTTTGATATCCAGGTTATCCGGCGTGGATTCGTTCCACGGCAGGGCGGTAATCCAATCCAGATAAGTCGAGGAAACAGTGTATTCCGCCGAGGCCGGATTCATCCGCGAGAGCCGCTCCAGTTCGCGCAGCGCTTCTTTCTTTGCTTCCTCGGGAAGATTTTTCTCTTCGACTTTTTTGCGGTATTCTTCCGTTTCGACCGCGTTTTCATCCGCCTCGCCCAACTCCTGCTTAATGGCCTTGAGCTGCTGACGCAGGTAGTATTCGCGCTGGCTTTTATCGATATCATCCTTGACTTTGGTCTGGATTTTATTGCCCAGTTCAAGAACTTCCTTCTGGTGATTGACCATGCGCGTCAGTTCCTTCAGGCGCGTTTTGATATCAATGCTGTCAAGTATTTTCTGTTTTTCTTCAATGGGCGCATTGATAATGGAGGCAATCAAATCCGCCAGCGTGCCGGCTTCGGTAATGGATTTGGCCATTGGCCCGAATTCCGGCGGCAGAAAGGGCGAAAGTTTGAGAATCCGGTCAAACAAAACCAGCAGATTGGCAACCAGCGCCTCGCTTTCGATATCCTTTACTTCTGTGTCCTCAATAACCTTAATCCGCGCCTGCTGGTAGTGCTTGCCTTCCACCAACTCTAAAATCTTAAAACGGCTGACGCCCTGTAAAAGCATCTGCGTGCGGTGTTCGACTGTTTTCGCCATGCGCAGAATAACGGAACATGTTCCTACCTCATGTAAATCTTCCAGTTTATAGGAATCATTTTCATCCGCGAGTTCCCCTTTGGGCATAATCAAGCCAATCAGACGATCTTTGGTCATGGCTTCATCTACAAGTTGCGTGGATTTGCCGCCCGATACTTCCAGCGGCACCATCATCTTGGGAAAAACCAAAATGTTGGGCAAGGAAAGGATAGGAATCACTTCCGGTATTGTAAATTTCTTATTCTCTTCTGGTTTTATTTGTTCAGCCATCAAACCCTCCGGTTTCCTGAGTACCTTTATTCTTTGGTCTTAATTTCAATACGACGTGCTTTAGTTGCTGAAAATTTATTTATTCTGACCATCAAAACACCGTCTGCGTAGGAAGCTACAGCCGATTCCACGTCCACCGTTTCGGGCAGGGCGATAATTCTTTCAAAATATCCTCGCGGAACTTCCGCCAGGTGATAGCGTATCTCCTGCTCCGCGGCTATAGCTCTGCGGACGCCCGCTATTTTAATTTTTCGCTGGTCAAGCTCTATATGCAGTTCGTCTTTATTCATGCCGGAAGCATCAGCCAGAATGATAATTTCGGTCGCCGACTCATAAACATCAATAGCAGGCCGCCATACTGTCTCGTGATATTTGAATATCGGACTCACCAAATTAAAAATTTCATTAACCGCTCTTTGAAATTCGTCATCAAAACTGTTGCCGAATTTAATTTTAATAAAGTTCATTTCTGTCACCTATCCGGTTGATAATTTACAAACTATGTTTTTAATATAATGTTCCGATACTCTTTTGTAAAGAGCTGGATTTTCAGTAACATTTTTCCATGATCAGAAAACAAAAAAATAACTGGCTAAAGAGCACTTTTTTTGCTATGGAATCGCCTCTTCTTTTCTAAAGAAGCTTGGCCATCCTTGGTTAAAATTGGTTTGATTCCAGCCATTATCCATCGCAAAAACCGGCTAAAAAAGATGCTTGCATAAATTTGCTGTAATGAAAAAAAACCATATAAGAAATATTGCCATAATATCCCATGTTGACCACGGCAAAACCACGCTGCTTAACGCGATGCTAAAGCAGACCGGAGTGTTCCGAATAAATCAGACCGTGGAAGACCGGGTGATGGATTCGCTGGATTTGGAGAAAGAGCGAGGCATCACCATTATGGCGAAAAACACCGCGGTTGATTATCGCGGCGTAAAAATTAATATTGTGGACACTCCCGGCCACGCCGATTTCGGCGGCGAAGTAGAACGCAGTCTGAACATGGTGGACGGCGCGATACTCCTGGTGGACGCCAGCGAGGGCCCTCTGCCGCAAACCCGTTTTGTTTTAAAAAAAGCGCTGGGGATGCATCTGCCCATTATTCTGGTCATCAATAAGATTGACCGTTCCGACGCGCGCGTCGAAGAGGTAATCATTGAAACATACGATCTCTTTATTGATCTGGGCGCGGAAGACAGGCAAATAGAATTTCCTATTCTTTATACCAACGCCAAAAAAGGTATAAGCCACAAAAAATTAGGCGACGATTGCGACAATCTGGAACCGCTTTTGCAGACAATTATCGATTATATACCCGCGCCGCGGGGAAACGACGAAGGCATCCCGCAGTTTTTGGTCACCAATCTAGATTACGATTCATACGTGGGACAAATAGCCGTCGGACGCCTGCAAAGCGGGCGGCTGGATATAAACAACAGCTACAGTCTGTGCACCAAGGGAAAAACTATCAGCGGCGTAAAATTAACGGCGCTTTACACTTTTTACGGCCTGACAAAAAAACCGGTCACCAGTGTCGAATCCGGAGATATCATTGCTTTGTCCGGCGTGGATAATGTCAGCATCGGCGATACCATATCATCCATTACCGAACCACGGGCACTCCCGCGCCTGCAGGTGGATGAACCGACAGTGTCCATGATTTTTTATGTCAACAACAGCCCCTTTGCCGGCAACGAAGGGAAATTTCTCACTTCGCGCCACTTGCTGGAGCGGCTGGAAAAAGAATCACTGCGCAATGTCTCCATCCGCATAAAAAAACTGGCAAGAGCAGACGCGTTTGAAGTGTGCGGACGCGGCGAACTGCAGATGGCTGTTCTGGTGGAAACAATGCGCCGTGAGGGCTATGAAATGATGGTTTCCCGCGCACAGGTAATTACACGGGAGCAGAAAGGGAAAACATATGAGCCGGTGGAAAGGCTGTTTCTGGACATACCGGAAGAATTTGTCGGCAAAATTACGGAAAAACTTTCCATCAGAAAAGGCCGCATGGAAAGCCTTATTAATAAAGGATCAGGCAGGGTCAGCATGGAATTTTTGATTCCATCGCGCGGCCTGATCGGTTTTCGCAGCCAGTTTCTGACCGATACCAAAGGCGGCGGCGTGATGAATTCTCTTTTGGAAGATTACGCTCCCTGGTTCGGTTCAATCCCTCAGCGCATGACAGGCGTGCTGGTTTCCGACCGTTCCGGACACGTTACTCCTTACGCCAGCTACTCGATGGAAGACCGCGGAGAAATGATCGTGGAAATCGGCACAGAGGTTTACGCGGGCATGATCGTGGGAGAACGCAACCGCAGCGGCGATCTCAATGTGAATATTACCAAAGAAAAGAAGCTGACGAATATGCGCGCATCCACATCCGACTCAACGATAATTCTCCGACCGCCGCGCATTTTATCCTTGGATCAGGCCATCGAATTTATCGCCGAAGACGAACTTGTGGAGGTAACCCCTAAGAGTATCCGCCTGAGAAAAATGGAACTCGACGCGACAAAGCGTCAGATGAAAAGCCGCAAAGACGATTAAAATATTTTGTTAATGACAGAAACGATATGATTACTGAAATTTCAAAAAATTTTTACCGCATCACTTCGCGCATGCCTTACCGCCTGCGGCACGTGCACGCTTATCTTCTGGCGCAGGATAAAAATCTGGCGCTTTTCGATACGGGGCTGAATACTGAAAACGGGTTGGCGGCACTGGAGGGCGATTTACAAAGCGTTGGTCTTCATATTAACAACATCAGACAAATTTATCTGACACACGTGCATACCGATCATTGCAGCATGGCCGGGCTTTTGCAGAAAATGACCGGCGCAAAAATTCATCTCACCGCGCCGGCTTTTGAGGAATACCGTCATTACCGGAAGGCGGATGAAGCGGTGGCGCAAGCTAGAAGTTTTTACTCACGCCACGGCATGACATCCGTGGAAATAAACGCGATTATAGACGAGTTCGAAGACATCCGCAGTATTATCACGGAGTTCAGTGCCAATGATTTTTTGCGAGACAAGCAAATTTGTGAATTCGGCTCAACACAATTCGAAGTAATATTCACGCCGGGGCATGCCAACGGTCATATCTGCTTTTTCTTCCCTGAAGATAAATTTCTGTTGGCGGGAGATCATATACTACCTTATATCGCGCCGAGCCTTACTCCTAATATATTTGATGAAAACTATCAGCCACTAAAAACTTATCTGGAATCGCTGGGCAAGATTGAAAAGTTGGGCTGCGCGGAAATTTATCCGGGGCATGGCAATTCCTTTTCCGGCGTGCGGGAAAGAATCGAGGAAATCCGCGCTCATCACACCAGGCGCAAAAACTGGCTCGGCGGATTCTTAAACAATGTTCCGAAAACCACGCGCGAAGTGGCCCAAGAAATATTCGGTGAAGATTTGCCCGATTTTGAAAAATTTCTGGCGCTCAACGAAACATTCGTGTATTTGCAGGAACTCAAATCCGCAGGCAATATATCGGAAAAAATGGAAAACAATATTTTCGTGTATAAGGTTTCCTGACATGAGGTTAGCGTGAGCAAGTTATTGCAAAAAGAAATAGAAAGGCGGCGCACTTTCGGGATTATCAGCCATCCGGACGCGGGCAAAACGACGCTCACGGAAAAGCTGTTGCTTTTCGGCGGCGCGATTCAGATGGCCGGCGCGGTAAAAGCCCGCAAGGCCTCCAAACACGCACTTTCTGATTGGATGTCCATCGAAAAAGAGCGTGGTATTTCCGTCACCTCTTCGGTAATGAAGTTCGAATACGCTGATTGCGATATCAATCTTCTGGACACGCCCGGCCACCAAGATTTTTCCGAAGACACTTACCGCGTGCTCACCGCCGTAGACAGCGCGCTGATGGTTATCGACGGCGCCAAAGGAGTGGAGACGCAAACGCAGAAACTCATGGAAGTCTGCCGCCTGCGCAACACGCCTATTATCACCTTTATTAATAAACTCGACCGTGACTGTCTGCCGCCGCTGGAAATTCTGGCGGACATTGAAGACAAGTTACAGATTGAATGTTCGCCTTTATCCTGGCCGATCGGCATGGGCAAACGCTTTAAAGGCGTCTACAACATTTATACCAAGACACTGCATCTGTTCACGCCGGGAAAAGACAGGCGCTCGGAAGAAGGAATCATCATCAACGATTTATCGGATCCGCTGCTCGATGAACTTCTGGAGAGCCAGGCCCAGGAACTGCGCGAGGACATCGCCCTGCTCGAGGGCGCGGCCAATCCTTTTGACATCAGGGAATATCTCAAAGCCGGCCAGACACCGGTTTTTTTCGGCAGCGCCATCAACAACTTCGGCGTCAAAGAATTGCTTGACGCGTTTGTGGAAATCGCCCCGCCGCCGGTGGCACGGCCGACCACCACGCGCGCGGTGAGTCCCGACGAGGGTGATTTTTCCGGGTTTGTTTTTAAAATTCAGGCCAACATGGACCCGGCGCACCGCGACCGCATCGCCTTCTTGCGCGTCTGCTCGGGAAAATTTCAGCGCGGCATGCGCGTGATGCATCATCGCATCGGCAAAGAAGTGTCACTGGCCAATGCCACCATCTTCATGGCGCAGGACCGCGCCAATGTCGAAGAGGCATACCCGGGCGATATCATCGGCCTGCACAATCACGGCACGATAAAGGTTGGTGACACGTTTACGCAGAAAGAATTCCTAAAATTCACCGGCATTCCGCATTTCGCGCCGGAACATTTCTGCCGCGTGCGGCTCAAAGATCCCCTGCGCATGAAACACCTGCAGAAAGGGTTGATGCAGCTTTCCGAAGAAGGCGCTATCCAGGTATTTCGTCCTGTTTGGGGTTCGGACAATATCCTGGGCGCGGTAGGAGCGCTGCAGTTTGACGTGACCATGGCGCGCCTCAAAGACGAATACAGTGTTTACGCCGATTACGAAAAAGCGGATTACGCCGCCGCCCGCTGGGTCACCTGTGACGACGCGAAAATTATTGAAGACTTTCAGAAAAAGAATCAGTCCAACCTGGCCGTGGATACGGAAGGGAATCTGGTTTATTTGGCGGCAAGCGAATGGCGCCTTGCTCATATCATGGAAGAGTGGCCAAAAGTAAAATTCCACAAAACCATGGAAAAAAGCTGAACAAAAAACCCGTTTGTTCGAAACACACCCCCCGTTTATCCGTTTTATTACGCTCTTAACAAGAAATTTCTTTCTTCCTATTTTTTATCAAATAAAGTAGCATTCCCCGAGTACTTGAAAAATTATTTTCTCTTTTTTCGGAAAACGACATGCTGGATCAGAAAAAATCCGTTATTTCCTGGGCAATGTACGATTGGGCGAACTCGGCTTTCGCCACTACCGTGATGGCCGGTTTTTTCCCCATCTTTTTTAAAGAGTACTGGGCCGACCCCAACCTGCCGCAGCAAAGCACTTTTTATCTGGGCATGGCCAATTCCCTTGCCTCCATCATCGTCGCAGCGCTGGCTCCTTTTCTGGGGGCGGTGGCTGATCGCGGCTCGGCCAAAAAGAAATTTCTATTCTTTTTTGCTTTCTTAGGCGTAGTCATGACCGGCTCCCTTTATATGGTGGCACAGGGGCACTGGATGCAGGCGGTTATTTTTTATGTGGCCGCGACCGTGGGTTTTTCCGGCGGCAACATCTTTTACGATTCGCTGATTACCGGCGTTTCTTCGGAAAAGAAAATGGACTTTACATCCACGCTGGGATTCGGCCTGGGCTACATCGGCGGCGGTCTACTTTTCTTGCTCAACGTCCTGATGTTTCAGTTCCCCGCTTTTTTCGGAATTTCCGGCAAAGTCATGGCGATAAAACTTTCGTTTTTATCCGTTGCCATCTGGTGGGCGGTTTTTTCCATACCTCTGTTTCTTTTTGTCAAAGAGCCGAAAGCCGAAAAAGGCGTGCCTCTTTTCCATGCTGTCGTTGAAGGATGGCAACAGCTTATCGGAACTTTGCGCGACATCCGGCATTTGAAAGTGGTGGGGCTTTTTCTGCTGGCTTACTGGTTTTATATCGACGGCGTTGATACGATAATCCGCATGGCCGTCGATTACGGAAAATCACTGGGTTTTGACAGCGGCGCGCTTATTGCCGCCCTGCTGATGGTGCAGTTCATCGCCTTTCCCGCCGCGATATTATACGGTTTGTTTTCCATGCGCATCGGTACCAAAAAAGCCATTATGATTGCTATCTGCGCCTACACTCTCATAACAGTGCTGGCTTTTTTCATGACACAAAAATGGCATTTCTTCACGCTGGCGGCCTGCATCGGCCTTTTTCAGGGAGGCATTCAGGCGCTTAGCCGAAGCCTTTTCACTCAGATTATTCCCGCGAACAAATCAGCGCAGTTTTTTGGCTTCTTCAATATGCTAGGTAAATTCGCGGTGGTTTTCGGACCGGTGATGATGGGTGTCATCACTATTCTTACCGAAAACGTCCGCTATGGAATTTTGTCTGTTACCGTGCTTTTCGTTGCTGGCGGGTTTTTACTCTCCAGAGTAAACATAGAAGAGGGCAAACGAGTGGCAAAAGAATATCTGTAAATAACTACACAAGTACAATCAAGGAGGCGAACATGTCTTCAGACGATAAGCAAGCTGTAATAGTCTCGGCAATAATAATCGGGATATGTTTGTTAATAGGACTGGCTACAGGAGGTTATTATATCGGGAAAGGTTCAACGCGCTTCAAATCGGATGTCCGCACGGTAACTGTCAAGGGATTGGTAGAAAAAGAAGTAAAAACCGATCAAGCCGTTTGGACACTGTCTTTTCGACGGGCCAGTGAAAACCTGAAAGACGCGCACACCAGAATAACCGCGGATAAAGAATTAACTGTTGCCTTTCTCAAAAAGCAGGGCTTCAAAGAAGAAGAAATTAACTTACAGCCGATGAAAATTGTCGATAAGCTGGCGCGTGATTATGATTCCGGGCAGGCAAATGAACGCTACAGATATGTTGCCACCAGTGCCGTGCGCGTAATGACCAAAAATATCGACCTGGTGATAAAATCCCTCGGAGAAACAGAAAAATTGTTCAAAGCCGGTGTGCTCCTTGACGGCCAGATGGATGGCATGGCCAATCCCCGTTACATGCTCACGGCTTTTAACGAACTGCGGCCACAGCTTCTGGCGGAAGCCACCAAAAACGCGCGGCTGACCGCGCAGCAATTTGCCTCCGATTCCGGAGCGAAAATCGGCAAAATCCGTTCGGCTAACCAGGGAACCATTCAGATTTTCGGCAGTGACGGTAACGATGAATCGGCCTATTATAGCCCGACAAGCACGCCCGTCAAAAAGATAAGGGTGGTGAGCACGTTCGAGTTTGAGCTGAAATAGAATTTTACTTTGTCGGTTTCAGCCGGTTATCCATCCCCGTAAAGCCGCAGTCGGGTTGATAGCAGGTCACGTTCATAAATTCGCATTTCTGTTTGCAGGAAGGACAAATCTCCGGTGGCTTGATTTCCACCACAGTATTGCCGCAATTGCTACATTTCCACGTATTTTTCGTAATATTTTGATTATTTTCCGCCATTTTTAATGTTCCTTCTCCTTATTATTTCTTTATCTTCATCTAGCACAAATGCCGGTATTAATATGCCTTTTATCATTCATGACGAATATTCTTGAAATTATAACTCGTTTCCGGTAAACGGATATACCATTTTATCAGGAAAAATGCATGGTCAAAGGCACAAAGAAAACCGACCTTTCAGGATTGACACTGCTGGGTAAACCGACTAAACCTTCAAAAAAATTAGAGGTGTTTCCCAATCGTCATCCCCGGCGCGAATATGTGGTTGTTTTACAGACGGATGAATTCACCTGCATCTGCCCCAAAACCGGCCAGCCGGATTTCGCCAAGATAAAAATAGAATATATACCGGATAAAAAAATCCTCGAATCAAAATCGTTGAAATTATATTTATGGTCCTTCCGCAACCAGGGTGTTTTTCACGAGCATGTGACCAACATTATTCTGGATGATTTGGTTGCCGTGCTCCAACCACGATGGTGCAAGGTTAGCGCACAGTTTGCCGTGCGCGGCGGTATTGGCATAGCAATCGACGCCGAGTATAAAAAATAATTGCCTTTATACAAAAAACACAATCGGGCAGACACAGAAACGTTTTTAGGCATAAACAAAAGTTACAAAATGGGTAAACGCAAAGACATTAAAAAGGTATTGATTATCGGGTCCGGTCCCATCGTTATCGGACAGGCGTGTGAATTCGATTATTCCGGCACGCAAGCCTGTAAGGCACTGCGCAAGCTCGGCTACAAAATAATTCTTGTTAATTCCAACCCGGCAACCATTATGACCGACCCGGGCATGGCTGATGTAACTTATATCGAACCGCTCAACGTTCAGGCACTCACCGAAATTATCGAAAACGAAAAACCCGATGCCATTCTGCCCAACTTAGGCGGCCAGACCGGCCTAAATCTCACATCAGAGCTGCACAAAAAAGGAATTTTAAAAAAACATAATGTGCAAGTCATCGGCGTGCAGGTGGACGCCATTGAGCGCGGCGAAGACCGCATCGCTTTCAAAGAAACCATGAAAAAACTGGGCATCGATATGCCCAAAAGTGAACCGGCGACATCCGTGGAAGAGGCGGAAAAAATCGCCGCCGAGCTTGGTTACCCTGTCGTCGTCCGTCCGGCTTATACCATGGGCGGCACGGGCGGTGGTCTGGTTTACAATTTGGAGGAACTGCGTGTTATTGCCAGTCGTGGAATATCGGCGAGTTTAATCGGCCAGATACTGATTGAAGAATCGGTCATCGGCTGGGAAGAGCTGGAACTGGAGGTAGTCCGCGACGCCAAAGGCCAGATGATTACCGTGTGTTTCATTGAAAACGTGGACGCCATGGGCGTGCATACCGGAGATTCCTACTGCACCGCGCCGATGCTGACAATATCCGAAGATTTGCAGAAACGCCTGCAGAAATATTCCTACGATATCGTGGAAGCGATTCAGGTCATCGGCGGCACAAACGTGCAATTCGCGCATGATCCCAAAACAGACAGAGTTGTCGTTATTGAAATCAATCCGCGCACGTCGCGCTCCTCGGCGCTGGCTTCCAAAGCCACGGGTTTCCCCATCGCCCTGATTTCCTCGATGCTCGCCGCCGGTTTAACGCTTGAGGAAATCCCTTACTGGCGCGAGGGCACGCTGGATAAATACACGCCTTCCGGCGATTATGTTGTCGTCAAATTCGCCCGCTGGGATTTTGAAAAATTCGGCGGCGCGCAGGATAAACTGGGCACGCAGATGCGCGCGGTGGGCGAAGTGATGAGTATCGGCAAAAATTACAAGGAGGCTTTCCAAAAAGCAATTCGCTCTTTGGAAAAAGGCCGCTATGGTCTGGGTTTTGTCAAAGACTTCAATAAAAAATCTCTCGATGATTTGATGGAAATGCTGGCCGAACCTTCCAGCGAGCGCCAATTCATCATGTACGAAGCACTGCGCAAGGGCGCGACGGTAGATGCCTTGCACGCGAAAACCTACATCAAAAAATGGTTTATTCGGCAGATGAAAGAACTGGTGGAACTGGAAGAAAAAATTCTTACGTATAAAGGCAAACCGCTTCCCAATGATTTGTTGATTCAATCCAAAAAAGACGGCTTTGCCGACAGGTATCTCGCCCAGATTGTAGGAAAGAAAGAAGAGGAAATCCGTAAACAGCGCCTGGCCGCGGGACTTGCCGAGACGTGGGATGCCGTGCCGGTCAGCGGCGTGGAAAACGCGACGTATTATTATTCAACCTATAATGCTCCGGACACAGTATCTGTAAGCTCGCGGCGCAAAATAATGGTTTTGGGCGGCGGGCCTAATCGCATCGGCCAAGGCATTGAATTCGACTACTGCTGTGTGCACGCGGCATTCGCCCTGCGTGACGAAGGATACGAATCCATCATGGTCAACTGCAATCCGGAAACTGTCTCCACCGATTACGACACATCCGACAAACTTTATTTTGAACCGCTCACCGTGGAAGATGTTTTGAGCATCTACGAAAAAGAAAAACCCGAAGGCGTGATTTGCCAGTTCGGTGGACAGACACCTTTAAATATCGCCGCGGACCTGGCCAAGGCCGGCGTCAAAATTATCGGCACTTCTCCGGAAACGATTGACCTGGCGGAAGATCGTGACCGCTTCCGTGAAATGATGGAAAAGCTGGGTATTCCCATGCCCGCATCCGGCATGGCCAGCAATCTGGAACAGGCATTGAAAATCGCGAAGAAAATCGGCTATCCGCTGATGGTGCGCCCCTCTTATGTTTTGGGCGGGCGCGGCATGGAAGTTGTACACGACGAGGAAATGCTCAAACGCTACGTTACCGCCGCGGTGGGGGTGACGCCGGAGCGCCCGATTCTTATCGACAAATTTCTGGAAAACGCCATTGAAGCCGAAGCGGACGCAATTTCCGACGGCACGGATGCTTTCGTTCCGGCGGTGATGGAACATATTGAACTGGCCGGCGTCCATTCCGGCGATTCGGCCTGTGTGATTCCGCCCATCAGTATCCCCGCGCGCCATATCGACACAATAAATGATTACACAAAAAAAATTGCAGTGGCTTTCGGCGTCGTTGGTCTAATGAACATACAATACGCCATCGCCAATGATATCGTCTATATTCTGGAGGCCAACCCGCGCGCCTCGCGCACAGTGCCGCTGGTATCCAAAGTATGCAATATCTCCATGGCGCGTGTCGCCGCGCAGATCATGTTGGGCAAAAAGCTCAAGGATTTAAATCTAAAAAATAGCGTTTTACGCCATTTCGGCGTGAAAGAAGCGGTTTTCCCCTTCAACATGTATCAGGAAGTGGATCCCGTGCTCGGGCCGGAAATGCGTTCCACCGGCGAAGTACTGGGGCTGGCCGATTCCTTTGGTCTCGCCTATTTCAAGGCGCAGGAAGCCACCGGACAGAGCCTGCCGGGCGAAGGCGTGGTGCTCATCACCGTGGCGGATACGGACAAAAGCGGCATGCTGGAAGTGGCGCGCGCGTTTGAAAAAATCGGCTTCAAAATACGGGCAACAGAAGGAACGCATAAACTTCTCGCTGCACAGGGAATTGCCTCCGAACCAATCTTGAAGATGCACGAAGGCCGTCCGAACATCGTTGACGCGATTAAAAACGGCGAGATACAACTGGTCATCAACACGCCCGCGGGCAGGCTTTCCAAATACGATGATTCCTACATCCGCAAAGCGGCCATCAAATATAAAATACCTTACATCACCACTACCGCCGCCGCAGTTGCCGCTGTTAAAGGCATTACCGCCTTCCGCCAAGGACACGGACGGGCAAAATCTTTACAAAGTTACCACAAGGAGATTAAATAATTTATACAAAGCCTTCATGGCAATTACTGCTGTTCAACCACTGTACATAACAACTTCTGCAACGCTTCAAAACCAAGTCTGCTTGTATACAAAAATATTTGTACTAAAAAACTTAAAACTTTTTGAGTTTATTCAAATATAAAAATGGAGGAAAATTCATGAGCTACACAAAGGAGTATAAAAGCAAATTAGTATCCGCTGATAAAGCAGTGCAAGTTGTCAATTCTGGCGACGTTGTGGACTACGGCTTTTTTAACGGGAAACCTGTCATTCTGGACAAAGCACTGGCCGATCGTGCCCCGGAACTGCGTGATGTCAGCGTATTCACGGCGGTCACTGTTCCACCCTCTCCGGAAGTCATCAAACACGAGGGAAGCTTTATCTACATTGACTGGCAGTGGAGCAAGCTTACCAGGATGCTTCACGCGTTCGTGCAACCCACCTACTACTGTCCCATCCTTTACCACCGTGGACCTTTTTACTACCGAGAACTTCTCACCCAGGATCCCAATGAAAATTTCACGAGAGACTACCGCTCGGTTTACTACAATGACCCTTCCAAAAAGGGTACAACAAAATGGATTGCTATGATGCAGGTAGGCCCCATGGACCATGCTGGTTATTTCAACCTTGGCCCGCAGAACTCGGAAACATCGGCCAAAATTGAGAACGCCGATATTGTCCTAGTCGAAGTAAACCCTAACATGCCCAAGTGTCTTGGCGGCAACGAAGAATCCGTTCATATTTCGCGAGTAGACTACATCGTTGAAGCGCCGTCTGATCAGATGTTGTACGACGCGCCTCAGATTGAACCTACAGACGTGGAAAAACAAATTGCCCAGAACGTTATGAAATACATTTATGACGGTTGCTGCATTCAGCTTGGCATCGGCGGCATGCCAAACATGGTGGGGAAACTGATCGCGTCTTCCGACCTGAAAAACCTGGGCGGTCACACGGAAATGTTCGTTGATGCCTATGTGGACATGATTGAATCAGGAAGAATGAACGGATCGAAAAAAAGCATCGACCGCTATAAATGTTCTTATACTTTCGCCATCGGCTCAAAACGCATGTACGATTTCATGGACAACAATCCCGCCCTTGCCTCTTATCCGGTAAACTATACCAACGACCCCCGGATAATCGCGCAACTTGACGACATGATCAGCATCAATAATGCGATAGAAGTTGATTTGTTGACTCAGGTAAATGCGGAAAGCAGCGGAACATGGCAGGTCTCCGGCAATGGAGGCATGTGGGATTTTGTTCTCGGTTCCCAGTGGTCGAAAAAGGGCAAAAGCTTCATATGTCTTGCCTCGACCCACACCAATCAAAAAGGCGAGGTAAAGTCCCGCATAGTGCCGCAGTTGCCGCTCAGTTCAGTGGTAACCATTCCTCGGCAGATGGTGGATTACATTGTCACGGAGTACGGCGCGGTGAAGCTCACTGCTTGTCCCACGTGGATGCGTGCTGAAAAAATCATCAGCATTGCCCATCCTGATTTCAGGGAAAACCTGATAAAGGAAGCGGAAAAAATGAAAATCTGGCGCCAATCCAATAAAAAATAACATCCGACTTTTAATTCAAGCGCAGCCTGAGCTTCTTGCTTGGGCTGCCTATACCTTCCGTGCACATCAATCCATACAACTTCTTAAGTGACTTTGCACAAAATTTCGGGAAAATATCAATAACTGTCATAAAAGCCCCAAATCCCGCAGAATTTCTCTGGCTCTTTCCGCCTCGTCGGATTTCACCAAAAGCCGGGCGTAGGCGCCGGCGGCGATAAGCATGACCGGGTTGTCGCCCTGAAAATAATAAGTGACACCCTCGCCCTCAAGAACTGATTTTATAAAAGCGACTTCGCCCTGATTATAAGTGGAAAACACTTCCACGAATTCCTCATCGCCTTTCTCATCCGCAGGCTCCGCAGGTAATCTATCTACCAGCTCAATACCGCAGTCGGCGCATCGATAAAATCCCTGCCGATATTCGCTTTTACATTTTGGGCAAAACATTTTGTGTGCCGATTCCGGCGTTCATTTAAACTTCAGGGTAAATACACGCCTGTCCCTATAAAATAGTTTGTTCCCGGGATGGGTTCCACATAACCGATTTTTTTCTGCTCCCCCTTGGCGCCGGGCTTCAGCCAGTTATACTCAACAAAGCCGCCGCCTTTTTTCGCCGCGGCGCTTAATTCGCGTATAACATATTTGCCTTTGACATCTTTATGATTATAAAGATTCTTGCCCTGCAAATCTTTCTGGGTCGCATGAGCAATATTCACGCAATCGAAATTGTAAGCGTAAAAATATCCCGAGTTATCGGGATAGAAGCGTATGGGACTGATAAAGGAACGAATCAAGGCGATGCGCTCCTTCTCCGTTTTTAAATCCTTCAATATTTCAGCCAATCCAAGTGCTGCGGAATGCACGACGGTATGGGCAATATCTTTATGACATGCAACAGACTTGTCGTCATTCGCCAGGGCAAAACAAGTATGCGCATTAATGGCTGTCAGTGTTAAAAGAGATACAGCCGCAAGTAATACCGCTGCCCTCAGAATCCGAAAGTCTTGAAAATATTTTTTTATCATCGTAAAATTTTCCTCCTTACAAGCGACGGCACTATTAATTTAGTGCGATGATTAAATCACCGGGAATAATTTTGTCAACCGAATTATTATTGCCGGTCCCTTCTTAACAAAATCATTCTTTCCTGCCCGTTAGAGCGGTTGACTATATCGCTCACCCCCACGAGAGAAATAATTCATGTCATATCCGATTTCCCGAGCCAGGAGCTTCAGTTTCAAATATCGCGTGGGGGCGGCAATTCTTTCTTGACATATCTGACACGCTTGTCTCCAATTATCCGGCAACATTTTGTTCATTACACACTTTATCACTCTATTTCACTTCAACACCTGACTTTATGCAAATGTTTATGACTTCGCCGCAGATTTAAAGTTATGTGTGTTGACACACTATTGTGTTGACACAATAGTGTGTCAACACACGTTATGTCAAAAACCCATGGCAAGGCAGAACATAAATAATATAATAAATACATCATATTATAATTATTAATGAATTTATGTTTCTGGCACATATTTTGTAGCTTTCTCTTTCTTTTAGAATAAAGAAGAAAGGGGAAAGATTCATGAAAAAGAAAATAATTTTTGCTTTATTGTTATTTGCAGGCTTTACTTTTGTTTTAAGCGGGTGCGGAAAATCATCTTCCGTGAAACCCACTACTGCGGAGAAGCCGACGGCTCCAAAACTTAGAATTTACGACATCATGGCCTGTGACGTATATGTCGATTTTGATGCTTCTTACTCAGACGAAAAAATAAAAAAAGAACAACATAAATTTCTTATTTCCTTTGCCCCTTATACAAAAGGCGTCTTCGTTCCTGATTTAATCGAGAGAATAACAGCCTATGGGCCTGACGGCTATAAGGTGGATTTTGCAATAAAGCAGGAGCATAATTCGATAAACAAAAATGGTTACATATATGATGAGAGGTTTGGCACTTACTGGTATATGGTGAATCTGAATACCGGTTTTATGAAAGAAGGCGAGTATAAAATTGAAGTGGTTCTGAAAAATGGAGATGTTTTATCAAAATCCCGCTTTCAGAGGAGTGAACCATCCAAAAAATTGGTAGCCGCATACGTAAAAAGCAGGCAGAAAATTTACAATTCATATTCCCCCTCAAATGGGAAAAAGTTGAAAGCGGGAACACCCCTGAAGAATATTAAGGTCAGTTGGTCTCCGCTGAGCAAGCTGGCCGGCCAGGACGCGTATTATATTTTCCGCCTCAGTGAAGGCAGTAAATCAAGAGACTTTAACACGCAAAAACTTGTCTGGTGGGACAATGTATTCGCTCAGAAATTTTACGGCAACAAAAATGCCGGATTGAACAGAGGCGAGGTTGTAATCACCAACGAACTGAAGCCCAAAACGGGCTATGTACATTTTACGGAAATAACAGACAGCAACTCGATGGGCGACACGAATATTTGTATTTTCCAGCCGCACCAGGTATTCATTACGCCGTAACATTATAGGGATTTTAAAAATTTATACGCTAACTTGCCGGAGCCGCCGTCAGTCAAACGCTGACGGCGGCTTTGTTTTTTTATATAATATCGCAATTTTTATCAGCAAACTGGTTGTTGTCAAATTTGGCAATTTGTTTATAATAAACTTTCAGAAAGAAATTATATGGCTAAATTAACTCTTGAAGAATGGGTTGCCCGCCTCAAAAAGAATAAAAGCTTCAATGCCAACGCCGCCGCGGTGGTGGAAATTCCCGCTAAAGCCGGCGATTTTGAAGACTATCCCGCCTGGGTGAATCCGCGCCTGCTCGATGTTCTCAAAAAACGCGGCATGGAAAAGCTCTACCGTCATCAGGCGCAGGCGATCCGTTTTATCCGCAACAGCAAGGATGTCGTGCTGGTCACGCCCACCGCCAGCGGCAAAACGCTTTGTTACAATCTGCCTGTGCTCCAAAGTATTCTGGAGCAACCGGAAACGCGCGCGCTGTATCTTTTTCCCACCAAGGCGCTGGCGCAGGATCAAATGCACGAAATTCATTCATTAATAACCGATTTGCAGGCTGATATAAAAACTTACACCTACGACGGCGACACGCCCGACGACGCGCGCCAGGCCATCCGCAAGCTGGGCAACGTCGTTGTCACCAATCCCGATATGCTGCATGCGGGCATTCTGCCGCATCACACCAAGTGGCAGAAACTTTTTGCCAATTTGAAATACGTGGTGATCGATGAACTGCATATTTACCGCGGCATCTTCGGCTCGCATTTTGCCAACGTTATCCGCAGGCTTGTGCGCATCTGCCGTTTTTACGGCGCGAATCCTGTTTTTATCTGCTGCTCGGCCACAGTAGCCAATCCCAGAGAACATGCCGAAAAAATACTGGAGCGCGAAGTGGCGCTTATCGATAAAAGCGGCGCGCCTGCTGCGGCAAAAACTTTTATTCTTTTTAATCCGCCGCTCATCAACCGTGAATTGGGCATTCGGCAGAGCGCCATGACGCCCGCGCGCAAAATCGCCTCTGACCTTATCGGAAACGATATTCAGACGATAGTTTTTGCTACCAGCCGCCTCAATGTGGAAGTGCTCACAAAATACCTCAAAGATAAATTCGTGAAAAGCAAGCCGCTGGACGACCATTTTGTCACCGGCTACCGAGGGGGCTATTTGCCGAATTTGCGGCGCGAAATCGAAAAAGGCCTGCGCACGCGCGAAGTCATGGGTGTTATCAGCACCAACGCGCTGGAGCTGGGCATCGATATCGGTGATCTGGAAGCGTGCATTATGACGGGCTACCCCGGCTCGATTGCCAGCACCTGGCAGCAGGCCGGGCGCGCCGGAAGGCGCAGCGGGCACAGCCTCGCCATGCTTATCGCGCGCAGCAATCCGCTGGATCAGTTCATCATGGAAAACCCGGATTACTTTTTTTCGCTTTCGCCGGAGCATTGCCGCATCAATCCCGATAATCTTTTAATCCTCCTGCATCACATCAAGAGCGCGGCTTTTGAGCTGCCTTTTGAAAAGGGAGAAACATTCGGCGGGGAAAATCTGGAAGAATTTCTGCAATATCTGGAAGAAAAAGGCGTGCTTCACCGGGCCGACGAGCGCTGGCACTGGGCGGCGGAAAGTTACCCGGCGGATGAAGTAAGCCTGCGGGCAATAAACCCGGAAAATGTCGTTGTTGTGGATACGACAGAAACCGGCAATCATAAAGTAATTGCCGAGGTGGATTGGGACAGCGCCTTTACCGCCCTCCATGACGAGGCAATTTACATGATGGCCTCGGAACAATATCACGTGGACAAACTCGACCTCGAGGGCAAAAAAGCCTACGTCCGAAAAGTAGATTCCGATTACTACACCGACGCCATGACTTACACCAACGTGCGCGTGATTGATTCGTTTGACAAGCACAAAGATGAAGGCGCGATTGTGGAGCACGGCGAAGTGCAGGTTGTGCGCAAAGTCGTGGGCTTTAAGAAAATTAAATTTTATACTTCAGAAAACCTCGGTTACGGAGATGTGAATCTGCCGGAAAAAGATATGCACACCACCAGTTACTGGTTTACCATCCCGCGCGACCGTCTGCGCGCCCTCAATTTTACTCCCGCGGAAATAATCGACGGCTTATCGGGTCTCGCCTACACACTGCATCATTTATCCGCGATGTTTTTAATGGCCGATACGCATGATATCGACCGCGCGCTGGGCGATAAATCGGGCGAGTGGTTCGTGAGCCAGGGAAAGGCAGGCCGGGTGATTACGTCTTTTTCTGAAGGACGCCCTGATAATTTCACCGAAAAATCCGGTATGCGCATTGATGAATTCGACCCGACGATATTTGTTTTTGACGCCTACCCCGGCGGCATCGGCTTTTCCGAACTGCTTTACCGCGAGCACGCCAATTTGTTAAATGCGGCGCGTTCATTGATTGAAAAATGCCCGTGCGCTTACGGCTGCCCATCGTGCGTCGGCCCCACGCTGGAAGTAGGCAAATCGGCTAAAGAAATCGTGCCGAAAATAATCGGATTGATTTTGGGGAAATGAAAAAGATAAACTACATAATCCAGAGAATTTAATAAATATCATTCTAATAAATGAAATTTCAAAAAATTAAAAAAATTTTGACCATTTACATTCTATAAACTTATTAAATCAATAATTTACTGGGAGTGTTATATGGGCAACTTTAAATATCCAAAGGGTTCTGAATGGAGAAAATGGGATTTACATATACATACACCATTTTCTTACTTGAATAATCAATTCGGCAATGACTTTAACCAGTATGTTAAAAATTTGTTTAAAAAAGCTTTAGAAAAAGAATTTGTTGCTATTGGCATTACTGATTATTTCTCAATTGACGGATATAAAAAATTAAAAAATGAATATTTACAAAGAAATGAAAGCTTAGGAAACTTGGGTTTTTCAGAAGATGAGATAAAACAAATTAAACAAATTTTAATTCTTCCGAATATTGAGTTAAGATTAAATAAACTAGTTGGATCTGATAGAATTAACTTTCATGTTATTTTTTCAGATAAAGTGAATATTGATGATGTTGAGGAAAATTTTTTAAGAGAAATTAAATTTGTGTATCAAGGTGGCCCACAGACTGAAGATGAAAAAAGGTCATTGTCTCTACAAAATTTGATGGATTTAGGTAAAAAATTGAAAAATGAGCATGATGAATTTAAAAAGATGTCAGAAATAGAAGTCGGAATGATGAATGCAGTAGTTGATGATACCGAAATTATGAAAATATTGTCGAACAAAAAATCAATTTTTGAAGGAAAATATTTAACATTTGTTCCTGCTGATGAAGATTTGAGCCAAATATCTTGGAATAGTCAAGACCATAATGTTAGGAAAGTAATTGTCCAAAAAAGCGATGGTTTCTTTTCGTCAAATCAAGGAACAAGGGAGTTTGGTTTGGGCAAGAAGCATTCTTCAGTTGTAGAATTTATCAATGAATTTAAAACATTAAAACCTTGTATATGGGGATCGGATGCAAAAAAATGCGAGAAGTTGTTTGAGCCTGATTTAAAAAGATATACTTGGATCAAAGCTGACCCCACCTTTGAAGGTTTAAAACAAATTATTTATGAACCTGAAGAAAGGGTTTATGTCGGAGAGGAGCCACCCAGCAAGATTGAAAGAAACAAAATAATTAAGTCAATCACAATCTCAAATTCACATAACTGGTTTGAAGATAAAACACTTCCATTGAATGAAGGATTAGTAAGCATTATCGGCGGAAAAGGTACAGGAAAAACCGCAATATTAAACCTTATTGCCTATGCAACTAAAAGTTATAAATGCTATGAATATAATGATATTAAATCCACGTCCTTTTTACAGAAAGCCTTTAAAGAATTGAAAGGGACAAATATAAAAATAGAATGGGAAGATGGGAGCTATGATGAAAAAGATATTAAAGAAAAAGTAGAGGAATTTACAGAAGAAGGAAAAACAAGATATTTACCTCAGGATTATGTTGATCAGCTGTGCTCGGAATTGGGTAAAACAGAACTCGAAAATCAAATTGAAAATGTAATTTTCCAGAAAATCCCTCCTGAAGATAAAGCATCTTTTACAGATTTGAAAAGCTACAAAGATGCTCAATTAAAAGTATTATATGAAAATAAAGAGCAAATAGGCGCAGAAATAGAAAATATAAATTCAAAAATTAATGAATATAATCTATTAATTAAGTCTAAATTTAATAGAGACAATGAAATTAAAAAGGTCAAGAATGAAATAAAGAAATTTGATGATGAAATTAACAAAATATCTGAAGCGATAAAGGATTCTAAAAAACAAAGCGATACATTAAAAATGCTTCAGGAACTAAATGTTAAAAAGTCGGTTTTTGAGCAGGAAATTTCAAAATTAAAAGCCAAACTCTTAACCATAGAAGAAATACGTAATGAAATCACAAAATTTAAGGAAGCTTCAATCAAATTCTCTGAAAAATTAAAAGATGATCTTAAAAGCGTGGGTATTATAGAAGTTATAGATTCTGTAAAGGTTATTATTTACCCTGAAAACCTTGATCAAATCCTTAGTGCGACAAAGGGAAATATTGAAACTGAAATCACAAAAAAACAAGAGGAATTAAAAAAGATAAATGAAAATATTGATAAACAAAATGGTCAAATAACGCTTGAAAAAACTAAACAGGATAGGATCAAAGAAATAAATGAAGCGGTATCAAAATTAAGAAAGAAAAAAGATTCGCTAAATGATGAGCTTAAAAAAATTGACGACGCTGAACAGAAATTACCCCAATCAGAGACAAAGAGAAACAATCTATTTATTAAATATTTTGAATTAATTTTTGATGAAAAGAAAAAACTAAAGGAAATTTATTCTCCATTAGAGAAAATATTGAGTGAGAGCAAAGAAGAAAATGAAAAATTATTTGATTTCACAGTAACATTTAATTTTGATGTGGATTCAATGAGCGAAGAAGGGCATGAACTCATAGATTCAAGAGCAGACGGACTGTTTCGTCAATCACGACCTGAATTGTTTAAAGAAAAATTAAAGGAACGTATATTTAATCTTAATATTGAAAACGATCAGCTTTCAAGTGATGATAAAGGATCGATCGAAAAATTTTTGAGGGATGTTAAAAACTTATTTATCTGTGGTGGTAGAACAATCGCTTCACAGCTAAAAGAAAGATTTACTGAGAATGATTTTTCCGATTGGCTTTATTCCACAAAATATTACAGCATAAACTATTCCTTCAAATTCAACGGGATAGAATTGGATAATTTATCGCCAGGCCTAAAAGGCGTAGCGCTTCTTATCTTATTTTTAGAGCTTGACAAGGAAGATACTAGACCCATTTTAATAGACCAGCCAGAAGAAAATCTAGATAATAAGTCAGTTTATAATACGCTTGTTAAATATTTTAGGTCCGCGAAAAAAAGAAGGCAAGTAATCATAGTAACTCATAATCCTAATCTTGTAGTGAACACAGATTCTGAGCAAGTTATAGTTGCAAATTTTGATAGAGGTTTAAGTAAACAAAACGCAAAAATATGTTATGTTTCTGGTTCATTGGAGAATACTTTCAAAAATGACTCAGCTGCAAATGACTTAGAAAAGCAAGGCATAAGAGAACACGTTTGCTTGATATTAGAAGGAGGAAAGGCTGCTTTCGAAAAAAGAGAAAGAAAATATGGATTCAAAACAAGCTAAATTACAAAATGCTAAGCTGAACAACGCTTGATTGCATAAGATTTATTGTGCTTTTATTTTTTCTCAATTTTATTAAGCCTTCGCTCCAATGCTTGTTATTGACAATTAATTAAAAAACATGAGTTCGATTGATAAACTAAAACGTCTGACCGGAGAAAAAAATACACCGCCCGCCGCGCCTTCAGAAAAACAGGCGCGAATCGATGAACTGCGCAGGCGGATGGATATGATTCTTTCGCGCCGGCCGCAGACGCAAAGCGCCGCGCCCAAAAAGGAATTTTGGGGAGAAATCATCGCTTTGGAAAAAATAGTCAAAGGCGAAGAAGTGGAAAATAAACACGGTAAATTTTTTCTGGCAAGCGATATCATGCCCGGCAACTGCCGCCACGGAAAGCGCAATATCTGCGAGGCTTTTAATCTGGATATGCACGCGGCGGCGCTTCTGGCCGGTGATTATACTTTAAGCGACTGCCGTTGTGAGGAAGGCCTTTTTCTCGATACGGAAACAACCGGCCTTGCCGGCGGCACGGGCACGCTGGCTTTTTTAATCGGCCTGGGCTGGTTTGAAGAAGGCGCTTTTCATATCCGGCAGATTTTCGCGCGCGATTTTTCCGAAGAACGAGCCGCGCTTGCCTATCTTGCCGAAATCGCCGCGCAAAAGAAATTTTTGGTTACGTTCAACGGTAAAGCGTTTGACGTGAATCTTTTATCCACGCGCTTTATTTTGAACCGGCTGAAAAGCGATTTGGGTAATCTGCCGCATCTGGATTTGCTGCATCCATCAAGGCGCATTTTGGGACATCGCCTCGAAAACAGCCGGCTGGGAACATTGGAAGCGGAAGTGTTGGGCGTTTTCCGCGAAGACGATATTCCCGGATGGGAAATCCCGCAGCGATATTTTGACTGGCTAAAACAAAGAGACGGGCGGCTTCTGGAAGCCATTTTTGAGCACAACAAACTCGATGTTGTTTCCATGGCCACGCTTACCGCGCATCTGACGGAAATTCTCTGCGCCAAGCAGGAACTGCATAATTCGCACGCGGATGATTATCTGGCCGCGGCCAGGCTTTTGTTCAAACGGCGCGATGCCGAACGCGCCGGTAAAGTCTTGAATATATTCAACGAACAACAAACAGGCACGCAATTATCGGTAATTTCCAAAAAAGAACTTTCTTTTTTATACAAACGTATCGGCCGTTGGGAGGAAGCCACGCAAATCTGGCAGGAGCTTCTGCAGGTATCGCCCTGTGATTTTGCCGCCGTATCGGAGATGGCCAAATGGCTGGAGCATCACGCCCGGGATTATCACGCGGCAAAAATGCTGGTGGAGGGCGCGCTCAGTCAGAATAATGGTTTTTCGCATGACGAAAAAGAATCTCTCACGCACCGTCTGAAACGGCTGAAAGCAAAAAGCGAAAAGACGGACTGACTTTCTTAATCTTTATCGGAAAGAAGTATCTGCTCTATTTTGGAACGGTCAATTTTACCCGCAGGCGTTCTGGTGATACGCGAAACAATCTTCACGCGGCGAGGAACGGCGTAAGGTTCGAGCATTTCTATCATGAGTTTTTTCAGGTGAGTTTCGGTAAGATCGCAGGCAACCAGCGCGGCAATAATACTTTCGCGCCCTTTTTCGGTAGGCAGTGATATAACAACGGCATCTTCAACCGTCGGCAGTGTTTTTATTTTATTTTGCACCTCAATCAAATCAACTCTTTTGCCGGCTACTTTCACAATACCATCGGCGCGGCCCAAAAGAAGGAAACGGCCGCCTTTATCGGAACTCGCTTCATCGCCGGTCATGCAAAAGCCTTCGGCGTCGCGCTGCATTTCCTCAGAGGCAAAATCAGATTTTATGCACAGCCTCTTGCCGTTCATGCCGTCGATTTTCCAGTCAACAACATCAAACGGTTTCCAGCTTTCCATTTGCTCGCTGATGCTGCGCGTGGCGACGCCGCCGGTTTCGGTGGAACCATAGATTTCTATTATTCCCACGCCGGTTTTCTTATAAAAATACGCGGCATCGGACCTGCTGAGCGCCCCGGAAGAGGAAAAGGCGATTCTCAATGATCCCACCGACAAATTATCCACATGAAGAGCACGATAATGAACGGGCACGCTGATGAGCACGGTGGCCCCGTGTTTATTGATCGCGGAAATTATTTCCTGAGGGAAGGTATAAATATCGGGAAGAATCTGAGCCTGCGCCACAAAAGGAGCCAGGACGGAAAACAGCAACCCGTAAATGTGATAGGGCGGCACGGTGGCGACAAACAAATCGTTTTGCGTCAACTGAAATTTTTCTTGCAGATAAAACGCCTCGGCCAGCAAATTACGCGGTGACTTCGTCCAGACCCTGGGTTTACCCGTGGAGCCGCCGGTAAAAAGGCTTAAAAAAGGTTTATCCGGATCGCGTATTTCCTCCGTCTTCAGTTCGGATATTTTACCGGCAAGAGGGGTGATAACTTCCACGCCCGAGGGCAATTCTTCCGGATGGTCGGCAATCGCGGCATCGAAACCGGTGGCTTCGTACATTTCCGTCAGCGCGTGCGCGGAAAAAGAATAAGGCAGAATCAGCTGACAGGCCCCGGCAAGTGATGCCAGAATGCAGGCGGCGGTTACCGATTTTTTCTCCGTGCACAGGCAAAGTGTTTTGTCCTTACCGCGGGAAGCAAGCATCTTTTTGATGCCCGCGGCCAGTTCAAAAACCTCGCCGTAGCTGTAGCCGGAAAAAGTAAAATCCTGCCGGCACAAATCTGCGGACGGAGTCAGAATCGTTTTATAATAATTGATGAATTTATTTTTTTGCACTTCCGTCATAAAAAACATTTTCCACGGTTTATTCGATGGGGAAACTTAACGGAAAATATGGAAAAAATCAATGTTCGCTCTGAAAATAAATCAGGAAACTTTGCGAGCCAAAAATAAAACAGGAAACGATTTTTGTTGACTTTAACTGCTTTTTTTCATTAGCTAAAAGGGTCGCGGATGAAAAGCCCATGCTTAATATCGACATTGACAGTATCATCCCGCATCGGGAACCGATAAAGATAATCAGCGAAGTTCTCGATGCCCAGGAAGATTCCGGCATCACCGCTGCGGTGGTAAGCCCCTCCTGGCCCCTGTTTGAAGAAGGGGGTGTCGACGCACTGATTTTAATTGAAGCCGCCGCCCAGACGGCGGCTATCGTGGAAGGTTATAAAAGAAAAAATCAGGGCAAGGACAGCGTGAAAGGGTGGCTGGTCGGAATCAAGAGCGCGGAATTCAATGTGGCAAAAATTCCCGTAAATACCAGACTCACGGTTTTTGTCACCAGCAAGTATTCGCTGGACAACTACGCCGTCATTGAAGGAACAATCAAAAGTGGAGAAGATGTTCTGGCCACAATGGTATTGCAAGCCCTGCGGTTAAATGAGGCGGACATCAATCAATATAATGTTGCGAGGAGACAAGCAAATGAGTGAAAAAAAGGTTGCCCTTGTTACCGGAGCAAGCCGGGGAATCGGGCGCGCTACGGCGGTCGAGTTGGCCAAAACCGGCTATTTTGTGGTCATTAATTATAATGTTAATGAAAACGCGGCAAAAGAAACCTTAAAACTGGTGCGGGATGCCGGTTCAGACGGGGAAATTGTCGGGTTTGATGTGGTCAACGCGCAGCAAACATCGGAAAAAATTAAGGATATAATCGCCCGGCATAAGAAAATCCGAATTTTGGTCAACAACGCCGGAATTACTGCCGACGGCCTTTTCATGATGATGGGCGAGGATGAATGGGATAGCGTCATCAACACCACGCTCAAAGGTTTTTTTAATGTAACCAAACCGATTTTGCGGGAGATGGTTAAGGCTAAAAGCGGCTCTATTGTCTGTGTATCTTCCGTCGCGGGAATCATGCCCAACCGCGGCCAGGCAAATTACGCCGCCGCCAAGGCGGGAATTATCGGCGCGTGCCGTTCGCTGGCCAAAGAAGTGGCGCGCTTCGGGATAAGAGTCAATGTCGTCGCTCCCGGATTAATCGAAACGGAAATGACAGCAGGAACGCCCATCCTGGAAATGCAAAAAATGATTCCCATGGAACGCCCGGGCAAACCGGAGGAAGTGGCAAAAGTAATTTGCTTCTTATGCTCGGATGACTCTTCTTACATGACCGGACAGGTCGTAAATATTAACGGCGGTATTTGTTGATGAAAATTTTTCGGACGTTTTCCCCGTTTTTTTTTCCTGTCGTCGCATTATTTCTATTATTCCTGTTCTCCCCCGGCCACGTTTTTGCCGACACTTTTGAACAGTTGCGCAAAGACGCCGCGAAAATCCACTCCATTCAGGCCCAATTTACACAAAATAAATCAATGAAAATTCTGTCTAAACCGCTGGTTTCGGAAGGCCGCTTTTACTACGCCGCCCCCGATTCGCTGCGCTGGGAATATTTAAAGCCGCTGAAAAGCGTGATAATCACCCACAAGGGAAAAACGAAACGCTACTTTTTTTCCGGCGGAAAATTCATCGAAGACCAGACAGGCGGGGTACAAGCAATGAGCATCGTTTTGAACGAAATCAGCGCCTGGATGAGTGGTAAATTCGATCAGAATCCTTCCTTTCAAGCCGATTTAAAGGAAACGGAAAATCTGGAAATCACGTTAACGCCTACGGGAAAAAACATGACCGGAATGATTGAAAACATTTTCATCACGCTGTCGAAAAAAGACAAAGCGGTCAAAACCGTTAAAATCGTCGAAAACGAAAATTCCGTGACCAGAATCGACTTCACCGGCACAATAATCAATAAAGCAATCCCCGAAGAAATCTTTCAGGATGTACAATGAAAATAAAAGCCGTGTTGATTTTATCGCTGCTCGTTTTATCCTGCCAGTCTTTGCCGAAAATAATTGATGCGCCACGCGCAGGTGATACGACTTGTCCTTTCCCTTTTTTAAAAGAAAGACAGCGCCTGATCCACGCCATTGAAATACGCCTGCCGGGCAATATCACCAGCACCGTTATCGGCATTACATTAGCTGACCCTGTTTCGCGCGAGGTGTCCTGCGCCATCATGACCGCGGAAGGAATGGTGCTTTTTGAAGCTGAGGAAAATTCCGGCTTGCTGACGGTCAATCGCGCCTTGCCTCCTTTTAATTCGGAAAATTTTTCCCGGAAAATGATTGACGACATAAAACTAATTTTCTTCGCCCCGAAGGGAAAAATTTATCAAAGCGGCTTGTTGCCGGAAGGAGAAACCGTCTGCCGCTGGCTCGAAGATGACGGAAAATGGATTGACGTTTCGGCCAGTCGAGAAAAAGATATTTCTGTCAAACTCTATACGGCGGAAGGCGCTCTGAAAAGGCATATCAAGTTTATCTCCGCCCGTGACAAAGAAAACATCTATCAGCGCGTTGAACTGCATGCCGAAGAGAGGACAAACTATTCTCTGGTCATGACACTGATTGAAGCTCAGTCTTTCGAAAACTGATCGAACAAAAAATATTTATCAAGAGCTAAAATGAAAAACACCATAGAAGGAAAAAACATCGTTATCATCGGCTCCGGTATCGGCGGACTTAGCGCGGGAATTCTTCTGGCCGGCCTGAATTATCAGGTTACTATCGTGGAGAAAAATCCTCTGCCCGGCGGCCTGATGCGTTCTTACCGGCGTGCCGGCATTGATTGCCCCGTGGGAGTTCATTATGTCGGAGCTTTGGGAGAAAACGAACCGCTGAGAAAAATGTTTTCCCTTATGGGGATACAAGTAAGTGAACTCTTTTTTAAAATAGAACAGGAAGGTTTTATCGACCGTTACATTTTTGACGATTTTATTTTTGATTTACCCGTAAATCTTGATGCGTACGGGAATAATCTGCGAAAATCATTCCCCCGCGAAACCCGGGCAATAGATATTATCACCAATAATTTGCGGACGATAATGAAACAAATGACGAACCCTTCATTCTTGCTTAACCAGGGAGATCCTTTCCAAAATACCGATCACTATCAGCCCTTCGGCAAATTCCTGGATAATATCGATGTGTCGGCCGGCCTGCGCGCAGTACTTGGCGTACCCTGCCAACTTTTCGGCGTGCCGGCAGCAGAATGTCCCGTAATTCTGCACCACATGGTCCTAGCCGGTTACCTTTTGTCCGCCTGGCGCCTGAAGGAGAACGGCTCAAAAATGGCCGAGGTCTTCGTCCGCCGCTTTCTTGAATTGGGCGGAGAACTCGTCCTAAACAATGGTGCCGATGAAATACTTACCGGGGCAAAGAAAATTAACGGGGTACGGCTACAATCCGGCGCAGAGCTGTCTGCCGATGCTGTTATTTCCGACATTCATCCGAAAATTTTGCTGAAACTGCTACAGCCCCATTCAGTCCGCCCGTCATACCGGCAGCGAATCCTGGAATTGAAGGAAACCGAAGGCGTAATCGGCGTGCAAGTAAGCGTGGACGCAACGGCGCATCCGGAAACTTTACATAATATCTACAGGTTAACCGCCGATGAAGAAGGAAAAATAACAAACGGAATATTTTATCAAATCAGGCGCGGCAGTCATCAGAGCAACCTGCTTTCTATTATTACCAGATCCTTATATAAGGAATGGGACCAGTGGGAAAACACCTTCTCCGGAAAACGCGGTCACGCTTACGAAACAAAAAAAATGGCTATCGGGCGTGAACTTCTGCAAAAAGCTGAAAAAGTTTTTGGCCCGCTCAAAAACGCTCAAATTATCGATATCTTCACGCCCTTAACCATTCGCGACTACATTAATTGTCCCGAAGGTTCATGCTACGGCGTCTTGCGTTCCGCCAGTCAATTAATGAAAGTCGCGTCATTAAATAATGTGCCGGTGACCGGCCTCTTTCTGGCGGGGCAAAACGCGTTAGCGCCGGGAGTTTTGGGAAGCATCCTGGGGGCATTCAGTGTCGTCAAGCAAATCACGGGAGCAGAGCGTTTTAATCGACTAACCGGATGGAATTCTTAATCTTGTGGACGCGGCGAATAATTTATGCTAACTTTTCGTGCAATTTCATTGTAAATACGGAAGCTAATAGGGTATACGGCAATCTGTTTCCAGGGGCGAGATTGCTTTTCGTCCTTCGGCCTCATTATCACAAAGCGGGTAAATTGTAGAAGATTAGAAAAATGTCTGTTAAAAAAAATCAAGGGAGTTAGCAAAAAGCCAATGACACGTCAGGAAATAGAGCAGGAAATCAAAAACATTTTTTCGCGGGAATTTGAGATAGAAAATCCCGGCATGGACGACAATTTACGCGAAAAGTATGAATTTGACAGCATCGACGCCATCGAGCTGTTACTGGAAATAGAAAAAATGCTTGGTTTTGAACTCACCCAGGAAGAAAAAAAACAAGCCATGGACATCCGTACGATAAATCAGATTTGCGATTATATAGAAAGGATTATTCAGACAAGAAAAACAACGGGATAATAGCTTATGGAACGCAGAGTTGTTATTACGGCGGCCTCGGCAATAACGCCCATCGGCCACGGCAAAAAGCAGATTACCGAAAATCTTTTAAAAGGAAAATCAGGGATTAAACCGCTGCGCGAAGACGAATTAATCAGTCGTTTTATTCATTCCCGCGTTTACGGAACAGTGGATTATCCCATTGAATACGATTTCAAAAGGTCGCACCGCAAGACAATGGGGCCTGTCGCCTATTACGCCTGCCAGGTCGCCAAGGAAGTCCTTGAGCAATCAGGCCTGACGCAGGATTTTATAGCCTCCGGCAAGCTGGGTGTAGCGTTCGGCTCCATTCACGGCTCGCCCACCGTCCAGCGGGATATTTATAAAATTTTTTTTGAAGCAAAAGACAAGGCATCCTATCAGGGCATCGGCGCGGTTGACTATCTGAAATCCATGGTGCACACGACAGCGGTCAATATCACTAAAATGTTCGGCATTACGGGGCGGGTTATCTCTTCGGGCACTGCCTGCACGACGGCGAGTCAATCCATCGGTTTCGGATATGAAACAATAAAATACGGCCTGCAGGACGCCATGCTTTGCGGCGGCGCGGACGAATATGATACGATAACTGTTGCCGTGTTCGACAATCTTCTGGCCTGCTCGACGGCTTTCAACGATGAACCACAGCGCACGCCCCGTCCATTTGATAAATCACGCGACGGCCTCGTGGTCGGGGAAGGCGGCGGCGCGGTGATGCTCGAAGAATATGAATTTGCCAGAAAACGCGGCGCTAATATTATCGCGGAAGTCATCGGCTTTGCCTGCAACAACAACGGTGGGGATTTAATTCTGCCCAATCTCGCCGGCATTACCGCAACACTACGTCTCGGCGTGGAAAACGCCAAAATCAATCCGCAAGACATAGATTTGATAAGCGCGCACGCCACGGCAACCAAAATGGGAGATATCATCGAAGCGCAGGCGATCGGGGCGATTTTCGGCAATCATCCTTATGTAACCGCTCTAAAAAGCTACATCGGCCACACCATGGCCGCCTGCGGCGCCATCGAAACCATCATGTCTTTGTATATGATGGAAGATGGGTTTATCGCGCCGACGATAAATCTTGAAGAAATAGATGAGCGCTGCACCATTATCAAGCACGTCCAGAAAGTGTTGACACACCCCGTCAAAACTACAGCCGTGCAAAACTTCGCTTTCGGCGGTGTCAATACAATCTTAATACTAAGAAAGTTTTCCTGAACTTAATGCGCCTGACAAAAATTATCCAACGCATCTATGATTTTTGCATAACAGTGCTTCTGTGGACGTATTTCCTTCTTGGCTTTCTGGTTCTATTGGTAATTTTATACATTCCCGCTTATATTATCGCGGAAAACCGTGCCACGGCACTGCAAAATCTTAACCACATTCATCTTAAATGTTTCTTCGGCGTGACGCGCTTTTTGATACGCCGCACAAAATTCGATATTCCCGAAGAAGTGCGGCAGATCCGTTCGGCGATCATTGTCTGCAATCACCTATCTTACCTCGATCCCATTTTGCTTGTTTCTCTTTTCCCGCGGCAGATTACTATTGTCAAAAGCACTTTCTTTAAGGTTCCTATCTTTGGCTGGTTTTTGAAAAACACCGGATATATTCCATCAGCGCCCAATGAAATGATGGGAGCGGCAATGATCAATAATCTGGAAACGATAAAAAAACATCTGGCGGATGGAGGAATAGTGTTTGTTTTTCCGGAAGGCACCAGAAGCCGCGACGGAAAGCTTGCCCCTTTTAACAAAGGGGTGTTCAGCATCGCGCGCTATTGCAAAGCGCCGATACATCTGATTTTGATAAAAAATACAGATATGCTTTTTCGCCCGGGGTTTTTTTCGTTCAATACGCGCGCAGTCAACACTATTGAGATGAAACTTATCGGCACGCTGGAGGCGGATTACAAAAGCCTTGATTTTTCGGTTTCTTCCGTGGCGCAAAAAGCCCGCGCGCTTTTCGAAAAAAATCTGCTGCACTCTTGAATAAGAACGGGTTATATTCCCGGCAAAGATATAACGCATAAAATGGAGGTCTAATTATGGAACTGCAGGAAGCGATACTCAAACGCCGCAGCGTGAGAAAATTTACGGATGAGCCGGTGCGTGATGACGAGCTTAAACAGATATTCGAAGCCGCGCGCTGGTCTCCTTCGTGGGCCAATACTCAGGTATGGGAATTCATTGTTGTCCGGGACAAGGCGCTCATCGAAGCCGTAACCGGAACTTACACGGAAAAAAATCCGGCGACAAAGTGCTCTTTGGCCGCGTCCGCCTTGATTGTGGCCTGCGCCAAAACCAATATTTCGGGCTGTTACAACGGCAAGGAATCAACCTCGCTTGCCAGCTGGTATATGTTTGACCTGGGCATTGCCGTACAGACGCTTTGCCTCAAAGCCCATGAACTGGGTCTGGGCACGGTAATTGTCGGACTGATGAATCATGAGGCGTGCAAAAAAATCCTCGCGGTGCCGGAAGGACGGGAAGTCGTGGTGGTAATTCCCATCGGCCGGCCCGTGCTGCCGCTGCGCGAAGGCCCGCCGCGCAAAACAGTCGCAGAAATGGTGTATAAAGATAAATACGGACAGGCAATGTTTTGAGGTCCCGCAGAACAAAAATACTGTTCAAAACAGGTATGGTTTTGTTTTAATCGATTAAAAAAACGATAAAATTGATTTCAATAAACTTTTTTATGGGAAACAAAATGAAAAAGTTTAAAATCCGTCAGGCCGGGCCGGAAGAAATTCCGCTGCTGGCCGATATTATAAGAAAATCATTTTATGATGTGGCTGTGCGTTTTGGCCTGACCAAAGAAACCGCGCCCCGGCATCCGTCCAATTGCGAGCCTGATTGGATTAAAAAAGACATGGACAGAGGCGCGATTTATTTGCTTCTGGAAGAAGAAAACCAGACATGCGGCTGCGTGGCTTACGAAATAATAGGCAACGATCTGTGTTATTTAGAAAGGCTGGCCGTCTTGCCGCAGAAACGCAAGCAAGGGTTAGGCGGGAAATTAGTTAACCATGTTTTCAATGCCGCAAAACAATCCGGAGCCGAGAGAGTAAGTATCGGAATTATTTCAGAACAAACAGAATTGAAAAAGTGGTATGAAAAAATCGGCTTTGTCGAAACGCACACCAAAAAGTTTGATCATTTACCTTTTGTGGTCTCTTTCATGTCTTATGATTTGGTCAAGAATCCATTAATCGCGGGAAGCGGAAAGGAAAAAAGATTATGAAGCAATTTATCATCACGCCCGCGGCGGGCAAACGCCTCATTGCCAAAGCTATGGTAAAGCACCCTGCCGTGGTTGGCGCTCGAACAAAGGGGACAATTGTCATCATTGCGGGCACAACCAACGGCTATATCGCCGAAGAAATGCTGGCCAAAATCGATAAAAAGTCGTCTTTCCCACGCCACCGTTTTTTCCGTGGCATTGTCTTGCCTCCGGGCGGCCCGAAAACAAAAGGCGGCAGGCTTGCGAATCAAAGCGGTTTTCCCGGCGATGTCGTTATACAAAACGGCGTCTGGCAGAAGGGCAAAACCATTTTTGATGTTGTCGATAATCTAAAAGAGGGAGATGTTATCCTTAAGGGCGCCAATGCGCTGGATGTAGAAAACAAAAGGGCGGCAATTTTAATTGCGGATTCCAAATCCGGAACAATCGGCGCGGCTCTGCGCGTGGTTGTAGGAAGGCGCGTGCGCCTGATAATACCGGTTGGCCTGGAAAAACGCGTCAGCGGCAATCTCGATGAAATGGTAGCCTTGATGAACGCGCCCGGAGGCGAAGGTCCGCGGCTTATGCCCGCGCCGGGAGAAGTTTTTACCGAACTCGATGCCATCGCCCTGCTTACCGGCGCAAAAGCGCGACTGGTTTCGGCAGGGGGCGTCTGTGGCGCGGAAGGAAGCGTGTGGCTGGCCGTAACCGGTAAATCATCACAGGAAAATGCCGCGGAAAAACTTATTAAATCTGTCGCGCCAGAACCTGCTTTTTGCCTGTAAAAATTATCCATGCAAGATCAAAATATAAACGATATCGTTAAAATCCTGAAAAAAGAGCTGAAAGTCGGAATGCTGCCGATTGTATCGCATCTGGCGGCAAATCAGCGTGACCCTTTTGTGATTCTCATTTCCACTTTGCTCAGCCTCCGGACAAAAGATGAAGTGACGGAGCTCGCCACCGAAAGGCTTTTTAAGCTGGCTGCCACACCAGCGGAAATGTTAAAAGTTCCGGAATCTAAAATTGCTAAAACAATTTATCCGGTCGGTTTTTATCGCGTCAAGGCGCGTACCATCCATCATGTCTGCCGGGAGTTAATTGAACACTTTGATTCGCGCGTGCCGGATAGTCTGGAAGAACTGCTGGGCATTAAGGGTGTGGGGCGCAAAACCGCCAATCTGGTTATCTCTCTGGCTTACGGCAAGCCCGGTATTTGCGTGGATACGCATGTGCACAGAATTTCCAACCGCCTCGGCTATGTCAAAACAAAAACGCCGGACGAAACGGAATTCGCCCTCCGGGCAAAACTGCCGTGCCGCCACTGGATAATCTACAACACATTGATGGTCGCTTTCGGACGGCGCACCTGCAAGCCTGTTTCACCGCTCTGCAGCGCCTGTCCCATAAACCTTTATTGCGACCGTGTGGGAGTAAAACTCAGCCGCTAGACGAATTGGTTTGATTTTCTTGGTAAAAATAAAAAGTTGACGACTTTTCCGCGTTTTGATATTGTCCAGCCTCATTAATGAGGATAAGAAAAAAATATCCTTAATAAAAGATGCGCCAGAGGGCTAATTGCCCGGCAAAATTAAATTATAGAGATTAAGAGATTCGATCATTATGCAGACATTTGTTACCTTGATACATATTTTAACCTGTCTGGTCCTGATTCTGGTTGTTCTGTTGCAGGCAGGCAAAGGCGCGAATATGGGCGCCGCGTTCGGCGGCTCCAGTCAGACGGTTTTCGGTTCGTCGGGAGCCGGTACTTTTTTGGGCAAGCTGACCGCCACGGTGGCGATAGTTTTTATGATTACTTCCTTGACGCTTGCCTACATGGCCACCAAGGGAAGCTCCTCGATAGTGGAACGTTACAACGCCCCCGTGACTCAGCAGGAATCCGCACCGGCAAGCCCTGATGCGACTCAGAAACAGGCAATGCCTCCTCCCGCAACGCCGGAAAAGAAATAACTGCTTTATGCCGAAGTGGTGGAATTGGTAGACACGCCATCTTGAGGGGGTGGTGGGTTACACCCGTCCGGGTTCAAATCCCGGCTTCGGCACCATTTTCATTTAAATCTCTCTTACAGAAAAATTGATCAGGCACGAGAGAAGACCGTAAGCCGAGTTCTGTTTCACACCACGGTTACCCGCGAGCGCGACGATGATCATTCATCTGGGACGCAAGTTGCCTTGCGCCTCTAGCGACACTACCCGAGAACATCGGACGGGCCGCCCTCAAACGTTCTCCTATTTGGTCTTGCTCCGGATGGGGTTTACCATGCCTTTCCCGTCACCGGGAAAGCGGTGAGCTCTTACCTCGCCTTTTCACCCTTACCCCGCTTGCGCGAGGCGGTATCTTTTCTGTGGCACTTTCCCTGGGGTCACCCCCGGTCGCCGTTAGCGACCATCCTGCCCTGCGGAGCTCGGACTTTCCTCCGGCAGCTCAATTCTACCGGCGATCATCTGGTCTTCTCCGGCCTGATTCATAGTTTACACTTGATATCTTTTAGTTTCAAGCAATGTTGAGCGCCTGCTGGAAATAACTGCGTGTTGACATAAAGGCCTGTTCTTCTTATACTCACCCCAAAAAAGGCAACAATCTCTGCGCGCAATATCGGTTCAAGGCTATTATTAATAAAAAAGGGAGGGCATAAAATGATTTTTAAACAACAAAACCTTTTGTTTACCAGGCCTTTTCTTTTTATATTTATTATCATAGTCGGCACTGTTCTGATATCCGCCTGTGAGAACACCAACAAATTAGACCCTGCCGTTAAAGGACCACAGCTTATCGTAAACCCTGACGGCATAAATCTGGGCATAGCCAAAGTAATGGGCACGGACATCGTTTTTGAAGGAGCAGGCTTCCCGCCGAACGATTCCGTTTTCATCAGCCTGGCGGGGCCTGGCGACACCAACGTCGTCGTCGCTGACGGTAAAATAAATCCTGACGGCTCTTTTCAGGCCAAGATATCTCCGCTGGCAAAGGTCATGGGAATATTGAAGGCCAATATTACCGGCACGTACTCGAAAGACGGCACATACAATCAGATTGTGGTCATCACCCAGGAACCGATACCCGTGGGCGCATATACCGCCGTGGCAACATGCATGCTGTCAGACCAAAAGGCAGAAACAAAATTTACTGTCCGCAGGCCAATGCTGACTGACAGGATTAAAGACTGGCTGGGCAAAAAAGCGGGTAAAATCCAGTTAAAAAAATAAATATTCCCGGACGGTGTTTGAACACATGGAAAAAAATCAAATAAAACAAATTATAATTAACGGACGCTTCGTAGGAATTGTCGGCTGGGAAGACGCCTTCAGGAAAATAACGTCTGCCCACCAGGATACAAACGATGAAGAGATAAAAAAAGCCCTGCTTGCGGAAATATCGGCAAAAAACTATATCCCTTCTTCCGCGTTAAATGATTACGGCGACGCACTTTTACGTGAATTTAAAATAGAACATGGCCTGCCGGTCGCGGAAGCACCTCTTGCCGGTTTGCGTATCGCCGTTCTGGGTATGCGCTGTGCGCGTTGCGATGAATTGGAAAGAAATGTCCGTGATTTGCTTGCCGAGATGCAGATAGCCGCCGATTTGCGTCACATTACAGACGCAAAAGAAATAGGACGCTATGGAGTCATGGGTTCACCGGCGCTGGTCATTAATAATAAGGTGGTGTCCGTCGGAGAAGTACCCCCTAAAAGCAAAATCCGTCAGTTCATAATAGACGCGTATCCCACTCCGGACGACAAATAAAACGTGGCTTTTACGCCACAACTTTTATTTCCCCTCAAGCTGTATTGCGCTTTCCCGTGCTACTTTTGGCAGGTCCGGCAGAAATAAGTTCCTCTTCCGGCTTGTTTGACGCGGCGTATCGGTTCGCCGCAAAAAGGACAGGCGCTGTCTGCTTTGCCATAACAGGTCAACTCGTTCTGATTTTCACCCTTGCGCCCGTACAGATCGCGCCAGTCAGAAATCGACGTGCCCCTCTTCTTAATTGCTTTGCCCAAAACAGCTCTGGTCTGGTGCAACAGTCGCTTCCAGTCCGCTTTACTCAATGAAGCCGCTTCTCTGGCCGGATGAATACCCGACCGATGCAAAATCTCGCACGCGTAGATGTTTCCGATGCCGCTTATGGCGTTTTGGTCCATGAGCAGTGATTTTATTTTCGTTCTGCGCTGACCATGAAGCTCAACAAACATTCGCAGATTAAAATCGCCGAAGATTTCCCGGTTGTTTCGGCTCTCCGGTTCTTTTGATACCTTCACCGTAGCAAAACGGCGCGGGTCTATCAAAAACACCTCGCCATTATCCAGCGACAACCTCCAGCGAGCGTATTTGGGTACATCGCAAGCGGTTTGCCAGAGAAGCCTTCCTGTCATTCTCAAGTGAATTATTATGGTACGGCCGTCATCGAGACCGATGGCAATAGTCTTTCCCCGCCGGCTTACGTCAACCACCTTGCCGCGCCGAATCCTTTTTACAGGAACTAATTTCTTATCAAACACTTCATTATTTAAAACTTCTCTGCCGCAAATCTTCTTTTTTAACTGCCGGCACAGTGTCTCCACTTCGGGCAATTCGGGCATTTTGCTTCTCCTCCAGGAGCTGTATGCGTTTCTACATGGATTTGTTACTCGAAAAAATCTTATTTGCCCACCTCTTTTTTACATCGACAAGCATCCCGGGAGTCTTTAGCCGTAAAATCAAATAATATAGCGATGGGGCAAATTCATGATTGCCTGCAAGAGACATCGTCCCCCCTGTATCCCTTTTGGGGCTGAAAGCGACGTAAAGCCCAGACAAGGCGTCAACAACGGAATGAATCTACGGAAGCCTGCGCTGTGTGCCGGAATTACCGCGCGCACGGCGTAAATATCCCCGGCCACAAATAATGACTAAACACTGCCGCGAATCCTTGTGTATTGCTGAAAAAAGGATGCCGGTTTTGTTTCACCGGCTCCAGTTTCACCCGGAATCATCTCCGTTCTTTTACAGGCGTGTCATCTGAGCTCCCGTCAGCGCCAACATTTTCAATTGATGTATGATAAAAAAACCGAGAATGGAGAATTGGGGTAAATAAAAACGCAGAATGCGCGCGCGAGAGATTTAAAGACAAGCTTAACCTGAAAAAATTTTTCATTTTTTGAAAAAAAATGTTGACAAATTTTTTTATTTGCTTAAATTCAAAAAAAGAGTTGCAAATTTTTTGTAGCAAAATTTTTTTTGGAGGTGCAGCAATCCTCCCGAAGGAGAAAAAAATGGAAAACGAGACCCTGTTCAAAGAGGAGGCAGAACCTCCTGGTCGATTGACCGGTCTTGTTCAAATGGAAAACGAAGTAATCGACTTTCGCTCGCTGGCCGCGACCGCATCTCAGCCGCAGCCGTCTAAACAAAAGTCCGAGAGGATTCCATTTCCTTTTAAAGATTCCACCCGCTCGCGTCTTTTCCGTAAAAAGTTTTACCCGGACATCTCCCGCTTTGAATGGTTCGATTGGCACTGGCAACTGCGCAACGCCATCCGCGACGTCCAGACACTGTCCCAGATACTCAACCTTTCGGAGAACGAACGCCAAGCAATGATGCATCATGCCGGTTCTCTGCCCGTTTCTATTACCCCCTACTACGCCAGTCTTCTCAGCGCCAAAGATTCTTCCTCTCCTCTACGCCGGTGTGTTGTGCCTGTGATGGACGAATGCCTGCATACGGCGGGCGAAGAAGAAGATCCGCTTAATGAAGACGCCGATTCTCCGGTTCCCGGCATTGTGCACCGTTACCCGGACCGGGCTCTGTTTCTGGTAACCGACTCCTGTTCAACCTACTGCCGGTACTGCACTCGTTCCCGCATTATCGAACGCAGTAATCAGCGTTTGATTGACCCGGACAAATGGGAAAAAGCGATAGCCTATATTGAAAACAACGCAAATATACGGGATGTCCTGCTTTCCGGCGGCGATCCCCTGACTTTATCCGACAATAAGCTGGAATGGCTGCTCGGTCGCCTGCATAAGATCCGCCACGTGGAAATACTGCGCATCGGAACCAAAGTGCCTGTTGTTCTGCCGCAGAGAATAACTCCGGCTCTTACCTCTATACTGAAAAAATACCACCCCCTGTGGATGAGTATACATATTACCCACCCCGATGAGCTGACGCCGGAAATGAGCGCCGCCTGTATCCGGCTGGCCGATGCGGGAATTCCGCTGGGCAGTCAAACCGTGCTGCTTGCCGGCATTAACGACGACGTGGCCACGATGATGAGACTGGTTCACGGCCAGCTACAAATTCGCGTTCGTCCTTATTATCTATATCAATGCGATCCGATTCCCGGGTCTTCCCATTTTCGCACCCCGATCAGCAAAGGTCTCGAAATTATCCAGGGGTTACGTGGCTATACCACAGGTTACGCTGTGCCCACCTACGTGGTAGACGCTCCCGGCGGAGGAGGCAAAATACCCCTTCTTCCCGAATATGCTGTCGGATGGCAAAACGGCGACCTGATTCTGCGCAACTACGAGGGAAACATCTTCCGCTATCCCGACAATCACGCTGAGCAAAAAGATATTCACTAAAACAACGAAAGTGTGTGCCAGAGAGGTGAGTCTTTCTTTTTATTTATGGCTTTGAAGAAATTGAAGGTCGGCATCACATACGATTTGCGCGACGACTACTTAAAAGAAGGATATTCTCCCGAAGAGATAGCTGAATTTGACTTTCCCAGCACAATTGACGCCCTGGAAAAAACTATTCAGGACATCGGTTATCAGACGGACAGAATCGGCAATATCAAGTCGCTGGTCCGCCGCCTTGCGGCAGGAGACCGCTGGAATCTTGTTTTCAACATCGCCGAAGGCATGTACGGCTTCGGCCGCGAAGCGCAGGTTCCCGCCCTTTTAGACGCCTATAAAATTCCTTATACTTTTTCAGACGCGCTGGCACTGTCCCTCACCTTGCACAAGGGGATAACCAAACATATTGTCCGCGATCTTTGTATTCCCACCCCTGACTTTTGTGTCTTGGAATCCGCCGCCGATTTACCGAAAGTAAAAATGCCTTATCCTCTTTTCGCCAAACCGGTGGCGGAAGGTACGGGTAAAGGCGTCAATCCGGCATCGAAAATTAACAGCCGCCAGGAGTTAGACAAAACCTGCAGGGATCTTTTAAAGACCTTTAAACAGCCGGTGCTTCTGGAAACTTATCTTCCCGGACGGGAATTCACTGTCGGGATACTTGGCTCGGGCGCAGAAGCCCGCGCGTTAGGCGCAATGGAAATACTGCTCAATCCCAACGCCGAACAACATGCCTATTCTTATGAAAATAAGGAACGCTGCGAAGAACTGGTTCAATATAAGCTGGCAACAGACAAAGAAGCTCGTCGCGCCATGGAAACCGCCCTGAAGGTCTGGCAAGCATTGAACCTGAAAGACGCCGGACGTGTTGATTTACGTTCTGATGCCGCCGGCGTGCCGAATTTTATGGAAGTCAATCCCCTCGCCGGTTTACATCCGGTTCATTCCGATTTGCCTATAATTTGCACCAAAGTGGGGATAAGCTACCAAGAACTAATAAGCTTGATCATTGCGTCCGCCCTGAAGCGGGTCAATGAATGATTTCTCATTTCAGGTTGAAATGACAAAAATTGTAATCCTGCACAGCGATATTCCCCCCGATGCTTCCGCAGATGAACTGGATTGCCTGCGGCAGGCCGAGGCAATATCTTCCGCATTGCGTCTGCTGAATTACGAACCGGTGCCCTTGCCTTTTGTGCTTGATTTAAACCAGACAATAAAAGAACTCAAAAATTTAAGACCATACATTGTTTTTAACATCGTCGAAACCGTGGCCGGACGAGGTTGTCTCATTCATTTGGCCCCAACATTATTAGATTACCTGCAAATACCCTACACAGGTTGCCCTACCGAAGCGATGTTTATAACTTCCAACAAGCCGCTGTCAAAAAAATTCCTGCGGCACGCCGGCATAGCCACACCGGACTGGCTGGAACAGGATGGTTCGTTTTTTCAAACATCCCGCCCCGGAAAATATCTGATTAAATCTTCCTGGGAGCACGCCTCCGTCGGCCTAGACGAAACCTCGCTAATCGCTTATACGAACACTAAAGACATACTGCAGGAAATGAACCGCCGCGAAAACAAATTGGGCGGCGCCTGTTTTGCCGAAGCCTATATTGAAGGCCGGGAATTCAACGTCGCCATTATATCCGACAAAAATGGCGGGCGGGTACTGCCCATTGCCGAAATGCTTTTTCGCGATTACACGTCAGATAAACCGAAAATAGTGGACTACAAAGCCAAATGGGTGGCGGATTCTTTTGAGTATAACAACACAATAAGGAAATTTGATTTTGCCCCGGAAGACGCCGGCCTGATAACTGCTTTGCGCGAAATCGCCCTGCGTTGCTGGGAACTTTTCGGTTTGCGCGGCTATGCCCGAGTCGATTTTCGTGTTGACAATAACGGCAAACCGTGGGTTCTGGAAATCAACACTAATCCGTGTTTGTCGCCGGAAGCCGGATTCGCCGCGGCGCTGGAGGAGGCGGGCATTAAATTTCATGAGGCCGTTAATCTTATAATACAAAATGCGTTAAAATTATAATATAAAGGAGTTCTTCGTTTTGTGCTGAAAACCATCATCTTCCTGTTCTTCTCCAACTTGTTTATGACTTTTGCCTGGTACGGACATTTAAAAAATTTAAACAACAAACCACTCATGTTTGTGATCGTCTTCAGTTGGTGCATAGCTTTTTTTGAATATACGCTGCAGGTGCCGGCCAACAGAATCGGTTTCCAGTATTACAGCCTGGGGCAGCTGAAAATCATTCAGGAAGTCATTACCATGATTGTTTTCGCCATGTTTGCCGTCTTTTACATGAAACAGCCTCTGAGGCTGAATTTCCTTTGGGCAAGCATTTGTCTGGTCGGAGCTGTATATTTCATGTTTCGCGACGGTTTGCCGCATCATTGAACATTATGATTGATGTAATTTATCGCCAGCAAATTCAACCTTCTGACGCGGATGCGATATCCGCCATTGTCAAGTCCAGCGGTTTTTTTTCCGCGGAGGAAATCAACATAGCCGTGGAACTGGCGCAGGAAAAGCTTGAACTGGCCGGGGACAGTTCCTATTACTTTCTCTTTGCTGAAAAATCAAATCAAGTGATTGGCTATACGTGCTGGGGACCTATTCCGGCAACAAAAGACAGCTTCGACCTTTATTGGATTGCCGTGCGCAAAGACCTGTGTGGGCGGGGGCTGGGCAAGGCGCTGCTGCTGGAGACGGAAAAACTCATCAGTGCCACCGGAGGTCGTCGGGTCTATGTGGACACATCTTCCCGAAAACAGTATCAGCCGACCCGCAATTTTTACGAAAGCTGCGGTTATCGTCAGGCGGCTTTTCTTGAAGACTTTTATGCTCAAGGCGACGGAAAAATAATTTATCTTAAAATCCTTAAATAACAGGCAGTAATAATCCTTAGCCAGCATTCAGTAGTTTAAATTCTTGCATTTTTTTCGATAATTCGCTAGAGCACTGCCAGAATTTACATGCTTTTTTTAGTAAATTTATTAAGGAGGTTTCTTCATGCGCCTGTTTCCAAAAACAGAAAACTTCTTCGAATACTTTGAAGAGCTGGTCGATAAAATTGAAGAAGGCGGCCAGCTTTTTCTGGAAATGGCACAAACTCGTGATTATTCCGATGTTCGGGTCGCCAAACTGAAAGAAATCGAACATGAGGCGGACGGCATTACACATAAAACATATGAGAAAATGCACAAGACTTTTCTCACTCCCATAGATCGCGAAGATATCTACGCTCTGGTCAATAAATTGGACAGTATTATGGATGTTATCGAAGCAACCGCTGTCCGCATCCATCTTTATAAAGTTAAAAAGCCTTCCGATGAAATCATCAGACAAGCCCAAATTCTCAATGACGCGATAAAAAAAATCAAAAGCGCCATTCACGCGTTGCGCAACATGAAAAACTCTGAAATGATTCTTGATTGCTGCGTGGAAATTAACACGCTGGAAAACGCCGGCGATGTGACTTTAAGAACAATTATGGCCAACCTTTTTGAAAAAGAAAAAGACGCCATTGAACTGATAAAATGGAAAGACATTTTTCAGCTTCTGGAAGAGGCGATAGATGTTTGTGAGGATGTTTCCAATACCTTAGAAGGGATCGTTCTCAAACATGCTTGAGTCGTCAATGGCTTTTGTCATTTTTCTGATTGGGGTCGCCCTTTTTTTTGATTTTCTCAACGGCTTTCACGATGCCGCCAATTCCATTTCTACTGTAGTATCCACCCGTGTTCTTTCCCCAAAATTTGCTGTTATGTGGGCAGCTTTTTTTAATTTTGTTGCCGCTTTTTTAATCGGCACACAGGTTGCTCATACGGTAGGAAAGGGCATTATCAGCGTTAATATCGTGGATAATATTGTTATTTTAGCCGCACTGACTGGAGCTATAGCTTGGAATATTATCACCTGGTATTATGGTCTCCCCAGCAGTTCGTCACACGCTTTGATTGGCGGACTTATCGGCGCTGGTATCGCCAAGGGAGGCATTGAAACGCTAGTTTGGTGGGGAATCGTCAAGACTACTGCCTTTATCGTTTTATCACCTGCTATTGGTATGTTCCTCGGCTACATATTTATGGTAGTTTCAATCAATCTGAACCGTTATTCCAATATAGCCAAAACAGATGCTATTTATCGCAAATTACAATTGCTTTCTTCCGCGGTCTACTCTACCGGACACGGAATGAATGATGCTCAAAAAACAATGGGGATTATTGCTCTTCTGCTATACAGTAAAGGCCTTATCGATCCTAGCTTCACTATTCCCGCATGGGTAATTATTGCATGCTACTCTGCCATCGCTTTAGGAACCATGTTCGGCGGGTGGCGCATCGTAAAAACCATGGGCACAAAAATCACCAAGTTACAGCCCATCGGAGGTTTTAGTGCGGAAGCGGCCGCGGCCTGTTCTATAATCGGAGCCTCAGTAGCGGGAATCCCCGTGAGCACAACTCACACCATTACCGGGGCGATTGTCGGTGTGGGCGCGAGCAAAAGATTATCCGCTGTGCGCTGGGGCGTCGCCGGCAATATCATTTGGGCGTGGATTCTGACTATCCCTATTTCCGCGATCATTTCTTCACTTATGTATTTAACCGTCAAATTTTTTATCCTGTAAACGCTTGCACAGAGAAATTAGTATTGATAATTTTCCTTTTTTATCTTAAATGATTACTGCGCCCGGTAATTATAAGATTTGGCTGTTCTGTTTTTGCACGGTGAAAGTCAAATGGAGACACAAAATATATGGCGGCAAAAACTCTGCCCTTTACAAAAAAACAAATCGAAAAAATAATAGAGCAACATCCTACGCCTTTTCATATTTATGACGAAAAGGCCATAAGTCAAAACGCGCGCGATTTAAAAAAAGCCTTTTCGTGGAATGAAGGCTACAAAGAATTTTTTGCCGTCAAGGCCACGCCCAATCCTTATCTGATGAAAATTCTTCACAAAGAAGATTTCGGTGCTGATTGCAGCTCGCTGACAGAGCTGATTCTGGCACAAAAAACGGGAATCACAGGTGAAGAAATAATGTTTTCCTCCAATGACACACCGGCGGTGGAATTTGTAAAAGCCCGCGAATTGAACGCAATAATCAATTTAGATGACATCACACATATCGCTTATTTGGAAAAACACGCGGGTCTTCCGGAACTTATTTGCATGCGTTATAATCCCGGACCGCTAAAAAAAGGCAATATGATTATTGGTCATCCTGAAGAAGCAAAATACGGGTTCACGCGCGAGCAGCTTTTTGAAGGATACAAAATTTGCAAGGAAAAAGGAGTGCGGCGTTACGGAATTCACGCCATGGTCGCCTCCAATGAACTTGACGCCAATTATTTTGTCGAAACTGCGGAAATATTATTTGAGCTGGTCGCGGAAATATCGCAAAAGCTGAAAATCCATTTTGAATTTGTCAATCTCAGCGGCGGAGTAGGCATACCGTACCTCCCGGGACAGGAACCAATCGACCTCGCCGCCATGAGCCGCGGCGTAAAGGAGCAATATAACAAGATCATTGTCGGGGGCGGTCTTGGTCCACTCAAAATATTCACAGAATGCGGTCGCTATATTACGGGACCTTACGGTTACTTGGTTTCGCGAGTTTTACACATCAAGGATACATACAAAAAGTTTGCCGGACTGGACGCCAATATGGCTAATTTAATGCGCCCGGCCATTTACGGCGCGTATCACCACATCACGGTTATGGGTAAAGAAAACCAACCACATGACACGGCGTATGACGTGACCGGTTCGCTCTGCGAAAACAACGATAAATTTGCCATTGACCGCTTGCTGCCCAAACTGGAACCGGGGGATATCATGGTAATTCACGACACGGGCGCGCACGGTCACGCGATGGGTTTCAATTACAACGGAAAACTTCGTTCGGCGGAATTGCTCCTCAGGGAAGACGGAAGCGTTGTACAGATAAGACGCGCCGAAACAGTAGACGATTATTTCGCCACTTTGGATTTTGAAGGTCTGACAGACTTTAAAATTTAACCGGGGAGTTTGCAGCCTCAGGAACAGGGGATTCTTGCGGTGATTGTTTACAAAGGTTTTTTACAACGCCTTTTCCAGCTCGGCTCATAAAAAATCCACACATCTTCCAAGATGAAATATTGCAATATATTGCCCGGTTATGTTATTAACCCCCCCGTACCGAGTCGCCACGAATACACTGCGTTACAACACTTCAAGGAGCCTGAATGAAACCTGTTCCAAAGTCGATAATCAGTGATTTTCGACACGGCATTCTCCTGACGCTTCTGGCCCTGTTTATCGTCATTTTCTTCTGGTCTTCACTGGAAAGATTTGAATACGGCCTGTACGACCTTGGCTCGCGCCTGCGCGTGAAACCAACTAACGCGCCCGTATGTATCGTCACTATTGATGATAGAAGTATCGATGCTTTGGGCCCATGGCCGTGGCCGCGTTCTTATATCGGATTCATGATCGACCTTTTGGAATCCTACGAAGCCAAGGTAATCGGTCTCAATATCATATATTCCGATAAAGACCTCAATCGCGGTTTAAAAGAAATTATCAATATCATTAACACAATTGAAAACAATCCCCAGTATTCAGAAAAAAATATCGGCATGATCGTTTTACTTGCCGCACTCAAGGACGCGGAAAAAAGACTGGATAATGACGCGATTCTTGCCGACTCTATCGCCTCCAGCAAAAAAGTTGTTTTGCCTCTGCTTTTTCATCTGGGTAATTCTAAAAACAACGCGGAAATAAACTATCCGGATTATTTACTCGCCAATTCACTGTTTCCTTTTCCCCACAATAACAGCATTATCGCCGGTAAAATATCCGCCCCGATTGACATCTTTGCTCAAGAAGCGCAGCGTCTCGGACACGTGAATATTCTTGCCGACAATGACGGTATCGTCCGCAGAGAAACTCTTTTCCTCACCTACCAGGAAAGAATACATGCTTCTTTCGCCCTGCAGCTTTCATTGTCCTATCTTAACTTGGATTTGGGTGATTTGGTCTTCGGAAAAAACGTCGCTTTTGGCCAAAAATCAATCCCGCTGATAAAACAGAACAAAATGCTCATCTCATTTAAGAGCGATTTTCCTCGCTATTCGTTCGTCGATGTCATCAACAAAAAGATTGCCGCCAACACGTTCCAGAATAAAATTGTTATAATCGCTCCCACTGCTGCCGGTGTCGGCGAATATGTAGACACCCCGGTCGCATCAGCATTGCCCTCTGTAAACATCATTACCAATATTATAGATAATATTTTAAACAACGATTACATCACACGTCCTGAATGGGCATTTGCTTTGGAGTTGATGGTGATTTTCTTCTTCGGCCTTTATATCGCTCTGGTTGTTCCCCGCCTAAAAGCAGTGGTAAGCGGCTTCATATCTTGTTTTCTTATTCTCATATGGCTTATCGGCGGCTTATATCTTATGGTTGCCTACGGATACTGGATCAGAGCCGTTTATCCTGCCCTTGTTCTTTTCACAGGTTATATTGTCATCATGTCGAAGAGATACAAGATTACCCCAAAGGTTGACGCAGGCTAGCCCGACTTTTTTGTGGCTCTGACTCGAGCACTGTGATAAAGTTAACGACAATTTATTTTAATCGGGCAGCGCGACTGATTAAAATAAAAGAAAAAGGTGTTGGTAAGTCATGAAAAACAATCAAGCAATAGGAGTTTTTGATTCCGGTATCGGCGGCCTGACGGTTGTGCGTTCTTTAATGGAACGCCTTCCTGCGGAAAATATCATTTATTTTGGCGACACCGCCCGCGTGCCTTACGGCGTCAAATCGGTAGAGACGATTAACCGCTACGCCTCACAAATCACCGAATTTCTGATAAAGAAAAAAGTAAAACTGCTTATCGTCGCCTGCAATACAATGGCGGCGGTCGCCTACCGGACAATCAAAGGTTTGTCTCATGTTCCGGTACTGGAAGTAATCAACGCCAGCGCCCGTAATGCCGTGACACAAGCGCACGCCAAATCCATCGGTGTTATCGGCACCCCGGCCACCATTAACAGCAATGCTTATGCGCGCGCTATCCGTCTTTTGGACAAGAAAGTAAAGATTTTTTCGCAGGCCTGCCCTCTTTTTGTCCCCCTGGTCGAAGAAGGTTTATTAAATCACCGGGCAACAAAACTTATCGCGGAGGAATATTTAAAACCTCTTCTTGCTGAAAAAATCGACACTCTCGTGCTTGGCTGTACGCATTATCCGTTATTAAAACCGCTTCTTCAGGATATCGTTGGACGCAGGGTGAAGCTCATTGACTCGGCGGAAGCAATGGCCGACATTACGGCAGAGCTGATTGAAAAACAAAACATCGGCAACAACAACAAGCGAGAGCCCAATTATCTTTTCTATGTCAGCGACGTCCCCTACCGTTTTCAGAGTATCGGGGAGAAATTTTTAGGACGTAAATTTAGCCAGGTTAAAGTAATCAGTTTGTAAAAACCATTGGAGCGCCAGCGCTCGGGATAAGGAAAGATAAATTGTTATGAAAATTTTACTTGCCGGTTACAATCTGGATTATGACCTCATCAGCGAGCTGAAAGAAAAAAGCGGGTTACACGCGGATTTGACGCCGGAAACCATATCCGCCGCTTACGCCCGCATCAGCCGCAGTGCCAGACCAGTCAATGAATTACGCGGTATCGCCCGGACGGAAGTGGAAAAAGCACGCCAGTCCAACCGCAATATCGTTTTTGAGATGGGGCACAGCTCGATTGCGGAACATGCGGTTTTTAATATTGACGTTTTGGGGATTTCCCGTCTGCTAGTCGAAGAAATCGAAAAATTCCGTTTATGTGCTTTCACGGAAAAATCACAGCGCTACGTCCTTTTTGACAAAGATTTTGTTCTGCCTGACGAAATCGGCGAAACAGGGCTGACCAGGCTTTTCGCCGAAATGGTGGCAGCGCAGAATGACTATTATCATCATTTGTATGAGCAACTACGCCCCTACGTGTTTGAGCAAAACAAGACCCTGGCAAAAGACCCGGCCAACAAATCAACGCTCGAGGGCTGGGCCAAGGAGGATGCCCGCTATGTCATTTCCCTGGCCACGCAGACACAGTTAGGGATGACCATTAATGCCCGTAATCTGGAACTGATGTTGCGGCGATTGGCCGCCCTGCCTTTGGCGGAGGCGCAGGAATACAGCCAAAAGCTGTACGCGGCAACCAAAGATATCGCGCCATCGCTGATAAGATACACGCAGGCGACAGATTACGATAAATTCACCAGAAAAAATTTAGTCCAAAAAACCAACGACATTTTTCTGAAATACGGGCAAAAAGCGGCTCGTCTAAAACCGGCTGCAGTAAACCTGAGTCATGTAACGGACAATGCCGACACCAGAGTTGCTGCGGCGTTACTGTTTTCTTCGTCCCAAAAAGATTACACGCGTTGCCTGAATCAGGCCAAAAGCCTCTCCCCTAAAGACAAAAAGTCATTATTTAAAATTGCTTTTGAGCACATGAAACCGCATGACGCAGCACTGAGAGAACTGGAAAATATCGATTTACAGTTTGAACTTATCATCAGCTCCAGCTGTTTTGCTCAATTAAAAAGGCACCGTATGGCAACGATTATCGCGCAAGAATATGACCCTTCGCTGGGCGTAACCATTCCCCTTTCCGTCCGCAAAATCGGCCAGCAAAAAAACTTTCTCAAAATTATGCGTCAGACGGAAAAATCTTATGAAGAAATCAAAAAAAGAGCCCCCGTTGCTGCGGCATACGTCTTGACCAACGCCCACCGCAAAAGAGCACTGATGAAATTAAACGCACGCGAGCTGTATCATCTGGCACGCCTGCGCGCGGATACACACGCGCAATGGGATATAAAAAAACTCACCATTGAAATGCTCAGACAGGCAAGAAAGAAAATGCCCATGACTTTGTCGCTGGCCTGCGGAAAAGACTCCTTCGCGGCATTTTACAGAAAGACTTTCGGGCGTTGATTGTGCGACCGGCGGAAAGTGATGACATGGCTGATAAAAATAATCCACCCATACTGCTGGCCGTCACTATCAGCTCTTTTCTCACGCCGTTTATGGGTTCAGCGCTGAATGTTGCTTTGCCGATGATCGGCAGGGAATATTCCATGAGCGCCCTGGCGTTAAGCTGGGTTATCTCTTCCTTTCTTCTGGCCGCCACAATAACCCTTGTGCCGCTGGGCAGGATTTCCGATATCTACGGGCACAAAAAAATTTTTCTTTATGGCGCGCTGATTTTTACCGTCTCCTCGTCGTTTTGCATCTGGGCCCCAACCTCGCCTGTGTTAATCTTTTACCGCGTCATTCAAGGTATCGGCGGAGCAATGATTTTCAGCACCGGCACGGCGCTTCTGATTTCCGATTATCCGCAACACAAACGTGGCCGGATTCTCGGTATCAACTTGGCCGCCGTTTACAGCGGTTTGACCATTGGCCCTTTTGTCGGCGGGCTTCTGACGCACCACTTCGGCTGGCGATATATTTTTCTTTTTTCCGCATTCATGGGCGTGCTGATTATCTTCGCCATCATGCGCACAGCTAAACAGGAGCATCTTGAAGCCAGAAACGAAAGATTTGATTTAGCCGGCTCCCTTTTATACGGAATTTCACTTTTTTCCATCATGTACGGGTTTTCTTTGCTGCCCTCCTTGACGGCGGCGGGGTTCATTCTGCTCGGCATCGCCTGTCTCGTTTTTTTCATCACGCGCCAGCTCAAAATATCTTTCCCGTTACTGGATATTCATCTGTTTATAGACAATAAGGTTTTCGCGTTCTCCAATCTGGCGGCATTGATAAATTACTGCGCTACTTTCTCCATCACTTTTTTACTCAGTATTTATCTTCAGCACGTTAAAATGCTCTCGCCGGCTCAGACTGGCTTTGTTCTGGTTGCCGAGCCGATTGTTCTGGCGTTTTGTTCACCTTTTGCCGGAAGGCTTTCCGACCGCTTCGAACCGCAGATTATTGCATCCATCGGCATGTCCCTTACCGTCATCGGCCTGACTTTGCTGATTTTTATCACCCCGGAAACTTCACTGCGATATATTATCTCGTGTTTGATTTTACTGGGCTTGGGCTTCGCGCTGTTTTCTTCACCCAACGTCAACGCCACGATGAGCGCCGTGGAAAACAAATTTTACGGCATCGCTTCAGCAACGCTGGCCACCATGCGTATTACCGGCCAGCTGTTTTCCATGGGCATTACCATGCTGGTTTTCGCCTTTATTCTGGGGCAGCATACTATCGCCCTGGCAGATAATCTGCTGCTTATCAAAAGCGCCCGCATAATATACTTTATTCTTGCCGTCATCTGCACGGGTGGTATATTTGCCTCGGCGTCACGCGGGAAGGTGCATAAATGAAACAAAATATCGCCAGCTTCATGATTGGTCTCTGCGCCGGTATATTCGGCGGACTGATCGGTATCGGCGGCGGATTGATTATGATTCCGTTAATGGTCGCCTTGCTGAAAATAAGTCAGCACCAGGCTCACGGCACCAGTTTGGTCGCGCTCATCTTTACGGGAATCAGCGGCGCGGTAATCTACGGACTGAACAACTCCCTAGATATTCCGGCGGCCACTGCTCTGGCCGTTACCGCCGTTTTTACCGCCCGGCTTGGTGCGCGCTATGCTCATTCTCTGAAGGAATGGAAATTAAAAAAGGCCTTTGGAATATTTTTGTTTTTCTGCGCCCTGTTTCTGTTTTGCAAACCTTATTTAAGCGATGTCATTATTGTTAGTGCCTCACCTGCGGCAAAAATTACGGTTTTTCTCGTCGCCGGCGCCGCCACCGGATTTCTTTCCGGCATGATGGGCGTGGGCGGCGGAACAATCATGGTGCCGGCAATGGTTTTGCTCACCGGATTCAGTCAACACCTGGCTCAGGGAACATCGCTTCTGGTGATGATTCCGACAGGCGCAATGGGCGCTTTTACCCACTGGCGGATGGGAAACGTCAATCTCAAAATTCTTTACGGCCTCATTGCCGGAATTCTTATCGGAACATACTGCGGAGGATACCTGGCCCAGCTGACAGACGAAAATATATTGAGGCTGATATTCACAACAATAATGATTCTCCTTGGTTTCCGTTACATAAGCACGGCTTATCCTGAATAAGGTCATTAATCATGATTCGCCGATGTACTGAAAAAGATTTCGATGAACTATTTTCCATCATCAACGATGCCGCGCAGGCTTACAACGGTGTCATCCCCGAAGACTGCTGGCACGAGCCTTACATGTCGGCTGACTATCTGCGCCACGAAATAAATGATGGTGTGCGCTTCTGGGGATGGGAAGAACAAGGAAAGCTTGCGGGCGTGATGGGGATTCAGGACAGAGGTGAAGTGACGCTTATCCGACACGCTTACGTCCGGACGATTTTGCGCAATAAGGGAATCGGTTCGCAGCTTCTGAAAAACCTGCAAACCATGACCGACAAAACTATTCTCATCGGCACCTGGGCGGCGGCCACCTGGGCAATATCCTTTTATGAGAAAAACGGTTACCGACTTGTTTCCACCGGGGAGAAAAACCGCCTGCTTAAAAAATACTGGAAGATTTCCGCGCGCCAGATAGAAAAATCGGTTGTGCTTAGCCGCGAAATTTGAATTTCCATCTCACGCCACAATCAGCCTAAAGTGGCTGATTTCATCTTCCGGTTTTCTTGCCTGGCGCTTGCTTCTATCAAAAGATAAGGCGACCAGCGGGCATCCAGATCGGCAGACCGGATATTTTCATATTCCCGGCAAAAGGCCTGCCAGATTTCATTAAGGGCGGCGCGCAAGGATAATGTTGTCTTCGCGTCCAACCCGGCGGCGCCTTGCAAAAACTCGTTTAGAAACACACCGCGGTAACGCTCCATCGTGTAAGGCACAGATGTTTCGCCTCGACGGAGAATGCTAAAAAATTCTATCGCCTGAGCGCGTGACAACGGCGCAAAGGAAGGTTCCAGATCAAGCAGATGCCGCGCCCAGCGATTAAAAAGCAGAGGATAAAATTTCTCACAGTTGTTAGCTAAGGCGCTTGCTTCCACCCGCGTCAGACGTGCCAGCATCCGGTCGAGCGCTTCCGCCTGATCAAGCAACGCTTCGGTTTCTCCTAGCTCTTCAACGTTTTCAAAATGACGGTATTCGCGATTAGGCCGGCTTCGGTCAAAATACAGAGGACGCGGGAAAAGCAGCCCCGCCAACGCGTCACTCCAGGGAGTTCCCCAAAAATCAGGCCCCTTGCCAATTTGCGCAGACCAATTTTGCTCGAGCCATCGTCGGGCGCGCCACTGCAATTTTAGAGCAAAGCCAAAACCGACGCGAAAAATTGTCGCCAAAGAATGGTCGCGTAAAAGCTCCGCTGCTTTCCGCGGTTTGCCGCCACACAACATTTCTGTCACGATATGCAAATAACCCGCCGCCTGCCGTCCCATGCGGAGAAGATTTTCATAATCATCGATACAGGAAAAAGCGTCCGCGGCAATAAGTTTATTGCATAGCGCGGCGAATTCCAGACGGACACGGTCTGCTTCCAGAGGATCGGTAATCATGCCCATCGCGTCGTTAAGAAGCTCAAAATTTTTTATGCCGGAAAGAGAAGCCGAAGGAACAAGATTTTTCTTTTCCGCTTCAACCAGCGCCCCCGGCAGAAGCGGCTTCGCTTCCGTTTGCAGCGCGTTTACATCCAACGGCGCGTAAACTTCCAGGGCCTCTTCAAACGGCGCGAAACCCTGCTCGGCCAAACGGCCGGAGCGCATTCGGTAAAGCTCCTCTTCTATCTCGGCGGGCAACACCGAGGTTAACTGCAGCAGCAAAGCCCGGTAGGAAGAATAATCCGTCCCGGCCAAAACGCGCAGAAAATCTTCTACAAGCTGCGCCTCGCTGCTATCCCTCGTTTTAATGTAAAAACTGCCGTCCAGAGTAAAATAGCCGGGTGGAACATCCCATTCGTCTTCCTCTTCTTTAAAAATAATTTCTGTTTTGCGCAAAAGCGCAAGAGAGACGAGAACACTTTGTTCCTCGAAAGCCCAAGCGGCAAGCCGCGCCGCATCGGCACGCCTCAGGCGGTCAATCCAGACCAGGGTTTTTTGCGCGTCGAGAACATCTTTTGCCCATATTTCCAGATCCAGCAAATACTGCCATTGCTCGGTGGACGCTTTCTGCAAAACAGCCAAGGCATCGTCTGCGCCGATGCGCTTAATCAGCCAAAAAAAATCATCCGGGGGCAGACTTTGCACAAACGTGTCCAGCCGGTCCATACCCGTTAGCGTTTCGAGCAAATCCCCGCTGGATAATTGCAGGAGCTGGCGCACAGACAGATAAGATTCCGGGGAACGAATTTGTTGCAATTCCGTCATGAGATTATAGCTTCACCGCATTCTTGCTGCGCGCAACCCAAAAGAATCACGCGCAGCAAGCTGCTAAAAAAATTAGTAGTCATAATCTCCCATGTCGGGCGGCGGGGCGGGCGCGGGTGTTCTCTTTTTGGGTTTTTCCGCAACCATGGCTTCCGTGGTCAGAAGCAGGGAAGACACTGATGCCGCATTCTGAAGAGCGAAGCGCGCCACTTTAGTCGGATCGATTATTCCCGCCTTAACCATATCGACATATTCGCCCGTCTCCGCATCAAAGCCATGATTGCCGGCGAGCTCCTTGACCTTTTCCACGACAATGCTTCCTTCGTATCCGGCATTGACGGCTATCTGGCGCAACGGCGCTTCCAATGCCTGCTTCACAATATCGACGCCTTGCTTCTCTTCACCTGAAAGTTTCAGCGCCTCAAGTGCTTTCAAAGCACGGAGATAGGCCACGCCACCACCGGGAATAATGCCTTCTTCCACAGCCGCTTTCGTGGCGTTCAGCGCGTCTTCCACCCTCGCCTTTTTTTCTTTCATCTCTACTTCCGTAGCCGCGCCGACTTTAATCACCGCAACACCACCCACAATCTTTGCCAGACGCTCCTGAAGCTTTTCGCGGTCATAATCCGAGGTGGTCTCTTCAATCTCCGCGCGAATCTGCTTGATGCGTCCTTCAATATCTGCCCTCTTTCCCGCGCCTTCTACGATCGTCGTATTATCTTTATCAATGGTCACTTTTTTGCACTGACCCAGGTCCTTGAGGGTGGCATTCTCCAGTTTGACGCCTATATCTTCGGAAATCACGTGTCCGCCGGTAAGCACCGCGATATCCTGCAGTATCGCTTTACGGCGGTCGCCAAAACCGGGGGCTTTAACCGCCGCGCATTTCAGCGTTCCGCGCACCTTGTTGACCACCAATGTAGCCAACGCCTCACCTTCAACTTCCTCCGCAACAATTAAAAGCGACTTGCCCGTCTTGGCTATTTGCTCCAACAGCGGCACCATTTCCTGCATGTTGGAAAGTTTCTTTTCGTGCAACAGTATATACGGTTCTTCGAGAACGGCTTCCATCTTTTCCGGATCCGTTACAAAGTAAGGCGAAATGTAGCCGCGGTCGAATTGCATACCCTCGACGATTTCCAGCGTCGTTTCCATCCCTTTAGCTTCTTCGACGGTAATCACGCCGTCCTTGCCCACGCGTTCCATTGCCTCCGAAATCATTTCACCAATGGTTTTGTCATTATTGGCGGAAACCGTGCCAACCTGAGCAATTTCATTTTTACTTACGATTTTCTTTGATAGTTTTTCGAGTTCTTTTACGACCACGCCGACGCTTTTATCGATGCCCTGTTTCAAAATCATGGGATTCGCGCCCGCGGCAGTCAATTTGACGCCCTCCTTGTAAATAGCCTGAGCCAGTACCGTAGCGGTTGTGGTTCCGTCGCCCGCCTTGTCGGAAGTTTTGGAAGCGACTTCCTTAACCATCTGCGCGCCCATGTTTTCAAATTTATCCGCGAGCTCAATTTCCTTGGCGACGGTTACGCCGTCCTTCGTCACCTGAGGCGTCCCCCATGTTTTCTCCAGCACAACATTGCGTCCTTTCGGGCCCAACGTCACTTTTACCGCATTGGCTAAAGTGTCGACACCCTGTATAATTTTACTGCGGGCGTCAAAATTATATTTTATTTCTTTAGCAGACATAGCTTCACCTCCTTAGCGTACTATTCCAGCACCGCGAGAATATCGTCTTCTTTCATTATCATGAGTTCGCGGCCATCAATTTTGACTTCTGTGCCACCCCATTTCGTAAATAACACCTTGTCGCCTTCTTTGACTTCCGGCGTTATACGATTACCTTCTTTGTCCAACCGTCCCGGCCCAACCGCAAGCACCTTGCCTTCCTGCGGCTTTTCCTTTGCGGTATCCGGAATAATTATGCCGCCGGGCGTTTTTTCCTCGCTTTCCAGCCGCGACACAATAACGTGATCATGTAATGGCTTAATATTCATTTTCTCTACCTCCAAAAAAATAATAATTTTTTATAGATTTATTCCCGACTGCGTCCAGAAATCCCTGGCTGACAACCCGTGAAGCTAAAAAGAGTTTTCCCCGAAGGGAAAACCCTTTTTATGTTATTTTTTACGAGGTTTTAATGGTAATCTTTTTCCCGGTCCTTGAACCTTCCAACCGAGGCAACGTGATGTTAAGGACACCGTTTTTGAATTGAGCTTCAACTTTTTGCTGATCAATCCCTTCGGGAAGGGGAATGCTTCTCTGGAAAGAGCCGTAGCTGGCCTCTTTGTACCAGTAACCATCATCCTGATCCTCCTTTTGTTCCTTCTTTTCTCCCCGGATGGTAAGCATATCCGGCGTCAGATTCACCTCTATATCCTTGTCATCCAAACCGGGAAGTTCAGCTCTGACATTGATTTTTTTCTCATCCTCCCACACATCAATACTTGGTTCAAAACCGAAGTCTGGAAAGCGGCTGAAAGCCGCGGGGGAGAAATCTTCGAAAAAATTGCTAAAAAGTTTATTCATTTCCCTCTGTAGGGATAAGAACGGACTGTCCTGCCCTCGTCGCAAGGCGTTACCGTTCTTACGCCATACACTGGGCAACAGGTTTTTAATCATCGTCATTCCTCCTTTCCAACGACTTTTTTTGTAATAACTTAATATCATTAAGTATTTGTTGTCTGTATTGATAAAATAATCACGGCGAAAAATTTGTCAAGAGGTCAGCGAGTGCGCCGGAGACGACTGTATCGACGCAATATAAATACAGTTTGACATACGGATATCTTCTTCATATACTCTTTTACCAAGCGCCAAAGCCTTTATCGGCAAATCTTGTTGATAATACAAAAGCATCATTTCAATAAAATAGAGGAGGAGCAATAATGTTGAAGACCAGATTAACTGAATTAATCGGCATCAAGCATCCGATTATTCAAGCGGGCATGGGGCCTTTTTCCAACAATAATCTTTGTGTGGCGGCAGCCAACGCGGGTTGCCTGGGACTGCTTTCTACCAGCGGACTTTTTAACAAAGACGACCAGCCCTGGGTTTACAACGCGTTTTGTGATACCGGTGAGGCAAACCGTGACGACGATATGGCCACGGTGCTGGACACGGTTCTGAAGCGCACTCACCGTTTGGTCAAGAACAAGGGCGGTATTTTCGGCCCTAATGTCATGGTATCGGCGGAACTCAAGGAAAAGGCAAACGTAATGATTGAAACGGCCATCAGGGCACGGGAAGAAAATCCCGAGATGAAAAAAACCCTTAAGGTAATGTATACCTCTGCCGGCGACCCGATGGGCTGGGGAGAAAAAATCAAGGGAGCGGGATTTATTTGGATTCATATTATTCCTTCCGTCAGAGCCGCCATGCGCTGTAAAAAAGCCGGCGTTGACGTGATTGTCGCTTCCGGTCATGAAGGCGGATTTCATACCCATTGGGAACCGCTGCACTCTATGGTGCTGTTTCCCGCTGTAGTGGAGGCCGTAGCCGATGAAAAGACACTCGTCGTGGGCGGCGGAGGAATCTCCGACGGAAAAACTGTGGCTGCCTCTCTGGCTCTGGGGTGTGACGGCGTGCTTATAGGAACACGTTTCCTGGCGACGCAGGAGAGCGATTTTCCCCCTCTCTGGAAGCAGTCTGTTGTTGACGCTCAGGACCGCGGCACATTGGTCGCTCGCGGTTATGTGGGCCCGGCGCGCTGGTTGAGAAATCCCCGCAGCGAAGAACACGCGGTAAATACTCTGAAAAAGTCACCCGGCGTATTCCTCGGCACACCGGACAGCTACACCACGATGGAAGACATGTCGCTGATTGATTATGAAAACGAATCCATCAAGGCCGTATTCGAAGGTGATAAGGAAAAAGCCATGATGGCCGCCGGCGAATGCGCCCAGCGCATCAACGACATGCCTAAAGTAGAAGACCTTGTTCGGAAAATTGTAAAAGACGCTGAAGAAACATTGACAAACCTGCCCAAGAAATTTGTGAAGTAAAGATTTACCCGCCATAAAACCGCCGGAGGCGACATCAGTCGCCTCCGGTAATTACGATTGGAGGTGTGTTACATGAGTCACATCAACTATCGTAGTCTTAAAAAATATAAATACCAACTAATGCGTAATTATAAATACGAAACAGGTATTTGCATCAATCACGATGTCAAAATTCAGGGGTTTGTTGCCTTAGCGCCTACAGGTACTTTAAATATTTCTAAAGGCTATGCCTGGGACGGCCCCAGCGGCCCCACCATCGATACAAAGAATTTTATGCGCGGGAGCCTTGTGCACGACGCTCTTTACCAGCTAATGCGCCTGAAACTTCTGCCTGCCTCTTTGCGGGAAACCGCCGATATGCTTTTACGCCGGATTTGCATTGAAGACGGCATGTGCCGCCTGCGGGCCTGGTATGTTTACTGGTGCGTCAGATTGTTTGCCTCTGCCGCCGCCACCCGACCGCAGACGGGCGATACGCAAATTATCGAGGCGCCGTAGAAAAGGATTAAGACAAATTTATTAACAATGACCAAGGTGGTATATTAATTGTTACAAGAGAATATTACCATGAGACAAGACACAAGATTAGAATCAGAAGGCGCTGAATTTTTAGTTCTTGGGCAATTCCTTATCAATAGAATTGTCGCTTACAAAACATATACGAACATGCCCGGCTATGATCTTGTTGCAACAAACCCAGAGAATAATTCATCTACAAAAATTCAAGTCAAAAGCAGATGGGAAACAAATGCTGGTGGCTTTCCCATTAATAATTTCGGTTGCGATTTTGTTGTTGTCGTTCTTCTAAACAGGGGATCAAAAGACGGAAAAAAAGAAATAAAACCTCCAGAGTATTTTGTTATTCCGGTAAAGGTAGTTCAGAAAGCATGCAATACAAAATCTAGTTGGAGTAAGGTCTTATTGAAAGACATTTCAAATTTAGAACAATACAGAGATAATTGGTCTTTAATAGGTTCATTTTTAAAACAAAAAAAGCGTGTAACAAGGCGCTAAAGCCGATCGCCGCTTCGCGGCTCCGATTTAGCTTTTCGCATGTGGTAACAAAAATAACTAAACGACTCTTTATTTTCTTTAAACAAATTTGTAAATATAATAGACCCTGTTATCACATTAATTCTGACGAAGATTTGACAAAACCATTTGTTTGTTTTGTCGTTTACGCGTGTTTAAATGCGGAAAAAAACCAAATCTGCGCCAGATAAATTCTGGTCCGGAAAAGTTACCAGAGAAAGCAACGCTTTGGATTTGGAGCCGGGGGTATTCACCTGGACGAATCCCCAAAAAATCGCTCTTTCTCTGAAGCGTTCAGCGGAGGCCAGCCGCCGCCGTAAAGCGCCACCGTTTCGCTCGGCGATGTCCATGCTGGTATTTTACATCAACCGGGCCGGGAAAAACCTGGACAAAAAGCAGTTACGCGTTCTGGAGCAGGCAAAAAAAGAATTACGTTCATTATACGGCAAAAAACGGCATAATTAATCGCTGATAAAAAAAGCAAATTTGCCGATGGCCTGCCGTTTGTGTTACTAATATAAAAAATAAGGAGAACAGCATGAGCCAGGAAACCTTTAAAAAAATCGGGGATTCGGCCAAACAAATGTACGGCTCCAGAGCAATACTGATATGCGGTTTCACTCCGTTCGAACAGGAAACGGTCATGAACGCGCTGGACAGTATCGAGCTCGCGGACGTACCGGTTATTGTTGCCACGGTTGCGGATGCCGAAACACGCCTTGGCGAAATGCTTTCCAAGCCGGACCAAACAGGCCTGGGGGCGGATTCCGATACGGCGCGTGCCATTGTCATGTCCGGAATCACAGCAAATGAACTGGACAACATTATTTCCGCTTACCGGTCAACAGGATTGCCCCGGCCTCTGTGGGCGACTCTGACACCGGTTTCAGAAAACTGGACACTTGCGACACTGCTTGAGGAGCTCAAAAAAGAGCGGAGCGCAATGGCAAGCAAGTAAGTACAGGGGTCTTTTGTTGAAACCGCTAAACCACAAAAAAGGAGTAATCATATGACGGAAACATTATCAGATATAAAAGACCTGACCAATGTTCTGAAGCTCAGGGACATTGTCGCCTATCAGGAACATTCCGTGGTGAGCCGTGAAATTATCCGCAAACCGTCCGGAACGCTGACCGTCTTTGCCTTTGACCACGACGAAGGTTTAAGCGAACACACAGCGCCTTTCGACGCGGTGGTCTGCATACTGGAAGGCGCGGCGCGGATTACCATAGACAAGAAACCTTATACGGTAAAAGAGGGCGAGATGCTGATTATGCCCGCCAATAAACCCCACGCGCTGCACGCGGTGACAAAATTCAAAATGCTGCTGGTGATGATTAAATAAAAAATTATGAGGCGATTGCCTCAAGACAACCGCCTCATTCAATCATAACTTAAATCCACTTAAGAATTCCCGCAAAAACAATCAGCATCAGAGCATTGACGCCAAACAGCGCACCAATCACAATTTTCTGCGTTTTGGGCTTCCAGTCGTAGGAATACATGGAGACCACGAAGAAGGGAATATAAACCGTGATAAACACCGTCAGCGAGCCCCACCAGGGATAAACCCAGACAAACGCGGGCGTCTTGGCCAGAAATATCTCAAAGATGGAGAAAAAGGCGGCGGCGCCAATAGCAATGAACAGTCGGTTGTTGATGCCGAATATTTTCTTCTGCGGATCGGGATCGAGCAGTTTGCTGTAGACGATTCCCGCGGCGGCAAACATGATGCTGAGTTCCGCGCCCACGCCAACCAAAAGCAAAAACCCCGTTCCGGTGGGAACCGTCCAGAGCGCGTGGCCGCTGCAATGCTGAATTAACGCGTTAACAATCTCATAGAACCAGTGGACCATGTATAAAGACAGGCCCGCGGCTATGCACTTGTAATTTTTCCGCGAATACTCATCGAAATAAATATAAAAGACAACCATCAGCAGGGGAATGATATACCACTGAAAATTATCCCCGTTTCTGAGTATCGCCAGCGCTTGAGTCGTTGCTTCGGGATTGTTCATGATTATTCCCTCCTTCTTTAGTTTATTGTTATAAAATGTACTGCGTGGCAGCAACAGCGTCAACCATAATTTCCCCCGCGCGCCGGTTTTCGTAAGTATCAGTATATCCTTGAAGAAACTCCGGAAATATGCCATTTTACCTCAAAAGCACAGGGTTATGATAACGTCGTCGGGGAAATGCACGGCACGATAAACACTTTCTACCGGCAGCATCAGCCTGGTCTTCTATGTCGGTGCGAGGAGGGAGGCTCAACAATGGAAAACGATTTAACCCGTTTGAGCAGTCAGGCAAACCGGACACGCTATCTTCCCGGCCAGAAAAAAGGTCACTACGAAAGCTTTTTTCAGCGCGCCAATCACCCGGCGCGTCCCCTGGCTTTCTGGATACGCTACACCATCTTCAGCCCTCGAAACGCTCCGCAAAATGCCCTGGGTGAATTATGGGCTGTTTTTTTCAACGGGGAAACAAACCGCCACGTTGCCGCAAAAAAAGAGGTCGCTTTTCAAGAATGCGCTTTCGCCGGGGATAAATTTTTCGTGAAAATTGCTTCGGCGGTGCTGGAAAAAAGCAGGCTAACCGGCGCGGCTTCCTCCGGCGGGCATGAGGTTTCATGGAATTTAAGCTTCACCGGCGCGGCAGAGCCCCTTTTTCTTCTACCGCCGGGTTTATACGACAAAGGATTTCCCAAAGCAAAAAGTCTTGTGGGCGTGCCAAATGCCGTATACAACGGATTGCTCCACGTTGACGGCGAAGAATTTGCCATCAAAGATTGGATCGGCAGTCAAAACCACAACTGGGGAAGCAAGCACACCGATGATTACGCGTGGGGACAGGTAGCGGGATTCGATAACGACCCGGACAGCTTTCTTGAAGTGGCCACCGCGCGCGTAAAAGTAGGCCCCTTCTGGACACCGTATATGACACCGCTTGTCCTGCGTTATCGGGGAGAAGAAATCGCCTTAAACAGTCTGACACAAATGTTCCGGGCAGAAGGCGATTTTGATTACTTCACGTGGAAATTCCGCTCGGCAAATGATTCCGCGGACGTGGAGGGAACAATCAAGGCTCCCAAAGAGGTTTTCGTGGGTCTGAACTATTACAACCCGCCGGGCGGCAGCAAATATTGCCTGAACACCAAAATCGCCTCCTGCCAGCTCAAATTAAACCGCAAAATAAAAGGCAAATCCGCCGAGGCAGAAATTCTTTCCACGAAGCACCGCGCGGCTTTTGAGATATTAACCGATGATAGTTCTCACGGCATAAAAATAAGCGCCTAGCAAAATATCGCCGGGGCGGCAAAAATACATGTGGCTTAATATCGTTTTCGTATAAAGCCTTCATGAAAAACGAAAGACAGAGTAAAAACAATGAAACATGTCGGATTTGATGCCAAAGATAAAATTATTCGGCGCTTCGCCGAATACGTCAACCCGGGCAAGGTGGAGACTTTCCAGGCTTATGATATGCAGTTTGTTTTCGGCCGGCGCGAAGGGCCTTACGTCTGGGACGCGCAAACCGGAAAACGCCTGATTAACTGCCACTGCAACGGCGGTGTTTTTAACCTCGGCCATCGCAACCCCAAAATTGTTCAGGCGCTCAGGGAATCCCTTGATGAATTGGATATCGGCAATCATCACCTGATCAGTGAACAGCGCGGCCTGCTGGCGGAAAAACTTTCTTTGTTAATGCCGGGCGATATCGACTGCACGGTGTTCGGCGTGGGCGGCGGCGAAGCGATTGACCTGGCCATAAAACTGGCGCGCGGCTATACCGGAAAATTCAAAATCATCTCCGCGCGGGGCGGTTATCACGGACACACGGGATTTGCTCTCGCCACCGGCGATGAGCAGTACCGCGCGCCCTTCGGGGCCAACCTGCCCGGCTTTGTCCAGATTCCCTTCAACGATATCGACGCTTTCGGCATTGCCTTGGATAATAAAACCGCCGCCGTTATCTTTGAAACCATCCCGGCCACGCTCGGCATGCCCCTGCCCGATCCTGATTACTATAAAAAGGTGGCGGAAATTTGCCGGCGCATTGGGGCGCTGCTGATTATCGACGAAGTGCAGACGGGGTTGGGACGCACCGGCAAACTTTGGGGCATACAAAATTACGACACCGTGCCCGATATTATCGTTATCGGCAAAGGCTTATCCGGCGGAATTTACCCGATGAGCGCCACCTGTTTCCGCCGCCAATACATGGATTTTTTCCGGCAAAATCCTTTCATCCACATATCCACTTTCGGCGGCGCGGAAGTAGGCTGCCCCGTAGCCGCCGCCGTGCTGGAGGAATCATCAAAACCGGAATTTCTGCGCAATGTCAATAATCTGGCCACGATATTCGCGGAAGCCTTTACCGAACTGAAGAAAAAGCATCCACGCATACTGGTGGGATTGCGGCAAATGGGGCTGATGATGGGCATCGAGATGGTCAAAGAAAATTGCGGGCCGTTTTTGACCAAATCCTGCTACGACCACGGCATACTCGCCATTTACGCCAATAACGATAAACGCGTCTGTCAGCTTTTGCCGCCGCTCATCATCGACAGGCAGATTGCCGGGGAAATTATTTCCGGCGTTGACGCGGCGCTGAAAGACACCGCTGATTTTCTCGGCCTGAAATAAACGCACTAAGGAAGCCGTAATGCAGATAGAAATCGAATTGCTCAAAGATTTTGAAAGCGGGCTTGACCCGGAACACCCGGAACAGAGTAAAATTCCGGCAAAAGTACTGGGTTACGGAGAAATCAGCACAATTTTTGAAATTGACACCCCCGCCACGCGGGACTTTGCCTGCAAACGCATGCCCATTTTCCAAAGCAGAGAGGAAATAGAACATTACGCGCGCATCTACAACGACTACAACAACCTTTTGCAAAAAGAGATTGGCATCAATGTGCCGGATTTCGGATTTGTCTGGTTTGCCGCCGCCGACGGCAAACCAGTGGCTTTCGACCTGCAGCGCAAACTGCCTGCTGAATCCATCGGCAATCGCGCCATACACATGATGGACACGGACAACACGCGCACGCTTTTTTTCTGCGTGCTGCGGGAACTGATGAAGGTATGGTCTTTCAATCAGGCCCATCCCGCGCGCGCCCTGGGGATAGACGGGCAGATTTCCAACTGGTCTATCGCCGGCTTCAGCGCGGAAAATCCGCGTATCACTTCCGACACCAAGCTTCTTTATATCGATACCAGCACGCCGATGATGAAAAAAAACGCTGTGGAGCAGCTTGATCCTGAACTCTTCCTGCGCAGTGCTCCATCCTTTTTGCGCTGGCTGATCCGCTGGCTTTTTCTGGAAGGAGTGATGACCAGATATTACGACGCCCGTCTGGTCACCATCGACCTAATCGCAAATTTCTACAAGGAGCAGCGATCGGAGCTTGTGCCGCTGCTCGTTGCCGCCGCGAACGATTTTTACCGCACCGAAGGCAGCAAACTGAATCTCGCGCCCTTTACCGAAAAAGACGTCAGCGCGTATTACCGCGAAGATAAAACCATCTGGATTGTTTTTCTGGCGCTGCGCCGTTTTGACCGCTGGCTGCATAAACATATTTTGCACAAACCATATGTTTATATTCTGCCGGGCAAGATCAGGCGTTAATATTTTTCCGCCATTGTCCGCGCGGGGGCGAATGCCAAAAACGAAAAAGGATTGTCATGAATCACCTGGATAACCTGGTAAAGATATACTGGGAAGCCGTGCATGCCGTTGACCCAGAAAAACTCATTGCGGCGCGCGTCAAAAAGAAAGGCGGCACACTGGTCATTGATCTTCCGGAAGGCGCGATTTTTGAAGATCTTTCCCGCTACAGGGAAATAATCATTCTGGGCATCGGCAAGGCATCCGCACGGATGGCGGCAGCGATGGAGTTGGTTTTGGACGACGAAATCACCCACGGTTTTGTTATCACCAAATACGGCCACGCGGTACCAACTCAAAAAATAAAAGTGCTGGAAGCCGGACATCCGATACCGGATGAAAACAGCCTGCGGGGCGCGGAAACGCTCGCGCAAATCGCGCGGGAAGCGGATGACAAAACTCTGATTGTTAATCTTATCTCCGGTGGCGGCTCGGCTCTCTTTTGCCTTCCTGCGGGAGATGTAACCCTCGCGGATAAAATTCAAACAACAAGACTTCTGCTGGCCTGCGGCGCGGATATCGACGAAATGAATTGCATCAGAAAACATCTTTCCCGGGTAAAGGGCGGAGGACTGGCAAAAATTGTCTGCCCGGCGCGCCTGGTTAATCTGATTTTATCCGATGTAATCGGCAATAGAATAGACACCATTGCTTCCGGCATCACCGCACCCGACCCGACAACTTTCAGCAACGCACTGACCATCGTGCGCAAATATTCCCTCGAAGATAAATTGCCTCCGGCGGTAACGGAGCACCTGATGCGGGGCGAGCGGGGAATTATCCCGGAAACGCCGAAACAAGGAGAGCCGGCATTTAAAAACACAATCAATGCCATTCTGGGAAATAACACGTTGGCCTGTCAGGCGGCTCTGAAACAAGCGCAGGCTCTCGGCTATAACGCGCACGTTCTGACCACGACTCTGACGGGCGAGGCATCTGAGGCGGGAATCATGCTTGCGCAAATGGCGGGGGGATTAATCGCGGGCAAAAACAACTCAACAAACAAATCTATGCTCATAAGCGGCGGTGAGACCATCGTGACCATCCGGGGAGAGGGAAAAGGCGGCAGGAACCAAGAGATGGCGCTGGCTTTTGCCTGCGAACTTCATCGCCTGCAACCCGGCACGCAAAACGTTTATTTTCTTTCTGCCGGAACAGACGGCAGTGACGGGCCGACGGATGCCGCGGGAGCTTTGGTCAACCCGGAACTGATGGAAGAAATGAAAAATATCGCGGGCACAGCAAAGGCACATCTGGCGCAAAACGACTCTTATAATTTTTTCGCAAAAACCGGCTGTTTATTCCAAACAGGGCCCACTTACACCAATGTTTGCGATATACAAATTCTGACGGTTATATGATAAACTCCTGTTCAACAAGGAGGTCTTTATGTGTGACACATGCGGCATCGGGCCGGAATACACGGGCTCCGGCATCAGCGTCTTCGGAAAAAATTCCGACCGCGAGCCGGACGAAGTGCAAATTATCCAGTCTCTACCGTCTAAACAATACGGCGTGCACGAAGACCTGCGCTGTACCTATATTACCATACCTCAAGCGTCTTTTACTTATTCCCTAGTTATTTCCAAACCCTTCTGGATTTGGGGCGCGGAAATGGGGGTAAATGAAAAAGGCGTGGTCATCGGCAACGAAGCGCTGTTTACAAAAATAAAACAGGAAAAAGCACCGGGACTGATCGGCATGGATTTGCTGCGACTGGCGCTGGAAAGAGGAGGCGATGCCCGGAAAGCGGCGCAAATAATAATAGACCTTCTGGCAAAATACGGCCAGGCCGGCGCCTGCGGCTTCCGCGATAAAAAATTCAGTTATATGAACTCTTTTCTCATCATGGACCGCCACGACATCTTGAAACTGGAAACAGTCGGTAGAGATTACGCGCTGAAACACACCGGCAGTCAGGCCGCGATTTCCAACGGCATCACCATCGCGCAGGACTGGGACTCGTCTTCGCTCGCGCCGGGCGCCAACTTCAGTTCATTCAGCGATAAGATGACCACATATTTTGCGGGCAGTGCTGTCCGCAAAAGTCATAACGAAACAACCATAAAACAAGCGAAAGGGCGCATACAAGCGAATGATGTCTTTGCCATGTTGAGAAGGCATCACGCCGATTTGCCCGGGAAGGGATTTAACCGCGATGTCTGCATGCACGCTTCCGATCCGATAATCAGAAAATCACAGACAACCGCCTCTATGGTGGTGGAGCTGCACCCGGAGCACAAATTCCGTATTCTCGTCACCGGCGGCTCTGCGCCCTGCCTTACCGCTTTCAAACCGTTCTTACCCGCCGCGCCTTTCGCCGCTACCGGCACAGGCGCCGGTCAATACTCCTCCGCTTCATACTGGTGGAGGCATGAAGCCTATTACGTCAACGCGCTTTTGCGTTACGAATCCATCAAACCGCTGGCACAAAAATACACTCGGGACATTGAAGAAAAATATGTTTCAACCTTTCCTGCCCATACCTGGGACAGCGCGGATGATTTTCTGGTTAAATCCTCGCATGAAGCATTTCACGGGGCGGAAGAAAGAGAGAAAAAGATTATTGAGCAAATGAAAACCATGAATATACATTCTTTCCGTCTCGCCTCTTTATTCTGGAGGCGCGTGGCGCAACGGTCAGGGGTGCGCATTATATAACAAGACGCGGGAAAATGATTTTGCAGCATAACCTTCCGATTGACACATCATATTCTTTTTCTTATACTCCCTATGCGCACAACATGTTCTTGAAAGAACCGTCACGCTGTATGATGACCGAACAAACAAGCGGTGCCAATGCCGGAGAGAGTGCTTATGCCTACTGTTGTACTCATCCTGTTTTATCTGCTTTTCCCTATCGCCGCGATTTATTTAGCGAAACACAATTCCCTTTGCAATAAACTAGGCGCGGTGGTGATTTGTTATATCATCGGAATCATTATCGGCAATATCGGTGTGCTGCCCTCCGGCATCGCCGCTGTTCAAAATCCCCTGATGCTCGTAACTATCAGTCTGGCCTTGCCCTTGATGTTCTTTTCCATCGATGTGCGCCGCTGGACACGGCTCGCGGGAAAATCACTTCTTTCTTTTTTCATACAGGTTGTGGCAATTTTATTGGTCGCGGGTGGGGGGTTCTTCATTTTCCGCGGATGGGTAGGAGAAGAAACATGGAAACTGTCCGGCATGTTTGTGGGTTTATACACCGGCGGAACGGTAAACCTGGGCGCGATTGCCACGGCGCTGCGCACCAATCAAACCCTTTACCTAGCCGCGCATACATCCGATGTAATTATATCTTCAATATACCTGCTCTTTCTGATAACCATCGGGCAGCGTGTTTTACTTTATTTTCTGCCCCCCTTTCAGCCGGTGGACAAAGAAGCGGAAAACGTGGAAATGAATTTTGATTCTTACACCGGCATTTTCGAAAAGCAAACTTTCACAAAGCTGATGGGCGCTGTTGGTCTGGCTATACTGATTTTTATCGCGGGCGGGTTATCCTTTCTGGTATTTAACGAAGATACCGCTTTTGTTGTGGCGATTTTGACCATTGCAACGCTGGGCATTCTATGTTCGTTTGTCCCAGTCATCCGGAATATCCGCATGACCTACCAGGCAGGCAATTACTGCATCCTTATTTTTTGCCTTGTCGTCAGTTCCATGGCTGATTTCAACCGCCTCGTGTCCACCGCTCCCATTATGATTGCCTATGTCAGCTTCACGATATTCGCCTGCCTGCTGCTGCACGTGATTGTGGCAAGAATGTTCAAAATTGATACCGACACGGTTATTATTACATCCGTCGCCGGAATCTGTTCGCCCCCGCTTGTGCCGATGGTTGCCTCAGCGCTGAGAAATAAGGAAATAGTTCTTTCTGGAGTTATTACCGGTATCATCGGCTGGGTGATAGGAACTTATCTGGGAATCACAATGGCTTATATCCTGCGTGAACTGGCGTTTTAGTTTTTTAACTAATTGATTGCGTAATTCTATTAATCGTTTATGGACCAAAAATTAAAAATTTCTTGACATAAATTATGAACAGGATTCATAAAATGAATGGTATTTATCGGCGAGCTACTTTAAATTTCAACCTTTATTAACTAAGGAGGAATGCTTTGAAACTTTATGAATTTACAAAATCATATCAGCTGTTTGAAGAAGCGCAACAATACGTGCCCAATGGCATTTACGGACCCCGCACGCCGACATTCCTGACCTTCGGGTCTTACCCCGCCTTCATTCACCGCGGCGAGGGATGCAGAATCTGGGACGTGGACGGTAACGAATATATTGACTACATGTGCTCGTTTGGAACAAACCTGCTGGGGCTTAAACATCCTAAGATTGATGCGGCGGCAAAAAAGCAGTGGGAAAACGCGGACTGTTTTACACTACCTTCGGATTTGTGGCTGCCTCTGGCCAAAAAAATCGTGGGGACGATAGACAATGTTGACTGGTGTGTTTTCGGGAAAAACGGCTCCGATGTGACATCCTACGCCATCACCCTGGCCAGGATATTCACCGGCAAGATGGACATTCTCCTAGCGGCAGGATCCTACCACGGCTCGCATTTCTGGTGTCAGTCCCATGGACAAGGAGTTCCGGATGAATGGAAAACCCATATTCATTATTTTGAGTACAATAATGCTGATGACTTCAAGCGCGTTTTGACCGAACACCAGGGAACCGTTGCCGGCGTCATGCTTACGCCGCACCGTCACGACGCCATGAGAGATCAGGAATTGCCCGCAAAAGAATTCGTCGAAGCGGTAAATACTCTAGCCGCGAAAGAAGGGTTCCTGATCATCATCGATGATGTCCGCTGCGGTTTCCGTCTGGAGCTTACCGGAAGCGCAAAACACTATGGTTTTAATGCGGACATCCAGTGCTTCGGTAAAGCCATGGCTAACGGGTATGCCATTTCCGTGGCCGCCGCCCGCAAAGAGCTGAAAGACGCGGCGAAAAACATTTTCTTTACCGGAACACATTTTTTCTCGGGCGTACCCTTCGCAGCCGCCCTTGCCTGCATCGACGAAATCAAGGCCAGCGGCGCCATCGAGTACATACGGAAAAGCGGAACAACGCTTATGGAAGGTTTAAAACAGGCCGCGCAGACGCATGGTCTCCAGGTCAGTATTACCGGACCTCCGGCCATGCCTTACATGACTTTCGCCGACGATCCGCTGTTCGAAATCAACAGGTTTTTCTGCGGTCAGGCAGCCAGACGGGGCATTTTCTTCCATCCGCACCACAACTGGTTTGTCTGCGCGGCCATGACAGAATCAGATATTCAAAAGACCATCGATGTCGCTTCTGTGTGCTTCAAATTGACAAAAGAAAAAATCGGGGGCTGACATGAAGTGGTACCATATCGGCATAAAGGCAAAGGACAGCGCCAAATCAATCCGGTTCTACCAAAACGTGCTGAGTTTACGCGTCGTGGACACAGCGGAAATTTTAGGCAAGACCTTCACGTTTGTGGGAAACGATACCATCCAGATTGAGATTGAGCAGGCCAATCCAGGCGATACACAGGCGGATCCTTCCTCCATGACGGGATTGAATCATTTCAGCGTAGTGGTGGAGGATATTCAAAAACTGGTGAAAGAAGCGCGTAACAAGGGAGCCGACGTACTCATGGATCCCTTTAAACCCCGGCCGGACCGATTCACCACCTTTATCAGAGATCCGGACGGTGTGCTGATTCAGATAATTCAGTATGCAGACAACGCGAACACCCGCTGATAAAAAGAGCGGGAATTTCCGATAATCGTTCAGCAGGTCTGTTAAAAGGCGAGAGGAAATGATTATGGCACAGGCAAAAAACAAAAAAACGTCTTTCGGCCAGGGCATAAAGGCGTATCGCGAAGAAAGAAAAATGAGCATCAAAGATTTGGCTCATGAAACGGGATATCCCGCCGACCTGCTGGAAAAAGTGGAAAAAGATGAAATCACCCCGCCGGTGGCGCTTGTGCTGCAGTTAAGCCGTGCGTTAAAAGTTGACGTGGGCGCACTGGATAACGACAAAACACAGAAAGTATCATCACGGATAAAAAGCCAGAAAAAGCGCGCGGGCTCCTACGCGTACACGCAGCTTACAAAACCCGGTGCGGATAAGCACCTCGGCGCCTACCGCGTAACCATCCAACCCAACACGGCACACGAAGGCGTGGAATATCATCATGAAGGTGAAGAATTCATCTATGTGTTAAAAGGCAGGCTCTCCATCTCCGTCGGTCAAAATACCAGCGTTTTGGAACGGGGCGAGTGCATTCATTTCAATTCGGCGCTGCATCACACGCTGAGCAACCCCGCCGATGAAAAAACGGATTTGCTTGTGGTTCTGTTCATTCCTTAAGAGTGGCATTTATGGCATTTGAACTTTCCAGCGAACAACAAATGATCAGGCTCATGGCCGGAGACTTCGCCAAAAAAGAGCTTGAACCAATGGCCGCCGACTGGGACAGGCAGGAAACATTTCCCCTGCAAGCAGTAAAAAAAATGGGCGAGCTCGGCCTGCTCGGCATGATGGTCCCGACGGAAATGGGAGGCTCGGAAGCCGGAGCCGTGGCCTATTCCCTGGCCCTGCAGGAAATCGCGTATTCCTGCGCTTCAAGCGCCGTCACCATGTCGGTAGCCAATCTTTCCACGGAACCTCTGCTGAGATTCGGCAACAAGGAGCAGCAAGGCAAATGGCTGTATGCGCTGGCTCAGGGCACTCTCCTCGGCGCTTTCGCCCTGACAGAACCCGGCGCTGGCTCCGATCCCGGCTCCATGACCACCACGGCTGAACTTAGAAAAGACAAATACGTAATAAACGGGACAAAAGTTTTCATCACGCACGGCCAGTATGCCGATGTAATAAATCTTATCGCCAGAACAGGTCCCGAAAAGGGTTCCCGGGGCCTTTCCGCTTTCATCGTGGAAAAGGGAACACCCGGTTTGAAAATCGGCGCGAAAGAGGAAAAACTGGGACTGAGAGCCTCCAACACCGTTGAACTTATTTTTGAAGATTGCGAAATCCCCGCGGCAAACCGTCTCGGCAATCCCGGCGAGGGATTCAAGGTGGCCATGTTCGCGCTGGACAGCGGAAGAATCGGCATCGCTTCACAGGCTGTGGGCATCGCCCGCGCTTGCCTGGATGAAGCTATCGCTTACACAAAACAAAGACGGCAATTCGGCAAAACAATCAATTCGTTTCAGGCAATACAGTTTATGATTGCGGACGCCGCAACACAAATCGAAGCGGCCTCTTGGCTGACGCTGGCCGCGGCAGATCGAAAAGACAGAGGAATGCAATTTACCAAAGAAGCCTCCATGGCAAAATTGTTCGCGTCGGAAGTGGCCAACAAAGTTGCCTACATGGCGCTGCAGGTTCACGGTGGTTATGGATACACGAAAGACTTCAAGGTGGAACGCTTATTCCGGGACGCGCGCGCCACGACAATCTACGAAGGGACTTCGGAAATTCAACGCATCGTGATCGCCAGGGAAACCATCAACAAATAAAAAACAAAAATCAGCGCTGCATGTCCGGAGGGCAAATTATTCCCTGATTCGCCTTTTTAGCTCTTTAATCAAACTATGGAGAACATCGCCGGCATCGGCCACCATGGCGACATCGGCCATTTTCATCATCGTGGCCTGAGGATTTTTATTAATCGCCACGATAAAATCCGCCTCGCCCAGTCCAGCCGTGTGCTGAATAGCGCCGCTGATGCCGAAGGAGAAAAGAATTTTCGGTTTGATGTGCTTGCCTGCCTGTCCGACCAGCGAGTTGTGGTCCGCCCATCCCGCGTAAACAACTGGTCGCGTCGCGCCCACACCGCCGCCCAAAAGCCTAGCCAGTTCATGCAGCTTGACAAAATTATTTTTATTGCCCATGCCGCGGCCGCCGCAGACAATCACCTGCGCGTTTTCTATGGAATGTTCCTTTTCCGCGCAACGCTCATATTCTATAAGCCGCACACGCGGCTGAGGCAACCCTTTCATCAGCGAAAGTCTTTCCACCTGCGCTTTGCGCCTGTTGTCGTGCGGAATTTCTTTAAACGTTCCCGGCCTGACCGTGGCCATTTGCGGACGATGATACTCGGTCACGATTTCCGCCAGCATGTTGCCGCCGAAAGACGGCGCTATCTGCACCAGTAACCCTGTGGCATCAATTTCCAAACCAACACAATCAGCAGACAAACCCGTCTTCAGCCGCTTGGCCAGCCGCGGGGCGAATTCCCGTCCGAAATCGGTGGCGCCGATTAAAATAATTTCCGGCTCGCGTTCCTTAACCAGAGCCTCCATAATCGCCAGGTAGCGCTCCGTGCTGTAGCTTTTCAAAGCGGGGTCGTCAATAGCCAAAATTCTATCCGCGCCATGCGCCGTGTATTCCATTATCCACTCGTCAATCTCATATCCAAAAATCAGCGCGCATACCTCCGCATTGATGGATTTGGCCAGATCCATCGCTTTGGAAATGAGCTGCAGCGTAACCCTGTTCTGATAATAATTGCGGTAATCGCCGAATACCCAAATGCTTTTGTGTTTATTCTTCATTAGTCCTGTTTTTTCCTTCAATGGATTTTCCGATTACCGTGCTGATTTTTCTTTCATACTTATTGAGAAATTCGCTCACCACATTTACCGCCACGCCGGTTAAAAAAACATTTTCTTTGTCTGTTTTTCTCAAAAACACCTGTCGCACCTTTGTGCGCGACCCCTCTTGTTTTACATCGCCGACACCCACGCCCAAAGCCGCGGCGTCCAAAATATCAATCTGATGTTCACCGAAAGCTCTCTGCAGACCGCCCAAACCCACATAGCGCGGCAGATAATTTTCCATGGAAATGGTCACCAGCGCCGGACATTCCATCTCCAGCGTTTCGCGGAAATTATCCACAATCCGGCGCACGCGCAACGTTTTGCCGTTCACCTCAATTTTTTCCACATAGGCCACCGCCGGCACATTCATTCTCTCCGCCAGTTGCGGCCCCACCTGCGCCGTCTCGCTGTCCGAGGTGAACGCGCCGCAAAGAATCAAATCGACATTGGCACACTGTTTTTTTATTGCCTGCGCCAGTATCCAGGATGTCGCGTAGGTATCGGAACCGGCAAATATTTTATCACAGATAAGAATAGTGCTGTCCGCACCCATGGCCAACGCTTCGTAAAGTACCTCTTTGGCCGCCGGGGGGCCCATGGTAATAACGGTAATGTGCGCGGAATACTTTTCCTTGATTTGCAGCGCCGCTTCCAGAGCGTGTTTGCAGGCGGGATTCATCATGCCTGGCGCCAGGTCGCGCCTGAGCGTTCCGGATTTTTCATCCCATGGCAGTTCCGTCACCATCGGAACCTGTTTTATGCACACGACTAATTGTAACATGATGACCTATAATGTTAATTTTGCCAGTATCGCGCGCGCGATGACCATGCGCTGAATCTCACTGGTTCCTTCATAAATTTCCGTAACCTTTGCATCGCGGAAATATCGTTCCACATCATATTCCTTGCTGTAACCGTAACCACCGTGAACCTGCACGGCCAGGGACGTTGTTTTGGAAGCAAGCGAACTGCAGTAAAGTTTGGCCATCGCCGCTTCGCAGCCATAAGGTTCGCCCGCGTCTTTAAGTTCGCAGGCGCGGTATAAAAGCAGGCGCGCCGCCGCCTGCTCGGTAGCCATATCGGCAATATAATTTTGAATCGTCTGTAGAGAGGCAATCGGTTTTTTGAATTGCTGTCTTTCTTTGGCGTATTTTACCGCCGCTTCAAACGCGCCCTGCGCGATGCCCAAGGCCTGGGCCGCCACGCCGATGCGGCCGTTATCCAGCGTGGTCATGCCGATTTTCATCCCCATACCCAGCTTGCCCAGAATATTTTCTTCCGGGACGCGGCAGTTTTCCAAAAAAAGTGACGATACGGGATTAGCGCGCATGCCGCAGAGATCTTCGAGTTCTCCGCGCAAAAATCCTTCGTAAGCACTTTCCACGATAAACACGGAGCTTTGCAGTTGTTTTTGATCGGTATTAGTCAAAGCAAAAATCAGCGCCAGGTTACAAACGCCGCCGTTGCTAACGAATATTTTCGTGCCGTTCAAAACATAATCATTGCCGTTTTTGACCGCTGTTGTTTCCACGGAACCCGCGTCGGATCCGGCGTTAGCTTCTGTCAGGCTAAACGCACCGATCATTTCGCCGCTCGCGAGCCTAGGCAGATATTTTTCATTCTGTCGCTTATTTCCAAACTGCAAAAACGGAAACACAGCGACGCCGTTGTGCACCGTAACGCACAGGCCCACCGCCGCGCACACGCGGGAAATTTCTTCCACCACAATCGCCGCGCTTACCGAATCCAGAGCCGCGCCACCGAACTCCTTGGGCACCTGCAGGCCAAAATAATTGAGCTTCTTCATCTTATCAATTACTTCGACGGGAAACACGGCATTGCGGTCTATTTCCGCGGCAATAGACGCCAGTTCCGTTTCCGCAAAATGGCGCACGGAATCACGAATGAGTTTATGCTTTACGCTGGGATTGTACGGCAAATTTTTCTCTTCTCCAAAAATACTTTCGGGCTCAAATAACTTAAAATAAACGCAAAATCAAGGAAATGAATCAGATGAGCCTTTTTATCCGGCACAATTAAGACAATACGCAAAACATGGCACATGCAGACGGAGCAGGCCGAAAACACATATTAAATCTTCGTTATCATTATCAATATTGCTTTCTTGAGCACGAACTCTCTTGCCTGATATAGCGCTTACATTAAACTTTCGGGATAATAAAGAATAATCTGCATGTCCCGCACGGAATGAATACAACATTAATAATTTATTTTAGCTTTTGCGTTTTTTTATTGCCGCCGCTTTATCTTTATTTAAATAATAGCGTCCATCCTCAGTCCGGCAAACAACGTCGCTTAAAATCAGCATCTCCAAAGCTTTTGGACGATAATCACGGTATCCCATTTTAAAATAATCAACCTTATCATAAGGCACTTCCATGGCGCTGGCTTCATCAAGAGCTCCGTTCGTTTCCAGCTCCTGCATAATGGCCACACATATTTTTTTTGTCCACCACCCGGTTCCGAGCATAGCCAAAATTAAAACGATGGCTAAAGACACAATACCAATAATAATTTGCGCCGCTTCAGGCATAACAACCTTTCCCGATGCATTTTCTATTATTTTTAAACAATTTGACGGCATGAAGCAAGAATATTTATTAGAGAGACGAAATTCGTTTTTCTGTGCATCCTAGCCCATACCGGTCGCATCTTCAGATATTGCTTTTTTCATTATACTTGCTATATTACATAATGAAGCATCTTAAATCCTTACCGCAGAGAGGAGACCATATGAAAAAGAAAAAACCAGCGAAAAAAGCCAAGGTAATCAAAAAGAAAAAAGTGGTTAAAAAGGTTGCGGCGCCGAAGAAAAAAAAGGTTGTAAAAAAAGCCAAACCGGCAAAAAAAACAAAACCCAAGAAGGCCGCCGTCGCTAAACTGAAAACAAAAAAGAAAGCTGTTGCTTCGAAAAAAGTCAAAACAGCTAAAAAAATAGCTCCTCCCAAAAAAGTAAAGGCGGCGAAAAAAGCTCCGGTAAAAAAAGCCGCTCCACCTAAAAAAACAGTATCACTGCCGGAAACTCCCGCTGTGCAGGATTTACAGAAACAAAGCTCTGTGTTTACGGTTTGTTCCTGCCAATACACAGAGCCGGAAGCCGTACAACAGGCCGCGGCGGAACTAAACGTGGACCCGCACTGCATCATCAAAACACTGGTCATGGAAGACGAACTTGGCAAACCCCTGCTGGTTCTCGTTCCCGGAGATCAGGATGTGTCAACGGAAGAACTTGCCGCGACGATTGGCGCTCAGGAGATTTCCTTTTGCAGTCCGGAATTAATGGAAGTGCACACTGGTTATGAAACAGGTGCAATTTCGCCGTTCGGCATACAGAAAGTTATGCCCGCTTTCATGGAAAAATCAATCGCCATGTTGCCGGAAATTTATTTAGGAGCGGGACAGCGCGGGCTACTGGTAAAAATGTCGTCCGCCGAATTGATTGATAAACTCAAACCATTTATGGTGAGTATCGCCAAATAGCGCAATAAGAACCATAAATGATTGAGATTTCGGATAGATAAAGATGCCGGATAACGTTATTATCCGCTGTTTGAAATGCGGAACAAAAAATCGCATACCGAAAAAAAAATTTCAGGGGCGTTCTGTTTGCGGTAAGTGTGGCGCGCCTCTGGATGAATTGATCATCCCCTGCCTGAAATGCGGCATCAAAAACCGCGTTTCCGAAGAACGGCTCAATCAAAAACCGTTGTGCGGAAAATGCCGTGAACCGCTGGTAATAACGCAAAAAAACACAAAACCGGTTGACGTGACGGACAACTCTTTCGCGCGCGAAGTACTGGCAGCAGACACTTCCGTGCTGGTCGATTGTTGGGCGCCGTGGTGCGGGCCCTGCCGCACCCTGTCGCCCATAATTGATGAATTGGCAACCGATTACGCCAACGGCGTCAAAGTAGCCAAGCTAAACGTCGATGAAAATCCCCTTACCGCATCGCAATACGGAATTCACAGCATTCCGACGATGCTTTTTTTTAAAGAAGGAAAGCTGATCAACAGGCTAACCGGAGCGCTGCCTAAGGAAGAAATTGAAAAGAACTTGTTGTCCATAATCAAAACAAACTGAACCGGACATTTCGCGCATGGAAAAAGCAAAACCCGCCCTGATGTATAGCTGTAAAATATTTGATGTTTTTGAAGAAAATGTTCTGATGCCCAACGGAAAATCCATAAGACAAACGTGGATTGACCATAAACCCACCGTCGCCATCGTCCCTATAAACGAAAAACAGGAAATACTGCTGGTAAAACAATACCGCGTCGCCGTAAAAAAACACCTGCTGGAAATTCCCGCGGGGGCGTTCAACGATCACAAGGAACCGCCTGAAGAATGCGCGCAGAGAGAACTGGCGGAAGAAACGGGTTTTCGCGCCGGTAAAATGACCAAACTCTACGAAGGATACCTGCTGGCCGGATACTGCAACGAATACATGTATTTTTATCTCGCGGAGGACCTTGTCTCGGCGCCCCTCAAACCCGATGAGGACGAATTTATCGATGTCGTGCCGACAAAACTTGCCGTCGCCGAGGATCTGTTCAAAAAAGGCAAGATCGCCGACACGAAAACCGCTCTGGGAATTCTGCTTATTGTAAATTATTTCAAGGAAATCGGAAATAATAAATAACCGCTTGATTTGAGCAGAAAGATTCTTGCCAGACCGGTAAAGTTTTGTTAGACTTTGCCGTAAACCTAAGTAAATTATATAATAAAAACAGTAAAGCCGGCCTACAAAGAAGGGAGACACCGTCATGTTCTACAACGAAGAATTTGAAACCCTGCCCCGCGAGGCGCTCAAAGCCCTGCAGCTAAAAAGGCTCCAGCAGGTCCTGCAGCGCGTTTACCATACGGTTGGTTTTTACAAAAAATCATTCGACCGGGCGCAAATCAAACCCTCGGATATAAAATCACTGGGTGATTTGAAAAAACTGCCGTTTATCACACGTAAGGACATGAGCGACAATTACCCTTACGGCCTGTTTGCCGTGCCGATGAGCAATATCGTCCGGCTTCATGCCTCTTCCGGCACAACCGGCCGTTCCGCTGTTTTCGGCTATACCAAACACGATGTGGAAACCTGGTCAGATCTGGTCGCGCGCTGTTTGGTCGCCGCGGGCATTACCAAAAACGACATCATCCATAACGCTTTTTCCTATGGTCTCTTTACCGGCGGCCTAGGTCTGCACTACGGTGCGGAAAAAATTGACGCGAGTGTCATCCCTATCTCCGGAGGCAACGCCAAGCGGCAATTGATGATTCTGCGCGATTTTGGGCCCACGGTAATCTGCTGCACGCCCTCTTACGCCTTACACCTGGCGCAGGAGGCAAAAACCATGAGGCTGGATTTGCAATCCTTCAAACTGCGCGTGGGAATTTTCGGCGCGGAGCCGTGGAGCAAAACAACGCGCGAGGAAATCGAAAAAGCGTTCGGCATTACCGCGCTGGATATTTACGGCCTATCCGAAGTTATCGGCCCGGGCGTGGCCATGGAATGCATGGCCGGCCATAACGGCATGCATATTTTTGAAGACCACTTCATCGTCGAAACAATCAACCCGCAGACTGGCGAAGTTCTGCCGGAAGGACAGGAAGGGGAACTGGTCTTTACTTCCCTTTCGCGCGAAGCGATACCGCTGCTTCGCTACCGTTCCGGCGATATATCCAGGCTTATCACTGAGCCATGCCGCTGCGGACGCACGCACATCAAAATGGAAAGGGCGCTCAAAAGAAGCGATGACATGCTGATTATCAGCGGCGTCAATATTTTCCCCGCTCAGGTTGAGGCGATTCTGGTGGACATCGAAGGGCTTGAGCCGCGCTATCAGCTCATCGTAGATAAAGCGGGCGCGCTGGACGCTCTCGAACTGCAGGTGGAAGTAAGCGATAAAATTTTCAGCGATTCGGGCAGCGTCAAGGAACTGCAGAAAATTGAACAGCGCATCGTCAAAGACATGCAGGATTATCTGGGTGTCGAGCCGCGCGTGAAACTGGTAGGGCCCAATACATTGCAGAAAGCAGGCGACAAGGTTATAGACAAACGCCATATTTGAGCAATCTTACAGAAAGGGGCGAGAGATTATGCAAGTCGAACAAATATCCATATTCCTGGAAAACAAACCCGGCACGCTACAGCAGGCGACGCGCGTGCTTAAAGACGCTAATATCAATATCCGCACACTGTCCGTCGCGGAAACGGCGGACTTCGGCATACTGCGCCTGATTGTCAACGACGTGGAAAAAGCAAACAAAGTGCTCAAAGACAGCGGCTTTCAGGTGAGCAAAACCCCGGTAGTTGCCGTGGAAGTGCCCGACAGGCCGGGCGGACTGCACAGTGTGATGGAAGCCGTCTCCAAAGAAGGCATCAACGTGGAATACCTTTACGCCTTTGTGGAAAAAAGCGGCGAAAACGCCGTCATCCTTTTCCGCTTTGATAATCCGGAAAAAGCCATTGATATCCTGACCAAAAACAATTTTACGGTTGTACCGGGCAAAAAGCTCTACGAATTTTAAAGAGACTTGAATAATATATCATCTGGGCATTATGGCGGAATCTCTGAAACAGGCTATCAAAAAAATTTTGCGCCCGCAGGTGGACGTAGTGGGCTTCGCGCCCGTGTCGCGCTTTGACGATACGCCGGAGGCGCATTATCCCACGCGTGTCTGCAAAGACGCGAAAACCGTTATCGTGCTCGGCATTCCTGTCCCGCAGGGTATGCTGCGCTCGCCCGGTTACAATCTTTACGGCGTGCACAGAACTTATCACAGCGCCTACACCAAACTTGACCACATCGCGCTTAGCTTAAGCAATTTTATTGAAGCCAAGGGCAAGTATCTGGCGATGCCCATTCCCAGTTACGCGCCGATGGTTTTTCATCAGTTCGAGCCCTGGGGCGTGATGTCTTTAAAGCACGCGGCGGTAAAAGCGGGTTTGGGGCGTTTTGGCCGAAGCGGACAGATGTATCACCCCAAATACGGCTCGCGTTTAAGACTTGCCGCTGTCGTTACCAGCGCGCCCATTCCCGGCGATAAACTCCTTCCCGATGAATTGCCCTGCCCGCTCAACTGTAAAGCGTGTATCAAAGTATGCCCCGCCAAAGCTTTTGATGAAAACGGTAAATTTCAGAAAATGACCTGCCTTGCCTACTCTGTAAAACACGCCATCTACCCGCTGGCGCTGAATTCTGAAGAAGGCCGCAAAAAAATCGAACGCGTCATCAACACCGCCGGACACAATTACTGGATTGACTGCGACGAATGCGTCAAGGTTTGTCCATTAAATAAAAAAGAAAAAGCGAAAAAAAATATAGCTAATTGATAGTGAAACACTGAGGATATTATATGGATCAAGATAATATCCCCACTAAAAAGATAGGAACTAGACTGATAATTGTTTAATATTAAGCTATTAAGCCAAAAATCGCAGATTTAATAGAGGGGTGTTAGGCCGACAGTACTGTCGGCATTTGCAATATTAGCACCGATCCATATAAACAATGTTATGTGAGAAACAGAAATGACTGAAAGAGACCTTACGTGCTATTGTGGGCTTTACTGCGGCGACTGCATCCGGTACGAAAGCAAGGCTTCTGAATTGGCGGCCGGCTTGCTCAAGGAATTCGAGGCCACCCAGTTTGGTGAGTATGCGCGAGTTAAAACCTCTCAAATCCCTGACTTCCGATACTATGAAACCCTGATAAACCTTCTCACACATGTTGCCCGACTACGGTGTGAAGTCCCGTGTAGACTGGGGGGCGATGGTTGTGAAGGCGCTTGTCCTATCGTCGCGTGCGTCAAGGACAAGTCCTTTGATGGCTGTTGGGAATGCTCCGAATACGAATCGTGCGAAAAGCTTGAGTGTTTGAAGTCTTTTCATGGAGACGCCCCCTTGTACAACTTACGCATGATCAAGAAGTTCGGTATAACGGCATGGGTAACATACAGAGGGAAGTGCTATCCATGGTTGAAAGAAAGGGCCACATAACCCTCGGATGGAACCGGCGCCTTACAGTCGCGGCTCATCCGCACGTTATGCTCTGAAATAAAGGTAACTGCATTGACTCGATACGACACCATCGGAACAAATTACAATTCATGCCGCAATGCTGATGCACGAATTATTTCGGTCCTGAAGGATTTGCTTGGATTGCCGGAAGGATCAGTTGTTGTTGACGTTGGAGCTGGCACTGGTAACTATAGTAACGCTCTTGCGGCATCGGGTTATAAGCTAAAAGCTGTAGAACCATCAGAGGTCATGCGAAGGCAGGCCGTGCCTAGTCTCAATGTTGAATGGTTGGCTGGTTCTGTTGATTCCATTCCCCTTCCGGATGCATCGGCGGCTGGCGTTATTTCAACCCTTGCAGTCCACCATTTTCCTGACATACAAGCAGCGGCAAACGAAATGCAGCGAGTATGCAATAATGGCCCCATTGTCTTGTTCACAATTGATCCCCGGAGGGGAGAACCCTTTTGGTTCAAGCATTATTTTCCGAGCATCTATGGCCGGTTGTTTGACGCGTTCATCCCCGTAGAGGAACTCATATCCGCGTTCACCGGGAGAAATGAAGTGACCGTAACAGTTCGCGGTTTCCCGTTACCCCATGATCTTTCTGATATGAACATGCATAGCGGGTGGAATAGGCCCGAGGTTTATCTTGACCCAGTGGCTAGATGTGGAATGTCGGGCTTTGCTATGGCTGATCACTCCGAGGTTCAGGCTGGTCTTGACTTGTTGGGTCGTGATCTTAAACTTGGCAAATGGGAGCAAGATTACGGCCATCTGAGAACAAAAGAAAGCTATGATCTTGGATTTATATTTGTAAAAATACAGCAAATAAAAGCATAACCAACACATACAGCCGATCGCTGCGCTCCGGCTTATGTTGTCGTTATGAGAAAAAACAAATGAAAATATCTAAGATTAATTTCAAAGAAAAGTATTCAAAACTCCCAAATGAAGATTATTGCGTTCGAATTATTGCGATGATGAATAATTACGAAATAAAAATTGTGAAACGTAAAGGTGAATCTATTTGGCATAAACACCCTGATACTGATGAGGCTTTCATAATTTTAGATGGTAAAATGCAGATGAATTTGAGAGACAAAGTCATTGAATTAAATCCTGGAGAAATGATTGTTATTCCGAAAGGTGTGGAACATAAACCTGCATCCAAAAAAGGATATAGAGCAATTCTAATAGAGCCAGAAGGTGTTCCTAATACTGGTGATATTGATAGGAAGATTACGATAAAGAAAGCAGAATGGATATAGCAATAGCAGCTCATAACAAGATCAATACAGCCGATCGCTAACGCTCCGGCTGAGCTTTTCGTTCGCCCGACGCATACGCTGGCGGGCGAACGGAGCCAATGAGGTATTGACGGAGGAAATACGATGATTACAAGACGTGATTTTTTGAAACGTGCAGCAGTCGCGGGCGCCACGTGTCTTGCCGGCACCCTTGTAGCGCACGGCGCGGACAGGAGCGGGTACGATACCGTTATTCGGAACGGGACGGTCTATGACGGTACTCTGGCAAATCCTTTCATTGCCGACATCGGGATTCGGGGTGACAGGATAGCTGCCATCGGCAGCAACCTGGGCGAAGGTGCACAAAGTATCGATGCCAGAGGGCTTATCGTGACGCCCGGCTTTATCGATGTTCATAATCACGGCGACCTCACCTTTCAGCGTCTCGGGAAAAACGTAGTGACCACCGCATCCGGAATACCCAGCCTTGCGGAAAATCGCAGCTATGCCTACCAGGGTGTAACCACCATAGTCACGGGGAACTGCGGGTTTGGCTATACAAATGTCGATGGGTTTTACGACATCCTCGACAAGGTGCACTTCGGGAGCAACGTGTACCATCTGGCTCCCCATGGGGCGATCAGGGAAGACCTCTTCGGCCCAAATCAACCGAAAAAGCTGTCCCCACAGCAGCTTGAGGCAATGAAGAGAAGGGTTGCCGAAGAAATGGAAAAGGGTGCCGTGGGTCTGTCAACAGGCCTGGAATATGCTCCCGGTGCACTCACGGAAACTGAAGAACTCGTTGAACTGGCAAAAATAGTTAAGAGATATAACGGGTTGTATGTATCTCATATTCGGGATTTAACGGGGGCAATTTACGCGGACGGGCGGATTGGGGTGATCGAAGCGCTGAAAGAAGCGATCGCTATTGGCAGAAAGGCGGAGGTCTCAGTTCATCTTTCCCACATCCAGATCAATGAACCGATCAATGCCATGACGGCAAAGCCGATGATCGAATTGCTCACCAAGGCACGGGCGGAAGGGCTGGACATTACCGCTGATGCTTACCCGTATGATGCCGGTGTAACTTGGATAACCATGCTGACTCCCGCGAAGTACAAAACCGACAAAGGGATCAAGGAGGAATATAAAGATTTAAAAGGCCGGGCCGAGCTAAAGAAGGCGGTTGAAAAGACATTTGCATACCTTGGACCGGAGAGGACGACGATCATCATATATCCTGAAAGACCGCACTATGAAGGGAAAACCATAGAAGAAATTGCCGACATGGAGAAAAAAGCACCTTCTGACCTGTACGTGGATATAGTCTGTTCCAATGATGCGCCGCAGGCTATAATGAACGATCAAGACATTCGGAACGTAAGGGAATTCCTGATGTGCACTGATTTTGTATTTGTAAGCTCGGACGGATGGACAACCATCAAGGATGTGGGGAAACCGCATCCGCGATGCTATGGCGCATACCCAAGAATGATCAAGAAGTTTGTCATGGAAGAAAAGATTCTGGACTTGTCTGCCGTTATCAGAGCCATGACCTCGCTGCCTGCAGGAAAGTTCAGGATGAAAGACAGAGGGAAACTGGCCGTGGGGTATATCGCGGACATTGCAGTTATAGACCCGCAAAAGCTCGCAGATCATGCAACGTATAATAATCCCCATCAGTATTCAACAGGAGTGGAGCATCTTTTTGTCAACGGGACACCTTCCATTAGCCAGGGCAAAAACACAAATCAACGGGGAGGCAGGGCTTCGAAAAGGCAAATGTAAAGCGCGGCGGCGACTGTAAGACGGTGCTCTTGAAATATTGAAATGTGAGATTTACAGCACAGAGCATCGCCCAACCACTTGATGGAACCGACTCCTTACCGTCGCGACTCATCATGGCGTTATAACGCGAAGAAAATTGGAATAGTTTTGCTGATTGCCGCTTTCATACATCATTGGCTAACAAGATGAGTTTGTTTCAGGGATTTTCCGCACTCCTTGCAACGGCCATCCGGGCCAATGACACCGATGCAGGCCTCGTCCGAACATAGAACACGTTTTTCCCAGTCATCGCCGGAATCTTCCGCGTCAGCTTCAATGACCGCAGGTTCTTGCTCCTGCGCCTCTGCCGGCTGACTGGTTCCCTCACCGTGCCCTGCGGGTAGTTCCCCTGCATAAACTTTGCCGCATTCCTTGCAACGGCCGTCCGGGCCGATTGTGCCGATACAGGATTCATCGGAACATAAAACCCGTTTTTCCCAATCTTCATTTTCGTCAAAGATGATTTCGTCCATTATTTGCTCCGATAATTATTCGGGAAGTTACTTACAACAGCCGGGAAAAAATTTCCAGCATTATAGAGATTGCTCCACTGCCTTTGCAATTACAGGGATACTGGATCCTCGTGTCGGCCCCGGTATTCGCCGGGCTGCGGCGCCAATCTTAATATTCAATAAGATGTGGCAGCTAGCCTTTAATACAAGCAACAGACTTCAGCCGGGCAACCTTTTTTGCGATTCCCGCGTCATGCACCACCTGCACGACATCCTGCAGATTCTTATAGGCTTCCGGTATTTCTTCCTTCAACGTCCCTTTGCTGCTGGCCATGACCAAAACACCCTGCTCGGCAAGTTCCCGGACAATGGTACGCCCAAGGCTGGCTTTTGTGGCCTGCTTGCGACTCATCACGCGTCCGGCGCCGTGGCACGCAGAACCGAAAGTTTCTTCCATTGCTTTTTGCTGCCCTACCAGAACAAATGATCCTGTGCCCATATCGCCGGGAATCAGCACCGGCTGGCCGACACTTTTGTAACGCGCCGGCAGGGCGTCATGTCCCGCGGGATAAGAACGCGTCGCGCCTTTTCTGTGCACGCATAATTTTTTTGTTTTACCGTCAATATCAAACGACTCCATCTTGGCAATGTTGTGGCAAACATCGTAAACCAGACGCATGGCTAAATCGCGCGGGGAAATCTGCAGCGTTTTTTCAAAAATCTCCCGCGTCAGATGCATCAGAATCTGACGATTGGCCCAGGCGTAATTTGCCGCGCAGGCCATCGCCGCGAGATATCGCCGCCCGCGCTCGGATTGTATGTAGGCGCAGGCAAGCTGCCTGTCGGGAAGGTCTATGCCCGTTTCCACCGCGTGCTTGACCATCAACGCCAGATAATCGTCGCAAACCTGATAGCCCAGACCCCGCGAGCCGCTGTGAATCATCACCGCAATCCGGCCTTTGTACAGACCAAAAGCTTCCGCCGCCTGTTTATCGAAAATTTCCTGTACTACTTCAATTTCCAGAAAGTGATTTCCGGAACCGAGAGTCCCCAGCTGTTCCTTGCCACGCTCAAGAGCCCGCGCCGAAACCTGTTCAGGGTCCGCTCCCGGCATCACGCCATTATCTTCCGTCGTCTCCAAATCCTCGGACAGACCGAAGCCGTTTCTTACCGCCCAGGCAGAGCCTTCCTGAAAAACTTTCTTCTGGTCTTTTCCGGACAGCTTAACCTCGCCGGTGGAGCCGACACCGGAGGGAATGCCTTGATAAAGCGCCGTCGTCAGCGCGTCAAGTTTGTCCTTAATATCGTCAATCGTCAGGTTTGCGGCCAGCAGACGGCAGCCACAGTTGATATCGTATCCCACTCCGCCCGGCGAAATAATTCCTTTATCCAGGTCAAAGGCCGCCACACCGCCGATAGGAAAACCATACCCCCAGTGCACGTCCGGCATGGCCAGCGAATATTGCATAATGCCGGGCAGACAGGCAACATTGGCCACCTGTCTGGCGCTTTCATCTGTTGTCAAAAGCTTGAAAATTTTATCGTTGGCATACACAATTCCCGGCACGCACATTTTGCCCGTCTGAGGTATCAGCACGCGATTTTCGTCAATTCTTTCCATTTTAATTTCAAACATCGAAAATCACCCTGGCCTGCCAGCCGCTATCACTACGTTTAATTTTTGCCGTATGATATGTTACCGCTTTTATTTCCATTTTCAACCGGTGCTTTCGGGCGTCATATCTTTCGCCGCCCAAACGCGCCATAGCTTTGCGGGAAGCCAGCTCCATTATCTCACATTTCTTACACAGCCACGCCTGAGAATGAAAAAGATAAAGGGCCTCGCGCATCAAATTAATCAGCACGTCTTCCGCATCCGCGCCTTTCACCGCGATTTCTTTTTCCTCAACTACATGAACCGTTTTTTGCTCCACCATTAAATCAAACATCGCCTCCACCATTCCGGCCAGCGTCTCTTTTTTTGTCCTGCCGGTCACCGCGATACCGATATCGGCGGTATGATCAATGATGGTGTATCTCTTCATGTGGCAACTATAATTAATTTGCCGCCTAAAAACAAGTTTTGCCCAAACAAAAAAACTCCCCACCGTTCTAAGTTAAGGAGCTTTTCTGACATCATTGAAAAGGTGTTCTATTTATTCCGAACCATTATCCTCAGCGCCATTGTCGCCATTTTCGCCACTTTCTTCATCCTCGCTCGCGCTTTCCGCTGTTGTTCGGGCGATACCAACGAGCTTTTCTTCCGGTTCCAAATCAATCAGCTTAACCCCCTGGGTGGCACGGTGATTAACCGGAATGTCGGCTACTTTGATGCGGATGACTTTTCCGCTGTTACTAATCAGCATGACATGCTCATCGCCCGCAACCTGCAGAACACCGGATACGTCGCCCACTTTAGGTACGGTCTTTAAATTAATTGTCCCCTTGCCCGCGCGACTCTGCAGACGATATTCCTCAATCGGCGTGCATTTGCCGAAACCTTTTTCGGCAACCGTCAGTACAAACGTGTTTTGCGCCGGGATATCCACGCCGACAACCTCATCGTCTTTGACCAGCCTGATGCCCCGGACACCTTTTGCCGTGCGCCCCATATCACGCACGTCATCTTCCTTGAAACGAATCGCCATGCCGCGTCTTGTTGCCAAAAAGATATCCTGCTTGCCTGTGGTTAATTTAACATCAACAAGCTCGTCTCCGTTTTCAATGGATATGGCAATAATGCCGCCGGAACGGGGATTGGAATAAGCGGCAAGTTCGGTTTTTTTGATGGTTCCCTGCTTGGTTACCATCACAACATATTTGTCTTCACCAAATTCACGCACCGGTAAAATGGCGCTGAGACGTTCCCCCGGCCCCAAATTAATCATATTCACTATCGCCTTGCCCTTAGCCGCTCTTCCCGCCTGAGGAATCTGATATACCTTGAGCCAATGCACCCGTCCGCGGTTTGTAAAAATAAGCAAATAGTGATGCGTTGAAGCGATAAAAATTCTTTCGACAAAATCCTCTTCTTTCGTGCCCATGCCCACTTTGCCCCGGCCGCCCCTGCGCTGGCTACGGTACAGGCTTACGGGATTTCGTTTGATATATCCCGCATGAGAAATTGTGACCACCATGTCTTCTTCCACAATCATATCTTCGATATCGATATCGCCGCTGCTGGCAACAATTTCCGTGCGGCGCTCGTCGCCGTAGCGTTCCTTGATTTCGTTGAGCTCGTCGATAATCACCTGAAGAACTTTCTGCGGGTCAGCAAGAATTCCTTCCAGCATGGCCATCAGCTTTTTCACTTCTTTGTATTCCTCATCGATTTTCGCCCGTTCCAAACCGGTCAGGCGCTGGAGTCTCATTTCCAGTATGGCTTTGGCCTGAATTTCAGACAGCCCGAATTTAGCGCAGAGCTTATCGGAGGCCTCCTGCGGATTTTTTGCCGCTTTAATCAGAGCAACGATAGCGTCAATATTATTCAGCGCGACAATCAGGCCTTCCAAAATGTGCGCCCGCTCCTTGGCGCGCGCCAGGTCAAACTCGGTACGCCGCACAACCACTTCCCGCCGGAACACGACAAACTTTTCGATTATTTCCTTGAGATTTAAAACCTGCGGCCGTCCCTCGGTTATCGCCAGCATGATAATGCCGAACGACGATTCCATCGGCGTCAATTTATACAACTGATTCAGAATGACGGAGGAGTTTTCATCTCTCTTTAAATCAATAACAATGCGAATGCCTTCCCGGTCAGATTCATCACGCAAATCGCTTATACCGTTAATTTTCTTATCGCGAACGAGGTCTGAGATTTTTTCAATCAGGGCCGCTTTGTTCACCTGATACGGTATTTCCGTAATGACGATTGTTTCCTTATCGTTGCGGGAATTCTTTTCAATAATCGCGCGCGCCCTCATCTTGATGATGCCGCGGCCCGTTTTATAGGCGGCAATAATTCCCTCGCGACCATTAATGAAACCCGCCGTCGGAAAATCCGGCCCCTGTATATGCTTCATCAGCTTGTCCACGGTAATGTCCGGATTGTTAATATAAGCGATGGTGCCATTAACTACCTCCGTCAGGTTGTGCGGAGGAATATTGGTAGCCATGCCCACGGCGATACCCGATGACCCGTTGAGCAAAAGCAGTGGAATACGCGCCGCCAGCAATGAAGGCTCGAACAGGGATTCGTCATAGTTGGGCACAAAATCAACGGTTTCCTTTTCCAGATCAGCCAGAACCTCTTCCGCTATGCGCGCGAGCCGGACTTCCGTATAGCGCATGGCCGCGGGCGGATCCCCGTCAATGGAACCGAAGTTGCCCTGCCCGTCCACCAGCGGATAGCGCATGGAAAAATCCTGCGCTAATCGCACTATTGTGTCGTACACCGCGACATCGCCGTGCGGATGATATTTACCGATGATATCACCGACAATCCTGGCGGATTTTTTATAAGGCTTGTTGTAGCGATTGCCCATTTCATACATGGAATACAAAGCGCGGCGGTGCACCGGTTTCAAACCATCACGGACATCAGGAATGGCCCTGCCGATGATGACGCTCATGGCGTAATCCATGTAAGATTTTTTCATTTCATCTTCTATGTTCACCGGAGTCGGCTTTTGGTGAAGATCCTTTTCCATTCTACATCATCCTCTCTAGAGATAAGCGCTCTTTGGCGCGTCGTTAGCGCACATATTGTTTTTTTCTCGGATTTAAATATCGAGGTTGGAAACATCCAGTGCGTTTTTATAAATAAAATCGCGGCGCGGCTCCACCTCATCACCCATCAGCGTGGTAAAAATTTCGTCAGCCAGAACAGCGTCATCCACCGTAACCTGCAACAGCGTCCGCTTTTCCGGGTTCATGGTTGTTCCCCATAATTGTTCGGGGTTCATTTCACCCAGACCTTTGTAGCGCTGGACGGTAATACCTTTCTTACCGACACTTAAAATGTGATCTATCAACGATTTGGAGCTTTCCAGGATAACCGGATTTTTTACATCTTCCGATACGTCACGGTAGGGCGGTTCACCCAGAATGGAGACCTGCTCCAGCAGGGCTCTTATTTCCGTAAACTGCGGCGAACGGAAAGTTTCGCTATCCATGCACGTCGTCACAGTATGACCGTTTTTTTTCAGGTCAAAAACTATTTTGAACCCCCCGTGATCCAAATCCTGCTCCAACTTAAAATCGGTTACGCTTTCCTTAAGGGCTTTAATCGTCCGTTTGGCGACGGCCTGCAGATTCTTTTCGTTTTTAAAACTGCTCTCTTTCAGCGCCGGATCGCCTGCCAGTACCCTCAGAACGTTCCTGTCACGTCGCTCTTTTTCAAAACGATCCAACAAGTCCTCAATGCGCATCATCTTTTTTATCAGGTTCAATAATTTATTCCCGCTGGCCGGAAAACGGCTGCCGTCATCCATCATCAGGCTGACCTTATTAACGCCGTTTTCCAGAATATAGTTTCTCATTTGCTCTTCGTTATGAATATAGAGTTCCGTCTTCTTATCCACCACCTTAAACAGCGGCGGTTGAGCGATATACAAATGACCCCTTTCGATCAATTCACGCATCTGCCGGAAAAAGAAAGTTAAAAGCAATGTCCGGATGTGAGACCCGTCAACATCGGCATCTGTCATGATTATTACTTTGTGATACCGGAGTTTACTGACATCGTATTCCTCCGTTCCAATGCCCGTTCCCAAAGCGGTAACGATCAATTTAATTTCCTCGTTTTGCAGCATTTTATCAAAGCGGGCTTTTTCCACATTCAATACTTTACCGCGCAGAGGTAAAATAGCCTGGTTCTTTCTGTCACGGCCCTGCTTCGCCGAACCACCCGCCGAATCACCCTCCACCAGGTAAAGCTCACTAAGGGCCGGATCTTTTTCCTGGCAATCGGCAAGTTTGCCCGGCAGCGAGCCGACTTCCAGCGCGCTTTTGCGCCTCGTAAGCTCCCTGGCGCGTCTGGCGGCTTCCCTGGCACGGGCAGCGTCCAGACACTTGTTAAGAATTTGTTTAGCGATAGAAGGGTTTTCCTCAAGGAAGGCACCGATTTTTTCATAGACAATGCCTTCTACTAAACCGCGCACTTCGCTGTTACCCAGTTTGGTTTTGGTTTGTCCTTCAAACTGCGGATTTTGCACTTTGACGCTGATGACACAGGCCAATCCTTCGCGTAAATCTTCGCCGCGCAGCGTCTCCTTGCCTTCCTTAATCAGTTTGTTGTTTGTCGCATAATTATTAAAAACACGCGTTAAGGCGGAGCGGAAACCTATCAAGTGAGTGCCGCCCTCGGTGGTATTAATACTGTTGGCAAAGGCAAAAATATTTTCCAGATATGTTTCGTTATACTGGAGGGCGACCTCTACGAAACAATCTTCTTTTTCACCGGAAACATAAATGGGATGCTTGTGTAATACCTTCTTATTGCGATTTATATATTCGACAAAAGAAACTATACCGCCCTTATAAAAAAACTCGTTGCTCTTGTCCGTGCGCTCGTCCACGATATTAATTTTTACGCCGGAATTCAAAAAGGCAAGTTCGCGCAAACGATTAGAGACAACATCAAAACTAAATTCCGTATCTTCAAAAATTTGGTCATCAGGCAAAAAGGTTACCTTGGTGCCATGTCCCCTGGTTTTCCCGATAACCTCCAACGGCGCCACCGGCACACCGTATTTGTAAGTCTGCCTGTACACATGTCCGTCACGACGGACTTCAAGCTCACACATTTTAGACAAAGCGTTGACTACCGAAACACCCACGCCATGAAGACCACCCGATATCTTATAAGAATCGTGGGTGAATTTACCTCCGGCGTGCAGTTTAGTCATAACCACTTCCGCCGCCGAGACTTTTTCCGTTTTGTGCATTCCTACCGGGATACCGCGACCGTTATCTTCCACAACCACGCTGTTATCCACTCTGATTTTTACCAAAATAGTATCGCAATATCCGGCAGAAGCCTCATCAATGCTGTTATCCACAACTTCATATATCAGATGATGCAAACCGTCTTTACCGGTCGAACCAATGTACATTGCCGGCCTTCTGCGCACGGCTTCCAGACCCTCGAGCACTTTAATGCTATCAGCATCATATTTGTGCGGCATAAATTATTTACAACTCCCTTACGGTTATTTCTATATTTTTAACGGCATAACGATGCATAGATAATCATCGCCTTCTGTCTGTTTAATAACAGAAGGTTTTATACCTAATCCTACTTCCATTAATATTTTTTCCCTATCAATTACAGAAATAGCGTCAATTAAATAATTAACATTAAATCCTACATCCACTTCTTCACCGCTATATGAAACATCTATTTCTTCCGTAGCTTCACCAACGTCCAAATTGGTGGAATTAAGCGTTAATTTACCTTCCGAAAAAGATAAAATAACTCCACCGTATCTTTCTGATGAAACCACATTCATCCTTTTTAAAGCGTGCAAAAAAGATTCCTTATCTAGAACAATACTGACGCCTTTCTCCGTTGGTATAACTCTTTTATAATCCGGATAATCGGCGTCTACCAAACTAACCTTCAAAACAGTATTTTCAGTTTTTACGACAAACATATTTTTACTCAAACCTATCTTCACGTTTTCTTCTTCGTCGACCAATTTTTTTATTTCCATCAGACCCTTACGGGGAATAATAATCCCCTTTCCGGTATCCAACAAAGGTTCTTTGAAAACACTTTTGGTGAGCGCCAGCCTGTGGCCGTCTGTCGCCACCATTTTTAATGTATTTTCTGTGCCATCAGAAAAACTTTCCAATAACACACCGTTTAAATTCTTTCTCATTTCATCCATGGCCATGGCAAAGGATGTTTTACTGATTAAATCTTTCATTACCGAACCTTTGACGTTATAAAATTGAATATTGCGTTCGTCTGTCACATCGGGAAAATCCTCAGCCGGCAGCCCCGGTATTTTGTACATCGCCCTCTGACAGGAAATTTTCGTTATGTTATTACTGCAAACAATATTGACTATTTCTCCCTGAATTTCGCGGATCATCTCATAGAGCTTTTTTGCCGCAATGGTAATTTCGCCACTTTCTTTTATATCCGCTTCATAATCAGAAATTAAACTAATCTCTCTGTCGGTAGCAATTATCTTGAGTTTGTTTTTTCCTGTTTTTAACAGGATGTTATTCAAAATAGGTAAAGTAGTCTTTTTTTCAACTATTCCTAAGGTTTTTTGAATACCGTCTAATAAGATGCTTCTGTTTATATTTATTTGCATAAAATTCCCTCTCTTTAATAATTATTTATATTTTTATAAATAAATATATTAGTAATAGTAGTAATAGCTGTGGATATGTTGAAATAAATCATTTTATTAGTTAAATAAATATGTTAAAAAAATTTTTATGTTGATAGTTACCATCATGGAAAATTTATGCTTTGTTGATTAATTGCTCTTCTATATCCTTAACCAGTAGTTTTAATTTTTGGTCCGTCTCAATTTTCTGAGAAATTTTATTGGTGGCGTAGATTACCGTGGAATGATCACGACCGCCTATTTTATGTCCTATATCCGGAAAGGAGGCATGAGTAAGTTTTCTGGATAGATACATGGCTATTTGACGAGCAAAAACCAGGTTTTTGTTTTTATTGTGGGCTTTGATATCCGATATCTTTATGTTCAGTTTTGACGCTACGGCTTTAATAATTTCATCAATACTTACTTCATGATTTTCGTTGCGTTGAATTAATTTTTTTAAAACTTCTTTGACCAGCTCCAAATCGATTTCTCTGCCGGTTAGCGAGGAATAGGCACTAATTCTGACGAGAAATCCCTCTAGCTCGCGAATATTTGATTCGACATAAGAAGCAATGTAATGCGTGACATTACTGGGAAGGGTGATATGGTTTTCCTGCATTTTTTTTTCAATAATAGCTATTTTTGTTTCAATATCCGGCGGTTGAATGTCGGCAATAAGACCCCACTCAAAGCGTGAACGGAGCCTTCCTTCCAAATTTGGAATGTCTTTGGGGAATTTATCGCTTGTCACAACAATTTGTTTTCCGGAATCGTGGAGAGAATTGAAAGTGTGAAAAAATTCTTCCTGGGTTCTTTCTTTACCCGCCAGAAAGTGAATATCATCGATTAATAAGCAGCTGATGTTACGGTATTTCTCGCGGAACTTGGGCATTCTGTCGTAGCGGATAGAGTTGATCATTTCGTTCATAAATTCTTCCGCGGAAACATACATTACATTGAGTTCGGGGTGAGTTGCCGCCGTCAACAGGCCCGTCGCATTCAAGAGGTGTGTTTTGCCTAGCCCGGAACCGCCGAAGATAAACAACGGATTATAGTTTTTTGCCGGTTGTTTGGCTACAGAAACAGATGCAGCATGCGCAAATTGATTACAAGGACCGACGACAAACCGTTCAAAAGTGTAATTACTGTTAAGCGATAAATTATCTTTTGCTTTTGTGGCCGTAACAGAATCGGTTGATGTTTTCTGTTGTCGGACAGCAACTGACGCCTGCCCAGGAGCAGACTTTTGAGTTTTTGATAAAACAAAATCGACGTCAACCTCCAACCCGACGACATTTTTCAAAGATTGTTTGATGGTCGAAACGTAATTGTCCATCAGCCAATCTTTGAAAAATTTATTGGGAACAACAAGCCTGACGCATTTGTCTTCCAGCCCGGCAATTTTGATTGGTTTAATCCAGGTATCAAAGTTTTGTTTACTTATTTTTTCCTGAATAATTTTAGTGGTTTTGTCCCAAACAGTATCCATTTAGCAACCTTTTATCCACAGCTTTATCAACATATGTTGATAAAGTATATCAGATAAACTATTTTAAATCATCTAGAATCAGACCAGAAAGCCTATTTAGTTCGTCCATGCTGTTATACCTGATCTCAATAGAGCCTTTCTGAGGCGTGCCTTTAATTTGCACTTTGGCCATCAATTGTCTGCTCATGGCTTTTTCTAAATCGCTTAGAAACCGATCCTTCGTCGGGTGTTTTGTGCCCCCGGGGCGCTGTTTCAGACTGTGTACCAGGCGCTCGGTGGCGCGCACATTTAAATCCTTTTTTATGATTGCTTCCAGCGCGGTCAATTGTTCATCCGTGGTAGAACAAGCCAACAGACAGCGCGCATGACCGGCAGAAATCTTTTTTGATATTAAGGCAGATTTGACCCTGGCCGGCAACTTCAACAGGCGTATTGTGTTGGCTATCGTGGAGCGGTCTTTGCCTACGCGCGTGGAAATTTCCTCTTGCGAGAGGGAAAATTTTTCCGTCAATGTCACGTAAGCATCCGCTTCTTCCAAAGGATTTAGCTCTTCACGTTGAAGATTCTCGATTAATGACATTTCGGCCACATCTCTGTCTGTGGCTTCACGAATAACGATGGGCACATCTTTTAATCCCGCCGCCTGCGCCGCGCGCCAACGCCTTTCTCCGGCGATTATTTCATAACCTTTCTCTGCCTTGCGGACAATGAGCGGCTGGATTATGCCGGTCGTTTTTATGGAAGCAACCAGTTTTTTCTGTTCTTCATCATTAAAAGTTTTCCGCGGCTGAAAACGATTTGGTCGTAATTCTTCTATGCCGCATGTCGAAGAAGGAGCTTTTTGATCCAGATTATTTAACAAGTCCGGGAAAATGGCACCAAGTCCTTTGCCCAGAGCATTTTTTTGCGCCATGGTTTATAGCCCCCCTTCAATAATTTCTTGCGCCAATGCCATATAGGCCATGGCGCCGCGTGATTTTATATCGTAAAGAATAATCGGCAAGCCGTGACTGGGGCTTTCCGAAAGCCGCACGTTCCGCGGAATTATCGTTTTGAACACTTTGTTGCCGAAGTGTTTTTTTACTTCTTCTGTGACACTATGTGAAAGCAAGTTTCGCGAATCGAACATTGTCAATAAAATACCACCCAAAGTCAATTCGGGATTGAGTTTTGCTTTAACCAGCTTAACGGTATTGAGCAGAGACCCTAATCCCTCCAAAGCAAAATATTCACACTGTAACGGCACAATTAAAAATTCTGCCGCGACGAGAGCGTTGATAGTCATAATCCCCAAGGACGGGGGACAATCAATGATAATAAAATCGTAGGGCGCCTTCAAAGTTTTTAATAAATACCGTAGGCGCTTCTCTCTTTCGTTAACCTGTATGAATTCTACTTCCACGCCGATTAAATCTTGGTTTGCAGTAATTATATCCAGATTCGGTACAGCTGTTGGATGGATAGTATCTTCCAATGGTACTTTACCGATCAAGGCGTGATATAAATTAGTTCCATTATTGGTCATCCCCATGCCGCTGGTGGCGTTACCCTGAGAATCTCCGTCAACGAGCAAAGTTTTTTTTTCCGCAGCGGCTAAGGACGAGGCCAGGTTAATCGCTGTGGTTGTTTTACCTACCCCACCTTTTTGATTGGCTATACATATAATTTTATTCATTATTTAGCGTAGCATTTTCCTGAAAATTCTTTGAGAAAAACCGCTGAAAAATGTAACATAAAACGGATATTTTTAGAAGATTTTTTTCTCTTTTTTTAGCTTTTTTCCCACGACAATTTTACGACGTTTTTCCGTGAAGTATTCGACCGTATCGTATTGAAATAACTCGAATAAGACAGACACATTTTTATCCTTGGCGCACAAGACAAACTCACTTTCGCTGTTATCCCCCTTGAGGGCGATAAACTTCCCGCCTTCAGCAAGAAAAAAGACGCTAAAAGAGATAAATTCCGACAAGCGAAAAGCGGCGCGGGAGATGACGATATCAAAGTGTTCATGCCAGTTGTTTTGTTTGAGTATATCTTCCGCGCGGCAATGGCTCACGATGGTTTTTTCCAGTTGCAATTTTCTGATTATATGTTTCAGGAAGGATGCTTTTTTTCTATTGCTTTCCATAAGGTACAGCTCCAGTGTGGGCCGGGCGATTTTTAAAGGAAGGCCGGGAAATCCTGCGCCGCTGCCGATATCGAGAACGCGGGCATTTTCCTTGTCGATGAAACGTAAAGCGGTTAAGGAATCGAGAAAATGCCTGGAATCAATTTCCTGCGCTGATTTCTCGGAAATCAAATTTATTTTGGTATTCCACACGAGCAATTCTTGTCGATAGAGATTAAATTGCTCCATCTGTTCATTGCTGAGAGAAATGCCCATTGTTAGCGCGTTATGTTTGAAAAAACTTTCGTCCATGGATATCTGGATACCAGAAAGAGGGGCAGGCGGCAAACAAAAACAATGAGTCCCTGCCTCATATATGGTAAAAAGGGTTTAGAGGGGGAGGCAGCAATGGATGCGCAGATACATACTCAGAACATAAGCGTTATCTTGCACAGGCCCAAGTACGCGGGGAATATTGGTGCGGTGGCGCGTGCGATAAAAAACATGGGTATCAGCAATATCATTGTAGTAGGTGCAGAGGTATATGATTCGGAAGAAATGAAAACACGCTCCACACATCTCGCGGCGGATGTCGTGGAAAAAATACAATACGCTGAAAATATCAACAATGCTTTAGGTAAATTTAATTATATCGTGGGCACAACCGCCAGACGTGGCGCCGCCCGAGGGCCTTTTTTTACGCCGCGGGAAATGGCGGAAAAAATAGCGGCGATTTCCCAAAACAACAAGGTTGCGCTGCTTTTCGGTCCGGAAGATACGGGGTTAACCAACGAGGAGCTGCGTTACTGCCATGCGGTGGTGACAATTCCCGCCTCGCGCAAATTTCCGTCTATTAATCTTTCACACGCGGTGATGATTCTTTGTTACGAAATCTTTGTTTCATTACTGCCGGCGGGCCTGGAAGCACCGCCCAAACTGGCGCATTCGTCAGAACTGGAGGGTATGTATGGGCAGATCAAAACTCTTTTGACGCAGGTGGGGTTTCTGAACCCGCAAAATCCGGATTACTGGATGACGCATATAAGACGTTTTTTTAACCGCACCTCGCTTTTGGCGCGTGACGTGAAAATCATCAGGGGCATGTGCCGGCAAATCCAATGGTATATAAACCAGAAAAACACTTGACTTTAGAGGTCCTATCTCATAGGGAATTGCCTACAAGGAGCACGCAACACGGATTTATTATAATCAAAACGGCAAAATAGCGGAGGGTGGATAATGCAGAAAATCTTTTCTTTTACCGGCGCGAAAAAAATTGTTTTCGGCAGCGGAGCGCTGGGACAGTTAGCTGAGCACGCGAGAGAATTAAATGCGAAAAATCCTCTGGTGGTCATAGATAAAAACCTGTCCGCTGTTTTTCAGGAGAAAATAGAAAACATTTTCACGCCCGCAGGCATTAAATTCAGCATCTACGATAAAGTGGAGCCGGAACCGCCAATTGAATTGGCCGATGAAGGCGCCGCGCAGGCGCTGAAAAATAAAAGTGACGCGGTTATCGGCATTGGCGGCGGCAGCGCTATGGATGTGGCTAAAGCCATTGCCGTGATCGCCGCCAATAACGCGAAAGCGACGGATTTTCTGGGACTGGGTAAAGTCCCGAAACCTGGCTTGCCCAAAATCATGATTCCCACCACGGCGGGCACCGGCAGCGAAGTTACCTTTACTGCTGTTTTTATCCGCAAAGATTTGAAAAAGAAAGAAGGGATGAACAGCGTGCACCTTTATCCGGAGCTGGCGCTTTTGGATCCGGAACTCACGCTTAGCTTGCCGCCCGCGCCCACCGCACAGACAGGCGTGGATGCCTTGTGTCACGCTATTGAATCTTACACGTCGGTAAATTCATCGCCCATGAGCGAGCTTGTTTCGCTGCAGGCGATTGCTTTGATTGCCGAGAATCTGCGCACCTGCGTGCATGACGGAAAGAATCTGGCCGCGCGCGAAAAAATGCTTTTGGGCAGCCTGTACGCGGGATTGGGATTGGCCAATGCCGGTGTCACGGCGGTTCATTCTCTTTCCTATCCGCTGGGCGGAAAATACGGCATCGGGCATGGCCTGGCCAACACGATGATGCTGATGGCAGTGATGAATTTCAATCTGCCTGCCGCGCTGGATAAATTCGCGGACATTGCCGAGGCGATGGGTGAAGATACGGATGGACTGGCCGCGCGCGAAGCCGCGTACCTGGCGCTTGACGCAGTGGAGGCGTTGATTGAGGATTGTGGCATTCACGCGTCACTGGCGGATTTCGGCATTACGGAAAAAGATTTTCCCCAGCTCGCCGATGTCGCCCTCACCGTGGCGCGGCCGCTGGAAAATAATCCGCGCAAGGTAACCAAAGACGATGCAATCGCGATGTATGCGCAGGCATTGTGAAATAAGAATAATTTATTTAGTGATACTCAGGAGGACAAAATGGCTGGTGCGGAATTAATCGGTCAGGAAGAAATAAAAGAAGTAGTGGAAATATTGGAAACAGGCGTGCTGATGCGCTATGGTTTCGACGCTCAGCGCAAGGGCATGTTCAAAGTACGTGAATTTGAAGAAGCCTTCGCCAAATACTGCGGCACTAATTACGCGCTTGGTGTAACTTCTGGCTCCGCCGCATTGAAGGTAGCCCTTACTGCTCTGGATATAGGACCGGGCGACGATGTTTTGGCTCCCGCCTTTACGTTTTTGGCGACTTACGAGGCAGTTATGGAAGTGGGCGCGATCCCCATCATGGTGGATATTGACGAGACACTCAATTTGGATCCGAAAGAAATAGCAAAGAAAAAAACTCCCTATACTAAAGCCGTTATCCCCGTGCATATGTGCGGGTCCGCCGCTTGTATCGATACAATATTGGAGGAAGCGCGCAAACATAAACTTTTAGTGCTGGAGGACAACGCGCAGGGCTGCGGCGCGAGCTTTAAAAGGAAAAAACTCGGTTCTTTCGGCGATATGGGCTGTTTCAGTTTCGATTATGTCAAGACAGTGACCACCGGCGAGGGCGGCATGGTCATCACCAATAACAAAGATTTATATCACCGCGCCGAGTGGTATCACGACCACGGCCATGATCATAACCCGAAAGTCAGCCGCGCGTTGGAAGGCAGAACCATTCTGGGGTTCAATTACCGTATGAATGAACTGCAGGGTGCTTTAGGCCTGGCGCAGCTGAGAAAACTTGATTACATCTGCTCTGAGCAGAGGAAAAATAAAAAAATTATCAAGGATGCGCTGGCGCAGGTGCCGGGCGTGCAATTCCGCAAGCTTCCGGATCCGGAAGGTGATTCCGCCACGTTTTTGGCATTTAATTTACCGGAAGAGGGAGTGGCGTTAAAATACCAGAAGCTTTTGGCCGCCGAGGGGGTGGATACGGTCTGCTACAAAAACAATCTCTGGCACTATGTTCCCAACTGGGAGCATTTTCTGGCGCGCTCCACGGCCATTTCCAAGAAATATCCGTTTACCGATCCGTCCTACAAGGGGAAAATTGAATATTCGCGCGCGAGCATCCCTTACGCCGAAGATATTCTGGGGCGCACACTGGTGATACAAATTATGGTTAAGATGGGACAGGAAAAACTCGACTCCATCAGAAAAGCTATCGGAAAAGCCGCTAAAAAAATGTAAAAATATTGCAATAGAAAACGTAAAAAGCCGCGCCGAAAACGCGCGGCTTTGTTATTTACAGTTCCCGTTAACTTCAGTATAATTTATACAATGAAGCCAAAATTAGTTATCGTTAATGATAAAATGCAGAAAAGATACCGTTATTATCTGACGGAGCCTGTCGGAAAAAATTTTGATCCCGAGTTTAGGCCACAATTAACGCCCAAACAAATGCTGGAGGCGGGCATTTTCGGCGGCAAATACATGACGGATTGCCGCCAAGAATTTTCAGCTTCGTGGTTTACCAGAGCAAAACTCTGCGCCGAGCGGCACGACGCGAAACTGAATTGTTTCGGCGTGAATGCCTCCAAGCCACTTTCTTACTGGAGGCAAAAGGGTTGGATTTATCACGAAGACCCGCGCGGCTGGTTTCAGTGGTATTGCCGCTATTATATGGGCAGGCGCTGCCCCGATGACGCGCGCCAAATAAAAAGATGGAAAGCGATGCACCGGCACATTGCGCAGCTAAAAAAACATTGCCCCGCGGGTGATCTCCACTGCCGGCGCAAGCAACGCCAGGCGCTTCTGCACTGGGCCTATGACAGCCGTAAAATGTGATAAGAATCAATCCATGTGCTCGAAGGATAATGTTGCCGGTTGCTTTCCCAAAAGCACCATGCCGAAGTGTTCATATTTTTCACTGCTTTTCGGATGCATATCGTGCCACCGAGCGAGAAATTCTCGTTCGCGGAGCCAAGTGCGCCGGATGGAGGCAGGATCCTCAAAAAGAAGCATGTCCTTGTTCAGGCCGATGATGATTGCGTAATGGCCATTGTCCCAGTCGCGTCGCCACTCGTCGAGCGTCATTTGACGGTCTGCCCACGCCTGCAAGAGAACAATAACCGGTGTTCCTTCGTCCACGTACTGTTTAACCTGCTTGAGCGACCAGTTCGTGCCGGATTTCACCGTAAAACCGTATTGTTTGGCTACCCTAATCATCTCTTCCGGAGGCGTGCCGTCTTCAGTCGTGCCGAGCGCTTCGATAAGTTCATTACTGTCGACATCTTCGCCGTAATAATGCATGACTGTTTGCAACGCTTTGGGGCCACAATCGTAGTTATAGAATTGTTTGCCGGAATGCAGATTGATTATTTTTATTTTGCGGGATTCATCAAGAGATTGAAGGGTTTGATGGAGGGATTCGGCAAAGACGCGGCGGAGCCGGTTAATCTGCGCGACATTAGGAGTGCCGTCGGCATTTTTATAGAGTCGTTCATTTGTTTCCTGAATGAACGCGGGAGCACGGGTTCCGATTCTTTTTAGTGCGTTGACGCTGTGGGCGGCGCACACGTGGCCGTGAACTTTAAAAAAATCAGACGCATTCACGGTGACCAGAACATTGGGCAGGCGACTGCGCAGTTCTTCCGCGTATGTTTCCACAATCACATCTGGACAGTAATGAAGAGGTTTTTCGTCTTTTTCCGTCTGCTGGAAGTTCATCAGTTCAATTTGGTTTTCGGCTACGCCGCGCGCCGTCACCGTGGAATGACCGTCAAAAATAAGCCCCGCTCCGGAGGAAATAATTTCTTCAATCCGGCGGTGAAAAGGCTTGAGATATTTTTCAGACCAGGCTTTCCGCATGGATTCCGTTGGTTCGAAACCAGGGCGGTAAATTGGGCGGCCGTGAACATCCAACAGCGGGACACAATCTTCAATGTCTGCAGGATCGCGGTTTGCCTCGAGCAGAATGCTGCAAAAGGGAAACACGAGTCGTCGGTTGCCCAGAATATCACTAAAATCGTACAGCCACTGGGTGTACCAGTCGATATTTTTGAGCAGAGACGGGAAATCATCGGAGAGATCCTCCAAGGCGATTTCTGGTGGGATAATGACTCCGCTGTGCGGGATAACTACCAAAATGTCTGATCCGGTCATAACATTCAAACCTCAATAATGAACGGGAAAGACATTTAGCCTTTGCCGTGTACAGGTGTATTTTACGCCTTTTTGATGTTTTTTGAAAATCTAAAACACGCGAGGCGAGAAAAGCAAAGCAAGCATACAATATAATTGAATTATTTAATTACAAATTACAAAAGTGATGGTCTGGATAGGAAAAACCAAAAGGACGCAAATGCGTCCTTTTGGTTTCCTGTGCTGCCGCCGGCTTATTTGTTTATTGCGTTTTTAATAGCATGATACTTGTCCGTCAAGGCTTCGCCGCCTGCGCCATTACCGCCTAAATTCTCGGCTACTCAAGAGTGTTTCTTCCACGACGGGTAAGAATGCCTAAAAGGGTCGCAGCTGTCTGTCGCCCCTGCCGCCGATAATAATGGCGTTTGTCTTTTGCGGCGACAAATCTGCGAACATTCGTTTTATTGCGCAGGCTGCGGTTATTTTTTCTTTTTTGCTGTCGCTTTTTCCGCCTTGCTTTTGCGTTTTATGTCCATGGTGTGAGCGCGCTTATATGTCTGGATATCCACAAAGCGCCCTTTAGCATCACGTACAGCGTATAATTTTGTTCCCGCGACACTGTAGTGAGTTGTCCTTTTTCTTTTAGTAGCCATTGAATCCTCCTTGTATAAATGTTTTTATATCACACGCCCGGCATTTGTGGATACTGCGCCACAACACAAGGCATTCCGCCAGCGCTAGAAGTGAAAATATTTTGCTTGAAGCAAATTTCGTGGATATAAATATTGTTTTCAGCTACGAGAAAAAACGCTGAAGATAAGAAGGGAGAAACAAAGTACATTAGAACAACATTCATAATTGCCCTTTGTTTTTTAAAAATATAAAAGAATTATCGTTAAGTGTCAAGGAAAGAAAGCTGTTGTGGCGGGGCGTGATAAGCCGACCCTAAAAGTTGAGATAAGACACTTCCAAAAACCGTTTGATTAGGTCAAGTTGCATTTGATTATCTGAGCTCACCACGCCAATTATTGTCCCAAAATATCAGGGGCTGTCTTTACAGCGGCCAGCCCGCCGTAATGTCGTATACCTCTATCTCTTCCACCGTGGCTAGTGCTAAAATCGCCATTGTGTGCTCCTTTTCGCGCGAAAAACACGCCTGCACGTGGGCGCCCACAGCCTGACCGATAGCCGTAAGCATCTCCCTTGATATTTGAATCCATCCCGAAGCTCCCTTCCAGTCGATAAGGGTGTCGGGATTGAGGTCAGAAAACAGATTTGCCCCCGTAACCATTGCCTGGCTTTCCCTGTCTGTTTTTATTGTCACCCCATTAACATTAATTCCGGCTGTTTCCCTGGCGTAGCGATAGGCGGCCAGCTGTGCCAGTTTGTTTTGTCTGGCTTGTTCTATATCACTAACCCATTGCGTTCCTGTCCATTTGGGATATGCACAGGGCGGCAGGGTGGTATACCCAACCGGTATTGGCCCGAGTTCGGTTATCTGTATGGGCACGGCATCAGCGGTGTTGTATATTGTTTTGCCGCGGTGGTCCTCACTTTGAACCCAATTACCACCCACAAAGCACCGTGCATATCCTTCCTGCTGTGGCGGTGGAACTGCGATTGTGGCGAAAGTCGGCACCATAAAAACGGATGCGCCGGTTTTAATGCTTTCTAGGGGATCAAGCTGCGCCGCTTCTTCTCCTGAATATTCACCAGTTTTCCGGTCATAGTAATAAATTTGCATATATCCTCCTAAAACGCTTTGATGATTAACATCCGATAAGTGTTAATTGGTCTGGTCTCGTTGCCGCCAACAAGCGTGGTTGGCGGGTAATATAGTAGGGCGCCCGACGTAGCCCCTAAAAGGCGGTCGGATGTTCCGGATGTGGGATAATCCGCGGCAACTTGGTGCTGGTGCTGTTTGAATTCATCGGCCTGATTGGTACCAACGTTGTTACCTGCTATGCCATCACCACGATCAGTTCTGCTGGCTCTGTCCGGATCCACACCCGCACCATGGTCCCAGACGCGCAAAAACCTTCCCCGGGGATCAGGCAAATTGAAGGTGGTACTGCCATCCCCTGCGCCATACCTGGTCCCGATCACCGCAAATAAATCCGCATACGTGGTACGGCTGATTGCCTGGCCTTTTTCCTCCAGCCACCCCGTGGGTGTTATGCCGTGCGGCCAAAACAGCTCGGCGCCAATCGGCGTGGATGAATCAGGTTTCAGGCCGGCAATAATCTGAAAGTATGTGCCATCGTACTGTGCAATAAGGATCTGGCCAGCAATAATATCGCCCGCAACAAGCGCTTCCGTCGCTTTTTTTCGCATCGCTTTTGCGCCCAGGCCGTTGACATTAAGTGTTGCCGCGCCCGTGTTGGCCACGTGCGCCTTGAAGAATATAGGCAGACCCTCAATGTTTGATGCTAGGGGTGGCGATAGCGATAACGCGTACGCTGTTCCTGTTCCCGTGGTAACACCGTAATTAAGCGGCCCATATGGCACCTTGGGCACGGGAGCAACCTGATAATATGTGCCATCATATATGACAGTAACGATTTGTCCGGAGACAATATCGCCTGCTTCCAGGTTGTTAGCACCGTATTTTTTAAGGCTTTTTCCGCCCAGGCCGTTGACATTAAGTATTGCCGCGCCCGTGTTGGCGTGGGTGGCTTTAAAAACAATCGGCATGCCTGCCACGTGGGCCGTTAGTGCCGGAGATAAAGTGATTACATAGGTATTGCCGCTGCCCGAGTCGACAGCATAATCCAACGCGCCGGCGCCATCGGCATCGGCGCCGGAATGGCGATGATTGTTTACAGCATTTAAAAAATCGGCGGTGACGATTGTTCCCCGGGGGGGAGTGTCATCAAATATTGTTTTGGCCATAATAATAAACTCCTAATGTTTTTATCTTTACGCATAGGCGAAAATAACCATCGTGTGTGCGGGTTTTAAATCTTCGAACAATCCTTCCATCGCGGTGGCAACCGGAGCGTCAACCAGGCGCTCTCCCGCCCGCGATTGCCCGACCCTAAAATAATAAAGAGGGGTCTCGGTAAACGTCACGCGGAAGCGGAAAATGCCCTCCGCCCCATAGCCATCAGTATTGGCCAACAGCTCTTCAATGATCACACTATAGCCAAAATCATCTGCCAACGCGGTAAAGAAGGGAAGGCTCAGGCCTCCGCGTTCGCGCAGCTTGGCGATTACCGCCGCCTGTCGCATCTGAAGTGTGTCGTCGCTGGCGGGTGATAAGCCGCAGACACGTTCCCAATCTTCAATCGTTAACGATGCCGATTGTGGCAGCGTTTCGTGTTGCACCTGTTCGGCGCTGGCTTGCGCTCTGTCCAGCGCCTCGCCTTCCAGCTTGATATCGTCATTAAAAACATCTCCCAACTCTATGGGGGACAATAATTTTAATACATCGGCGTGGTTCATTTAATTCACCGTTATTATGCCCGGGCGGATCATTTGGTAGGCGGTTGGCTCCACATCTGTGGCGGGGACGCTGACCAGCACGTTGTCCGCGCCGGCATCCATCGCCAGCTGTATCAACCGCGCGATATATAATGTTTGTCCAGGAATCATTTCAGCCATATACGCGGATATTTCCGCCCCAATGGCGCTTTTATCGAGATTGTCGCCGCTGACTGCCATGGTCACATTCTGCGCTAACGCGGCAGGCGCGATAATATTGACCCGTGAAGCAGTGACGGGCCGCAAAAGATCGATATGCTTTTTAACCTCGGCAACGAGCGAGCGCACAACATATATTTTCCCCGTGTCGGAAAAAATATCGGCGGCCAGCGTAAGCTGAGTGGCGCTATCCACGCTTACCACGGTTGTTTCTTTATTGTCGGAAACGTTTTCTACGATATCGCCCACACCCACAGGATAAGTCGCGTCGTCAAAAGCGCCGGCGGAATCAATTAATTTGCACACTTCCGCTGAAGTATTTGTGCCCGTCTGGCAGTGAATAATGTACGGTTCGCCCGCGAAAGGGAATATATCCGCGTTGAGGCTAATTTGTGTGGCGCTATCCACGCTGGCCACGGTTGTTCTGGTCTGGCGCAGCGGGTTTTCCACAATATCGCCTGCCACAACGGCATGGCCGGAGGTAAAAGTCGCGCCGGAATCAACCAATTTGCCGCTGGCCGCGCTGGTTACAACGCCGATGCGTGCCGACGAGCTGGGTATTTCGCTGCCGGTCGTTTGGCTATTCGCCAGCACCACAACATCCACATGCCCCAGCGCGCCGCCTGGTATGGGATAACACCATGCCCGCGCAACGTTATTAACCTCGCGTGCCCATTTCACATAATCAAATTTGTTGCCGCCTGCGGGTGGGCGGCGTATATCATCCAACAGGCGCGATAAAAGCGAGGCGTCAGCTTCGCCGTACGTGCGGGTTATGCCGCGGACCCAGGCGTGATGCTCCAGTTGCTGGGTATCCGCCGTGTCCGGAAATATCTGTTTGGCGATCCAACCCAGATACTTATACTCCCCCCACAGCGCCGAAGCCAGACACGCGGATTTAATGAATATCAAAGATCCGGCTGATATGTCTGCGCTGGGGAACTGGTTGCGGTAATCGGTTAAAATTTCATTTAAAAGTTCGTCGAACGACTTTTGGAACGACATTAAATCACCTCCACAAAAGTTGTGAACACAACCTGATCCCCGTTCGCCTTTGTAACTGTTATCAATAATTTAAGGCGGTGCGGATCCTGCGCGCGGTCTCGCTGGGATAAAACCTCCACGGCCGTGGCCTTACCCGCTTCGATAATCCATCGGAGAGCTTCTTTGCAATATTCTTCCGCCAGCGCCGCTGTCTGTTCCGTGTTTTTGTTGCGCGCAAGGAGATGCAGGCGGGAACCGAAGCTGGGATCCTGAAACCACGATCCACGCCTGACAACCAGGCTCAAAAATATATTATTAATCAGGTTGCCGTTCTGGCTCTTGTCAAACGTCATATATCCGCTGCCCGTCTGGTCCTCGATAGCGATAGCAAAATCCATTTTTTTACCCCGCTTTGGTTATGCTGGTGCAAACGTTGCCCAGGCTCAACTTTGTAACCGGCGTGCCGTCTATGCCGTGCGAGTGATTGTTGTATAAATTCAGCAGGCGCTGGTCCACCAGCGCATACGTTGTCCCCTGGCTGCCCAGAAGGACGGAGGGGCTTGCAACCTGCACACCCACCGAGGCATTAATAATCGCGGTTTTTGTAAAGGCTTCCACTTCGTTCGTCACTGTGGCTTTTAGCTTGTTGCCGCAGACAACTTCGATATTTCTCCCGCGTTTAAAATGAACTTTATCGCCCTCGTCGGTATATATTGCGACCTCGCCTGCTTCCACGGCGACGCGATAACGCCGGTCGTCGGAAGCGATCGACACAAAGTGATTCCCCTCGTGGATAATTATTATCTCTGCGCCCGGAAGGGGCCGCGAGGTAAAGCCGTAATGCTGAAAATATTCTCTGTTGGTAATGGTTTCGCCCGGACGGCCCGAAGCCGAAAACCGCTTGATCATGCCTTCCCAAACAGACTTGACAATGCCGCGGATCATGTTAAAATACCCTCATGAAAATAACGATTGCCATACTCTTCCTGCTGTTGTTTGCGTCCTTTTCCCCGCCACAGGCTGATGCCGCAGGAAATTCCTGCTACCGCAAGGCGCAGAGTTATCAAAGCTTGCCGGGCGGCACGCAGGAAATGACGCTTGATGCCCGCAGGGTGGTATCGTTCACCAGGCGGACAATAATTTACGATCTGGGCAAAAAAACCATCACCATCGCGGCTGATTCGCTTGTCGCCCAGTATTTTCTGCGTGATCTTGCTGCCGGACGCTGCACGGCGCGGGCAAACGTCACCCTGGAGCCGGAAAGCAATAACCCTCTTAATACCCGCTATAAAGCAGTCCGGACATCTTCTCATTGAACCACCCCCGGCAGCCCCAAACCTAATATTGTGGTTACGCCATCTTTTTTAGACAGTTCAAAAGTGCGCCGGTAAATCAAAAGGTTTTCCCGCACGCCAAAAACCTCATCCTCAACGTTGCACATTTCATTGATGCGATAATTAATCCCGTTCTGGCTGTGGCCGGTAACACGGTATTCCAGTTGATATCCTTCCCATTTCATTTTTTCCAAAAGCATTTGCGCCGCGAGCTTTGGGCTGATTTCATCGTTGTTGTCTACCAGAACATATGGCTTGTAAAATGGAAAAATTGGGTCCTCCACGCTCGCCGTAACGTTGACATCGCTGGCCGCTTCGTCAATATCTTGCTGCTGGCCGATAACCAAAATTTTTGAGTAGCGGCGCGAAATATCCCGCACAAACGACCCTTTCAATACATTGTTGTTTTGCGGCTCCGCCCGCCGATTAATCAGATGATACAGAGGCGCGCCGCCGCTTTTGGGCTTACCGAACACGAGAGTGCCATTTTCCAGCGCGTAAAACATCATCCCGCGGCGCGCGGAATAAGTTTTTAAAATATCAAATATCGTACGTCCCGGATCGGGTTTGGCGTGGGCGTGGTCAGTGTCAAAGATGCCTACTGCAGACATGCCTTTGCTCTTGCTTCGCCCGCGAATATTTTCCTGATAAATAATATCTTTGCGGTTGATGAACGGCACGCGGCGCAACAGGCGTTCGGCCAGGGCCTTGACGGACATATTCTCCTCGTCGAAAAAATCTTCCGCGTACGAATCGACAAGCAGCCCGCACAAATCGCGGCCCTCCACGCGCAAACTTTCGGTTTTTTTATCGTAGCTGTGGTCAACCCGGTCGATAATGCCGGTAAGCTCGCGTTGTTCGTTGATGTACAACTCGCACTTTTTGCCCGGCTCGATTGCCACTTCGGGATTAGCCAGCTCCAGCGCAAAAACATCGTCGGCCGTGTAAATATCCGCCGCGATGGAATAAGTAAGAAAGTTTTCGATGCGTTGGCCGCCGATGTGCAGACTCACTTTATCAGACATAGATCTGCACCTCCCCCCAGGCAAAAGATGGGTGCCGCAGACGATTGATGGCAAGCAGCTGCTCGGCATCATGATACGCCAACCCGTACCGCAGGCAAACAAGATGCAGCGGCAATGGGTTATCCAGCACAACGGTCATGGGTGCGGGTTTGGTCTTTTTTATCGCGATTACATGATCGGTCAGCGCGGCGGCCATTGCTTTGAGGGTTTGCATCGATCGCGCCTCATTTATCGCGGCCTGTAAATCCGCGCGGACAATTGCCAGAGTGTTTTCAATTTCCGTTATCGTCAAAAGCTGCGGCGCGGGCGCGATCTCTTTTTGCGGACGCCCCGTAACCGAAAAAGTTTTGGTGCGTGCCGCCTGGCGTGCGGCGTTGTCTTTGTTTTGGTCTTCTTTCAAAATCGCGCCAATCTCCACCACTTCCCGCTGGGCTATGGAAATACGGGCGTATTTGCGGAATTCAGCGGCATCCTCCAGCTGTGCCGCGCCGGAGCGGTAACTATCCAAAAATCTGTCCGGCGCGTCCCGAAGCGAGTCGTAAAGCAGAACAAAACGCTCCACGGCGGCGGCAATACTGCCGATCAGCACGCCCGGCAAATTGCGCGCGTAAATAATCGTGCTGACGAGCGAGTTCGCCGGCGCGGTAATCTCGTTAAGGGTTGCCCTCAGACGGCCCACATACTGATCGACTTTTTTCACAAACGCTTGCGCCTGACGCGTCAATCCGGCGTATTGTTCAAAAAGGTTTGCTGCTGCGGGATCGATTTCTTTGAGCAGCTCGTTAAAATCGTCCGGGTACTGCTCTTTTATGTCCGCCGCCACGTGGGCGTTAAGCTCGTCTTGCCCGGCGATAAAGGCTTCTTCCGTTCCCGCATCTACCGGCGCGGCATACCCCGCGTCGCTATCTGCCGGGATTTTGCCCTCAATAAAACTCAGATCTATTTCCGCTGTCTCCAGGCGATCATCGTGGCGCACAACCATTGTTGCGATGTGCCCTTTGATTAATCCATATTTTGGGTGAGAAAGTTCATAGGTATGATCGACCGCGTCGAGATGGGCGATAAGTTTCTTGTGGGCTTCATAATTTTCATTCATAAAATACAGGCGGATTTTAATGTCGCGCGCCGTTTGCCCCATATCCTGCAGGAGCGCGCCCGCGCGAAAGGGGAACTCGTGGCGGACAATCACTTTTTCAAAAGAATCTTCCAGCGTCTCGCATTCGAAAAAAAACATATCATCGATTGATGCTTTATATCTGTCGGCCATTTAAAAAAATCCTCGCGCCAATTTTATGTGCGTGTTCATGTCGTCCGTTGTAGCCTTGATGCGCCCGTCGCCAACACCTTCAAATTTAATATTAAAATTGTTTTTAACTTCCGGCGGATCAGCATGTATAAAATCGTAGATCATTTCCCCTAGGTTGGCGTTTTTGCCACCGGATATTTTTTGGGAAAAAACATCTAACGATTCATTAATTTTAGTTCCAATATGCACCCCGTCTGCTCCAGCAACCATCCCAGCCGCTGCGGGTCCTATCAACCCCATCAATTTTGAAGCTCCGGCCAGCGCCGCGGTGATTGCCGCCAACGTGCCGACGGCCTTTAACAATGGCAGTATTTTCAACATGCCACCGCCGCCAATAATTAGTCCTGGCAAAACTCCGGTAGCTCCACCGATGCCGCCTGTCGGCCAGTTGGTAACAAAAACCGGCGTCACGCCGGTAGCAGCTTCCACTGCTTTGCCTTTGGCAATACCTGCGCCGGTACTTCCTAAACCTGCAAACAAGCCCTTAAAACCTCCCATTCCTTTTAATACGCTAGCCCCCAGTTTGCCTCCTTTGATGAGTTTGTAAATGCCGTACGCGCCAAGAGTTAACGCTCCGGCTACAACGCCGCCGGATACGCCATAGGACAGAGCCTTCTGTTCCCCGGCGACTTCGCCGATTTTGCCGGTGATGTCGTTGAGTAGTTTAAATGTTTTGGTGAGCGGAGCCAGGAGGGGGTCGAACAGTGCCGCCAGCGTTGTTCGCGCGGTGCCCGCGAGCGTCTTGATGTTGGCGTTGAGGCCTTCGAGGCGTTCGTTCATTTTGTCTTCGAGAGTTGCGGCGCGTTCCACCGCGTCGCCGAAGGATTGCCATGAGCCTTCGCCTTCCCGAATAAGCGCCAGCGCCGCGCGCGCGCCCTGATCGCCGAATATCCTGTTCATCACAATCAGTTTTTCCTGATCGTTGAGCTTCTTCATCGCTTGCCGCATAGTGTCGATGATGTCCGGGATGGTTTTCATATTTCCCTGTTTGTCGAAAAACTTCAGCGGTTTCGCGCCGCGTCCCGCCAGCATGGCGTTGATCTGCGGCATTAGGCGCTTGACTTCGCGCGTGCCGCCGGTGAGTCTGGTAAGAAAAGCGTTGAGTGCCGTGCCGCCCATCGAGCCTCTCAGCCCGGATTGTGCCATCATGCCCTGGAGTTTAAGCGTATCCTGCCAGCTCAGTTTCATCTCCGCCGCCGTGCCGGATAGATACTTCATCCCTTCCATCAATTCAGGGATAGTCGTGGCGCTGGCAGCGTCCACGCGCTGGATAAAATCCGCCAGCTCGCCGAACTGCCCGCCCTTGATGCCAAACGGCGTGGCCATCATGACCATCGCTTCCGCGATGACGTCCGGCGGTTCCTTCGAGAGCGTTGATAAGGCCGTCGCCGCGTAGGCCGCGCCGCGCTTGCCGACGACATCTTGAATTTTTAGGCCAGCTTTTAAAAAGACGTTCTCAATCGCCACCACATCGGTGGCAGAAAAAGGCGCGATCTTAGCAACGTCCACCGCCGTGCGGCGGATATCGGCCAGTTCGGCGGAAAGAGTTTGCGCGTTCTTGCCGGATTCCATAAGGTTCATCCGGACGTCAATCATTGCCTCCTGCAGGTCACCCGCCGCCGTGATGCCGGGGCGGATTTTATTAACCAGATACGCTGAGGCGGCAATCGCTTTCAGGCCCGTAGTAATATGCCGGGTCATCTCGTCGAAATCGTGCTTGACTTTTTGCGACGACGCCCCTAAGTTTGCAATCGAGCGGCTGACTCTGGCGGCAATGCCCGAAACCACGTCGATAGCCGTGAATTGGAGCGCAACTGTCATGATATTAGACATAAGCATTTACCTTTTTATTGCTCTGGCGATTGTCGTCGCCTGCTATGGCGTCACCCGTCTCAGAGGCATCTGGATTATCGGCGCACTGCTTTATCTCGCGGGCGGCATTATGGTTTTTCTCTGCGCTCATTTGATTTTTTATTATCTCGTTGCCGATACACATTATGTTTTTATCCCCGGCATCATCGGTTTTTTCGTTTGGTCGGTGCTTTTTTCCCGTCTCTTTTTACAACGTACTTCTTTGTCCGGCCGGCGCCGGACATCAGCTCCTCAATAATCGAAATGTACATCTCCGCCTCAGCCAGGCGCATGTCCCATATTGATGGGAGCGAAAATCCCGCTTTCATCAATGCCAAAATCAGGGTTTTATCTTCCCTTGTTTTCCGCGCCGATCGCCGCCGCCCTTGTCCGTGCACATAAACGCGGGATCGACGTCCGGGTCATTTTAGATAAAAACCAAAAAAAAGATGGCTATTCATCAGCCACCTTTTTAAAAAATGCCGGCATCCCGACGTTCATAGATTCCGCGCACGCCATCGCTCATAACAAGGTCATGATCATCGATGCGGAAACTGTTATCACTGGATCTTTCAATTTCACGAAAGCCGCGGAAAAAAAACGCTGAAAACCTCCTGATCATCCGGTCGAAAGACCTGGCTGCAATATACAAAGAAAACTGGCTGCTGCATCAAGCACATTCAAAATAAGGAGGAATAATCATGATAGATGTAGAAGTTTGGTTCTATGTTGAAAGTGAATCGAGAACAATACGCTTTATGAGGAATGTCAATATTTCTTCTCCTCCTTTCATAGGAGTAGAAATTGAAGTTAAAGAAGATCATCTTACTATCAGTCAGGTAATATTTAAAGACGGTGGTGGCATCGTTTGTATTGCCGATAACGACCAAAGTCCGGCTAAAAGAATATATCCTGACTCTGAAATTGATGATGTCATTGAAGATATGAAAGAATGTGGATGGGATGTTTTGAGTGATATAAAACGGCGCAGAAAAAAATCTATTCGATAATCAAAAGTAATTTGATTAATGGGCGAATTTTAAAAACCGTAAAATGATCGTAAAGTATCCCGGAAGTGACTTATCGTGATTTTCAATACTTAGTTACCACACCCCCCCACAAGCTGTCTACGTCATGAAACTGTTAATGTGCGGCGTCATGATTGCTCCGCATGCTTGACACAACGGGGCATACCTCATATATTACGGATTGTCTGCAATGCATTGCGGCACGGAGCTGTATTGTATGGAAAACGCTGTTTTGGTGCTGTTTTTTGTTTTGTTTGCCGCCCGGTTTTTCTGGCGCTATATTTTGGAACGCGTTAATATAAGCCATGTAAAAGAACACGGCAAAGAAATACCGCCGGTTTTCCTTCAGACGATAGAGCAGGACACGCTCAATACGATGGTGGATTATACACTCGAGCATTCCCGCCTGGATTCCAAAGAAAACCTGACGGATGATATCATTACCTTGATTATCGTGTTTATTTTCCTGCCCGCTATTGTCGACTCAGTTGCAGCGTTAAACGTGCCTTTTATCATGCAGGCGCTTGTCTTTTTCGGCTTTTTCGCCGTTGTGGGCGGGACGGTTGGAATACCCTTCGATTTGTATGACACCTTTGTATTGGAGAAAAAGTACGGCTTTTCCACTATTACCTGGCGGATATGGCTTGCGGATCTTTTTAAATCTGTGATTGTTTCCGCTATCCTGTTTTCTGTTGTTGTTTGTGCGCTTATGGCGTTTATCCTTTATTTGCCGAACTCGTGGTGGTGCTGGGGATGGGTGTTTTTCACTTTATTTCAAATTATGATGCTGTGGCTTTACCCGGTTCTCATCGCGCCTCTTTTCAATAAATACGAGCCCATCAAGGATGAAGAGTTAAGAAACAAAATTATCGCACTGATGGAAAAGGCGGGCCTCAAAACAAAAGGAATATTCCAGGTAGACGAAGGCAAACGCTCCAAACATACAAACGCGTACTTCACCGGCATCGGGAAAACGAAGCGTATAGTTTTATATGATACTTTACTGGCTTCGCATTCACATGAGGAAATATTGTCGATCCTGGCGCATGAAATTGGTCACTGGAAGAAAAAGCATCTTTTGAAGCAACTGGTGTTCATGATTGCGGCCTCCTTGTTTTTGCTTTATGGAATATATCTGTTTGTGAACTGGCCACCTCTGTATGCCGCGTTCGGCTTGCCGGATGCGCCGATGTATGCGGGACTGTTTTTAGTCTCGTTGTATCTGGGCACGGCCGGCTTTTTTTTAAACCCCGTTGGTGTGGCGATTTCCCGCCGGTACGAACGGGAAGCAGACTTTATGGCGTGGCAATTAACGGGAACAGCAGCACCGATGATTGACGCGCTGCGGCGTTTGGCAAAGGATAATCTTGCCAATCTGCATCCGCATCCCTGGTATGTCTGGTTTTACTATTCCCATCCTCCCCTTGTGCAGAGGATTGAGTTTTTGCAGGTATTGGATTATCAAAACCCAGATAAAGAGGGGCGCTGAAAATGCCCATTTACGAATTTTACTGTAAGCGTTGCAACACCCTTTATAATTTTTTTTCCACCAAAGTGAATGCCAGCAAGATTCCTTTGTGCCCCAGGTGCAAGAATGTGCGCCTTGCCCGGCAGATGTCCGTTTTTGCCGCCCTAACCGGCGCGGAAAACGAGCAGGATAGCCGTCCTTTTAACGGATTGGGCGAGACAAGGATGACGGAGAAGCTGGCCGGCATTGTTGCCGATGCGGAAAAAATAGGCGGAGATGATCCCCGTGCGGCGGCTCAATTGATGCGTAAATTCACTGAATCAACCGGCATGAAAATGGGGTATATTTTCCACGAAGCGCTGAGGAGAATCGAAAGAGGCGAAGAGCCGGAGAAGGTGGAAGAAGACATGGCCGATGCTTTGATGCAGGAAGAACCGTTTGCCGATAAGAAAAAAACGAGAAAATCCTCCGTCGCTAAAATGATTATTGATGAAACATTATATGAATTGTAAAATTTGAGGTATCGGTTCTGTGATGAATTAATTTGTGGCAATCCATAGATATTATGATATGAAATATTCATTCTGAGGAAATTCTTTATGGTTGATAAAACAAAGGTGGGATTTGAATTTCCCGCGTATACCATGCGGGTGGAAGAAGCGAAAATCGCCGAGTTTGCTGCTGCTATTGCGCTCAAAGACAACACCAACGAAATAAATCCTATTTATTGCGATGCCGAAGCGGCGAAAAAGGCCGGTTACAGAGGCATTCCCGTTCCGCCGACTTTCATGACCAGTTTCTTTTTTTTAACAGGCGGATTGAAAGAAATCATAAGAACATTGAATATAGATCTGGGCAGACTGTTGCATAGCGAAGAGGAGTATGAATACTTAGGGCAAATTTACGCGGGAGATGTGATTACGCGTAAAATGCGCGTTGTGGATATATACGAGAGAGGGAAAAAAGACCGTGGGGGCAGATTTGTTAATGTTACTGTGCTGGAAACAGAAGTTATAAATCAGCAAGGGAAATTGGTGGGGAAGGTCCGTTCAACAATGGTGGAAAGATGAGGATGCAAAAATGCCTTTAATCTTTGAGGAAATCAATATTGGCGATGTTCTGCCTGAATACACCGCCGGACCCTTGACAAGAACTCATTTTGTTCGTTATGCCGGGGCATCAGGTGATTTTAATCCTCTCCACCATGATGAAACTTTTGCCAGAACAGTTGGTCTGGATAGGGTCATAGCGCACGGCATGCTGATTATGGGTATTGCCGGTGAAGCCATCTCTTCTTGGATTACACAAAAAAATTTGAGAAAATTTCATGCACGCTTTATGAGTATGACGGAGCCGGTCGATTGGGATGACTTGGACGGCACCGCCAAAAGAGCGACAATTGTTGTTACCGGGAAAGTGGTTAACAGGTTCGAAGAAAAAGGCGAAAAGCTGATTCGTTGTGATATTGTTGTCAAAGACCTGTTAGGCAGCAGGAAGCTTGACGGCTATTTTATCGCCGCCTTTCCCTGAATCTAGTTTTGATGACACAAAAGTGCGTCCGATATTGTTCCAGTCAAAAATCTTTTTCAGCAAGCCGTTTTAAGCGGCGATATGAACGGCAATGAAGGTAAAGAAACAATGCCTGTGTGCCTCCGAAGCGCAGCAGTATGCGCGCGGACTGCTGCACATCTTTTTGCTGAAAAACTTTCTCATCGGAAAGATAAATGCTTAAAAGGCCGCGGATGGTCAGGCGGTGAAAACTTCGGCGTGGCAAGAGGGAAACACTCCGCATTGCTTTTATGTAGAACGTTGTCAGTCTATTAATCATGACGATCTCGTTGGGATAAAACGCGCAGAAGTTCAAATCCTGGCCGATGCGGTCTTCTTCCTGGTCAATGAAATAATCCAGCAGAATATGCAGCCCCTGAACCCAGGGGAAATAAGCTTTTTTAATGTTTGATAAAAGCCCGTCGGTTATTTGCGGCTGTAACAAAGAAGAAATAAGGCAGAAGATGCCGAGAGTGGAGCCGGTACATGCGGCAAATTCATACCAGGCCATTTTTTCGTGCAAGCTTTTCTTTTTGGATTCAGACCATTGACGCAGTTTTTGTACGCGCTCTTCTTTGCACACGTGTTTATTTATCTGTAGTTCACAGTAACAGGACGCCAGTTCATGAAGGTGAGTTGAGGCAAGATGGTAGTTGGGCAGGTGTTGCAGAACTTTCTGGCATGTCGTCACCAGTGCCGCCAGATAACCGCCGTCATCCTGTTCCTTGCGGAAACGATAATAGGAAGAAAGCTGCGCGTTTGGCGTCAAGGCATGGAGCATTGCTTCGTGCAGCGCTCGGAAATCATTTGGATCAGATGAAGTGCTGCGGTCGCAAAGATTGTCGAGGTAGTCGCTGATGGTTTGGTAAGCGACAATGAATTTAATTGCTTCCTTATAATTTTTTTCAGCCAAAAGCCCGTAGACGGCGCCTCCCTCGCAATGGAAAGCTTTTGTCTGGATGCTTGCGAGCGCTTGGCGGCGCAATTCCGCATCGGGAATTCTTGAGGCCAACGTTTTCCATCCAGTAAGGCGGTTGTGAACCGCTGGCTGAACACGGCAGAGCATGCTGGTGGTGAGCGATAACAGGTTGCCGGGAACGGACAAGAACATCCCTCCTTAGTTTGGGGTATTATTGGGAAAATAGCATAAGCGCATCAGGATGACAAGATATACGGGAGACGCATGAATTGACTCGGCATATAATTTCATGTAGTTTATTGTTATGCGTGGGGCAAAAATGGATGCGGATATCATTGTAGTCGGAGCCGGCGCTTCCGGCTTGATGGCGGCAGGGCGTGCCGCGGAGTGCGGCGCGCGGGTTTTGATTTTGGAAAAGACTGACGCTTTAGGCCAGAAGCTTTTGGTAAGCGGTAAAACACGCTGCAACGTTACTAATATCGCCGAACTACCACGATTCATAGATATGTACGGGACAAACGGCCGCTTTCTGTATGGAGCCTTTCACCGTTTTTTTCGTCCCGAGCTGCTTGCTTTTTTTAAGCGTTATGGGCTGAACACAAAGGCGGAACGGGGTGGCAGGATTTTCCCTGTATCGGACGACGCCCGTGACGTTGTAGAGGTTTTTCGAAAATATCTTGATGCGCATAAAGTGCGGGTCGTTTTTGACGCTCAGGTAACGGCTATCCATTGTGCTCGGCATCCGTTTTTCACTGTAAAAACACCGCGGCATAAATATTTGTCAAGCGGCGTAATTTTGGCGGCGGGCGGTTCTTCCTGGCCGGCAACCGGTTCCGCGGGCGACGGCTGTAAAATTGCAGCGAAGATGGGCCATACCATTATCAATCTGCGGCCGGCATTGGTGCCGCTCATGGTGCGAGAACAAAGGCTTGCCCAATCCATGCAGGGTGTCAGCCTGCGCAATGTGCGCGCCGCTGCATTTCAGGGAAGAGCGGAGGAAATTGACGCGACGTTTATGCCCAGGGAAGATTACGGACGCGGTGAAACGAAAAAAACGAAGCCGCCGCTCATCGAAAGCCGCTTTGGCGAAATGCTCTTTACTCATTTTGGCCTGGGCGGTCCGATTATCTTATTGATGAGTTTGTCTGTTGTTGACGCGTTGCAAAACGGCCCCGTGTCGGTATTAATTGATTTAAAACCGGTTTTGAGCGCAGAACAATTAACCACTCGCCTGCAGAGGGATTTGAACACGCACGGCAAGAAAAAAGTTGCCGGTATCATGAAAGAATATTTGCCGGCGAAAATGATTGACCCTGTTATTGCGCTCGCCGGCATTCAGGGAGACACACCGGCACATCAGGTTGCGGCCACGCAGCGCTCGAAAATTGTTGAGACACTGAAAGCGCTACGCTTCAACATCAAATCTCCTCTGCCGTTAGCGCGGGCCATAGTGACGGCGGGCGGTGTTTCACTGGGCGAAATAGACCCTCGCACAATGGCTTCCCAAAAAGTTCCGGGCTTGTTTTTTTGCGGGGAGGTTATGGATATAGATGCGGATACGGGAGGATATAATCTTCAAGCAGCTTTTTCTACCGGTTATGTCGCGGGCCAAAGCGCGGCGGAGTTTATCAATTCTCTTGATGTAAACCGGTGAATCAGCGTTCGCTTTTTATAACTGTTGGGTTTTTGCTAAGGCGTATATTTCTTGCTTGATACGTTTGCTTTTTCTGGCGCGCCCCGGAGAGTTTCTGTAACCAGCGTGCTGGCGACGAATGCGCCGAAAAGGAATATTAGCCCAATTTTAAATACCGCGGAATATGCATCCACGCTGTAAGAAGTGCCTCCGGAGCCGAAGTGGTCCAGAAATAGCCCCATCAAAGGTTGGCCGAGCGCCGCGCCGGCAAAAGGAAAGATGTTAATCAGTCCGGTGGCTGTGCCGGCAATCTCCAGAGGGAAATATTCTTTGATGGAGGGATATCCGACAACAACAGCACCCGATAGGAACAAACTGTAAACAAAGCACCAAACATAGAGCAGTGGCTTGTTGAAATCGCCGGTAAAGAAGGCGAGAAAAATAAACAGGCAAAAAGCCGAAAGCTGATTGAACATGAGTAGCTTTTTACGCGAATGACACACTTTTTCCGACAGCCAGCCCATTGTGGGCGAGCCGAACATCAATCCTAGAGCCATCATCGAGAGTATGCCGCCGGCCTCAGTTTTAGACATCCCGTAGACGTGCATTAAAAACGGTCCGCCCCACAAGCCGGTAAAGCTTAAATTGACCGCCGCGCCGAGAAAAAATACCATTGCCCACGGCCAAAAGCGCGGTTCTTGAATAATCAGGCGAATGCCCCGCCATAGCGGGATTTTTTTTGAGACTGAATTTCGTGAGGTGTTATTGTTTATAAAATGGAAACCCATCTCCTGTGGCGTGTCACGCACCATGAACCATATAGCCAAGGCGATACCCAGCGTCAGGATGCCGATGACGATCATGGAGCCACGCCAGCCGATTACCGCGCTAAGTAAGGCCAGAGGCGCTGCCGCCGTGTATCCGCCAAGGCCACCCATACCCATAAGGAAGCCGGTCATGCGGACGTATTTTTCCGGTTCAAACCAGTTGGTCAGAATTTTCATCGTTGGCACAAAAACCATTGCCACGCCAAGTCCAACAATGGTGCGCGCGAATATTGCTGTGCTCGCGTTACATGCAAAACCTAAAATGATGGCGCCGGCGGCGGCGAAAGCGAAAAAGAAAGTTATGGAACGACGTGGCCCCCAGGAATCGGCTAAAAGCCCGGCGGGAATCTGCATCAACGCGTAAGGATAAAAATAAGCCGAGGCCAAAATGCCCATCAGGGCGCCGCTTGTGTGTAAATCACGCATCATATCGACGGCAACAACAGCCGGCGCGAGACGGTGGAAAAAAACTAAAATGTAAGCGGTGCCGAGAAGACCGAATATGAAGTAGCGGTATTTAAAACCCATGTTGTGCTTATTCCTTCGGAGCAGAAATCATGTAGATTAACCGCCGGAATTTAATTGCGTCAATTTTTAACATAATAATGCTATAATTTCATGATAAATAAAAAATCAAATCTGTACGCAAAGTATTTATGCGGCGATAAAGTTGATGCTTGTAATATTACAAACCATGTGATAGTGACTTGCAGTCAAGGGTCACGGTAAAAACTGTTAAGTATCAGATATTATTAAATAAATACCAAATAAATATTTAATAGCTTTTGAACTGTCTTATGGAGGAAGCAAATTGGAATTAATTGACAAGGCGAAAGCACAAGGCAGAAAAACGCTGACGGAAGCGGAGGCGAAACAAGTTTTAAAGAGGTACGGCGTTCCGGTGGTGGAAGAAAAAACTGCCGCAACATTTGCTGATGCTCACAAGATGGCGGAGCAAGTCGGTTATCCGGTGGTGCTCAAAGGCTTGGGCGCTCATTTGACACACAAGACGGAAAGAGGTTTGGTCAAGCTCAATTTAGTAAACGCAGATGAAGTAAATAAGGCGGCGCTTGCTATCGAGAAATCGGCAGGAAAAGATTTGGAAGGTTTTTTAGTTCAGCCCATGTTGTTCGGCCGCAGAGAATTTGTTGCCGGGCTTTTTCATGACGCACAGTTTGGCCCCACCGTGATGTTTGGCGTCGGCGGAATATTTACCGAAGCAATTGAAGATGTCGTTTTTGCGCTGGCGCCGCTGGATAAAAAAGACGCGCGCAAAATGATCGAACAAATAAAAGCGCAGAAACTTCTTGGTGCGTTTCGGGGAGAAAAAGAGCCGGATATGAAAGCGCTCATCAACGCGCTGGTTGCCTTATCCAAAATAGGAATGGAGATGCCGGAAATAAGGGAAATTGATATCAACCCATTGTTGGTAACGGCAACAGGGAAAGTTACCGCAGTTGATGCGCTTATTGTGTTAGGGGATGCGCTAGACAAGGAAATAACTCATGTGCCTGTCGCCCCCAGGGATATGGGCCGCTTTTTTTATCCCAAATCTATTGCCTTTGTCGGCGCTTCCTCTACAATCAATAAATGGGGACAGTTGATGTTTAGTAATGTCCTTGTCGGAAATTATCAGGGGGAAATTTATTTGGTTAATGCCAAAGGCGGGGAAATTGTGGGCCGGCACGTTTATAAATCGGTAACGGAAATTCCGGGACAGATTGATTTGGCAGTTGTTACAGTTCCCGCAGAAAAAGTTTTGGCATTAATAACTGAATTTAAAGAGAAAAAAATAAAAAGCGTCCTGTTAATATCTTCCGGTTTTGCCGAAATTGGAGAGGAAGGAAAACGCTTGGAAAGAGAGCTGGTAAAACAGGCGCGTGAGGCGGGAATATTATTGTTGGGACCGAACACGATGGGAATATGTAATCCGTATATATCTTTATATTGTACGGGCGCACATGTACGCCCAAAGCCGGGTGGAACAATGTTATTTACTCAATCGGGGAACCTGGGAACGCAACTGCTCGCTTTTGCCGAAAAAGAGGGCATCGGCATACGAGCATTCGGTGGCTCAGGCAATGAAGCGATGATTACCATTGAAGATGCTATGGAAGGATTTGAAGTTGATGAATTAACAAAAACAGTTGTTTTATACATTGAAAGCATCAAAAATGGTCGGCGATTTTATGAAGCGGCTAAACGTGTTGGCAAGAGGAAGCCGATAATAGCGCTTAAAGGCGGTCGAACGGACGCGGGGATTAAAGCGGCAGCCAGTCACACGGGCGCAATGGCCTCTAACGTAAAAGTATTTAAAGCGGTTTGCAAGCAGGCAGGAATTATTTTAGTCGAGCAACCCATGGATTTATTGGATCTTTCTGCGGCTTTTTCCTCGTTGCCATTGCCAAAAGGAAATAGGGTAGGAATAATGACCTTAGGCGGCGGATGGGGCGTTGTGGCAACCGACTTGTGTGTGGAGCATGGATTGGAGGTGCCACGTCTTTCTGATGACACTATTAACCGCTTCAACAAGTTATTGCCGGAATTTTGGAGTCACGGAAACCCTATTGACCTTGTTGCGGAAATGAACACAGATATACACATGACCATTTTGGAAGAACTGCTCAAATGGGATGAATGCGACGCAGTGCTTTATATGGGCATAATCGGCAGAAAAGTAATGATTAAAGGCGTGCTGGAATCTACAATGAAATTGGACATAAAGCGCCACGGAAATAACTTTGTAAACGATTCTTTGTTGCTTCTTGAAACCTACGAAAAACATTTTATTGAACGTTCCGTTCGACTGATAGAGCAATACGAGAAGCCGGTGGTGGGAGTTTATTTGCTGCCCGATGAAACATCGCGTACCGTTACAGAAGTGGAAGGATGTAAATATAAAGGCATAAAATTTATTACCCCGGAAAGAGCCGTGAAAGCACTGGCGCAGATGTACCAGTATTCACAATGGCTCAAAGAATAAAAAATTTACTCGTCGATAAATAAATTTGTATTTAACAAACAAAAATCGGATTAGAAAAAATCCACGGACGAAACTTTCCGTAAGCTTTCCGCAAAACTTCAACACGATAAATTCCTGGTTCGGAAATTTGTCTTGAAAATTCTGAGGCAATGTCCTTAGTCCATAGCGAACCATTGCGTATAACGCGCACGCACGCTTTGGCCGGCAAAAGAACGTGTAGGCGCGCATCTTTCAGTTTCAAAGAATCACCCATTTGATAGCTTAAACCCTTTTGTTCAATGAAAAAATTAAAGCCGAATGCTTTATGAAAATATTCCAGCGCAAAATAGGCGCGTCCGTGCACAAGAGCATTAATAATATTTTCAATATCTTTTTGCTTATCTTTGCAGAGCGGCTTGTTGGTTAAAACATGTGTGCGGATGAATTTGAACGCGCGGTCAAACGGAAAGGCAACAAAGGTAATTCCCAGCACCTTTTTTTTGTGGCATGATTGTCCAGTTCACCAAAGCCGATAATTTTTTTCTCCTGATTTAATTTGTCCCATCGTTGCATAGTAGCCACATGAGGCCCGCGTAGAAACCAGGCCGGAAACATAAAGTTCAGAATGCTGATAAAATAGCCGCGCAGGCTGCTTTGCCAGTCAGTCATAAAATCCCAGACACTCATGCCTTTGTAACCATTGACCGTCCAGTCGTTCCAGGGATAATGTTTCACGTGAAACATTTTTGCTCCCTCATGGTCGGGGTGAGCGATAAACCCGAATCCCCCCTGGTCATTGACCGCATTGATGTATTTTTGCGGCTTTTTTCCTTCCGGGTCATCGTCGGTGGATATGGGTTCATTGGTATTGAAAGCTAAATAGTGGTTGAAGCGAGGAGAGATTTCTTGTCCGACAATGAGTAAGGTGTTGTTATTCCAGCCTTCCCAACCATCGGATCGTGCCGCGAGACAATCGTGATCTGTCAGCATCAGGAAATCTATATTGTGTTTATTTGCCGCTCGCAGTATTTCTTCCGGTGGAACATGTCCGTCGAACGAAAATGAGGAATGCAGGTGAATGACACCAGTATAATCAAATAGTTTCATATTGAGGTGTATTAAATCTTTTGAACAAATTTGTCTATAAGGGATGCGAACAATAAAAAAGACAGGCCTTGCGGCCTGTCTTTTCCGCCGGGAACAATTTTTTATTCAATACTCATTGTCACAAAGAAACTGGCATTGCCGCGTCTGATTAAGAGCATCACATTTTTCTTTTGAGCTGCTTTGGCAATTTCCTGGTTATATTCTCTCAGTGAACTTACTTTTACCCTATTGACTTGTACAATGATATCTTGCGGTTGAATGCCCACTTCGTCTGCCGGACTGCCGGGCTCTATATCCGTAATAATTACACCTGCATTAGAGGGAATACCCATCTGTCGCGATATTTCCGGCGTAATATCTTGTGCTGAAATACCGAAATACCCTGCAGAGCCTTTTTTAGCTACCACTTCCGCAGTATCTTTGCGCTCGGCGACCACAATGCGGAAAGTCATCTCTTTACCGTCGCGCAGCGCTTTTATAGATGCTTTTTCGCCGACCTGCATTGCCGCAATGATCAGGAGTAAAGTGTGCGTGTCTTTTATGGCTTTTCCGTTAATTTCTATAATAATATCGCCAACTTTAATTCCTGCCTTATCGGCCGGATCGCCTTTGAATACATCAGACACCAATGCACCGTTGCGGTTTTTGAGGTTCATATTTTTCGCAATATCTTCCGTAATATCCTGAACAGAAATGCCCAACCAGCCCCTAGTCACCCTGCCTTTGGTTTTTAAATCATCCAAAATTCCTTTAGCCATGTTGATTGGAATGGCAAAGCCGATGCCCTGTCCCTGAGCGACAATCGCCGTGTTAATGCCGATGACTTTTCCTTCCATATTGAATAACGGGCCGCCGCTGTTGCCCGGATTTATGGAAGCGTCGGTTTGAATGAAGTTATCGTAAGGACCTGCGCCGATAACGCGGCCTTTGGCGCTGACAATACCAGCCGTAACTGTTGCTTCCAAGCCAAAAGGATTGCCGATGGCGATCACCCACTCGCCGACTTTGACCTGGTCTGAGTCCCCGATATCCACTACCGGCAAGCTGTTGCGTGGTTTAATTTTTATTAAAGCTATGTCTGTCTTGGGGTCAGTGCCGATGATTTTCGCTTCGTACTCGCGCTCGTCGGATACTTTAACTACTATTTTATCCGCCTTTTCCACTACATGATTGTTGGTAAAAATATAGCCGTCATTGCTGATGATAAATCCGGAACCGAGGCTGCGCTGCTTGAATTCGCGTTGCGGGATGTCGCCGAAAAACCGGTCAAAAAAATCATCTCCGAATGGCCCGCCAAAAGGGGAGCCGCCAAAAGGAGAGGCAAAGCCTTTGGTTGTTTTTGTCGTGCTGATGTTTACTACCGCGGGTTTGACGCGTTCCGCTAAATCGGAGAAAGAAAGAGGCACTTTACCTGCTTCGGAAGGAGAGGAAAAAGGAGAAGTCGCCGAAGCGGTGGGAATGTCCGGTATGGTTGATGACGTGAACAAAGATGAACGTAAAATTTCCACCAGAGAAACAATAAAAAAGGCGACAAGAAACGCCAGTAAAAACATAAAAAAAGTTTTGCGGTTTTGGTTTTTCATTTTTTCCTCCGATCTTTTGTGCCGTGCATGAAAATGCGTGTTTTAAATTTCGAGGGTCAATATAACGATTACAGCGTTTTTGTCAATGGGAATCGGGTTTAAGTGGCTTAAAGTTGGCCAGAGCTTGAATTAGTTTTTTATTAATTAACCAACGAAGGAATCAAAATATTTCACGCTGGAAGATAAATTCGCTAAACGGTTTGTAACGATGCGGGAAGCTAATTCCCCGCGTATAACAACAATAATATAATATTATTAAGTGGTTACGTGTATGAAGCAAAATGCATTTAGTATCGGGGTGGCAAAAGCACTGAGAATTGTGGGAATAATCGGCATTGGTTTAGGTTTGACAACTGTTTTGTGTCGCGTTGTTTGTATGCCGGTTTAAACCAGTTTTCTTTTTTTGAAACATATTTGAGCGATATGGGCAATAAACCCGGCTGGGCGCAGGTGGTGTTCAATTCCGGAATGCTTTTGAGCGCGCCCATGCGTTATTTGTTTCTAGCGCTGCTGGTTATGCGGCTCATCGCCAGTGTCAACGCGCAACGGGAAATCGCGGATATTGAATTTCATCAAAGCACATGAGAAAATAGCGCCGCAGCAGTAAAAAGTTGAATGTCATTGAAGGCGGATTAATGATGGAGCCAAAGAGCATACCGCAAGGACGCCTTTATAAGGACCTCGCTTATTTATTTCCACTGGTCACGCCGCGTGAAGGTTACGCCGAGGAAGCGGCGCAGTGGCTGACGATACTGCGCGAAAAGCTCGTCCCCGCAAAAAACAAAATTCTGGAGCTGGGCGTGGGCGCGGGGCATAATCTTTCTTACCTGACCGGCGAATTCACAGCCACGGCCGTGGATACATCACCCGAGATGCTCCAGCTTTGTAAAAAGCTAAATCCTGGCGTTGAGCTACGCCAGGACGATATGCGCGATATCCGTTTGGGACGCAAGTTTGACGCTATCCTGATTCATGACGCCATCGTTTATATGCTTTCCGAAGATGACCTCATGCGCACGTTTGCCACCGCCGCGGCGCATCTAGAAGATGGTGGAATATTCATAACCGGTCCTGATTATTATCTTGATACTTTTTTCGGCCCGCGCGTGGAGTATTGCACCCGTTCCGAAGGCGCGCTTGAGCTGACTTATGTTGAATACGCCTACGATCCTGACCCTTCCGATACCATCATGGAGATTATTTTTTCCTTTTTTATTCGCGAACAAGGGCGGCTGCGCATCGAGCATGACCGGCATATAACGGGCTTGTTTCCGCGGGTGTCCTGGGTTAAGCTGATGGGAAAAGCTGGCTTTAGTGTTGAGTCACGAATGATTACTTCCGGCGGCGTGCCCCACGAGTTGCTGGTGGGCACACTTTCCAAAACGCCGCGAGAATAGATTTACGCGAAAAAATTTTATTGTTTAATCCAAGTAACGAAAAGAAAGGAGGCAGGAATGAAACTCAAAACAAAAGACGGGGGGTGGAATCCCTATTTTGCCGGCGCCTTGGTCGGCATTCTGGCCATCGCTTCGGTTTACGCCACAACCGCGCTCATGGGCAAAACCAATTACCTCGGCGCGTCTACCACTTTTGTCCGCGCCGTGGGTTTTGTGGAGCAGGTTTTCGCATCGGAGCATGTGGCGCAAAACGCCTATTTCGCGGCCACCAAAATAAAGGTCGATTGGCAATTCATGCTCGTGATTGGCATTTTTCTGGGCGCGCTGATTTCTTCTCTTACCGACAAGAGTTTTAAGATAGAAAAAGTGCCGCCCATCTGGCAGGAGCGCTTCGGCTCGTCCGTGACCAAAAGAGGCGTGGGAGCTTTTCTGGGCGGCATTGTGGCGATGGTGGGCGCGCGCTTGGCCGATGGCTGCCCCAGCGGTCACGGCTTAAGCGGCATGATGCAGCTCTCGGCAAGCTCCTTTGTGGCGCTGGCGCTGTTTTTTGTTGCTGGCGCTCTGACCGCGGCAATCGTTTACAAAAGGAGGGCGTCATGAGCAACGAGCAAATACTAGGGTTGATTACCGGTTTGGTGTTCGGGTTTCTCATGCAAAAAGGGCGGGTGATTCGTTTTGAAAAGCAGATTGGCGCGCTCCTGATAAAAGACATGACCATCTTCAAATTCATGCTCTCGGCGATTTTGGTCGGCATGGTAGGCGTATATATTCTTTATGATATGGGAATTACCACGCTCAGCCACAAGCCGATGAATGTCGGCGCGGTGGTGATTGGCGGAATTCTTTTCGGTATCGGCTGGGCGGTGATGGGTTTTTGTCCCGGCACATCTTCCGCCGCGTTGGGCGAAGGCCGCCTGCACGCTATCTTTGCCGTCTTAGGAATGCTGGTGGGCGCGGCGATATTTGCCGAGCTTTATCCGTTTTTCAGTTCTACTGTTGTGGCATGGCAGGACTTCGGCAAAATCGGCATGCAGGATGCCCTTGGAATATCGCACTGGGTGATTATACCAATCTTCTGGGCGGCGGCGATTGGTCTGTTCTTCTTGTTCGAGAAAAAAGGGTTGTAAATTTTTTGATAGTTCTCGGAATCCAATCCACCGGTTAATGCCGGTGGATTGGAAGTGATTACCCTTCAAATCAAAGCATTTTTGCGAAAAATAGATAAGCTCGAATATTTATTTTTAGATGTTACGAATTATGAACTGCAAATTATGTGGAGAAAACAAAAAACTGATCAAAGCACATATTATACCTGCGGCATTTTTTCGACCATTAAGCACGACAAACAAAGCGCCAGAGATATTTTCAAATACCAATGGTGTATTTCCCAAGAGATCTCCCACAGGTATTTATGACAAGGATATTTTATGTGAACAATGTGACAGATGTATTGGATTATGGGATGATTATGCGAACAAAATACTAATTCAAAATTTTTCAGAAAAGTGTGCGGTATATCATAAAGGCATTAAGGTGGCTTATAAAATTGATAATTATGATTATAAGAAACTAAAACTGTTTTTTATATCGCTTTTATGGCGCGCTTTGATTTCGGAACGAGAATTTTATAAAAGAATAAACATAAGCTCGCATGAACAAAACCTTAAAGACATGATCATAAATAAAAATCCAGGTGGTTCATATAATTATGCAGTCGCATTGGCAAAATTTAGTGATCCGAAAATAGCAGTAATGTTGGACCCTCATAAAACTAGGTTCGATGGAATAAATTATTGTCAATTCTATCTTACCGGATTTGTTGCATACATTAAAACTGACAAGAGAAATCCCCCGGATTTTTTAAAAGAATTTTGTTTAAAAGAACGACCACCTTTTTGGATTATTTTACGAGATCTAAATAATAGTAAGGATGGCAAAATAATAAAAGATATTATTCTTAAAGCTACCCGTAAAGGATGATTTCACCAATGTAAAACCAGAAGGCGCAATTTATTATTTGGAAACGTAACTAGTCCTTGAAAACCGCTCCCGTCGAAGCGGAAGTAACCATCTTCGCGTAGCGCGCCAGATAGCCGGTGGTAATCGCCGGTTTTTTTATTTTCAAAGATTTTTGGCGTTTCTCCAAATCCTTTTCGCTTACTTTCAGTGTTAAAGTTTTTTCCGGAATGTTGATGGAGATAATATCTCCTTCCTTAACCAATGCGATCGGACCGCCTTCCGCCGCTTCGGGCGAGATATGGCCGATCGCCGCGCCCTGCGTGCCGCCGCTAAAACGCCCGTCGGTCAAAAGAGCGACGGTTTTATCCAAGCCCATGCCGACAATAGCCGAAGTGGGCGAGAGCATTTCGCGCATGCCGGGGCCGCCCTTGGGGCCTTCGTAGCGGATCACTACAATGTCGCCGCCTTTGATTTTTCCGCCCAGAATCGCCTTGATAGCGTCATCTTCGCAGTCAAAAACACGTGCCCGGCCTTCATTTTTCTGCATGGTCGGTGCGACCGCGGATTGCTTGACGACCGCTCCGTCCGGCGCGAGATTACCGCGCAGAATCGCAATACCGCCCTGCGGCGAATAAGGATTATTCAAAGGTCTGATGACGCTTTTGTCTAATACACGGGCGGTTTTTAAATTTTCCTCCACTTTTTTACCCGTGACGGTCTGGCATTTTTTATCAATAACACCTAAGGTACTGATTACTTTCATCACGGCCTGGATGCCGCCTGCCGCGTCCAGATCTTCGATATGATGATGACCCGCGGGGCTCAGTTTGCAGAGGTTGGGCGTTCTTTCGCTGATTTTATTGAATAGATCCAAATCAAGTTTAATGCCCGCTTCATGCGCGACGGCCGGAATGTGCAAAACGGTGTTGGTGGAGCAGCCCAGCGCCATATCCACGGCGATGGCGTTTTTGAACGCGGCCAGCGTGGCGATATCGCGCGGCTTAATATTTTTTTTGAGAAGCTCCATCACTTTCATTCCCGCCTGTTTGGCGAGTCTGCGGCGTGCGGCGTTGACTGCCGGAATAGTGCCGTTGCCGGGAAGGCCCAGTCCCAGAGCTTCGGTAACGCAGTTCATGGAATTGGCCGTGTACATGCCGGAGCAGGAGCCGCAGCCCGGGCAGGCGCAATCTTCAATTTTTTTTAACTGATTCAGGGTTATTTTTTTGGCTTTGAACGCTCCGATGCCTTCGAAAATGCTGATGAGGTCGTAGGAGTTGCCTTCCATTTTTCCCGCCAGCATCGGCCCGCCGCTAATAAAAATGCAGGGGATGTTGAGACGCAGCGCCGCCATCAGCATGCCGGGAATGATTTTGTCGCAGTTGGGAATAAAAACGAGCGCGTCAAAAGGATGAGCCGTAGCCATAATTTCAACGGAATCGGCAATTAATTCGCGGCTGGCCAGTGAATATTTCATGCCCGCGTGCCCCATGGCGATACCGTCGCAGACGCCGATTACCGGGAACTCCACCGGTGTGCCGCCGGCCATGCGGATTCCCGCTTTAACGTCTGCGGTGATAATATCCAGATGGATATGGCCGGGGACAACTTCGTTGGCGGAATTAACCACGCCGATTAAAGGACGCGAAATTTCTTCATCGGTGTAGCCCATGGCTTTAAAGAGCGAACGGTGCGGCGCCCTTTCCAATCCTTTTTTCATCAGGTCGCTTCTCATAATCATTCTCCGTTTTTAACTAAAAAATTATTACCTCTCGTCATTGCGAGCGTCCGTGGGGTGCGCGGCAATCTTGATACGATTAGGAGCTTGCCTCGCTCATTGTATGAGTTCGCAATGACAGATGCTTTTTTTATTTTTTTCTTTTCTCCGGGCGCAACGCGCGCACGGCGGCGCCTGCCCGCCACATTTCCGATTCGCGCATTTCCGTGAGTTCCGCATCCAATTTTTCCTTGTAATCCGGCGCGCTGTTGGCTTTTAAAACTATTGCCGTTTCCTTGCCCCTGGCAACTGATTTGTAGAGTTTCTTGAATACCGGCTCCACCGCTTTGCGGAATTCATGCCGCCAGTCCAAAGCGCCGCGCTGTGCTGTGGTGCTGCAGTTGGCATACATCCAGTCCATACCGTTTTCGTCAACCAGACGGATTAAACTCTGCGTTAATTCTTCCACTGTTTCGTTGAACGCTTCGCTCGGCGTGTGTCCGTGTTTGCGCAGTTCATTATACTGTGCTTCCATAATACCCGCCAGCGCGCCCATCAGTACGCCACGTTCACCGGTGAGGTCGCTGTATACTTCCTTTTCAAAAGTAGTGGGGAAAAGATAGCCTGAACCGATAGCAATTCCTATAGCCAGTGTTCTGTCTTTGGCGCGCCCGGTGGCATCCTGATGCACGGCGAAACTGGAGTTGATGCCGCTGCCGGCCAGAAAGTTCCGGCGCACACTGGTGCCGGAACCTTTGGGCGCAACCATAATGACATCAACAAAATCTGGAGGTATCACGCTGGTTTGGTCCTTGTAAACGATGGAAAAGCCGTGCGAAAAGTATAAAGCGTCTTCTTTTTTAAGGTTTGCTTTGACTTTCGGCCACAGCATCATCTGGGCTGCGTCCGATACCAGGTACTGAATAATCGTGCCGCGTTTAACCGCCTCTTCAATGGAAAAAAGCGTTTTTCCCGGAACCCAGCCGTCGGCTACAGCTTTATCCCAGTAGGACTTGTCTTCAAGGGCCTGGCCGATAATGACGTTTATGCCGTTATCTTTCATGTTCATCGCCTGCGCCGGTCCCTGAACTCCGTAGCCCAAAACGGCTACAACTTCGCCTTTTAAAATTTCCTGTGCTCTGCTGAGTGGAAATTCATCGGATGTGATTACTTCTTCTTCAACGCCGCCAAAATTTATTTGTGCCATATATACCCCCTGTTATTTAGATAAATTTATTTTAGTTTTTTAATTCCAAGGCGACAAGACCGGTTCTGGTGATATCGGCGATGCCCAGCGGTTCAAGGCGTGCCATAGCCAGGTCAATCTGCACTTTGTCTCCCGTTATTTCCAGAATTACATAATTTTCGTCGGACTTTATTACCTTCCACTGATTATCGTCAATAGCTTTTTTGATTTGCTCCTTTTTGTCTTCCGTCATGTTTAGCCGGACTAAAATCATCTCCCGGTGAACAGAATCCACATTGGTCAAATCTTCAACAGAAATTACATCGACCAGCCGCTGCAACTGATTTTCGATGCGTGAAATCGTCGCTTGATTGCCGATGCTGGTCATGACGATTTTGGATATTTCGTACTGCGTGGTGGTATTAACGCTGAGGCTTTCAATGTTGTATCCCTTGCCGCCCAGCGTGCCCGCGATTCTGGCCAGAACGTCGGGTTTGTTGTAAACAAGTATTGAGATGATATGTTCCTTTTTTTCCATGCTGTCCAACCTTTCTGTTTATAAAATTAGTTAATCATTTCTCTTGTGCCCAAATCCATTTCGCTGAGCGATTCGCCCGGCCGCACAATGGGATAGACGCATTCTTCACGCGAAACGCGGAAATCCATCAGCACCGGTTTATCAATGGAAAAGGCTTCGCGCAGAGTTTTTTCCACTTCAGCGGGTTTGGTTGCGCGCATACCGACAACTCCGTATGCTTCCGCCAGTTTCACAAAATCGGGCGCATAGGTCATATCGGTGTGCGAGTAGCGTTTTTCATAGAAGAGTTCCTGCCACTGGCGCACCATGCCCAGGAAACCGTTATTAAGCAGAACGACTTTAACGGCGATGTTGTACTGAGCGGCGGTGGCCAGTTCCTGAATGTTCATCTGAATGCTTCCGTCGCCGGCGATATCCACCACCTGTTTGTCTGGGAAAGCGCATTTAACGCCGATGGCCGCCGGCAAACCGTAACCCATCGTGCCCAGGCCGCCGGAGGTGATGAAGGTGTTGGGTTTGTTAAACTTGAAAAACTGTGCTGTCCACATCTGGTTCTGGCCGACTTCCGTGGTGACGAAGACATCGCCGTTTGTTACGTAATAAAGTTTCTCGATAACGTACTGCGGCTTGATAATTTCCCCGTTCTGGCAGTAGGTCAGCGGCACTTTTTCTCTCCATTGCTCGATTTCCGTCAGCCACTCCTGACGCGTATCTTTGGCCGGAACGTACTTGTGCTCGGCCAGGAACTGAATCAGATCTTTCAGCGTAGCTTTGGTTTCACCGATAATAGGCAATTCCACCACGACGTTTCTGTTAATGGATGAAGGATCGATATCTATTTGCACAATCTGCGCGTTGGGCGCGAAAGTTTCAATAGTACCCGTAACGCGATCGTCAAAGCGCACGCCCACGGCAATGAGCAAATCACAGTGGCTTACTGCCATGTTTGCATGGTAAGTTCCGTGCATTCCCAGCATACCCAGCCAAAGCGGGTCCGTGCCGGGGAATGAACCAAGCCCCATCAAAGTTCCGGTTACGGGTATTTGGTATTTTCGCGCCAGTTTCGTCAGTTCGTCCGATGCCTTGCCCAGAATGACGCCCCCGCCCGTCATCAGCAGAGGTTTTTTCGCTTGAAGAAGCATTTCCAAAACCTGCGATAATTTCTTAGGAACGGGTTTATGCGCAACATCGTAATTTCTGATTTTGATGTTGGCCGGATTGAATTCTGTTTCCGCGGCCATGACATTTTTAGGGAGGTCGACCAGCACCGGCCCGGGCCTTCCGGATCGCGCGATATGAAAAGCTTCTTTAATGGTCGCCGCCAATTCCTCAACACTTCTGACTAAAAAATTATGTTTGGTGCACGGACGCGTAATACCGGTGATATCCGATTCCTGAAAGGCGTCGTTGCCGATTAATGTTGTGGGAACCTGTCCGGTAAAGACGACGACAGGTATGGAATCCATATTGGCGGTGGCAATTCCCGTGACTGTGTTTGTTGCGCCGGGGCCGGAAGTGACCAGGCAGACACCTACTTTCCCCGTAGCGCGCGCGTAGCCGTCGGCAGCATGGACTGCCCCCTGTTCGTGGCGAACAAGAATGTGTTTGAGTTTGCTTTTGTATAACTGGTCGTAAATATCCAGAACGGCTCCGCCCGGATAGCCGAAGATTAAATCCACTTTCTCTTCTTCCAGCATTTTCAGCAGAATTTGTGAACCTTTCAGTTTCATTGAATCACTCCACAAATAATATTTTAATGGTAAAACTAAAAAAGCCGCTTGTTTCTTCGAGAAAAAGCGGCTTTGTGCCAAATAACAAAGCCGCGGTTTCAAGGGGCCCGCGGCTTTGCATCTTTTATGTCTAGTTCTTAAAGATACACGAACCGGCAGACCCCTTGCGTACTACTACGACCAGTACGCTTACAATGTTAATTATCAGGTTGCCGAACAGTTTTTCTTTAAGAAACATGTGTTAAAACCTTAGTTTTCTTACGCTTGCTTTTTTATTAACGGAAAGAGGATTTTTTGTCAAGTTACTTTTCTGCGGGGAAAAAACCGCGTCAACGGAATAAATCTTCTTTTTCTTCGGGGTAGCCGAAGGATTGTTCGCTTGGTTTCGTGCCTTCCAGGAAGCATTCATAGATAGTTGCTGCGCCGCCGTCAGTGGATAGCTGCCCCGTTTGTTTATTCACCCTCATAAATACGATGCCCTCCGGCGTGGGAAATGTTTCCACGGGAGCGTTTTTTAACACTTTTTCCATAAAATACAGCCAGATGGGAGCTGCCGCCCTGCCGCCCACTTCTTGTTTGCCTAAAGATATTTCCTGATCAAATCCCACCCAGACTCCGGTGATTAACGATGGAGTGGAACCGATAAACCAGGCATCGCGGTAATCGTTGGTGGTGCCGGTTTTGCCCGCGACCGGCCTGCTGATGCTTTTTACCCTGCGGCCGGTGCCGGATTCCACCACATCGCGCATTATATACTGTGTCATGAAAGCGATGCGCGGATCGATTACCTGTTCTGATTCTGGTTTGTTTTCTTCAAAAACGTTTCCGGTACGGTCAACAATTTTTTTAATGAAATAAGGGGTAACCTTTTTCCCGCCGTTGGCCAGAACACCGTAGGCTCTTACCAGTTCCTGCAATGTGACACCTGAAGAACCCAGCGCCATAGATAATGTCCGCACGATTGGCGAAGTAATGCCCATATTAGCGGCATAAGACGCCGCGTAATCAGGACCTATTTCCTGAAGGATTTTTACGGTTACGACATTGCGCGACTGGACAAGCGCCGTTCTCATTGTTATCGGCCCTAAAAACTTTTCGTCGAAATTTCTTGGTCTCCAAAAACCGTCTTCCGCCGTGGGGTCTTCTATCACAATGGGGGAATCGTCGAAGACGGAAGAAGGATTGAATCCTTTGTCGAATGCCGCCGTGTAAATAAGCGGCTTAAAAGCGGAGCCGGGCTGGCGGCGGGATTGCGTGGCGCGGTTGAACTCACTTTTGCGGAAATCACGTCCTCCCACCATGGCGCGTATGGCGCCGGTTTTGACGTCCATACAGATAAGCGCCCCCTGCACCAGGCCGCGTTCATATTTTTGCCTTTCTTCCAATTCCGTTAATCCCTTTTCCACGGCTTCGTTGGCTTCTTTTTGCGCCTCCAGATTTAAAGTGGTGTAAATGGAAAGACCTTCTTTATATAAAACATCTCCGCCATATTTTTCCTGCACGTAGCGACGGACGTTTTCCACAAAATAAGCCGCAACTTTTTCTTTTTCCTTTTTTTCCTGAAGCTGCAAAGGTTCAGTGGCTGCTTTATCCATTTCTTCCTTGGTAATGTATCCGTCTTCGAACATGCGGTTGAGAACGTAAATTTGCCGCTGCTTGGCTCTTTCCAAATAAAGAAATGGAGAATAAGTGCTGGGCGCTTTGGGTAGGCCGGCCAGCAGAGCCGCTTCGGGCAGAGTCAGTTCAGATGCGCTTTTGCCGAAGTAGGCCAGAGATGCCGATTCTATCCCGTAAGTACCGTGTCCCAGATAAATTTGATTTAAGTAAAGATTTAAGATTTCCTCTTTGGAAAGATATTTGTCAATCTTGTAGGCCAGAATTGCCTCTTTCAATTTTCGTATATATTTCTTTTCAGGTGAAAGATACATCATCTTGGCGACCTGTTGAGTGATAGTACTGCCTCCCTGGACGATTTGTCCCGCTTCCAAATTTTTGAACATCGCCCGGAAAATGCTTTTAATATCGAAGCCCTTATGCTGGTAAAAACGTGAGTCCTCGGAAGCCACAAAAGCGTACTGGACGACTTTGGGCACGTTTTTGATATCGACGATTTTTCTGTCTTCCAGAAAGAATTCATCGATAATTTCGTCATTGTCGTCATAAACGCACGAGGCGATGCTCGGACGATAATCTTTGAGTGTTTCCACACTGGGCAAGTCGAGGGTTACGGCATAGTAAGTAACTGTTCCGAAAACCGAAACAAAGAGAATGGAAACGATGATAAGCGCAAAGAGGATGAAAAGTTTGGATAATTTATTTACTTCTCCCTCAGTGTCCCGATAATATTTTATACGTCTTAGAGGCATGTTTTTTCTCAATCTTTAATTTCAGAATTTTGTTCGTTTTCTTTTCGGGCAAATCTGGCCACAAATATACTCACTTCATAAAGGAACATCAAGGGTATCGCCATTAATATCTGGCTTAACGCGTCGGGCGAAGGAGTTAATGCCGCGGCGAAAATAAAAATGAATAAAATGGCAAATTTACGCTGTTTGGAGAGCATCTTGGCGTTGACGATGCCCAGTTTTGTCAAAAAGAAAATGAACACCGGCAGCTCGAAGGACAAGCCGAAACCTAGTAAGAAGGTGACGAATAAAGACAGATATTCGCGGAAAGAAATCATCGCCTGCAGATATTGGTTGTTGAAGCCGACGAAAAACTTGAACGCGGGAGGTAAAACGACAAAATAACCAAAAAGAATGCCGCCTAAAAAAAGAAATGTGGACGAAATGACAAAAGGCGCCACGTATTTTTTTTCTCTGGGCAGCAATCCCGGCGAGATAAATTTCCATATTTGATAAAGGATATAGGGACTGGTAAGCATCAGCGAAGCAAAAAAGGAAAGTTTCATGTAAACGAAAAACGCTTCCGTCACACCTATGTAAACAAGATGACTGCCCTGTGGCAGAACCTGGGTAAGCGGTTTGGTGATAACATCGAAAACAAAATCCTTGAAATAAAAACAGACGCCGAAGCCAATGCCTAAAGCGATGATAATGCGAAAAAGTCTTTTCCGTAGCTCTATGAGGTGCTCGGTCAGTGACATTTTATTGTCTTCTTGAGATTTCATAATGTGATTGTACTATTCGGAAGAGGTCTCTGATTCTTTTTTTGTTTTATCCAATGTTTCGGGATTGGATTCATTATTGTCTGATTTTTTCAATAGAAGCGAGTTTTTCAGGCCGTCATCATCCGGTTTTTCGTCTTCCTTAAAGGTGTTTTTGACATCATCGGTTATGTCGTCTGCCGCCCGGCGCAGTTCGCTGAAACCCTTGCCCAGACTTTTAGCTAGGTCGGGCAGTTTTTTTGGGCCCACGATAAGCAGAGCGATTATCGCGATGATGATAAGTTCCTGAAAACCTATATTGAACACTAACTTATCAACTCCTTAAAAATCGAGTTATTAGACTATATGGGGAAACCTGTTTTTGTCAATGGTTTTTGCATCGCCCGTTTGACTGAGGAGAATTTGTCAGTAGTGTCGGATTTGTCTTGGCAGGGTATAATTTTATGCGGTACAATGCTGCTGCGAAAAAAAGGTGAAGGACATTATTTATGAAAATAGGATTTTACTGCTGGAGCGCGTGAAGCACTTGCCGCCAGACAAGAGAGTTTCTCTTACGCAAGAAAGTTGAATTTAGCGAGCGTGATTTTTTCAAGGAGCCATTCAGTCGCGCGGAAATAGGAAAATTACTTCAGGGCAGACAGCCCTCCGAGATGTTCAATTTCCGCAGCCCCAGTTTTAAAAGGCTAGGTTTGAACTGCGATGAATTAACAGTCACGGAACTGATTGACTTAATGTTGAAAGAGCCGCGCCTGATTCGCCGTCCGGTGGTGAGAGTGGATAAAAAAGTTTATTTCGGCGCGGATGCGAAAGTATTGGTCGACGTCTTGAAATAAAAAACACTTTTTGCCAGGTTCTCTTCACCCGCCGGGGAAATATTTTGCGCTTTAAATCCATTTATGTTAAGCCAAATTAAAGTTAACCGATTAAATCCAGAGAGGTTATGCATGTCTAAGAGAACCGGTATTGTTCAGGATCAGCGCTATTTGCAGCATTCGGCCGGCGCTTATCATCCGGAAAGTCCCCAGCGGCTTGCGGCGGTGCATGCCATGCTTAACACCCCGACAATGGCGCAGAAATTCGTACAGATTACGCCGCGGGAAGCGACGCATAAAGAAATAGAAATGATACATGTTCCTCCTTATGTGGAGGATATTGCTGAAACCGCCGGGAAGGACCGTGTTTACCTTGATCCGGACACGTCCACCAGCCCGGAAAGTTATGAGACAGCGAAACTGGCAGTGGGCGGTCTTTTGAATGCCATAGACAGCGTAATGCAGAAAACAGTGGATAACGTTTTTGCCCTGGTCAGACCTCCCGGGCATCACGCGGAATACGACAGCGCCGCCGGTTTTTGTATCTTTAATAATGCTGCCATCGGCGCGCTGCATGCTATTAATAAATATAATCTAAAAAAAATACTGATAGTTGACTGGGATCTGCATCACGGCAACGGCACCCAACACAGCTTTGAGGACGACCCCAGGGTTCTTTACTTTTCTACACATCAGTATCCGTATTATCCCGGCACAGGAAGTCTGCAGGAGGTCGGCAGAGGGAAAGGAGAGGGCTATACTATTAATGTTCCGTTGAGTGTGGGGGCCAATGACGCGTCGTTTGTGAAAATATTTAGGAAAATTTTGCAACCGGTAGCCCTGCAGTATAAACCAGATTTTGTGTTGGTTTCCGCCGGATTCGATACGTATTTTCAGGATCCACTGGGAGGCATGCGCGTGACGCCGAAGGGTTTTGCCGCCATGACCAGAATATTGCTGGGCATCGCCGATACCTGCTGTGAAGGGCGCCTCGTTGCGGTGCTGGAGGGTGGCTACCACGCCGCGGGGCTTGCTGATTCAATAAAAGCAGTCTTGGAGGAAATGCACAACGATACTGTGTGCACTGAAGAGCAGCTGGCGGCGATGGAAAAAGAAGCTGATGCAAGCGCCGATAATGTAATCAAACAGGTAACGGCGAAAATCAAGCCGTACTGGAATGTGTAGGAGGATAAAACTTGAAATTAACCGCTCAGGAAGTTGAATATGTCGCGCATCTGGCGCGCCTGGAAATAACGCCGCAGGAAAAAGAAAAATTCACCGCGCAGCTAAACGACATTTTACTCTATATTGATAAATTAAACGAACTGGACACCAAAGGCGTGGAGCCGATGAGCCATGCCATTGGCGTCACCAACGCTTTCCGTGAAGATAAAGTCGCTGCATCGATCGGCACGGAAACAACACTTGCGAACGCTCCGGACGCGCGCGGCGAATTCTTTCGCGTGCCCAAAGTTATAGAATAAAGGAAATTATGGAACTATATCAGTCCACCATTCACGAACTGCACGATAAAATCAAAGAAGGAAAAACGACAGCCACGGAAATTACTAAGGCTGTATTGCAAAGAATCGACACGGTGGAAGGGAAAGTTCATTCTTACATCCGCGTGATGAAAGACGAAGCGCTGGCCGCGGCCGCTGCTACCGATAAAGAAATTACAAAAGGCAATATCAAGCTGCTTTCCGGCATTCCTATCGCGCTCAAAGACATTGTCTGCACCAAGGGAATTACCACCACCTGCGGCTCGTATATTCTGCATAATTTTGTCCCGCCTTATGATGCCACGGTTGTGGAAAAATTGCGCGCCGCCGGCGCGATATTTGTCGGCAAGGCGAACATGGACGAATTTGCCATGGGCTCATCCACGGAAACATCATATTTTGGCCCCACGCGCAACCCGTGGGATTTGGAATGTATTCCCGGCGGCTCCAGCGGCGGCTCCGCGGCGGCCGTGGCCGCGGATGAATGCGTTGCCTCCATCGGTTCCGACACGGGTGGTTCCATCCGCCAGCCGGCGGCTTTATGCGGCATCGTCGGGATGAAACCGACATACGGCCGCGTATCGCGTTTCGGGCTGATTGCCTTTGCCTCATCGCTTGATCAGATCGGTCCTTTTACCAAAGATGTGGAAGACTGCGCGATTATGATGAATGTGCTGGCGGGATATGACCCCAAAGAGTCCACCTCAGTTAATGTCGAAGTGCCGGATTATCGCCAGTTTGTTGGCCGGGATATAAAAGGCTGGAAAGTAGGAATTCCGAAAGAATATTTTGTAGAAGGCATCGACCCGGAAGTAAAAGCCGCGATAGAAGAAGCGATAAAAACTATGGAAAAATGCGGCGCAAAGAGCGTGGAAATATCGCTGCCGCACACTCAATATTGTCTGGCGGTCTATTATATTATCGCACCGGCGGAAGCTTCATCAAACCTGGCGCGTTACGACGGCGTCAAATACGGATTTCGCGCGCCCGCTGCAGAATTGCTGGACATGTATAAGAAAACGCGCATGCAGGGATTCGGCGCGGAGGTAAAGCGCCGCATCATGATCGGCACTTACGCTCTTTCCGCGGGCTACTACGATGCTTACTACAAAAAAGCGTCACAGGTGCGCGCGCTGATTAAACGCGATTTTGAAGAAGCCTTTAAAAAATGCGACGTGATTCTGACGCCCACGACGCCCACGCCGGCTTTTAAAATCGGCGAGAAAACCGACAATCCGTTGCAAATGTATCTTTCCGATATTTTCACCATTTCCGCAAATCTCGCGGGAATTCCTGGTATTTCTGTCCTTTGCGGGTTTACGAAAATCGGCCTTCCCGTAGGCGCGCAATTTTTAGCCGGACATTTTCAGGAAGGTAAGTTGATTCAGGTTGCTTCTGTTTTTGAGAAAGAAGCGCAAAGCGAAAAAAGGAGACCGAAGCTATAATGGAGTTTGAAGCGATCATCGGGCTGGAAGTGCATGCCCAGCTACTCACAGATACAAAAATATTCTGCGGATGTTCCAGCAAATTCGGCGCCGCGCCCAACAGTCATACCTGCCCTGTTTGTCTGGGGATGCCGGGTGTGCTGCCGGTGTTGAACAAAAAAGTGGTCGAATACGCCGTGAAAATGGCGCTGGCGACGAACTGCACGATTAATCCCACCTGCGAGTTTGCCCGCAAAAATTATTTTTATCCCGACTTGCCCAAAGGTTATCAAATTTCGCAATACGTCTACCCTTTGGCCGAGCATGGTTATGTGGAGCTGGAGGTCAACGGCGGTAAGAAAAAAATCGGCATTACCAGAATCCACATGGAGGAAGACGCGGGGAAACTTCTGCATGATGAATACAATCCAGTCAGCTATGTGGATTTGAACCGTACTGGCGTGCCGCTGATTGAAATCGTCAGCGAGCCGGATATCCGCAGTGCCGAAGAAGCGGCGAATTACCTGAAAAGCCTGCACGAGGTTCTGGTTTATCTGGAAATCTGCGACGGCAATATGGAGGAAGGATCTTTCCGCTGCGACGCGAACGTTTCCATCCGCCCCAAAGGCCAAAAGGAATTCGGCACGCGCGCGGAGCTCAAAAACATGAATTCCTTCCGCAACGTCCAGCGCGCGTTGGAGTATGAAATAAAACGGCAGCAGTATATCGTGGAAAACGGCGGCACGGTTGTGCAGGAAACAAGACTTTGGGATGACGCGCAGGGCGCGACACACTCGATGCGCGGCAAGGAAGAGGCGCATGATTATCGCTATTTTCCTGATCCGGATCTGGTGCCGGTTATTGTCGATACGGCCTGGATTGATAGAATCCGCGCGGACATGCCGGAGCTGCCGCAGGATAAGCGCGAAAGGTTTATCAGATATTATCAGATCCCCGCCTACGATGCCGGCGTGCTCACCGCCGATAAGGCGCTGGCGCAGTATTATGAGGAAGTGGTGGCGATCTGCGCCCAGCCCAAACAGGCCGCCAATTGGCTGATGGGCGATGTGATGAAGTTTTTAAACGAAGACAGGCGCACGATCCGCGAATGTCCCATCATCGCCGCTTCTCTCGCCGAGATGATTAACTTGGTTGAAGCCGGAACAATCAGCGGGAAAATGGCCAAAGACATTGTGGAGGAAATGTATCGCAGCGGAAAAGGCCCCAAGGAAGTCATTGCCGAAAAAGGAATGGTGCAGATTACGGATAGAGATACCCTTATTCACACAGCCTCAGTCACTGTTGATGAGCATCCCCAACAGGCAGCGGATTATCGAGCGGGCAAGGAAAAGCTTTTCGGTTTTTTTGTTGGTCAGATAATGAAAAAAACGCAGGGTAAAGCCAATCCTCAACTAGTCAATGAAATTCTGAAAGAAATTCTTGACAAAAAAAATGATTAAAACAATCAGCTGGAAAAACAATAAAGTAGTATTCATCGATCAAAGAGTTCTGCCCGCCGCGGAAAAATATGTTACTTGCGCTTCCTACAGGCAGGTTATTGCCGCGATTAAAAATCTCACCGTGCGAGGCGCCCCCGCCATCGGCGTGGCGGCCGCCTTTGCCACGGCCCTCGGCGCTTTAAAGCTTTGTGACTTGACGCCTGATAAATATCGGCAGAAATTTTTTGCCATCTGTGAGGAAATAAACCAGGCGCGCCCGACGGCGAGAAACCTGACCTGGGCGTTGGAGCGCATGAAAAAGCGTTTCGCGCTTGTCCATGACTTGCCGCCGCGCCGGATCACCGCGGAATTAATTAAGGAAGCAAAATGTATTTATAAGGAGGATATCGCAATAAACCGCAAGATCGGCAAAAACGGCGCGCGCTTAATTGCACATCACGATAATATTCTCACGCATTGTAACGCCGGTGCGCTGGCGACCGCCGGTTACGGCACGGCGCTGGGTGTAATCCGCGCGGCAAAAGCGCAAGGGAAAAAAATTCATGTCTACGTGGATGAAACCCGGCCCGTTCTGCAGGGAGCGCGCCTTACCGCCTGGGAGTTGAAAAAAGAGAAAATCCCCTTTACGCTGATTACGGACAATATGGCGGGTTTTCTGATGAGCCGGCGAAGAATCGATAAAATAATTGTCGGCGCGGATAGAATCGCCGCCAATGGCGATACGGCCAATAAAATCGGGACATATTCCCTGGCGGTATTGGCCAAGGAGCATGGCGTACCTTTTTACGTGGCCGCGCCGCTTTCCACGATTGACGTTGGCATAAAATCGGGGGAGAAAATACCGATTGAGGAAAGGAGCACCTGGGAAGTAACGCGCGTGCAGGGCAGAAGCATTGCGCCCAAAGGCACAAAGGTTTACAATCCGGCGTTTGATGTTACGCCAGAAAATTACATTACCGCGATTGTCACGGAACAAGGAATTCTGAAAAAGCCTTATATAGCGGCTGTCAGACGCGCACACCAGGGAGTAAAAAATTAATGAAACTGTTTCTTTTTGATTTTGACGGTGTTCTGGTCGATTCGCTGGATGTTTATGAAAAAACGGTTACGGATTGCCTGATAAAAATTAATCAGCCGTTAACACGCGGACGTGAGGAATTTCTGGAGCTGTTTGAAGGAAATTTTTATGAATCACTGGTGCAAAAAGGCGTGGATTTGGAAGCTTTTATGAAAGCGTCCGTTGATATTCTGGCGCAGGTGAAGATTAACGACATCAAGCCGATTGAAGGTGTGGTTTCTGTTGTCAAGCGGATGCAAAAAAATAATTGCCTGATAGTAATTTCTTCCAACAACACTTCTTCCATTAGAGAAGCACTTGCATTATTTGGTTATAATGACTATTTTAGAGAAATTTTAGGCTCGGATTTTATGCTCAGCAAAAAAGATAAAATTCTCTACGCGATAAAAAAATATCAGGCTTCCTCTGATGATATTTATTATATCGGCGACACAACCGGCGATATCAAAGAGGGAAAACAGGCTGGCGTGAAAACTGTGGGCGTCACCTGGGGCTGGCACAGCCGCGAAAAAATGGTCTTGGCAGGACCTGATTATCTTTTTGACAATCCCGCGGATTTGCTTACATTAGACGAGGGTGTTATTTAGATGCGGGCATTTCTGGAATATATCAGCACGTGGTCTGTTCTTAAATGGGTTGTTTTGGTGCTCATTGCCGGGTTCATCGGTCAGTTCGGCCGGATGACGGCGGAAGCCATTGTTAAGAAACTTGCGGCCCATCGTGCTAAAAAAAACAAAATCTCTGTTAGAGATAACCCGTCGGCTGTTTCGGCGGAACCTTCCGATGTCATGTCAGGCAAAACAACGGAGGAAACCGCAAAAAATGTCGCAAAGGATAAGCTGGAGAAAAAACGTCTCAAGGCGATGGCAAAAATTGCCAAAAGGCAAGCGAAGTAAAACTTTTGTACATTATCCGGTAAATTTTTTTATTTGGGTTTCAATCAAGCGGTTTTCATCGAAATTGTTCAGTTTGAGGTATTGAGGCGTTACGCCGGCGAAAGCGTATTCTGGCGCCAGTCCAATAAGTTCCGACTCCAGTATCGCCGCACCGTTTTCAGCAGCTAATTTTTTCACTTTATCATATACATCCTTGAGCGTTGTTTTCCGGTAATCGGTAAGATTGATGGACACCTGCGCGAGATTGCGGCTGGCCAGCTGCACGCCGATGGCGCGGACGCTTTTTAAGCCGCCGTTTTTTTCGCGGATTTGCGCGGCTATTTTTTGCGCCAAAGGCAAATCGTTACTTGCCAAATTTATATTGTATGCGACAAGAATGTCTCTTGCGCCGACAATCGTTGCGCCGGCTCGTTTATTAATCTTCGTTGCTCCTATGTCCGGTGATGTGTCGACGCAGCTTGTTTTTTCTGTTAACCCTTCGTATCCGCCGCGCCGGACGTCCGGCAGTTCAATACAATTTGGCTTTAGCGCCGCCACGCCGTAAAAATAAACAGGCACGTGAAATCTTTCATAAAATAACCAGCCGAACTTATGCGCGGTATTTACCGCGTCTTCCATCTCCGCCCCCGCCAGCGGAATAAAAGGAACAACGTCCACCGCGCCAAGCCGAGGATGCGCGCCTTCTTGTTCGCGCATGTCAATTAGTTCGAGCGCTTTTCCCGCCGCCGCGAGCGCCGCGTCACGCACGGCAGCAGGAGGTCCCAGAAAAGTAAAAACGCTGCGGTTGTGGTCGGGATCGTTGCTGTAATCGGCAAGATGCACGTCAGGATGAGCGGCAAAAATGTGTGCGATCTGTTCGATTTTCGCTTTGTCTTTTCCCTCGCTGAAATTAGGTACGCATTCGATGATTTTCATTTTAAGCCTGATAAAATTTTATTGCGGGAAGTTCCAGGCACGTTAATTTTCCGCCATAAACTGCGCCGGTGTCAATGCCTATTTTATTTTTCGCGATTAAAGGAGCTCTCGCTGGCGTGTGACCAAAAATAACAATTTTTCCGAAATCATCAGACGAATCGATAAAATCCCAGCGCACCCAGACCAAATCATCAATTTTCTGTTTGTCGAGTTCTATACCCGGCATCAATCCGGCGTGGACAAACAGGTAATCAGGCGTTGCATAATAAGGCAGCAGAGATTGGAAAAAACGCAAATGCTCCCCGGGAATTTTCTTTTTTCTTTCCTGTGGCAAATCAGTGCTTTTGATGCCGTAATCCAGCAACGTTACCCTGCCTCCGTTATATAAATATAATTCCTCGTCGATTCCTTCCAGATAATTAAGAAACATGCGTTCGTGATTGCCCAAAAGGAAAATAAGGTTTTGAAAATTGTTTTTGAGGTTGATGACGTAATCGACAACTTCGCGGCTGTATTTTCCGCGGTCGATATAATCTCCCAAAAAGATCAGCTGATCTTTTTGATGATCAGCTGAGATTTTTTCGATAAGCTCTTCTAGCTTATCGAGGCAGCCGTGAATGTCGCCGATGGCAAATATCTTTTGCATAAAAGAATGTTGCGCTGCCTCGGCAATTTAATCGAGAATTGCCGAGATAAAGTCGTTGCTTTCAAAAGGACGCAGGTCTTCCAATCCTTCCCCCACACCAATGTAGCGAATGGGCAAAGCTAGTTCGTGAACAATGCGAACAACGATGCCGCCTTTGGATGTTCCGTCCAGTTTCGTTAGGACAATGCCGCTGACGCCGATTTCTTCCTTGAACATTTTTGCCTGAATGAGGGCGTTTTGACCGGTAGTGGCGTCCAGCACCAGCGAGATTTCCTGGGGAGCGCCAGGCATCTTGTTGCCGATAACCCTTTTTATTTTTTTGAGCTCTTCCATTAAATTGACTTTGGTATGCAGACGACCCGCTGTGTCGATAATTATTACACCCTTATAGCCGCTGTTTATTTTTCCCAGCGCGTCGAAAACAACGGCAGCCGGATCGGCATTCATCTTTTGCCGGATAACCGGCGCCTTCACACGCTGTCCCCAGATTTCCAGCTGTTCAATGGCCGCCGCGCGAAAAGTATCTGCGGCTACTAGAATTACTTCGTGGCCGTCTTCGCGCAGAAAATGCGCTAATTTTCCTATAGTAGTGGTTTTTCCACTGCCGTTTACACCCACAACCATGATAATGTATGGTTCGCCTTTTTTAATGTTCAGCCCTTTTTGCGCGGAAGATAAAATAGTCGCCATGCGCTCACGCAAAAGATTTTTTATTTGAAGCGCATCACCCAGTTCCCGACGTTTAATTTTTTCTTTTACATCATCTATTAAAGCATATGCGAATTGCGGTCCCATATCCGCCGCAATCAGCATTTCTTCCAGTTCGTCAAAAAGAGCAGGATCCAGCAGCTTTTTCCCGAAAAGGAGCGAGTCCAGATTTTTCGCCAACGTGTCCCGTGTTTTGGTTAATCCGCTTTTCAACTTGTAAAAAAAATTATTTTTTTTCATCATAACAACTTCTCGACTTTATTTGTTTAATAACTGCTTTTTACAAGGAAGTAAAGAAAGGATTAATTCAGATTAACTGATACCAGCGAAGAGATGCCGTTTTTCTGCATGGTAACGCCAAACAAGGTATCGGCCACTTCCATTGTGGTTTTGTTGTGCGTAATCATCACAACTTGAGATTTTTGAGCGACGTCCTTGATGAGGTTATTGAAGAGATTGGTATTGGCGTCATCAAGCGCAGCATCGACTTCATCTAAAACCAAGAAGGGGGAAGGACGGTACATTAAAATGGCGAAAATCAGGGCAACGGCGGCCAACGATTTTTCACCGCCGGAAAGAAGGCTGACGCTCTGGGCTTTCTTTCCGGGTATTTGAATATCAATATCAACGCCTGTTTCCAGCAGATCATTTTCGTCGGTCAAAATCAGCTGCCCGCGTCCGCCCGGAAAGATATGCGCGAAAACTTCTTTGAAACAAGCGTTTATGGCGGCGAAGGTCTCAGCAAACCTTGTGCGGGAAATTTTATTGATGCGCATAATTGTTCTTTGCAACGTGTTGAGCGACGCATTTAAGTCCGCAATCTGGGCGGATAAAAACTGATATCGCTTATCAAGCTCTTCATATTCACTGATCGCCAGTAGGTTCACCTCTCCGAAATTGCTTACCGTCTGCCTGTCCTTTTCCAGTAACTCATCGAGTTGGGAAATTTTTTCTTCGTCGATTTTGGTAAATGAAGCAAACATGCTTTCCCAATCAACATCGTATTTTTCTTTGATTGCCCGGACTAAATTTTCGCCGTTGAGTGCCGTTTCCCGGCAGAGAATTTCCAGTTCGTTAATTTTCTGGCGAAAGTCATCAAGCCGTTTTTTGTTTTCTTTAATCTCGTGTTCTCTGATTCTTAGTTGTTCGTCCTCAGTGGTCTGTCCGGCCTTCTGTTCGTTAAGCGTAGTTTCCCGAATTTCCAAATTTTTGTAAAGTTCTTCGAGGCCGGAGCGCTCAGTTTCAATGCCTGATGTCAACCGTGAAAGTTGATTGTCGCATGCGATAATTTCTTCCTCTTTAGCCTTGATTTCGTTTGCTATGGTGTTGATGTCGTTTTGCAACCTGGATATTGTCTGTAGATTCGCCTCCTTTTTTTCTTCCAGCGCGGCCAGTTCTATCTTTTTGTTCGTTAAGTATCGTTCCTGCTCTTCAATGGCGATACGTGATTGTTCGCGCTTCACATTTAAATCTGAAATAATCCCGCTTATGTTTTTTTCTTCTTCGTCTTTTTTTCGGATATCCGCATTAACCAGCCGGGTTTTTTCGATGGCTTCATCTATTTCCGTCTTGGTGGCTTGGAGATTGAATTCCAATGCGGCCAGTCTCTGCTTTATGCCGTTGACTTCGTCGGCAAAACGTTCTTGATCTTTTTTTCTGCTGTTGATATCGATTTCCAGCGCGTGAATGCGGGCTTTAATCTGACTGCTTTCCTCATCCCACAGAGCAAGTTCGGAAACAAATCGTTGCTTTTGAGCTGTCTGTTCCTGAAGTTTTGAACCAAGTGCCGATACTTCGGTCTCCAATTCGAAAATTTCTCTTTTTGTGGAAAGAAGGCTTTTTTCCACCGCCGCGCCGCTGCCGCCGCTCAGGACTCCCTGAGGGCTGAGCAGGTCTCCTTCGCGGGTAACCAGCGTGCCGTGAAAGCCGTTTTTCTTCCACAGCGATATTCCGCTATCGATGGAAGGAATTAAGAAAACATTGCCCAGGAGACAATCGGCTATTTGCCGGAAATCATCCTGGAAGCTGACTTTTTGCAGCAAAGGTTCCGCTTCTTGTGGGATTGGGGCCGAGGTTTTTCCGTTATCATTTCTTGCTTCCTGAGGTATGAAACTGCCGCGGCCCAGCTGGTAGTTCTTGAGATAGTCAATTGCCCATACGCCGTCTTTCTGGTTTTTAACAATTACATAGTGGAGCTTTTCTCCCAGTACCGCTTCGACCGCCGTTTCGTATTCAGGCGGAACAGTTATGTGATCGGCGACTACGCCGTAAAACTTGCCACGGCTCTCCTGCGCTTCGATAACCGTTCGTACGCCTTCGTTTCCCCATTTAAAGGATTCCTGAAATTCTTTCAAAGAATTAAGCCGCGAGGTTTTGATGCCGAATTCTTCTTTTATCTGGAGAATATCGTCTTCACATAACTGCAGATTCTCTTTTGCCTGCGCCAACGAACTGGAGGCGCTTTGACGTTTTTCTTCCAGCTGATTTAATTCTGCCGATCCCCGGCTGAGGGCCTCTTCTACCGATTTGCGTTTTTCTTCCAAGAGCGCCAGTTTTTTTCGGTCTTCATCTATTTCGCGTGCTTCTCTTTCCTCACGTTTTTTCAAATCTTCGATATTTTTGGAAAGGCTCGATATCGTATTTTTGATTTTGGCTTTTTCCGTCACAATATCGATGTATAAAATTTTTTTCTCTTCGAGACGACTGTTGATCTCTTTATCGGCGTCAATTAGCTGTCGAGCTTTTTGCTGACCTTCTTCATGTTCATTGTTCAGGACGGCAATTCTGTCTTCTGCTTCCTTCACCTTTTCCCGTGTGGCGTTAATCTCAGAGGTTAGGTCTTCCCTCCTGGCGCTGAGTCCCTGAATTTCCGCTAGGTCTTTTTTCTTACGCTGGGAGCAATCGCCTATTTGTTGTTGGGCAAATTCGATATTTTTTTCTTTTATGCTGATTGTATTTTTTGTTTCGTAAAGCTCTTGCTGCTTTTTCGCTATTAATTCTTCGTTTTCCAGAATTTTTGTCTTGATTTCTTCCAGCGCTGATTCTTTGGCTTCGATGTGCGCGCGCATTGAAGCTTCCTGTACCTGAAGGTCGTTGCGCTTAGACTGAAGAGAGGAATCTTTTTCGTGCAGCTCGCTGTAGGTCTGTAAGGCCAGCGTTAATTCCGTTTTCTTGAGACGTGTTTTGATTTCCTTGTATTGTTCCGCTCTTTTGGCCTGGCGGGTGATGGCATTGAGCTGTGATTTTACTTCTTTGATGATATCATTAAGGCGCAAAAGATTTTGTTTGGTCGCTTCCATCTTACGCAAGGCGGCTTCTTTGCGGCTTTTATATTTGGAAACCCCTGCGGCATCCTCAATGAAAGCCCTTCTATCTTCGGGCTTGGCCTCGACAAGGCTCGACACGCTTCCCTGTTCGATTAAAGAATATGTCCTGGCGCCTACTCCTGTTCCCATAAAAAATTCCTTGACATCCAGCAGGCGGCAGGGCACTTGGTTGATGTAATATTCACTTTCGCCATCGCGTATTATCTTTCGGGAGATTGATATTTCATTCATGCCGGAGTAAGCGCCAGGGAAATTGTGTCCATTGGCGATAAGCGTCATCGTAACTTCAGCCATGCCAACGCCGTCGGCATCCTGACTGCCGTTGAAAATGACGTCATCCATTTTTTTCCCGCGCAATATTTTAACGCGCTGTTCACCCATTACCCAGCGAATGGCATCAACAACGTTGGATTTCCCACAACCGTTTGGTCCCACGATTGCTGTAACACCCTGGGAGAAATCCAAAATCGCTTTGTCGCGAAATGATTTAAATCCTGTTATTTCTAACTTTTTTAAGTTCATCGGACGTTTTTTAAACAAAATAGCAAAAATTTGTAAAATTCTAACAAAAGAAAAACCCTTTGTAAAGAAAAAATACCATAAAATGTGGTATTGTTTACATTATACCACAATATGTAGTATTTTTGTTTTCTATCTCATTTTTCTGTTTCTTAACTTCAGCCAGCGGAGTGTTTTGGTAGAATAAATGCTTTAGAATGCCGGATTAACGGCAGAAAATAAAAGAATTGTTGACGAATCGGTACGTATGTATCGGCAATGCCTGTATAGGACATCATTACGTTCAATAATTGGTTGACATTACTACTTTTTTGAGTAAAATTATAGTAAAATCAAATATGAGGAATTGCTGCGGCCGTTATTGCTCGATATCTGTTTTTGGCCATATAGTGTTTTCAAAACCCCCTTTTCTTTGCTTCCCTGGAAAAAGGTTTTGAAGAAAGCGTGATTGGTAACTGTTGATGAACAGGCAGCCGCCTTCCAAAAAACGGGGGAAAGATGTTTTATTTCCCGTTTTTACAATAATTTCTCTTCTGTTTATTCTATGTTGTAATGTTCCTTGTCTTTATGCCGATTATGACACATCCCTGCGCACGGATCTAAATTTTAATTATACCATTAGTGAACGCTTTAAATCGGTATCCTATGTATTTATTCAGGTCAATGAAGATGCATCGCATTTTAACTATACCGAATGGGGAACCGGGCTGCAGTATCAGACGCCATTAAGATGGCTCTCCTTTCTGGTTTTTTATCAACAGGGATACTCGAAAAGCGACCAAGGCAGCTGGTATCTGGAACAAAGACCCAGCGTGAACATGAACACGTCCACGAATATTTCCCTTTTCAAAATATCGAACCAGATTCGTTACGAATACCGGATAAATACGGATTGGCATGATTACCGGATAAAAAACACGCTTGTTATCTCTTGCCCGGAAGTATTTTTACGGCCTTCTGTAGGTTGGGAACTTTATTATGAACACCATGACCGGGATATTACCCTCAACCGGATAAAATTTGGTATCACCAAAGATATTAATGCGCATTTTTCCCTGGGGCCTTATTATCGCATTGATTTTTCAAAAAATAATCATCATTGGGATTTTACAAGACAGCTTATAGGTTTTCATGTTACAATAAATTACTAATTGCAGGAAAGCAAAGGCAGCGTACAATGAAGATTAGCAAACAGCGAGCATGCGTCATTTCAGTTTGTTGTTTATGGTTGTTTATGCTTTTGTTCGTTTTGTTTCCGACCCTTCTTTCAGCTCATGCCGCCAATCGGACGGTCAGAGTCGGTATCTATGAAAACGAGCCTAAAATTTTTGTCTCCAAATCAGGAAATCCATCAGGTATTTTCATTGATATCATCGAGTATATTGCGAAGGAAGAAAACTGGAATCTGCAATATGTGCCTGGTACCTGGGCCGAGGGTCTGGCACGTCTGGAAAAAGGAGAAATTGACCTGATGCCGGATGTGGCCTTTTCCACGGAACGAGATAAAAAATTTTCTTTTCACAAGGTTCCTGCGCTTTCGTCCTGGTCTCAGGTATATGCGCGCAAAGGCAGCAATATCCAATCCATATTGAATTTGCATAATAAGCGTATTGCCGTCCTGGAAGGTTCCGTACAGCAGAGCACGTTCAAGCAATTCTCCAGTGGTTTTGATTTAAACATTAAACTTATTACAGCCCCGAGTTATAAAGCCGCCTTTGAAATTGTGGCCAGAGGAGAAGCCGACGCCGCCATCACTAACCGTTTTTATGGATTAATGCACGCGAAAGATTTTGGACTTGAAGATACTGCTGTTGTCTTTGAACCGGCTGTTCTCTTTTTCGCGGCGAAAAAAAGTTCTAATGAGCAATTATTGAACGTTATTGATAAGCGTCTGCTTCATTTAAAAAATGATCCTAAATCTATTTATTACAGTTCGATTAAAAAATGGACTACCGAGGAGATCAAATTAAAATTTCCCGCGTGGTTAAAAATTTTCGGACTTGTTGTAGGTATAATTCTGCTGATGAGCCTAGCGGGAAGTATAATTCTGAAGCGCCAGGTTGACGTGCGCACTAAAGAGCTTCAACTGGTTAATCAAGAAATGGATCAGCGCATTGTCGAACGGACGGCGCAACTGGCCGAGGCCATGAAACAGGCCCAAGAAGCAGACCGCTTGAAGTCGGCGTTTCTGGCCACCATGTCACATGAACTGCGCACGCCCCTTAATTCCATTATCGGTTTTACCGGGATTATTCTGCGCGAGCGCGTCGGTCCGTTGAACGAAGAACAAAAAAAACAATTAAATATGGTTAAAAACAGTTCGCAACATCTTTTGGCCTTGATTAACGACGTTTTGGATATTTCCAAAATTGAAGCGGGTCAGCTGCAGTTAGTCAAAGAAGAAGTTAATTTACCGCAGTGCATCGAAAAAACAATACAAACGGTAAAGCCTCTGGCCGAAACCAAGGGTATCGAACTGAAAGCGCTTATTTCTGATCAAATAAATCCTTTTTTTGCCGATACCCGGCGCGTGGAACAAATTCTTTTGAACCTGTTGAGCAATGCCGTCAAATTTACGGAGAAGGGTTTTGTGGAAGTTAGTGCTAAAGAAGATGCCAGCGACATAGTTGTTCGGATTAAAGACACCGGCATTGGCATAAAAAAGGAAGACATGGAAACTTTATTTAAAACATTCAGCCAGATTGATTCCGGGTTGAGCCGTAAATATGAGGGTACGGGACTGGGCCTATCCATCTCCAAGCGGCTGGTAGAATTAATGGGCGGCAGAATTTGGGTGGAAAGCGTTTGGGGAAAAGGCAGCACCTTCAGCTTTTCTTTGCCGAAAACAGGAGTATAATATGAAGAAAAAAATTCTGGTAATAGAAGATAATCAGCAAAACCTTTATCTTATTAGATATCTTCTTGAAGATTGCGGTTATGAAGTTTTCGAGGCAATGGACGGTAAAGAAGGCATTGAAATGGCTGCGTCAATCAGCCCGGATTTAATTCTTCTGGATATTCAGCTTCCGACGATGGATGGTTATGTTGTGGCACGCACATTAAGACAAAATCCTGAACTGGCGAAAACGCCTATTGTTGCCGTTACATCCTACGCGATGTCCGGTGACCGGGAAAAAGCGCTGGAAGCTGGTTGCAGCGGCTATATTGAAAAACCGATAGACCCGGATACTTTTCCCACGCAGGTGGAAAAAGCGTTATCGGGCAAACTTTAATCACGGACGAAAAAATGAAAAAAATCATTTTAATTGTCGATGATAACAGCACCAATCTCTATGTATTAAAGAGCCTGCTGGAATCAGAGGGCATGGAAACAATTACAGCGAAACATGGCAAAGAAGCTCTGACCAAAGCCCATTCTCACCCTCCGGATTTGATTGTTTCCGATATTTTAATGCCGGTTATGGACGGTTACACTTTATGCCGGCACTGGAAATCCGATGATCAGCTGAAACATATCCCCTTTATTTTTTATACCGCCACCTATACCGAAGCCAAAGACGAAAAATTTGCTTTAAGCCTCGGTGCCGATCTTTTCATTGTCAAGCCACAGGAGCCGGAAGTCTTAATAAACATGTTATCGAAATTTCTTTCCGCTCAATACGTAGTTAAACCGGCGCAACTAAAGCCCCTAGGCGAAGAAATGGAATTCTTCAGACAGTATAATGAGATACTTTTCAGCAAGTTGGAAAAGAAAATGTTGGATCTGGAAACTGCAAATCAGCAGTTGAAGATGTTAGAAGAAAGGTATCGCCTGAGTTTTGAGAATACTTCCGATGTTATTTTTATCGTTGACGAAAATCTAAATATTTTAAGTATGTCTCAAAGCGCGGAGAAGATATTAGGATATAAGCCGGAAGAATTTATCGGCAAGCTTGTAACGGACATGAAACATATTTTTACGCCGGCTTCTTTTGAAAGAGCGATCGCTGATGCAATGCTTATTTTAAAAGGTGAAACAATTTCCGCAAAAATTTACGAGTTTATGGCAAAAGATGGCACAATAAAGATCGGCGAAGTCAGCGGTTCACCCATTATGCGTAACGGTCAAGTCACAGGCTTTGTGTCGATTGCGCGTGATATAACGGATCGCCGGCGTATGGAAGATGAATTACGCAATAGCGCGCAAAAGTATCGTACTATACTAGAAGATATGAACGATATGTACTACGAACTTGACCTTAAAGGAAACATGACTTTTTTCAATAAAGCATTATTATCGCTTACCGCACGCTCTCCGGAAGAACTCCAAGGTATGAACTTCAGGGATTATATGAGTTCTGAAGGTTCGGAAGACGCGCTCAAAATTTTTGGAGAAATATATAAAACGGGCAAGCCAAGACTGTTTGTTAACGAGATTGTCACAAAAACTGGAGAAGTGAAATATTTTGAATCCCAGGCGGGCCTTTTACTTGATGAAAATAAACAACCTATCGGGTTTCGGGGCATAGCTCGCGATATTACCGACCGCAAGAAAGCCCAGGATGAACGTGATCAAGTGCTTGCCAGATTGAGGAAGACATTGGGAACAATGATTCAGGCAATGTCAGTGGCGGTGGAAGCAAGAGATCCCTATACATCAGGCCATCAACGAAGGGTTGCTGCCCTTGCCCGTTCTATTGCCGCGGAAATGAATCTCTCCCGCGATCAAATTGAAGGGATTCGTATGGCTGCTTCTATTCACGACATGGGCAAAATATCAATTCCCGCGGAAATTTTAAGTATGCCCAGGAAATTATCAAAACTGGAATTTGACCTTGTTAAAACGCATTCGCAAGCAGGCCATGATATTATCAAAGATATTGATTTTCCTTGGCCTATTGCCAATATTATTTTACAGCATCACGAGCGTATAGACGGATCTGGATATCCTCATGGATTAAGAGGTGACAATATTTTGCTGGAAGCGCGTATTTTGGCGGTAGCCGATGTTGTCGAGGCGATGGCTTCGTATCGACCGTACCGTCCTGCCTTAGGTTTGGATACGGCTCTGGAAGAAATAACCAGAAACAAAAATATACTTTATGATGGTGAAGTCGTAGAGGCTTGCTTGAAAATTTTTCGAGAAAAAAAATACGAATTTACGTGATATGCCACCTTTGAAGTTTGTCGTTATGCCCCCGACAATTTAGAACGTGTGTTTTAAAAAATTCCTTCCAATACCGCGCCGCAGTTGATGCATTGATTTCCTGACAGATTGATTTTCAATATTTTAAAGCCGTAGCGTTCGATTAAAAGTTTGTGACAATTGAAGCAATAAGTGTTTTCGCCTTTATCTCCCGGCACGTTGCCGCTGTAGACGTATTTCAAGCCGGCTTGTTTTCCTATTTCCACCGCTTTGTGCAATGAGGAAACAGGTGTAACCGGCAAATCGCGTTTTTTAAATAGCGGATGAAAACGGCTGATGTGCCATGGTGTTTCCGTGCCCAGTGAAACGATAAATTCCGCGATGTCTTTTAACTCTTCTTCGCTGTCGTTTAGCGTGGGAATGAGCAGCGTGGTAATTTCTATCCAAATACCCAATGCCTTCATTTTTTTAAAGCTATCCAAAACAGGCGCAAGCTTTGCGCCGCATTGGTTTTTATAAAATTCATTGCGGAAGGATTTCAAATCAACATTAGCGGCGGAGAGATACGGCGCGGCCATTTCAATCATCTCTGGAGTCATAAAGCCGTTGGTGACAAACACGTTTTTAATATCATGCTCGCGGGCAATCTTGGCAGTATCGTATGCCAGTTCAAAATAGACGGTTGGTTCAGTATAAGTATAAGCGATTGTTTTGCAGCCGCTTTTTTTTGCTTGCCGGATAATGCTTTCAGGAGCAACTTCATCGCCTACTATCATGCGCATGGCGCGCGGCATTTGTGATATTTCATGATTCTGGCAAAAAGCGCACGCAAAATTGCATCCCGCCGTGGCGATAGAATAAGAAAGAGATCCGGGCATAATATGAAAGAAAGGTTTTTTTTCGATGGGATCAATGTTTTCCGCCACCAGTGTTCCGTAAACCAGGGAATAAAGGACACCGTCTCTGTTTTCTCTGACACCGCAGATGCCTCTTCTATCAGGCTTTATCCTGCAACGGTGCGCGCACAAATTACAGCGTACACTCTTATTGTCTTGCTTTTCATAGAGAAGCGCTTCTCGAATCATTTCTGCATCTCTTGTACCATGTCCCGCGCGGTGCCGGGTGCTGCTCTTTGAGCTTTTCTATTCATATTAAATGATTCCATGAGGGGGGTTTGAACGGTCTGAAAAGTGTATTTAACCGGAACAACAAGACCGGTGAAAGCGCCCAAAGGATTGTTTTCCAGCGGCAGCATTTCCTCCAACTCTTCAAAAAAGCTGTATACAAAGGCGGGGAAATAAAGGACACTGCCCCATTTTATTTTAGTATTACCGATTGTACCTTCCACCATGCACTTGATTTCATTTAAACGGAAAAAGCGTATTTCCTGGGAAAGAGGTAACCCGAAAAGTTCTTTGAGTCTTTGTTTTGTTCCCGCCAGGGTTAGATTGTTTAAAAAACCGATAAATACACGGCCGCGGCATACACGGATCGCCTCGCTGAGGACTTTTTTGGGATTTTTCGCTGTTTCTAGAACATTAATTAAAGTTACAATATCAAATTCATTATCGGAAAAGGGTAGATCATCAGCTTTGCCCGTAACTATCTCGGTGTCGGCCCCTAATTTATTTTTAACCTTTTGTAGTATTTGTGCGGAAGGGTTAATGCCGGTTACCGAACACCATTTTTCCTTGAAAATTTGTAAATGGTCGCCCGTATCGCAGTTTACATCCAATATCCTTTCCCCGGAGCACGGGGCCACTAAATATAATATTAATTCTTTCTGACGGGAAAAGATGTACTGCCCGAAAGCCGATTTCAGGTTTTTCCTGGGTAAATTAGCCGTATTTTGGTCAAAGACCATGAATGATTTTCCTCCTGAAAATTGAACGAAAAATCATATAAACTTAGGGCAATACATATCAAATTATACTAATTTTTTAAAGAAAATGTAATGCAGGATATCTGTGTTTATTAGCCGCCGATGGCGGACATATTGCGCTGACATTTTCTCAAATTTTCAGATCCACAAATTATATCATGCTGTTTTGGTTTCAGCGCTATCACTTCGTTTATCGCGTTTTGCAACTCGGTATCGCTGCAATTTCCCCTGAGCAATTTTTTTAAATCAAATTCTTCTTCTCTGAGCAAACATGAACGGAGCTTACCGTCTGCCGTTAGGCGCAAACGGTTGCACGTGGCGCAAAAATGGCCGCTTAACGGACTGATAAACCCAATTTCACCCTGTCCCCCACGAATTTTAAATACTTGGGCCGGACCATCTGCCTTATTTTTTTCATTTTCTATATTTTCCAGTACGTATTTGGTGGAAATTTTATTCATAATATAATCAACGGACAAATAATTTTCCGCGTGGAATTTCTGCGCCTGCCCGATAGGCATCAGCTCAATAAAACGTATCTGAAAAGGCTTATCAAAAGCCATTTTTGCAAAATCCAGAATTTCATTATCATTAAAACCGTTAATGGCAACGGTATTTATTTTGATCGGCGAAAATCCGACTTCGTCCGCTTTTGTTATGCCACGCAAAACGGCCTGCAAATTACCGCCACAGGTGACTTGAGCGTATTTTTCTTTGTCCAGCGAATCAAGACTGATATTTATACGGTGTATTCCCGCGCGAAAAATGTTTTCGGCAAATTCGTCTAGCAGAATACCGTTTGTCGTCAGGCCCATATCCTGAAGGCCTTTGATTTTGTTTAATGCAGAAATAAAATCAACAAAACCTTTTCTTACCAGCGGTTCGCCGCCGGTTACCCTGACTTTAATAAGTCCCATATTTATCGCCACAGAAACTATTCGGATAATTTCTTCGTATCGAAGGATGTCGTCATGACCCTGCAGGGAAATTCCTTGTTTCGGACGACAGTAGGTGCAGTGCAAATTGCATCTGTCGGTAATAGAAATACGCAAGTAGTTAATTTCTCTTTTAAAATTGTCACGCATAAAAATAAGTTAAAATCTCTTTTGTTCTGTGGACAAATAGCATAATCGCTAAAACAATACAACTTACGAATATTGTGAAACGTGGCTTGATTTAATGTTTTTGCTCACGCCAACGGCCATTTCGTTTTTGTCTGGTATGGATAGCTTCAAAGTACGTTATCGGCGTGTTCTGAATGTTCTTGACAGGGAAAATATTCTTTATTAAACGAAAGCAGATTTAAATACGTCATTTTTGCAAAAGACAGGTAATAAATTGGGAAAAATATGAAAAAAATACCTATTACCCAGACGGGTTTCAATAAGTTAAAACGGGATTTGGAAGTATTGAAAAATGTATTCATCCCGGAAAATATACGGGATATTGAAGTGGCGCGCGCACATGGAGATATTTCCGAAAACGCAGAATACGCGGCGGCAAAAGAAAGGCAATCTTATCTGCACGGAAAATTGCAGGAGTTGGAAAATAATCTGGCTATGTCCGACGTTATCAGCTTAAAAGGACTGAGCAGCGATAAGATTGTATTTGGCTGTTTTGTAACGATTGCCGATACCGATGGTGGAGAAAAGATAAAATACCAGATGGTGGGTCCATTGGAATCAGATATTAATCAAAACAGAATATCCGTGACATCACCTATAGGCAAGGCGCTTATCGGCAAGGTTATCGGTGATGAAATCAGCGTGAAAACGCCCGGTGGCACAAGGAATTTTGAAATTATCGATATCTCCGTTGAATAAAATCAAAAATTTTTTATGTTGATTTTGGAAGAGATGCAAAAAATACCTAATCCAGAATGATGGTCGCGTCTACGGCGCAAGGTCCAGATGACGAAATGATCACGGGGTTGATATCGATTTCCTTAATCTGTGGATGTGAAAAGCCAATCGTGCCTAAAGCGATAAGAAATTCGGAAAATTTGTCTTTGTCCACCGGAGGGCTGTTGCGGAACCCCTCCAACAGTTTTTTTGCCGGGAAGCGCTCCATAAGGTGCAGAGCGTCCGCTTTTGTCATTGGGGCGACCGCAAAGACGGATTGAGAGAAAATTTCCGCCATGAACCCTCCCACCCCCATCATTACCGCGGGTCCAAAATGAGGGTCTTGGAGCATTCCCAAAATAATTTCCGCTTTTCCCTCTATTTGTTTTTGCAGCAAAACAAAGCCGTTTTGATTCATTAACGACATCAAATGTGTGAAGGTAATCTCCGCAACATTATTGTCGGTAATATTCAGGCGCACAAGCCCTTTTTCTGTCTTGTGGACTGTTCCCGTCAAGATTCCTTTCATCACCAAAGGATAACCTAGTTTATGTGCGGCTAACATACATTCTTCAAGTGTTTTAGCGGTTTTTTCCTCGACGACGGGAATCCCGTATGCTTGCAAGATTTTTTTGGAAGTATGTTCATCGAGCGGACCATGAGCTGTTTTGATAACTTTAAGCGTATCATCAGGTACCATCTCGCGTGAAGCAGCTTCTACTTTAACGGCAGAAAATTCATACCTTTCTTTCTGGTGAATTACAGCGGAAAGGCATTCTACCGCACGTTCCAGCTCCTGAAACAGGGGCACACCGTGTTCACGAGCCTGCGTCTGTGCTTCAAAAGCCGCGTCCCGCAGGCCGAAGAGCCAAATAAAGATAGGTTTACCTGAAATACTGGATTTTTTTGCGATTTCCGCCATGTCGAAAAGCACAGTTGCATTTCCCGCAAAGCCGCAAAGCAGGATTGCGTCAACCCCTGTATCGGAAAGCAGAGCGTTCAGCGCATTTTTGTAAACATCTATTCCTTTACCCATGCTGGCTTCTATTGCCGGCCAGATGTCTACGGGGTTGTTTACCGGCATCCAATTGGGAAAAATCTTTTCCAGAGATTTTATTGTTGACGGGCCGAATTTCGCCAAGGACAATTTGTATTGTTCGACAAAATCTGTAGCCATAATTCCCGCCCCGCCGCTTGACGTCAATATTGCGACTTGCCCGTGACCGTCAGGCCGTCTTGGATGAACAGCGAGACACCGGCAAAGGTCCACCATTTGTTTGAAATCGTGCGCTTCAGTGACGCCGGCTTGAGACAGGGCTCCTTCGATTATGCGGTTGTTACCGGCCAGGGCTGCCGTGTGACTTATGGCGGCTTGCGCACCACTGGCGCTTTTTCCCCCTTTTAAAACAACAATTGGTTTGGAGCTTTTGCGGCATAAACCGACAAAACGACGGCCATCGACAATTGATTCCAGATACAGACCGATTACTTTTGTTTGTGCATCCTGCTCCATGTATTCAATCAGGTCGCATTCATCGACATCTATCTTGTTTCCCACGGAGCATACTTTATTGATGCCCGTTATGCGGTTACTGACGATATCCATAAGAAAACCACCGGAAAGCATCCCGCTTTGCACGATGAGCGAAACATGGCCGGGTATAAGACCGTCTTTGATCGCTTCCGGCGCCATAAAGGAAAAAACGTGGCCTTTCACGCCGTCGACCAGCCCCATGCAGTTTGGGCCCCACAGACGAATGCCGGTTTTTTGTTTGATTTCTAGAAGCTTGTTTTGCAGTTCCACGCCTTCGGCACCTATTTCCGCAAAACCCGCCGATTCGATAATGACTCCGGGAATATTTTTGGCGGCGCAATCCGATACCGCCCGCGGCACTTCTCTGGCGGGAACAAAAATGATCGCCGCATCTACACTCCCCGGTATTTCTTGCGTCGAGGGATAACATGGCAGGCCTTCCATGGTTTTATATTTTGGGTTTACAGGGTAAATATTGCCTTTGAAAGTATTGATCAGATTTTTGAGTATGAAGTTTCCGCCCTTAAACGGGTTAGACGATGCACCAATGACAGCTACACTTTTAGGTGAAAAGAAAAATTCCATTAAAAAAATATCCCAAAATAAAGCAGTGGTTTACGTGCAAATAAACGTGTAAAAAACAAAGCAGCACATACCTTGTACGTGCTGCCTTATCTTAACATATTCTTTTTAAACTGGTTTGTTTATCAAAAAAATTACTTTACTTAATCGATTCTTTTTCCGCAACACTTATGCGAGCGATAGCTCGCATCAACGCAGCACGAACCTTTTCGTATTCTTCATTATCTCTGGCAATTTTGGCCAGCCGGGTTTCAGCATTATCCCTTGCTCTTCTTGCTCTGGTTAAATCAATCTGGTCGGACCTTTCCGCTGTTTCGATCAATATAGTAACTTTATTGGCGGTAACTTCAGCGTAGCCGGTATTAACAGCGTAATTAACTTTTTTATTATTTCGGGTGAAACTCATCTGGCCGATATCCACGGAGCTTAAAAGCGTCTCATGACCGCGCAACACGCCGAATTCACCTTCCGTGCCGGGGACGGTGACCTCTTCTACATTGCCTGAAAAAACCATTTTTTCCGGTGTTACAATTTCCAGCATTAATTCATCCGCCATTTGATCTCCTCCAAATTAAAAAAACTACTGGCTGATTTTTTTGGCTTTTTCCACGGCTTCTTCAATTCCGCCGACCATCCAGAAAGCCTGTTCGGGCAAATCGTCGTGTTTGCCTTCCAAAATTTCTTTAAAACCGCGTACTGTATCGGCAACCGAAACGAATTTTCCTTCCGTTCCGGTAAATTGTGCGGCGACAAAGAAGGGCTGAGACAAAAATCTCTGGATTTTTCTCGCGCGGCTCACGGTGAGTTTATCCGCTTCGGACAACTCATCCATGCCCAAGATGGCGATGATATCCTGTAAGTCTTTATATTTCTGCAGTGTAACCTGCACTTGGCGCGCCACCTGATAATGCTCTTCGCCCAGCACCAGCGGGTCCAGAATACGAGAAGTTGAATCCAGCGGATCCACGGCGGGGTAGATACCCAGCTCGGCAATAGGACGCGATAAGACGACCGTTCCGTCCAAATGCGCGAATGTTGTTGCCGGCGCGGGATCGGTCAAGTCGTCGGCGGGAACATAAACACACTGCACGGCCGTAATCGAGCCTTTGTTGGTTGAGGTGATGCGTTCCTGCAATTCACCCAGGTCCGTCGCCAGCGTAGGCTGGTAGCCGACGGCGGAAGGCATGCGCCCAAGCAAAGCGGAAACTTCGGAGCCGGCCTGCGTGAAACGGAAAATATTATCAATGAATAAGAGGACGTCCTGTCCTTCCTCGTCGCGGAAGTATTCCGCCGCCGTTAAGCCGGTCAGCGCAACTCTGGCTCTGGCTCCGGGGGGTTCGGTCATTTGCCCGTAAATCAGGGCCGCTTGTTTGATAACGCCTGATTGTTTCATTTCCAGATAGAGGTCATTTCCTTCACGGGTACGTTCACCCACGCCCGCGAAAACGGAAATTCCTCCATGGTGCATAGCGATGTTATGAATCATTTCCATCATGACGACTGTTTTGCCGACACCGGCTCCTCCGAACATGCCCATTTTACCGCCGCGGGGAAAAGGCACTAGGAGATCGATGACTTTAACGCCTGTTTCCAGAACATGAACGGTGGTATCTTGCTCGAGGAAGGTCGGTGATTCTCTATGAATCGGTGCAGAATGTTTGGCGTCAATGGGTCCCAGGCCGTCAACGGGTCTACCAACGACGTTTAGAATTCTTCCCAGGCATTCTTTTCCTACGGGAACTTTAATGGGGGCTCCGGTATCTTTTGCCGGCATACCACGCACCAATCCGTCGGTGATGTCCATAGCGATGCAACGTACAACATTGTCACCGAGGTGCTGTGCAACTTCGATAATTAAATTATCTTCTTTATCATCGATAGCAGGATTGGTGATCGTAAGCGCGTTTAAAATACTGGGAAGCTTCCCCTCTTCAAAGGCCACGTCAACAACTGGACCAATAACTTGTACAATTTTTCCAATATTCATCACTATCTCCTTAACAATAGTCGTATTATATTAATCTTCTATGTGCGGCATAATGCCGCATTATTTTATCCCTTTGCCAGAGCTTCGGTACCGCCCACGATGTCCATCAATTCCGCCGTAATAGCCGCTTGCCTTGCTTTATTCATCTTGAGTGTCAGTGAGCGGATCAGCTCTTCGCAATTACTGGTGGCGTTGTCCATTGCCGCCATTCTGGCGCCGTTTTCTCCCGCTGATGTTTCCAGAAGCGCTCGGTAGATAAGGACATGAACATACATCGGTAAAAGCTTCTGCAAAAGAGCTTCTTCCGATGGTTCGTATATGTAGTCCAAGCGTTTGTCCGACTCGGGATCAATGTCCTGCCCGATGGAAGGCAGGGGAAACAATCTGACTACCGTCGGTTTTTGTACGGAAACGTTCACAAACTGATTATAAATTAAGTAAAGCTCGTCATATTCTTCTTTGATGAAAGGCATAATGACTTCATTGGCGATGGAAACGGCCAGAGTCATGTCAAATCTGCTTAAAACATCGACGTATTGACCAATCATATTAGCTTTCTTCCGAAAAAAATCTCTGCCTTTGCGCCCGACATTGATCAAGTGAACTTCTTTGCCTTCATTGATTTTATCGCGCAAAAACCTTTCCGTCGCTTTGATGATGTTTGTGTTGAATCCACCGCAAAGACCACGATCAGAAGTCATGCAGATTACTCTTATTCTTCTTGGCTCACGCACGGCTAAAAGGGGGTGCGATATGCTTTCCACGCGTAGAGCCAAGGAATTTAAAACATCCATGAATTTACTGGCATAAGGGCGAAAATTGTCCATACGCAATTGCGCGGTCTTAAACTTTGAAGCCGCGACCATATTCATTGCCCGCGTAATCTGCTTTGTTTTCTGAACGGCACTTACTTTTCTTTTTATATCTTTAAGGGAGGCCACTTCAATATTCTCCTTAAATCAGTTTTTTAATAAATTAACCGGCAACAAAGACGGAGTCAAAAGCCGTCAGCATCTCTTTCATTTTCTTTTCCAATTCAGGAGAAATAACTTTTTGTTCTTCAATTTCCTTAAGAATATCAGGATATTTATTATCAACAAAACTCAGTAATTGTTGTTCGTAATCACGTACTTTTTCGACTTCGTATTTATCAATAAACCCTCTGGTTCCCGCAAAGAGCACAACTACTTCTTTGGACAAAGACATGGGAGAAAATTGCGGCTGCTTCAGCAGCTCGACCAAACGAACACCACGGTCTAATTGTGCCTGTGTTGATTTGTCGAGGTCGGAACCGAATTGTGCGAAGGCCGCTAGTTCCCGGTACTGGGCCAGGTCAAGTTTCAGCGTACCCGCCACCTGCTTCATGGCTTTAACCTGCGCGGCACCGCCGACGCGGGAAACGGAAAGACCGACGTTGATGGCCGGACGAATGCCGGAGAAAAACAAACTCGGTTCCAGGTAAACCTGGCCGTCGGTAATCGAAATAACGTTCGTCGGGATGTAAGCCGAAACGTCACCGGCCTGGGTTTCAATAACCGGCAGAGCGGTGAGCGATCCGCCGCCCAAATCGGCGCTGACACGCGCCGCGCGTTCCAGCAAACGTGAATGGTTATAGAAAATATCACCGGGGAAAGCTTCGCGTCCGGGGGGTCGTCGCAGCAGAAGCGAAATCTGGCGGTAAGCGACGGCTTGTTTGGATAAATCGTCATAAATAATCAGCGCGTCCTGACCATTATCGCGGAAATATTCGCCGATACTGCAACCGGCATAAGCGGCGATGTATTGGAGTGTGGCGGGGTCGCTGGCACAGCCGGCAACAACACAGGTATAGGAAAGAGCGTCATGTTTTTTAAGATTTTCCACGACCTGAGCCACGGTTGATTTTTTTTGGCCGATGGCGACATAAATGCATTTTACACCCGTGTCTTTTTGACGAATTATGGCATCCACGCAGATGGCCGTTTTGCCGATCTGACGGTCGCCGATAACCAGTTCGCGCTGGCCGCGGCCGATGGGGGTCATCGCATCGATGGCTTTCAGTCCCGTGTACATAGGTTCGTTAACCGGTTGGCGCTGAATAACACCAGGCGCTACCATTTCTATGCGGCGGAACTCTTTGGTCTCGATCGGACCTTTGCCGTCCAGTGGTTTTCCCGTTGCATCGATAATGCGTCCCAGCAGCGCTTCGCCCACCGGTACCTGCGCGATTTTTCCCGTTCTTTTGACAATATCACCTTCTTTAATGTGAGTAACTTCGCCCAGAACGGCGACACCTACGTTATCCGTTTCCAGGTTGAGCACCATGCCCAGAATGCCGCCGGGAAATTCCAGAAGTTCCATGGCCATGGCGTTTTGTACACCATAAACTCTCGCGATACCGTCGCCGACGGATAGGACTGTTCCCGTTTCGCTTATATCCAGCTTTTTTTCATAGCTTTTGATTTGCTCAGAAATAATTTGACTGATTTCTTCCGCTTTGATTGTTTCCATGCTTTATCTTGCCTCCCCTAAGAGATTTCTCATATTGTTCAACTGGCTTTTTACGCTGCCATCGTAAAGTGTATCGCCGACACTGATAATTACACCGCCTAAAAGTTCCGGCGCGGTTTCCACGGTAATGTCCGCTTTCCGCCCGGATATTTTTTCCATGTTCGCAATTATGTAGTCCCGCATCTTACTTGAAAGCGGGAATGCAGTTTTTACATTAATTCGGACTTTTTTTAACGCCTCATCCATTAGTTGCCGGTAGCAAATTTCTATGTCCGGCAAAGAATCAATCCTTTTTTTATCAACGAGCAGCTTTAAAAAATTGACCGTCATTTTTGAAAAATTAAGCTTGCTGATGATTTTTTCCACAACGGCTTTTTTGTTGTCTTGCTCGATAATCGGATTGGCTAAAAATTCTTTGAGCGCTTTATTCTGCGTGATCATGGAAGAAAATTGATTGAGTTCGAAATGTAATTGCTCCAATTTTTTTTCTTCTGCCGCGATTTCAAAAAAAGCGCGGGCATATCTTTTGGAAATATTGCTGATCAATTTTTGCTCACCACCTTATCCATATATTCCTTGATCATCGCTTCATGATCTTTTTCGGTAATATTTCTTTTTAGAATTTCCTCCGCCATCTTCACGGAAAGATGAACCGCTTCCAGGCGCAATTGAGAAGCGGCCTTCTGCAGTTCCTGTTCAATGCGCGCCTGCGCGTCTTCCTTCATTTTTTGGGCAACTTTTTGAGCGTCATCAATGATTTTTTGTTTTTCGGCGAGCCCCTGTGCTTTAATCATTTCGATGATGCCGTCTATTTCCGATGACGCTTTGTCGATTTTTTCGGAATATTCACGATATTTTTTTTCTGCATCCACTTTTTGCTTTGCTGCGTTTTCTAAAGTTTCTTTTATTTCCTTGCGCCGATCGACAAAAAAGGTTTTGATTTTTTCTGCCAGAAGCCAGTATAAAAACCCTATTAATATGATAAAATTAAACGTTTTCCATCCTAATTCAATCCAGTCTTCAGCCTCGTGTCCGCCCTCAGCGCCCTCTGCATAGGCGATGCAAGCAGATAAAAGAAGCAAAAAAATAGCAAAGAGAATACAAAACCATTTTGAGTGGCGGAAATTTTTCATTTGACGCTCCTTCCCAAAACTTTTTGCGCGATGTCCAAAGATAAGTTTTGTGATTGCTTGTCCAGAATCTGCCGCGCGGTTTGGATTTCTTTTCCAATTTTTTGCTGAAATTCTTGGGTCATCACGGGGATTTCAGCTCGGACAACGTCAACTATTTTCTTGGCCTGCTCATTGCCTTCTTGAATTATTTCCTTTTTTAATTCGGCTGCATTTGTTTTTGCCTGCTTGAGTTTTTCTTCGTATTCGGCTGCCTTTGTATTAACTGATTCATTAAACAGTTTGATTTCATTTTCCAGTTCTTCGAGTTGTTTTTTGCGGCGGTCGATTATGTTGAGGATTGGTTTGTATAATAGCGCATTGAGAACGAAGACCAGAACCAAAAAAATAGCCATTTGCACGAAAAACGTTAAATCTGGAAGGACTTGAACCATTTTTTACCTCTTGTATTCTTGCGCAAAAAAAGCCGTCTGTTGAACATTTCTTTTGTTCACCCTGCGGCTTTCATCAATACGCATTACCTAAAACGTGTAAATTTTATTGTTCTAGGATGTTTTGAATATTTTGTAATGTTTAACGCAGAGGAAACCTTACTTATTGATACCCAAAACTCGTGCTGTTAATAAACACAAGCTTGATAGCTTGTCAAGTTTTTTCTGACCGGCAGTCTAGTTTTATGCAAAGAAAATAAACGGGTGGGGAAAAAACGCTTATGTAATTTTATGCTATTGATTTTATAAAGTAATTATATGAGAAACTGCTTCTTGTGGGGCCGAATTAATCAACCGTACAGGGAATCATTTGTGTTCTTCTTTTCCGAATTGCTCATACTTGATGTTCCATCAAAGAAAGCGCCTTCTTCCATAACAAAGGCTGTCGTGTGAATATCACCCGAAAATTTGCCGGTGGAGTGGATATGAACTTTATTTTTGGCATCAATATTACCCTGTACGTCACCATTGATATAAACATTTTGGACGGTAATATTTGCTTTTACCACCGCTCCTTCCCCAACAACCAAGGTGCCTTGACCGCTGATTTCACCTTGAAAATCTCCGTCTATGCGCACGGAGCCATTGAAAATCAGTTTACCCGAAAATTCAGCTCCCTTGCCTAAAACCGCCTTGATTTCTTCGCTTTCCTGCTTTTTTTTCTCCCACATTTTAGTCCCTCCTGCCTTATTTGAAAATGAATGCCTCTCTACGCTCAGCAGTATATACTAAAAATTCTATTAGTGTCTAGCGGTGCAAAATAAATCTATGCGCATTTATGTTCATTAATAACCCTATGGCGGCCATAAAAGAAAGCATGGCCGAACCACCATAACTCAAAAAGGGAAGGGGAATGCCCACTACCGGCAAAACACCCAACACCATGCCGATATTGATAAATACCTGCCACGAAAAAAGACAAACTATACCCAAAGCGATAACGGTTCCGGACAGGTCTCTGGCATGCAGGGCAATTTTTAAGCTCCAGAAAACAAGTGACATGAATAGAATGATCAAAACAAAACCGCCGATAAAACCCCATTCTTCCGCGAAAACGGAAAATACAAAATCTGTTTGCTGCTCCGGCAAAAATTTAAGTTGCGTTTGCGTGCCGTTCAGAAAACCTTTGCCCCAAAGACCTCCTGAGCCCACCGCGATCATGGATTGAATGATGTGGTATCCGGCACCCAACGGATCTCTTTCCGGATTAAAGAAAATGATCAACCTGTCTTTTTGGTAATCTTTCAAAAAATGCCAGACGATGGGAGCCGACAATAAAGTGCCGGATGATGCGATAAGAAAAGATTTCCAATTGACGCCGATAAAGAAAATTATCGAGGCTGATATAAGCACGATGATTAAAGCTGTTCCCAAATCGGGTTGCTTTAAGATCAGTAGAAAAGGAAGCATGATGATCAGCGCTGGAACTATAAGCTCTCTGAGTTTATACGGCTGGTTGGATTTGTGGTCTTCAAAATAACGGGCCAGGACAAGGATTATGGAAAGTTTCATTACTTCGGAGGGCTGGAAAGCAAGACCACCGATGGAAAGCCATCTCTGGGAGCCGTGCATGGTGTAGCCAAAGATATGAACAAGCATCAGAAGGGCGATAGCAATACAATAAATAACGTAGGCTCCTTTGGCAAGAAATCTGTAGTCGATGGAAAAAGTTATTATCATTGCGATCAGGCCAAGCAATATCCACTGTATTTGTTTAATATAGAAAGGAGATTGTCTTTCCAGAGCGTCATAGCTGTATCCGGCGGAATAAATATTTAAGATTCCTATCGCGCAGATGGACAGCACAATTGCCAGCAGCGTCCAGTCAAAATTATGAAGATTACTTCGGTCAAATTTTAAAAAAAGCATAAATTATTCCTGTTCAGCGCCCCGTTTCCGCGGTGTTTGCAACTTGTGGTCTAATATCACTTTCCTGAATGTTGAAATAAATTTCCATCATCTTACGGGCGATAGGAGCGGCAACAGCACCGCCATGTCCGGCATTTTCCGCGACTATGGCGATGACTATTTCCGGATTGTCCCGTGGAGCAAAACATACGAACAAGGCATGGTCTTCATGAAAGGCACTGATTTTTTTTAGCCGGCGGGCTTTTGGATCTTGCGGTAAACCAACAACCTGCGCCGTTCCCGTTTTCCCGCAAACATCAGCGTTGGGTACCATCGCTGCTCTTCCCGTTCCGCCTTGTTCATTAACTACCCCCCATAAGGCGCTACGCAACAGTTCAAAAGTTTTTTTGCTCAAGGGAATCGTTGCGGTCTTCACTGGTTCAAATTTTTTGATTATTCTTCCTTCAGCTGTTTCAACACGTTTTATGAGATGTGGCTGCCATACAGTCCCGCCGTTGGCAAAAGAAGCATAAGCATTGGCAAGTTGCAGTGGGGTAAGCAGATTATATCCCTGCCCGATAGCTAAGGATATAGTTTCACCCGGATGCCACGGTTGTTTTAATCTTTCCAGTTTCCACTGTTGCGTCGGAATGAGACCGCTTTTTTCGTTAGGGAAATTGATGCCGGTTTCTTTTCCCAGACCGAAAAGATTGGCGTACTTTGCTATTTTGTCCACCCCAAGCATTTTGCCGACGTTGTAGAAATAAACGTCGCACGATTCAACTATGGCTCTGTGCAGTTCTATTTGTCCGTGACCGTGCTTTTTCCAGCATCTGAAAGTTCTGTTACCCATGGTGAAAGTTCCGTCACAAAAGAATTTCGTTTGGGGGGTGATGATACCTTCTTCCAAAGCAGCGGCAGCAACAATCAGCTTATAGGTGGAACCAGGTGGATATTGGCCGGATACGACTCTGTTGGTCATCGGAGATAACGGGTTATTCAACAAATTTTTCCATTGTCCGGCGGAAATCCCCGCGTTGAATAAATGAGGATCAAAAGATGGCGCGCTGACCATGGCCAAAATAGTTCCATCCCGCGGATCTAAAGCCACAACAGCGCCCGCTTTTCCATTCAATCCGAGCCATGCTGCTTCTTGCAGTCTAGTGTCTATGGTCAGAACAGTGTTATAACCGGGCACGGCTTCGATGCGCCCGAGATTCTGCATTTGTTTTTCGTGAACATTTACTTCCACCAGCTCTGCGCCGCTGCGACCACGCAAATAAGGATCTAACACTTTTTCCACTCCGTATTTCCCGGTAATATCCCCTAAGGAATATTCACTTTCTCCATTTTCTAAATCATCTTTACCGACCTCTCCGATATAACCCAGTAGGGAGGCTGTCATTTCTTTTTTTGGGTACAAACGGACTGGTGAAACATCAATATACAATCCTGGCAAATTTACCGAATTTGCTTCCACTACTGCAACTTTTTCCATGCCAACGTTTTTTTCTAATTTTACGGGGAGATACGGCCGCATCGTTTTGCCAAATTGCTGGCTTAAATCTATTTCCAAGTTTTTGCGGTTATACAGGATTTGCAAACGCTGAATTAATTGTTCGTGATTTTTAGCTATGCCGGGCATGTAGACAACGTCAAAAGAAGGAAGGTTATCGGCTAAAATGTCTCCATTGCGGTCCGTAATCACGCCGCGCAGGGACTGAATTTTACGGTAACGGATGGCGTTACTTTCCGATTTCTCTCTCATTTCCTGTACTTTGATAATTTGTAAGTACCAGAGCCGGATAAGCAGAAGCGAGAAAATGATCAGCAATACGGTGACGACAATTTTAAATTTTTGCCGAAATTCGGGAGTCTCCGGTACGTTCAGTACGGTGAAACGGTTTTCCATAAAAAAATACCTCTAGCCGTCGCATTAAATAAAAGAATAAAGGGGTAAGTAAACCGATAATTATGGCTTGCGGTAAACAAATAAACGGAATGTTCATTACCGTATCAAAATTTAACACTAAATTATAAAATATTATAACAAAAATTTCTTTTGTTAAAGCGCATAGAAATCCAAATAAAGCAATAAAATGTATTTTCTCGATATCCAAAATAAAAGATAATATAAATGAGCAAAGGAAAACGAGGATGTAAATTACAGTGAACAAACCTATTACCGGGCTTGTCAGGCAATCAAGCACAAAACCGAAGACGAACGCCAAAAGGGCTCCTTTAGCCAAATCCAGACGAAAACCGGCGTAAATAACAACAATGAATGATATTTCAATAGCCAGTCGCCCTAAAAAAATTATATCGGCTAAAACAGTTTGCAGCGCGATGACTAAAAGGGACAACAACGGAAGCAGTAAATAATACGCCATTTTTATTTACCCTCATTTTCTTCGGAAACCAGAACCAATACTTCTTCTAATTTGGAAAAATCAACAAAAGTAGTAACGTCGATTTTCAAAAATAGTTCTTTGTCTTGCTTCTCTACATTTTTTACCTGACCGATGAGCAACCCTTTGGGGAATACACCCCCCATGCCGGAGGATATTATGGTGTCCCCTCTTATTACATCTTGATTTTTAGTTATGTATTTCAATTTTCCTTCGTGCAGTCCCGCGCCGCTGAAAATTCCCTGAACACGTGTTCGATACAGTATGGCGTCAACATTGCTGTTTTCATCGGTAATTAGTAATACTTTAGATACGTTCCAAGAAACATTGATCAGACGGCCAACCAAACCAGGCGGAGCTACGACAGGCATGCCGGTTTTTAATCCGTCGAAAGAGCCCTTGTCAATGACTATGGTTTTAGAAAGGGCTGTCTGTTTTTTGGCGATAACTCGAGCGGCAACGAAAGCGTAATCTAGGGATTCTCGTAGGGCGAGAAGTGTGCGCAACCGCTTAGCCTCTAAATAACCTTCTTTGTATATAAGTAATTCGGCTTTTAGCTCGTGGATGGTTTTGGCTAATTGTTTGTTTTTTTCGACAAGACCGACAAGAGTCACGTATCGCTCCCATGAATCGTCAACGCTTTTTACGATAAAGTGTGAAAAGCTTTGGAATGGCGCTACCGCTTCCAACACGATTTTCCGGAAAATTCCCTCACCTTTATCGTACTTGACGTTGTAAGACAGCATGATAAGGGCGAAGATGAAGATAAGAGTTACCAGAATAAGGGATTTATAATTTCTAAAAAAAAACATTTTTCTACCTGATGAAATAAGCAATTATAAATCGCGTCGGCAACAAGTAATGATTGTGGTAGGATAGATTTAAATGTTCGTTTATTGCCGTACGCTTTTATGCCTGAACAGCAATTTCTTTGAGCATGTCAAGGTTATCCAGGGCTATGCCGGCGCCCCGCGCCACGGAAGACAAAGGATCATCAGTTACTGTTACCGGTAGTCCTGTTTCCTCCCTGATAAGTACGTCAATATTCTGCAGCAACGCTCCGCCACCCGTAAGGACGATGCCCCGGTCGACGATGTCGCCGGCGAGTTCCGGAGGAGCATTTTCTAAAGCATCTTTGATTGCGTCTACAATAAGGGTCAGGGGCTCGTTAATGGCCTCCCTGATTTCCTCAGAGTTGGTTTCGATGATTTTTGGCATGCCGGCAATCAAATCACGTCCTTTAACATCACCAATCTTTATTTCATCAAGCGGGTAAGCGCAGCCCAGGCCAAATTTGATAGTTTCTGCGGTTCTTTCTCCGATAAGCAAATTGTATTTACGTTTCATGTATTGCACAATGGCTTCATCAATTTTGTCTCCGGCAACCCGGACACAACGGGAGTACACGATACCGTGAAGTGAAATAACAGCGACTTCCGTTGTTCCGCCACCGATATCCACAATCATGGAACTTGTCGGATCGGCTATAGGCAGTCCTGCGCCGATTGCCGCCGCCATGGGTTCTTCGATTATGAAAATTTCACGGGCACCTGCGGATTCGACGGTTTCGCGCACGGCGCGTCTTTCCACCTGAGTTATGCCCGAAGGCACGGCGATTATAATTCGTGGATGCACCAAAGCCTTGCGGTTATGCACGGACAAAATAAAGTGTTTCAGCATTGCTTCTGTGGCATCGAAGTTGGCGATGACGCCGTCGCGCATCGGCCTTATGGCCATGATATTTCCGGGGGTGCGCCCCAGCATGATTTTGGCGTCATTACCTACGGCCAGAACTTTTTTTGTGCCTCTCGAATCCTGATGTACGGCCACAACGGAAGGTTCGTTTAACACTATTCCCTTGCCTTTAACGAAGACAAGCGTGTTTGCCGTACCCAGATCTATAGCCAGATCATTGGAAAACCGGCCCAAAATATAATCAAAAAGCATTCATCCTCCATATTTAAAATGGTTATTTTTGCGCCAAATAATGATTTTCTATATCGTATTTCGTTGCCCTAATCAACGCCTTTTTAAATTATATTTGCATTTTATAAATGTCTGTAATAGGTAAGTTTCGTTTCATTACCAACAATCAAATGTAATATTTTTTTGAGGTGAATTTATGCTGAAGTTTTTTCGTAAACACGCCCGCGGTTGGTTCATGCTTGCCGTGATCGCCATCATTATTGTTGTCTTTGTTCTCTATTTTGGCTCTAGCAGAAGCGGTCAGCAGGCATCTGTTATCGCTATTATTGACGGAAGAACTGTCAGCGCAGCTGAATTCCACACAGAGTATGAAAGATTGCTGGATATGGTAAGGCAACGTTATGGGGCGAATCTTACTTCGGAGATGCTTAAGGAAATGAATCTCAAGCAAAGAGCTTATGACGACCTTATTAACCGGCATGTCATTATTTCCAAGGCCGAGGATTTAAAAGTAAGGGTATCAGATGAAGAATTGCGGGAGATGATCACGTCCATCGAGGCCTTTCAGACAAACGGCATTTTTGACGAACGTAAATATCGGCAAATGCTCCGTTTCAACAGGATTTCTGCGGAAGATTTTGAGGCTATCCAGAGAGTTAACTTAATGGCTAACAGAATAGAGCTGATTGTCCGTGAAGGTATTAAGGTTTCCGAGCAGGAAATTTTTGACCTGTTTGTGATGCAGAATCAGAAAATCAACCTCAATTTCGTTCAAATATCCGGACAAAATGTCCGGCAGAAAATTACCCCCACCACTGCCCAACTGGAAAGCTACTTGAACAGCAATAGCGGCGCTTTTCGGCGTCCCGAGCAGGTAAAGATAAAGTATTTTTATTTTCCGGCAGCTTTTTATGCAAAAGATCATATTAGTGATGACGAGGCGCGCGATTACTACAGCCTTTATAAGGACAATTATCGCAACAAAGAAGGCAAACAAAAGTCTTTTGCTGAAGCGAAAAATATAATTGTCCAACAGCTCAGGGTGATCAGAGGTACGCAAAAAGCCCAGGCTGAAGCAAAAAAAGCTCGCGATGTGATTTACCAGGAAAACAATTTTGACGAGTATGCCCAAAAAAATAAATTGACCATTCACCAAGCTGGATTTTTCCCTATTGATAAGCCGCCGCAGGAATTTTCCTCTGTCGATGGCTTCATCGCGGAGATCTTGGAATTAAAAAAGGGGGAATTGAGCAGGATTATTGCCACGGAAAAAGGTTATTATCTCTTGGAAGTAATCGATAAAAAGCCGGCCTATTTGCCCCAGTTGAAAGAGGTTGAAAACGAAGTCAGAAAACAGTTGATCGCCGCGGAACTTAATCAGCTTGCCGCGGATGAGGCCCGGGTGATTTTAGACAGGATAAAGGCCGGTGAACCTCTGGATAAAGTTGCGCGTGAGAAAGGGCTGCGCGTTGAAGAAACGGGATTTTTCCAGCCGGGAGAGTCTATTCCCAAATTGGGATTTAATCAGAGCGACCCCAAAACTTTTTATCGGCTATCTGTTGCCAACCCGTATCCGGAAGATCCATTTTTCGTTAACGGTACTTATGTAGTATTTAAACTTAAGTCTTTAAGCAAGATGGATCGACAAGTTTTGGAAAAGGAAAAAGATATCTACAAAAAAATATTATTGTCGGTGAAACAGGAAGAAGCCATGCGTGCATGGCTTGAGGGGAATAAAAAAGCACTGACTAAGGAGAAAAGAATAGACATTAAAAGACAGGCGCAGGATTTATAATAACAAGTAAGGGAATCATCACCAGTGATGATTCCCTTACTTGTTGGTGGAGCTGAGGGGGATCGAACCCCTGACCTCCTGAATGCCATTCAGGCGCTCTCCCAGCTGAGCTACAACCCCTTAAGACCGCTTAAAAAATGTGCAGCCCAATTAACACAGGCATGAAACACTGTCAACTTGATTTTAGCTTGACTTTATCCTGACCACTTATATAATCGCACCCCGTGCCGGAGTGGTGAAACTGGTAGACGCAGGGGACTCAAAATCCCCCGCTCCTCGCGAGCATGTCGGTTCGACTCCGACCTCCGGCACCAATCTTCATTTTTCTCATAAGAATAGTGTTTAGCATACTTTTCAGATAGAAGAGATTAATGTTCTTAGAAATTGTTTCTCAAGGAGAAATTAAAATTATGGAGAAAAATCTCGTTTACCGCGGCAAGTCCAAAGATGTTTTCAAGATAACGGCTGGCGCGCATAAAGGAAAATACCGTTTTGTTTTTACCGACAAGGCGACAGGCTATATGGAAAACGGCAAGCCTGTTTTTGACCCGGGGTATGACGTTGTCGTGGGCGAGATTCCCGGCAAGGGCGCGATAGCGTGCCGTTTCGCCACGCATTTTTTTAAACTGCTCAAATCTAAGGGCGTTCCCACTCATTACATCGATACCATCAGCGATAATGAGATGATTGTGGAACCGGCCGTGCCGCTGGGCATGCCGGCGGCCAAGCCGCAATTTCCCGGCGCGGCGCCGCTGTCTAATCTCGAATTCACTTGGCGCAACAACGCGACCGGCAGTTTCTGGAGAAGGTATCCGTTTGTCCGCCCCTGTAAAAATCTGCACAAAGTTGTCGAAGCATGGACCAAAGGCGACAGCGATATTCTAATTACGCTGGAAGCATTGCAGGAAGCGGGCGCGCTGGCGAAAAAAGAAATTGATGAGAGTGTGAAACTGGTTAAAAAAATCGCGGATATAGTTTCCAAAGAATTTAAATCAAAGAAACTGCATGTTATCGACGGGAAATTCGAACTGGGCAGGCTGAAATACGGCAGGGGCAAAATCGTGCTGATTGACGAGGTATCTCCTGACGTTTTGCGCGTCTGCCGCGGCTTTAAGCCGGATAAATCCGGAGACTGCACGCAGTATAAAAAATGCGCCGTCACCAATTGCTCCAACGGCAAAAGAACAATCAAAAACAAAAATCAAGTTTCCGCCGTGGAATTTATAAATATCTTTTTATAGAAGAAGGCCGGCTTTCCAATTTTACATTGATCGTGAATTGGTTACGCTTTGCAAAACGCCTCGAGTTTTTTGGTAAGAATTTCCCTGATTACTTTCGGATTCGCTTTGCCGCCTGATGCCTGCATTGCCTGGCCGATTAAAAACCCCAAAGCTTTGCCCTGGCCGTTTTTAAAATCGGCAACCGCGCCCGGCTGATCAGCCAGCACCTTGTCGATCAAAGAATCAATCTCGCCGCGATCCGATACCTGTTTGAATCCTTTAGCGCTGACGATTTCTTCCGGCGATGCATCGCTTGCAAACAAGTGAGCAAGAACTTCGCGCGCGGCATTGGCGTTAATTTCATCGCGTGCCAGCATTTTGAGCAGGGCGGCAAGCCGCGCGGGCGTTACTTTAGCTTGACTTAGTTCCTGATTTCTGTCTTTCGCCGCGGGCATAAGCTGTGTGGTGAGCCAGTGCATTGCCGCGCGCGGAGCCACTCCTTCCTTAATCAGATTTTCAAAATAGACAGCGACTTCCGCGTCCGCGCTCAAATATGAAGCTTCTTCGGCAGAAAGGCCGTATTGATTGACAAAACGCTTGGCGCGGTCGGCGGGCATTTCCGGCAGGCGCGCGCGCAGTTCTTCAATTTCTTTTTTGGATAATTTAATTACCGGCACACAGGGATCGGGAACGCACGGGCCTTCGAACTTAGCGCGCATCGGCGTGGTTACTTTCTTTTCCGGATCCCACAGGCGAGTGTGCAAAACAATTTTTTCACCGGCCTGAGCCGCCGCGCTCTGGCGGCTGATTTCATAAGCGATGGCATCTCCCACATGGCGCACCGAGTTCATGTTTTTTACTTCCACTTTTGTATTCATCTGGCTTGTACCTTTGGTGCGGATAGAAATGTTGGCGTCCGCGCGCATCGTGCCGTTTTCCATACTGCATTCGGAGGAGCCCACGTTGCGAACCTGAGCGCGGAGCGCCTTGAGAAATTCCATCGCGTGATGAGGTGTGCGGAAATCCGGTTCCGTGACGATTTCCACCAGCGGCGCGCCAGCGCGGTTAAAGTCCACCAGGCTTACCGGTTTGCGCCCCTCCATTTCGTGCACCAGTTTGGCCACGTCTTCTTCCATGTGGATGTGATGAATGCGCAGTCTTTTGGCCGAGCCGTCTTCGTCGGTGATGTCAATCCACCCGCCGCGCGATAACGGCAGATGAGCCTGGGAGAGCTGATAGCCTTTGGGCAGATCCGGATAGTAATAAACTTTCTGGTCGAAGGCGCTCACGGGCTGAATTTCAGCGTTTAAGCCCAGACACAAAAGCGCCGCTTTTTCCAGCGCGGCGCGGCTGAGGCGCGGTGACGCTCCGGGGAACCACAGGCAAACCGGGCAGGTGTTAACATTTGGTTCGTCGCCGGGATTATTGGGGCAATCGCAAAAAAGTTTTGTGGCGCAGTTAAGTTCGATATGAATTTCCAGGCCAATGACCGCTTCAAATTCCATGATTATTTTTCTCCTCCGCCTTGCAGATATTCTCCCAGAGACAACAGCTGCCCGTCACCTAATCTTGCGGCTGTAAACTGAAACCCCGCCCCCGATTTATCCGGCAAAAACAAAACAGGCTGGCCGGTGACGTTGGCAAACACCGTGTAAATAAATTGCGTGTAGGTTTCGGCAAGCGTCGCGGGATTTTCCGAGGCGGCCTGGTTGACGGCGGGGATGATGATAAAATCCGCTTGCGCCGTAAGATTTTTCATTTGAGCGACAAGACGCGCGCGCAGACGGCAGGCGTTTTCATATGCGGCGTAACTTTCAAACTGAAAATACGCGCCCTGGATTAAGTAACTTTTTAAGAGTGTTCCGAAAGCCGCGCCGCGCGAGGAAAGATACATTTCGTTCCAGTTCTTCGCTTGCGGTTCGCGTTTTCCGTAACGCACGGAATCGTAGCGGCCCGCGCACGATGACGCTTCCACCGAGCCGACAATTTGATGCACCGCAAGAAATTGGGAAAAATTCGGGAAGGGCAATTCTTTAACGGAAAAACCGGCTTTTTTAAACTCGTTTAATTTCCGGTCAAAACTTTCGCGCTCTTTGGCCGGCATTTCGCTTAAATTTTCTTTGATAACGCCCAGCGTTGTTTTTTTCGGGTCAATTTTTGTGGGCTTTAAATCCGGCGTTTTTTCCTCGGGCATGGAAGAGTCGCGCTCATCGGCACCCGCGACGGCCTGAAGAATGCCGCGGATATTTTTAATGTTCATAGATAAAATACTGATTGCTTCCATCGACGGAATCAATCCCGCCAGGCCGAAGCGCGAAACAAGCCCGTAGCTGGGCTTAAATCCGCAAACACCCGCGCGCAGGGCGGCCAGACGCGCCTCGCCTGCCAAATCTAAAACCAGTTCAACATCCGCCGCCTTTTTTTGCAGGGCGCTTCCGGCCATGCTATTTTTGAGGCCAAAACCAAATTCGCTCATGCGCGTGTAGCCGATAAGCTGGGCGCCTGCTTTTACCGCGTGCTCCGCTACTGTCGCGTTTTCCAGCGCTTTGAAACCGGCCAAAGCATTTGAACCCGCTTCCGTCGGCCAGCCAGCCACGGAGATATTCGGCTGAAGCGCGATTTTAATTTTCTGCAGAGCGCCGCTGCGGGAAGCGGCTTTGATGTTATTGCGATAGAAAAAAACAGAATCCATTTTTGCGGCTCCCCCTACTCTAGAATATTCGCGACTTTGAAGTAATTGCCCTTAACTGCGGGCGCGCTTTTGAGTAGTTGCCCCTTTTCGGCAAGCTCCGATTTTTTTGCCGTAAGCCCCGGACGCGCAATACCAGCCGCGTCAACTACAGAACGAATCGGCTCGTCATCAAGGGAAAGATTATTGACTTCCGCGGCAAGCTTTTGCGCCTCACGCAAAACTTCTTCCATAACCGAACGTTCTTCCTTGGCGATGCCGATACGCGATACCCACGCAACACGATCGAGCAGATTTTCTTTTTGTGCTTCGCCGGGCAAAATGTCTTTGCCGCCCAGATTTAAAAGCCCCAGTTCGGCAAGCTGTTCTTTTTTTACGCCCGCAGGCGCGCCGGTTAAAGGACATCCGGCGGAACGGTTTTTGGGGAAGGCAATGACTTCGCGGATGGATTGCGTGCGCAGAATCATTGATACCGCGCGGTCCATGCCCAGCGCCAGGCCTCCGTGCGGCGGCGCGCCGAAATCAAACGCGCGCAGGAAAAAGCCGAATTTTTCTTTCATCTCTTCTTGGGTTAAGCCCAGCGCGGCAAAGATTTTGCGCTGAACTTCACGGTTATTGATACGGATACTGCCGCCGCCCAATTCCTCTCCGTTGATTATCAGATCGTAGGCGCGAGAACGCAGAGAGAGAAGTTCTTCCACGTTTTTCGGATCGAAGTCCACACGCTCCGGCGCGGTAAAGGGATGATGGCTTGATGTTACTCCGCCTTCGTCCGTGGGTTCAAAAAGAGGAAAGTGCGTGACCCAGACTGGATAGAAAAATTTTTCGTCAATTAATCCCAGGCGATTTGCCAGATGCAGGCGCAATTGTCCCAAAGCGGAAGTTACAATAGCGTAAGAAGGATCGGCTACCATTATCAGCACATCGCCGTCCTGTACTTCAAAGCGTTTCTTTAATTCATTGAGTTCAGCCGCGGAAAAAAACTGCACAATGTTGGATTCCAGTTTGCCGCCTTCAGCGCGCATCCAGGTCATGCCCTTGGCGCCGAAAGAAGGCGCGATTTCCTTGGCGTATTCGTTTTGCAAAACGTTTTTGCTTAATTTCGCGGATTGCCCCTTGATGTTAATTCCCTTGATGCAGCCACCACGCTGCAGAATCTGTTTGAATATGGAATAATTGGTATTGCCGAAAATATTCGTCACATCCACAAACCTAAGCCCAAAGCGCAGGTCCGGCCTATCCGAGCCGGTTGAATCCATCGCCTCGGCATAAGTCACGCGCGGGAAGGGACGCGGCAATTCAATTCCCGCCACAGCAAACATTTTTACGGTGAGTTCTTCAATCAGTTCGTAGAGAAATTCCTCGTCGATAAATGAAGCTTCAATATCGAGCTGGGTGAATTCCGGCTGACGGTTGGGGCGCAAATCTTCATCGCGGAAACAGCGCGCCAGTTGGAAATATCTTTCCAGGCCGCCGATCATCAAAAGCTGTTTAAAGAGCTGGGGCGATTGGGGCAGGGCGTAAAAATTTCCCGGATGCACACGGCTGGGCACCAGATAATCACGCGCGCCTTCGGGTGTGCTCGCGGTGAGCATTGGTGTTTCCACTTCCACAAAACCCCGCGCGTCCAAAAATTTCCGCACGCACTGAAAAATTTTGTGCCTGAGCAATAGATTTTCCTGCATGGCCGGTCTGCGGATATCCAGATAGCGGTATTGTAGGCGCAAATCTTCTGAAATGTTTTCTACAGACGCGTTTTCCGCGCCCGCTACCATGGCTTTGTCGGAAATCGGAAACGGCAGAGCTTCTGATTCGCTTAAAACCGAAAGCTCGTGGACAAATACTTCCAGCGCGCCTGTTTCAATATTGGGGTTTTGCGTTCCCTCTAATCTTTTTTTGACCTCGCCTGTTACGGCAATGCAGTATTCCGTGCGCAGTGTTGCCGCCATTTTGCAAATATTATCTGAAGAAGTTTCCGGGCTGAAAACAATCTGCACGATGCCGCTGCGGTCGCGCAGGTGAATAAACAGCAGGCCGCCGTGGTCGCGGTAGGCATCCACCCAGCCGCAAAGTTGCACGGTTTTACCGATGTGCTCAAAAGACAATTTGCCGCAAAAAATACGCTCAGAAAAATTCATGAAGAAACCCTTTCCGGTTGAATATGAAGGAACAAATTTGTGCCGCGGATAGTATCAAAACTGTACCGATGTTTCAAGGGCTCATAATGACGGGCAGGAATAGGGAGTATGTAAAGGGAATGATGCAACCCCCTGTCTTTTTTGCGTCAGAAAACAGAAAAAAGGCCAGATAAAAGCTTCCCGGAAATAATATTTCAGATCCGGAAAAATAAAAAAACGCCGAAGATCGGATTTTCGGTTACAGTGACGGCGTTTTGCGACATCCGCTGTAAACGGTTTAATAATATAAATTTTGTTCAGATATTTTTTGTCTGCTCAAAGGTTATATTTACTCTTTGCCTAAAAAACCTTTAATCAACTTTTTTGAATATTTTACCTTTGGCGCCGCATACCGGGCAGGTTTCCGGCGCTTCTTTTTCGGCGGTATAGCCGCAAACCGGGCACACGTAATAGCTGTATACCTCTTTGACGCTATCGAGCTCATTGAGAACCTGCTGATACAGGCCAGCGTGGATTTTTTCCACTTCATTGGCAAAAGTGAAAGACCGCTGTGCTTCCTTGTGTCCTTCCGCCTTTGCCGCCGCGATCATATCCGGATACATGCTTTTGAATTCATGTGTTTCCCCCGCTACGGCTTCCTGGAGGTTTTCTTTAGTGGAACGGATTGCCTTCAACGCCTTCAAATGAGCGTGGGCGTGAACTGTTTCCGCTTCCGCCGCCGCCCGAAAAAGTTTTGCCGCCCGCGGAAATCCTTCCTGGTCGGCCTTGGCCGCGAAAGCCAGATATTTTCGGTTCGCCTGTGATTCACCGGCAAAAGCTTCTTTCAACGCTTCTTCTGTTTTCGACATAACTTTCTCCTTATGGTTTATATGTTTTATTTAAGTCTTTCTTCCGATAAATGCAGATGGTCTGTTTCTACTTCCACCAGCGCTTCAAATATCTGCTTGATTCTTTGACTATCCGCTTCAGCGGCAGCCTTGCTGTAAAAATCTATGGCCCTGGTTTCTCTGGCGTGAGAATCTTTCAGGTTTTCAACATTTTGCGAGTGGCAGGTTTCGTTGCCCTGGGGAACGGATTTCAGCTTGAGTATTTTTTTCCAAATGGACGCGTGTTCCGCTTCAACTTTGCCCAGAGCCTTGAATAATATCTTGCCTTCGGGGTTATCAGTCTTATCCGCCGCACAGGCGTAAAATGTCGCGTTGCTTACCTCTACCTGAAGGGCGTGCTCGGCATTGGCTTTATCACGCGCGCTTAACTCCACGTCAAAACTGACATCCGCGTCTTTGGCTTCTTTGATGTATTTGATATGCGCGCCGCAGAAAGGGCAGTTCGCCGGGGGATTTTCGCCGATATACGCGTCACCACAAATTGTGCACCTGTATAATTTTACCATCTTTTTTCCTTTCAGTTATTTGCTGTTGTTATTTTTTTGTCATGTCATTATGGTAATTAAGATATACGCTAGGCGGGAATTGTCAAGACGGTAAACCAGGTTTTCTGAAAATATAAGCGTCGGTTTACACGCGGATAAGACGGGCCTTTTGCCGCCTGATGGTTAGCTCTTTATAAGAGCTTAGTTGTGAATCTATTTTGACATACAAATTTTATTTGTTTTAACAATGAATAATTAAAACAAAATAATAATGCAGATTAAAACCAGGCCGCCCGAAAACAAAGGACACCATAAATCGTCGCAGACGCGGATATCTTTGCCGGCTTGGTGGAGGGCTTTCCGCTATCATTTTGTTCCTTCCAGTTTTTTGCCGGCCATTCTGGGCGGGGTTGTGGCCTGGACGCAAACCGGAATCATCCATAAATGGTTTTTCTTTCTAGTTGTGCTGGGGGTAACGCTCAATCACATCGCGCTCAATATGACTGATGACTATTTCGATTATCGCGCCTCTGTGGATCAAAAAAACAAAAAAACGGTAAATCCCTACGCGGGCGGCAGCGGCACTCTGACTTCGGGAAAAATTAAGCCCCAAGATATGCGGTTTGTTTTTACATCGTTTTATGTGCTGACGATGATCATCGGCCTATACCTTTGCGCGGCGCGAACCTGGTGGTTGCTTGCTTTCGGCTTATTCGGAATGGCGAGCTCCTATTTTTACACAGCGCCGCCGATACGCTACGGCTACCGCGGTTTTGGAGAATTTTCGCAATTAGTTAATTTCAGTCTTACCATCGGCCTAGGCGCTTATGTGGTGCAGACGGTTTTTTTCTCCTGGGAAGCGTTTTGGGTTTTATTGCCTTTGGGGCTGATGATGTTCGCGATGATTATCATCAATGAAATACCGGACAGAAAAGATGACGCGACGGCAGGCAAAAACAACCTTGTTGTTTTATTCGGAGCAAAAAAAGCCGTTAGGCTTTACGCGGCGGCGATGATTGCCGCTTACTTGGTTATCTTGTTCACCCCGCTTTTTCATCTGACAAGTTACTGGATATATCTGGCGCTTTTCACTTTGCCCTGGTCTGCGCGCGCGTCTGTAATTTTGAAAAGAAATATCAGCGATACGTCAAGGCTCGCGCCCGCGAATCTCCTTACCATCCGCGCGCATAATCTGACGGGAATTCTGCTGATTGTCGCTTATCTGATTGAAGGCATTAAAAATAATCATGATTTCGACCCTATTTTTTTTACAGCGTTTGTTTTGGCGGTTTTTTACATTCCAGCCGCGATTTCGTTATTTTTTAAAAATTTCGATAAAAAATAACGACAGAAAACTTTTATTATTGTAAAATGGATTATCTGACGCGAGGAGGAAAACAAAATGGAATTTGACCGTGATACTTTGGCGAAAAACGACGGCAAGGAAGGGCACGATGCTTTGGTAGCCGTTGACGGAAAAGTATATGATGTCACGGGCAACCGCCTGTGGAAAAACGGCGTGCATATGAACAGGCATCAGGCGGGCGCTGATTTGACCGAGGCAATTTCCGCTTCGCCGCACGGCAGGGATGTTCTGGAAAAAATCCAGGCAAAGGGGACGCTCGCGAAAGCAAAAGAAGAAAAGCCGCCGTTTCTTCCGGGATGGCTGATAAATTTTCTTGATGCTTATCCCTTTTTCAAGCGGCATCCGCACCCCATGGTTGTTCATTTTCCCATGGCGATTTTTATCATCGCGCCGCTTTTTCTGGCCTGGTATTATCTGATTAGTCCGGCGCAGGGTCTGCTCGACGCCGTTCTTTATCTTTATATTTTGGGAACACTATCTATGCCCGCGGCAATCGGCACGGGAATCCTCGCGTGGCTGGTTAATTATTCCGGAAAACCCAATCCGATAATTATCCGTAAAACTGTTTTTTCCGTTTTGCTTCTGGTTTTTGATGTCATTATCATCGCGGCGCTGTTCATCAAGCCCGCAATTCTGCAGAATCCAACCGGCTGGGAAATAATTGTGCCCGCGCTGATTTTTCTTTGCCTGCCGCTGGTATCAATTATCGGCGAACACGGAGGCAAACTGGTTTTCCCCGTGCTGAAAAATAAATAAAAACTTATTCTTTTACCGGTAAAACGTGAATCGCTTTGATGACTAGCCGTACCTGGTCGCCGGTCTTCAGATTCATTTCTTCAACTGATTCGGTCGTCAGCACCGAAGCCATCTCCTGCGCGGATATTGAATCAAATTTAACCAGTGACATTACATCGCCTTTTTTCACTGATTTAACTTTCGCCATAATATTGTTTCTTGCGCCGTGTTTCATAATATCCTCCTTTTAATGTCATATACTTGCTTCTGAACAGTAAGTATTTTAACACCAATGGCGGAACTATAATAATGAATTTTAAGAATAAGAAATATATCCGAAAGGCATAATAAATATAAACCTGGACAGGATTCAATTCTTTAGTTTTGATGGTTGGCGATGACTTTGTTGATTCTTTAAATTATCTGGATTCCGGTTTGCAGGTCGAAATAACGGCAATTGTGGTAGAGCAAAAAATCGGAAAAGCGCGTAATCAGAACAAAAAGTTTTAAACAGGAAAGATTTACGGCATTAACTATGTGCCTGTTTTTATTTGCGTTTTCTTCCCTTGCCGATTTGTCTTATTGCTTCAATGGCTTTGATTATCTGCTCCTCTGTATTGAAACAACTGAAACTGAAGCGCACTGTACCAGAGGGATAGGTTCCTAAGGTTTTATGAGCTGCCGGCGCACAGTGCAAGCCAGGGCGAGACATAATTTCAAACTGTTCATCTAGCTCCAACGACACTTTTGCCGGATCCATGCCCTGAATGTTGAAGGAAACGACAGGTATTTGCCTGTATTCGTCCTTAATGCCATAAACCGTGACACCTTTAATAGCTTCGATGCCCTGCAAAAAAAGTCCTGTCAGTTGTTTTTCGTGAGCGGTAATGTTCTTTAATCCTTTTGATCTGATAAATTCAATGCCGGCAGTTAATCCGGCAATGCCGATGGTATTTGGCGTCCCCGATTCATAGCGGTCGGGCATGAAATTTGGCTGAACTTCCAGCTCTGAGCGGCTGCCTGTTCCGCCAAAACAAATAGGCTCAATTTTATTTTCCAGACCGTCGCGGATATAAAGGCCGCCGGTTCCCGAAGGGCCGAAAAGGGACTTGTGGCCGGTAAATGCTAAAAGGTCAATATGCATTGCCTCAACATCAATCGGATAACATCCCGCCGTTTGCGCCGCATCCACGCATAATACCAAGTCATGTTCACGGGCAATCTTGCCGATATCGGCAATTGGCATGATTGTGCCTGTAACGTTGGAAGCATTGGTGATAAATATCGCTTTGGTGTTTGTTCTGATGGCTTTAACAACATCACCGGGATCAATCAATCCGTTACTTCCGCAGGGAACTACAGTTATATCGACACCCCTTGCTTCCGCTGCTCGTAGTGGGCGCATCACCGAATTATGCTCCATATCGGACGTGATGACATGGTCGCCGGGATTTAAGAGACCGAAAATAGCAATATTTAAACTTTCGGTCGCGTTCCTGGTTAAAACGATCCGCAGCGGATCCGGGACATTAAACAATTGCGACAGCATTTCTCTGGTCTCAAAAACTATACGCGCCGCTTCCAATGACAGGCGATGTCCTGAACGGCCGGGACTGCCACCGACATTCTGCAGATAATCTTGCATGGCGGTCAGTGTTTGTGGCGGCTTCGGCCATGACGTGGCGGCATTATCAAAATAAATAATATTCTTCTTCATTATTATAATGATCACAAAACCGGGTTTTTATTGTTCACACAACTTGCAAATTTCTTCTATTTCCACTTTCTTAAATAGAGCGGCTTCGATTTTTTCCCGCATATTCGGTTCAAAGCGCAGGCATACTCCGCAATCCGAGCTGATTTTCTTGGGCACGGGTATCAGCTTGTGCGGCAGATTTTCTTTTTTGAGAATCTTTTCCGCTTTCAGGACATAGCTTACCGATTTGAAAAGCATGACGCAATAAGATGGCGATCCGCTCATGGGGTCAGTAAACGGCTTGCACGGCTCATGGTCTGGGCGATATCGTACATATTTGAAACGACGCCCACGCCCAGTTTGTCTTTGACTTCAAAATAGTTCAGACAGGTACCGCAGACAAGAATCTCCACGCCGGCCGCGGACAGCTCTTTGATATCATCGAGTGTTTCCGAACCTTGAAGCGCAAGCTTCACACCGGTGTTGTAGAAAATCATGACATCCGGTTTTTCCGCCTGACCCGCTATCGTGTGCATAAACGCGCGGATCAAAACGGATCCGAGCTCGTCATTGCCCCGGCCCATTTTATCTTCGGCGCAGACGATCACAAAAGGCCCGGCGGCTGCAGGAGCGGTCTTACACGCAACGGTTACGTTTTCCGAAGGCACGGGTGTGCCCCCCTGGCGCGTCAGCAGAATCTCAAAAAGGCCGCCGGCTTTGGCTTGAGTTTCCACCGTGCATCCCATTTTCGTTCCCAGACGCCTGACGTTTTCCAGCGCCGTTTCGTTATCTACGATAACTTTTACTTGCTCGTTTTTTTCAATAGCTTTTTTAGCCAGCACCACCGGCTGCGGACAGACAAGTCCCGTGGCGTTGACGATTCTAATTTCGCTCATATTGCACTCCTTGTATCTTGTCGTTCGTGATTTGTATCTTGTATCTCGTGAAACGAATCTCGTAATAATCTTCCCCGTCACTCGGGGGCTGTGCCGTAATTCCTTTTTCGTCATTCCGGACAAGCGAAGCGCGATCCGGAATCCAGCAAGAAATCTGTAACTTGTCGCCAAAGTTTGCGCCTATTTCCGCACCATTTCCAACAACGCTTCCACGCGTGTGCGAATCTGCCCCACGTCACTTTGCGAATAATCCGTTTCGATTTTCAGGAAAGGCTTTTTGTGCTTTTCTTCAACATGCGCCTTCACTCTGGAGGATTCGACGTTATAGGAATGACAGGCATGAAGCACTACGTCAACCACAACATCCGGTTGAAACTTGTCGATAATTAGGTCAAGCTCTGTCATTCGTCTGGTGTTCGGCGTCATGCAGGAGCAGGGCACATTCAGATACCTGCGGGAAACCGACCGGTAGGGATTTTGAGCGTTTTCCTCAAACTGCCCCTCGTAAGCCTTCATGCCCGTACAGGCGTCCAGATACACAATGACGCCGCCCGCATCTTCGATGATTTTAAAAACCTTCGTGGCATCGCCGCCCACCGGGCAGCCGGTGACCAGCACGCGTGGCGAATGCTTTTCGCCATGATAAACGCCGTCGGCTACGCGCTTTTCAAGCTTGACGAGACAATCTTTCAGCATCGGCAGCATGTCTTCAGTGGTCGCCACCTGCCCCAGGTAAGTGAGGTCGTAGATTTCCTGCCAGGTGATGGGCGAAGGCGTAAGCGCCGCGAAATCGAATATCTGATTGAGGAGCTTATTTTTGAGATTGGTGTTCTTGATTTCCTCCTCGACAGCCGCGTCCGACACTTTGCACTCGAAAGTCTGCTCCAGAAATCCGGCAAGCTTCCGGATCATGACCGTCCAGTTGTCCTGGGCTTCCTTCTGGTCCGGCAGTTGCGGCAGGTCCATCACATGTGTCGGCTTGATATCGGCAATCAATTCGAACATTTTTTTCTTGCCGTCACAGGTCGTTTCGGCAATCACTGCCTGCGAAAGGGCATAAAAGGGGCAGGTATCCGTCCGGATAAAACCATAACTGGACTTGATGAGAGGACAGAGGTTTGTGGGAAGAACCTCTTCGCCCGCGGCGATGGCTTTGTCCGCAAATGCGCACAAAACCGCCGGCACCATGCCCGCCGCGCGGATGACTTCCATCGGGGCGTACCCGCAGTAAATCCCCACAACATTTTTCCCCTTTTCCCGCTGGGACTGAATGTAACTCAAGCACCGCTTGGCCGGTTCACCGGCAAAGCCGTCGTTCACTAAAGGGTCAACATCTGCTTTCATTTTTATTTCCCCTTGCTTTTATTTTCTTTTTTATATTTAGCGTGCGCTTTTTTCAGGAAAGAATCATCAACCACAAGATTCATGGCAACCGGCGATTTGATGAATCCCACATCCAGGCCGAATTTTTCCGCGGGTATCGATATATGATTGAACCCTCTAAGTCCAATCAATAATAGTTATAAGGAATAAAGCAGTATTTCTTTTATTTATTTGTGCATCAGAATAACTAAGATGATTAATTTTGATCCGATGATGTAGGCTTGTAACATTTGATGAAATCGACGAAAGTTTTATGAAACGGCCTGAAGTCGAAGTTGTGCCGATAAATTAAATAAAAATTTCTTTCCATCCAGCAGCTCTGAATGGGAATTTCCATCAGTATCCCCTGCGCGAGTTCGCGTTCTATAGCGTGGATAGAAATAATAGAAACGCCGAGTCCCGCGATTATAGCTTCTTTAACGGCTTCGGAACTGCCCATCTCCGCGCAGATATTGAATTGGGAAATATTTACGGATTTTTCTTCTTTGAGATAGTTTTCCATAAAATATCTGGTCGCGGAGCCTTTCTCCCGCACAATGAAAGGTTCAATAAATAAATCTTTCATCACCACAGACTTTGTTTTGCTCCATTTGTGTTGTTTGGGCACGGCTAAAACAAGACGGTCTTTCCAAAGTTCCTGTGCTTCCAGTTTTTTATTTGCAGGGCTTTTGCCGATAATTCCTATTTCCACTTCACCCGCCAAAACCATGTTCATGACATCTTCGCTGTCCGCTGTTTTGATATACGCGGTGATGTCCGGGTGATTGCTGCGCAGCGCGCTTAATACGCGCGGCAGTATGTAGGTGGCCGGAATGGTACTGGCGCCGATGTAAATATTTCCGCCGGTATTGACTCCCAGCGCGTCGATTTTTTCTTTTGCCTCTTCGCGCAGTTTAACCATGCGCCGCGCGTAATCATAAATTATTTTTCCCTCGGGCGTGAGCGATATTCCCATATTGCTTCTGTTTACCAGAGGTGCGCCGAGATAATCTTCCGCGTTTCTTATATTTTTGGTCAAAGCGGGCTGGGACAGATGCATTTTTTTGGCGGCAAGGCTGAAACTTCCTTCCTCCACAAGGGAAATCAGCGCCTCCAACTGCTGGAGTGTTATATTTTTAAAATGGTCTGTATCCATAGGATATTTTCTTAACATAAAATTGTAATGCGGGCTATTGAAAATATAACTATAAGGAATATTAAATATTCCTTATAGTTTATAAAGCCGCCGCTATATTACTGAATTTTATAGATGTTTTCTTAATATTACTTTTATGAATTTGCTTTTTAGCGAACCTGATGTTACAGACAGCGCAAATCTTAAGGAGGCATCTTTATGAAAAATATTTTTTCTTCTCGCACTGGGATAATCATTGTCGGCGCGATAATAGGCATCGGCGCGGCGCTCTTGCAGTATCTGGGCAATCCCGGCAATATGGGAATTTGCGTGGCCTGTTTTGAGCGCGATATCGTCGGCGCGCTTGGTTTGCACCGCGCAGGCATTGTTCAGTATTTGCGACCTGAGATTATGGGCTTTGTTTTGGGTGCGTTTGCCGCGGCGCTGTTTGCCGGAGAATATAAACCGCGTGGCGGCTCCGCGCCGTTGGTCAGATTTTTCCTGGGCATGTTCGCGATGATCGGCGCGCTTGTATTTTTAGGCTGCCCCTGGCGCATGCTGCTTCGTCTGGCCGGTGGTGACGGCAACGCGATTTTGGGAGTTTTGGGTCTTGTTTTCGGCATATTTATTGGCGTGCAGTTTTTGAAACGCGGCTTCACGCTTGGTCGTTCATACACGCAGGCGAAAGCCACGGGCTGGATCATGCCTGGCTTTATGTTGGCGCTATTTTTGCTTTTGGTTTTTAATGTGCAGTTCGCGGAAGGCGGCCCCATTTTCTCTAGCGTGGAAGGCCCCGGTTCTAAACATGCGCCGATTTTTGTGAGCATTATTGCTGGCCTGATTATCGGAACGCTGGCGCAGCGCAGCCGTTTCTGCACGATGGGCGCGTTTCGTGACGCGATGATGACTAAAGACTTTCACCTGATCAGCGGCGTGGGCGCGCTGCTTTTATTCGCTTTTCTCGCCAACCTGATTTTTGGGCAGTTTAATGCCGGATTTGAAGGCCAGCCGATTGCCCATACGAATCATGTCTGGAACTTTCTGGGCATGACTCTGGCGGGCCTTGCTTTTGCTCTGGCGGGTGGCTGTCCCGGAAGGCAGCTTTTTATGTCCGGTGAAGGAGATCTGGACGCGGGTGTTTTTGTTATTGGTATGATAACCGGCGCGGCATTCGCGCATAATTTTTCTCTGGCAAGTTCTCCGAAAGGCGTTGCCGCTTTTGGTCCCATTGCCGTTATTATTGGTTTGGTATTTTGCCTGGTTATCGGTTTCACGATGCTGCAGAAAGCTAAATAGTGATAATTTTAACCTGACCGGTTTAGTCGGCTGGCGCCGGCCGCGGACTTCAAATCCGCTTGGGCAAACAATGCAATGTTTGCTGTTCAGTTCGATTCTGAAGCCGGTCTGAAGAAAAGATTTTAAAAAAGTGATATTTAAAAGAACAAAAAAACAAGCTCGTTTCGCTGGAGGCGGGCTTGTTTTATTTCAAAGCGTAGAAGAAGCAATTGCCGCAGAAAAAGTTCTGTGGGCGAATAATTATGATGTGAAGTTAGTGGCACCGCCGCCTCAATTGCGCAAGGGCTGTGATCTGGCCGTGGAATTCAATATTGTGGAAAAAGCTGGTGTGGAAAGGCTGTTGCGGCAAAAAGACAAACACTTTGCGGAAATACTACCGGTAAAAGGCGCAGGTGAGCTTCTGGATGTAGTCAAAGTTAAATATTTTGCTGACGCCTGTATGGTCAAGGCCGGAAACATGAAGCTGACTTTTGACAAAAATACAGGCGTGATTTTGAATATCTCCGGCGGTGGCTGCCCCGACATTCCTTATTTGCATCTGAGCATGGTGGATAAGAAAATTACGGACGTGGCACGGCCTAAAGATAAAGGTCACACGCTTTGCGCTTTGATGCTGGATCGGGCTTTTGTGGAAGCTTTGGAAATTTTCCGCAAGGAGACAAATTAAAATGTTTCTCATTTGCGGAACAATTCCTCAGGCAGATGCCGGTTTGGTTATGGGCGAAGCCAGGTTCAACGGTAGCAAATTGCACGTCGGTAATATGGAAATTCCATGCACGCAGGGAACGGCTGCGCTTGTCAGCGCGGCATGTGTTGTCGCTTCTCATTGCCGTATAAATGCGCCGCAGGTGATTTTTGCCGGCGATACCGGCAGCGGGCAGGGCAGCCGTCTGCTTTACGATTATTTGATTAAAAATCTACCGCAGTTAAACCCGGATATTCTGCTGTTGCATTATATTCTGCCGGTTATGGGATTGATGAAAAAAGTATCCGAGGTGACTGAAAAGTGTTCGAAAAAACCAGTTATGATAGCGGATGCTTCTTCCATGTATGCTGCCAAAGCCGCGGGGCTTGCCGGGCAGTTCGACATCTTCACTCCCGATCTTTCGGAGATGGAATTTTTAGCGGATGCGGAGGCAATTCATCCCGCTTACATCAGCCATCACCTTTTTCGCGCGGAAATCGCGCACATCGATGAATTGATTGAGGCGGCTTACCGGCAAAAAAGCATGGCCAAAACGGTGGTTGTCAAAGGCGCGATCGATCATATTGTGCAGGATGGCAAGATAACATTCATGCTGGACAGGCCTGATCTGCCGCAGCTGGAAGCAATCGGCGGCACAGGGGATACAATAAGCGGCATGGTGGGCGCTTTTATTGACGCAGGTTTTTCCCATTACGACGCGGCTATCAAGGCTCTCAAAGCCAATAGAGAAGCGGGGCAATACGCGAAGGCGACACCGGCGACCAAAATCAGCCAGATTATCGCCGCGATTCCCCAAGTATTGAATTATCAATAAAACAATATAAGCAAAAGGAGGAAATATGATTACAGTAGATGTCAGAGGTCTCGGCTGCCCGGTACCGGTGATCAGAACAAAGGAAGCCATGGAAAAAAATCCGGACCAGACAATCAACGTCTTGCTTGACAGTGAGGCGGCTAAAGAAAATGTCTCCCGCATGGCCCAGTCCAAAAAATACGCGATGAAAATTGAGCAGGGCGAAGACGAGGAATATAAGCTGGTTTTAACGCCTGCTAAATAACGGCTGTCTGCCTAAGTTATATCCAGGGGAGCGGCATCTCGGTTGTCGCACGAGAGACGCGCCTTTTAAATTTGTTTACTTTTAAACTGAAATAAAGATATAGATTGGGCGCGAGATTGTTATGTATTCAACGGGCGACAAAAAAGTTTTTAAAAACGCGGCTACGGTGATTTTGGTGCGGCCTTCCGCAAGCGCCGGCTGGAAATTGTTTCTGGTGCGCCGTCATCAAAAGCAGTCCTTTATGGCGGGTGCCTACGTTTTTCCCGGCGGCCAGGTGGAAAAATCCGATAAATCTCCTGCATTGGAAAGTTATATTAAAAAAAACCCTGATTTTAAACCCGCCAGGATTTTGCAGGAAAATGAACTTCCCGAAAAAGATGCTTTAGGTTTTTTCATTGCCGCTATCAGAGAAACATTCGAAGAAGTAGGCATTCTTTTGGGCGGCAGCCCCTCCGGTGATTTTATTTCTTTCCATGATAAAGATGTGCGCGCGCAATACAATGAATACCGCCGTAGGCTTTACGCTTCTGAAATAACGCTTAGTGAAATTGCCCGCGAAGAAGGCATTTTGTTTTTTCCCGAGGTTCTTGTGCCCTACGCGCATTGGATCACGCCGGATTTTGAAAAAATGAGATTCGACACGAGATTTTTTCTGGCCAAACTCCCGCCCGAACAAAGGCCGGTGGCCGACGCGACGGAGCTTACCGAATCCTTGTGGGTGACGCCGGAAAATGCTCTTCAGATGCACCGCAGAAAAGAAATAATGCTTATGCCCCCCACGTTCAAAACTATTGAAGAACTATCTGTCTTTGCCTCTATAGACGAACTTTTTATGGCATGCGCGCAAAAAGAAATTTACCCGATTTTACCCCAGTTATCCGGAGATTTTATTTTACTGCCGCATGACCCGGAATACAGCCTTGCCGGCTATAAAAAATCGCCGGATGTGAATATTGCTTCACGGATAGTTAATGAAAATGGAGTTTGGAAGACGGCTTATTACAGATAACACCCCTCGATCTTTTGTCAGGAAGACTTTAGTGCTTAATCTTGAATTCGCAACCTTAGCGTTTATCAGAATTTTACTTCGGGAGCCCTTTGCGCTTCGTTTGGTGCTTCAAAATAAGGTGATTCCTTAAAATTGAATATCCCCGCAATGATGTTCGCCGGGAATGTTTTGATGGCTGCGTTGTAATTTTTCACCGTTTCGTTGTATCTCATCCTTTCTACGGCGATTCTGTTTTCTGTACCCGCCAGTTCATCCTGCAGTCGCAGAAAATTTTGATTCGATTTAAGTTCGGGATATTTTTCGATGACTACCAGAAGTCTGCTCAAAGCGCCGGAGAGTTCGTTGTTGGCGGTGATTTTATCCGGCACGCTTCCCGCGCCGCCCACCCTGGCGCGCGCATTGGTGACTTCAACCAGTACTTCTTTTTCCTGCTTGGCGTAGCCTTTTACCGTTTCCACGAGATTAGGGATTAAATCGTAGCGACGCTGCAGCTGATTTTCGACCTGCGACCAGGCGGCTTTTATTGCCACATCCATTTTGACAAATTTATTGTAATTGCCCGCAAATAGTTTGAAAAACGCGTAGCCTAAAACAAGCAATAACGCGAAAGCAATTATTGCGTTTTTCTTTTTTTTCATATCCATACCCGCCTCCCGTGTTTCGCTGACTGACTCTGCATAATAACTGTTTTTGCCGTTTTGGTGAGATAAACTATTGCGTAAAGGACTTCAACTGTCAAGATGAAATAAAAACAGCGAAAACGGTCTTGTGTAAGTGATGTTTAAGTATTAAGAAGCTTACACCAAATTAAGTGAAGCAGTGCTGAATATGAAAACGAAGATCGTTTTAGTGCACCCGCCGCTTAGCAAGGTCTCCGAGCCTCCGGCTGGCATTGCCAAGTTAGCCGGAGGCCTCAAAGTCAACGCCGTCAGCTATCAGATAATTGACGCCAACGCGGAAGGGATACATTATTTGCTGGGGCAAACCTCGTTTGCAAATGAATGGCCGGACAAATGGAGCAAAAGAGCGTGTAAGAATCTGGAAGCCAATGTTGCCGCGTTACAAAATATCGAAACTTTTCAAAATAAAAGCCGCTATTCGCGCGCCGCGCAGGACGTTAATCGCGTACTTAATATCGCCGCTAAACCCTATGGCGCAACGCTGACCCTTTCTGATTATGCCAACAATCTGCTGACGCCAGCACGAAGCGCGGATTTACTACGCGCCGCGCGGATGCCGGATAACAATCCTTTTTATCCTTATTTTTCCACGCGTCTGATGGCGGTTATCCAGGAAGATCCGGAGTTTGTCGGTTTCTCCGTAAATTATTTAAGCCAGGCGCTTTGCGCTTTCGCCATGATTGGTTTTGTAAAAAATATCAATTCAGGGCTTAAAATAGTTCTGGGCGGCTCACTTGTTACTTCCTGGGCGACGCTTGGCGTGGAGGAAAATAAATTTTCCGGACTGGTTGATGAAATGATTGCCGGAGCCGGTGAAGAAAAATTGTTGGAGTTATTAGGCGGTGAAAATAAAAAAAGAAACTGCGCACCGGATTATGATGATTTTCCTGAGCAACTTTATCTTGCGCCCGGTTTTATTTTGCCCTATAGCGCCGCGCGCGGTTGTTACTGGCGCCAGTGCGCCTTCTGTCCGGAAAAGACGGAAGAAACCCCTTATCAGCCTTTGCCCGTAGCACAGGTTAATCAGGAGTTAACACAACTGATAAAAAAATATCGGCCTGTTTTGGTGCATTTTTTGGATAACGCTTTGTCGCCTTCTATGCTGAAAAATCTCGCGCAGCATCCGCCGGGTGTGCCCTGGTATGGCTTCGCGCGGATAAGCGGGGAACTTGCAGATGAGGATTTTTGTATTGCTCTCAAGAAAAGCGGCTGTGTCATGCTGAAGATGGGTATTGAATCGGGCGATCAGGAAGTATTGGATAAACTCAACAAAGGAATAAATTTAGCGGATGCTTCAGCAGCGTTAAAGTCGCTCAAAAAAGCTGGTATTGCCGCGTATGTTTATCTGCTTTTCGGCACGCCGGCCGAAAATGAAACTAGCGCGCAAAAAACGCTGGATTTTATTGTGTGTCACAATGACTGCATTGATTTTTTAAACCTGGCGATTTTTAATCTGCCCATCGCCAGTGCCGAGACGCAAAATCTGGAAACTGATAGATTTTATGAAGGAGATTTGTCTTTATACAGCAGTTTTCGTCATCCCGCGGGTTGGGACCGCCAAGCCGCTCGCAATTTTTTAGAAAAGACTTTCAAAAAGCATCCGGCTGTGACGCCGCTGGTTAAGCGCCTGCCGGAATTTTTCACTTCCAACCACGCGCCGTTTTTTATTTGGCAGTGTTGACAACTTTTACAGATATTTGTTTTATAAGTTGTCAACAAGTTGTATACAGATTAAGTGTATACGTTTGATATTTAAATGTTATTGTTATTTGAACAATATTAGAATCTTGGCTTGGCTACTTTTTTCGCCACAAGCATTAGTTCTATTTCATCCAGGTCAATGTTTCTGCGGCCCCAATTGCCCGCTGTCCCGCCCCAGATGTTGAGCACATCCAGTCCCGCAATGCGGCAGAGTAAAGTAAGTTCTGTTGGGACAAAGGCCCGTTCGCGAACGGAAACAGGAGGCATTCCCTCCTGAGGGGGGAATGCCAAGGCTTCCGCGAGAGTCAGCGGATCGAAACGTCCTTGGGTTACGTCTTCATTGGTAAACCGACGAATCATGAAAGTGGCGTTGAGCACCGTTAAAATGGCTTTTGCCTTTTTCTTCAGACTGCGGGAAATATTGCACAGGATAGCCAGCGGCTGATTGATCGGGTCATCACGATGGCCTAAAAGGCCGAATGACCCCTCGCACAGGCAAATCGCCGCGTCGTATTTAGCCGGCAGATTGAAATCGGTTGCATCCGCGCGGATAAAACTTACTTCAACGCCCGCGGCTTTGGCTTTTTCCCGCGCTTCTTTAAGCATTTCGGCGGAGAGATCTATTCCCGTGACTTTATAGCCGCGCCTGGCCAATTCCACGGCATGCCTTCCCGTGCCGCAGCCGACATCCAGAATCGCCGCGCCGGGTTTGAGCGCCAGTTCTTCGATGAGAAAATCGACTTCTTTTAAAGTGTTCTTGGTGAAGATGTTTTCATCATAAATCGGCGCGTGCGCGTCAAAAAATGTTTCCCAAATGCTTTTCTCGGTCATAAATTTCATTTTCCATTAATATTTTCACAGGTTGCTTTCCACGCCTTTGTTCAGATGCTGTTTTATCTCACAGAGAAACACAAAACGTCAATATATAGATTGACGTCTGCTGCCGAGCTTGTGAATCTTTGTTTTTTCGGTGAAGGTTATTTGCGAATTATTCCGCGAAAACGGGAGTATTCCACCATACGGCTGAACGCGAATATGGCGCGTTCCGGCGTTGGATAACAGGGAACGCCCAGTGCGGCAAAGCCTTCATGAATATGTGCGATTTCTCCGGCAGTGCCTCCGTAGTAGCTGGCAAAAACCGGTTTATACGGGTGCCGTTTGAACGTTTCCGCGAATGCTTCGGAAATATCCATCATGCTTTCCGGCATGAGCACGAAAGTAATCAGCAGGGCATCCACGTCTTTTTGATCCATTAGGTACCGGGCAATGTGGCTGGATGCTTTCTTGGAGCCGTGCTGCTCGATAGCGGACCACATGTCGATAGGGTTGCGTACCGGAGCCCAAACAGGCATCACTTCGCCCAGTCGCGTGAGCGTTTCTGGGGTGAGAGCAGGCAGAACAATTCCGTGTTCCTCCGCGGCATCTGTAGCGGCAACGCAGCCCATACCTGTGATAGAAAGAACACCCATGCGGTTTCCCCTCGGCAGAGGTAGTTTTTCAAAAGCCGATAATGTGTCGAAAAAGGCTTCTGAGTTGTGTACCCGTATCAGTCCCGTCCTGCGGCACACTGCGTCAAACACCGCGTCCGATCCGGCAAGCGAGCCGGTATGAGAAGCGACGGCGGCCGCGCCAGCCTCACTGCGACCGGCCTTCATCACCGTTACCGGTTTCTTTTTGCAGGCTGCCGAGGCAATCTTGACAAAACGCCGTCCCTCAACCACGCCTTCCAGGTACATGCCAATGGTGGTGGTCTGATCGTCTCCGGCCAGATATTCCAGAAGGTCGCTTTCGTTTATGTCTCCCTTATTGCCGATGCAGGCTACTTTGGCTAGCCCGAATGGTCTGGTGTCAGCAATCCAACGCGCCCAGCCTGAGGAAAAAACACCGGACTGCCCGATGATGGATACGCCGCCGGGCTTAATGGGATCGAGGCCGACGATGGAAGTCGCCATGCCGACGGAGGGATTGAGCGTGCCGATGCTGTTTGGTCCCATAATCCTGATTCCCGCCTTTCGCGCCTGGCAGACAATGACTTTTTGCTCTCTGGCGCCTTCTTCTCCCACATCCGAGTAGCCTCCAGTACTCAGGATTATGCTGTTAATCCCTTTGGCGGCGCAGTCTTGCAGGGCGTCGGGAACGACATTTTTGGGAATTACAACCATCGCAATGTCCACCGGCGCCGGCACGTCGGAAACTCTGGCGTAGGAAGGAAGCCCGAGAATTTCCTTTCCGCTGGGATTGATGGGGTAAACAGAACCTTTGAATCCTGCCTTCAGTAAATTGCGCAGAATGATATTTCCGCCTTTGTTTGGACTGCGCGAAGCGCCGATGACGGCGATGGATGAGGGATGAAAAAACGGCGCTATCGTTGACATGTCAAGCCGTTTTCGCAGAGGTTCAGTGCAGTGATCATCGAGACGCACCAATGCGTCAACCGCAACTGCTCCGTCCGGATAAGCAATAAAAGGGTTAACGTCAATTTCCATAATGTCCGGGCGGCTGGCTAGGAGGCGGGAAAGCGCTGAAACGGCAGCGGTAACGGCGGCAAGATTCACAGGCTCTTGAGAACGGTAACCTTCAAGCAGCGTAAAGCCTTTGAGTTTTCGGAGCATCGTCATGACGGTTTTTTTGTTTACCGGCGCAAGATCAATAACAGTTTCGCGGAAGATTTCCGTAAATATGCCGCCGATACCGACGAGAACCACCGGCCCGAAAACAGGGTCGCGCCTTCCGCCAATGATGAGTTCAAAGCCCGATTTGGCCATTTTCTGTACTAAAAGCGCATGGGGCGTGTCGGCAAATTTTTTGTTTATTTCCCGGACGGCCCGTTCCAGAGATTTCTTGTTTTTAATATTAAGTACCACGCCGCCTTGTTCTGTCTTGTGCAGAACAGCCTCGGAACAGACTTTTAAAGCTATCGGGAAGCCCAGTGAATTTGCCGCTGCCAAGGCTTGGGCATAATCATGAGCCAAAACACTGTCCACGACAGGGATTCCCCATTGCTTGAGCAGTTTTGCCCCTTCAAACTCATTGAGCGTGGTAATGTTATTGTTTTTTTGCACAAAAAGACCTCCCCTGCTTTACTAAAGTTTATTGTTCATGATGATAAGAACGGAGAGATAAGTCTGTATTACGGCGTATGTGCCAGATTTTAAACTAAATCCCTGCTTTTGTCTTTTTCTTCAAGAACTTCTGATTTAACATTCAGTACCGACCAAATTTTTTCCCGTATAACTTCGATTATACCGCTGTCGCGGCTGCTCAGAATACCTTGACTCTCCAAATCGCCGATTACTTTTTTAATTTCATCAGGAAGCTTTTTGGTTAGTTCGGCCAAAGCGGGCAAAGCCTCTTCCATTGTTGTGGTTGGATTTTCCATGAAGTAAACAATGATGATCAGCCGAATCCATAAATTGGTCATTTCTTCCAGAGAAGCATTGGTTTTTTTCAGACGGCAGGAAAATTCCCTGAGCATAAAGATACTCATGCCGCGACTCTCCCGCAGTAAATTAATGAAGGTGTTGCTGTCAATGGCGGCCAGGTGGCAATTTTCCATCGCCCGCGCCGAAGCGCTGCGAGGCGCATCAATTAATGCTGCCATTTCTCCAAAGTACTGTCCCGGATTCATTTCTGCCAATAATTTTTTCATCTCTCCCGCTTTTTTTTCCAAAGAGACACGGCCGGAAAGGATATAAAACATTTCGTTTCCTTTGTCTCCTTCGTTGAAAATCAAACTGCCTTCAGTATAAGCACGACCAAATTTTTTGAAAAGCCTCTCGTCAACTTTTAAATAGTTTTTGTGCGGTTTGAGCATGGCGCGCTCCAGCAAAAGCAAGTCGCGCCGCTGATAAGAAGCCATTAGTTCCGCGCAAAACAAGAAAATCAAGGCCACATAAAATACCCAAAGAGCCAAAATAACGACAGGTTCTAGCGTGCCGAAAACCAGGCCGTAACGTGTGTAATTGGCTATATACCACGCAAATAATTGCTTGGCAATTTCCATCAGCAAGGCAAACAGAGCGCTTCCGGCCAAAAGAACGGCAGGAGGAATTTTTACCGTCGGTATTATCCAGTAGAGAAAGAAGAAAAAAATGACGGTGGCCACGTAAGGAATCACATAGCGCAAGAAAAACCCCGCAACCGCCGTTAGTGATAACTCGATACCGCCGGGCAAGATAAACGGCTGGGCGGAAAGGAAGGCGGCAATGGCGCTGATAATCAAGCTTGCCGCGCCCAGTAACCAGCCCACGGGTATCATGGATATAGCCAGCAGTTTGGAGACAAAATAATTACGTTTTTTTTGTGAACGGAAAATAATGTTCAACGCAGTTTCCATAATGTTGAAAATGGCGGCGGCTAGCCAAACCAGTCCCAAAATACCCAGTGAGCCCAGCAGATTTTTCTTATTTTCAATATGGCCTAACTGCTCCATGAGCTTTTCGGAGAAATAAGGGTTGAAACTCCTGATGGCATCAAGAATATCTTCCTGGAGCAGAGGGTAAGAGGTAAAAACATTTGCGGCGACGATTATCGTCAGAATGAAAAATGGAATTGCGGAAAGAATTGTATAAAGCGATACAGCTGCCGCTTGGTTGGTATCACCGTTGGCGCTGAAATTACTGACGGCGTCATAGACAACATCCCAAACACCGGCCGCTTTCATTTTCACCGTTTCAGAGAGCCGTTGCCTTGTTGTTGACGCGCCTGCCTTTACTGTGCACATAAAATCTGAAGATACTATCTTGTAATAATAATTTGAAGAGATAGAGCATGATTCCATCGTGGGCTGTGATAGGGGAAGCATCTTTATGATTGCCCGTCATAAAGCAGGCTATGAACACACTGGATCGTGAACCCGCTTTGGAGGATAGAGTCTGTTGGATAAATTTGCAATAATTTCTGATGAGGAAAAAATCCAGATGGAAAACCCCGCCTTTCGCCGAAAAGGTTTTTTATATTATTAACTATTATTAGATGATGCCTTACTCGGCAGTTGTGCCTGAACTACCACCAAGCTTTTCAATCCGAGGTTTTTCTTCCTTCATCTTCTTGAAATCTTGAAGTCCCTGATGGATGTCGGAAGATGATTTTTCTGAAGTGACCGAGCACTTGCCGATGATGTTAACTCCTTCAGCAATCGTTAGGCGCGCAGCAGTGATGTCACCGATTATCTTCGCGGTGGCTCTCAGTTCGACTTTGTCTTCGCAGGTTATATTCCCCTCGCTTTTACCCTCAACAATTATGTTGCCGACATGGATTTCAGCCTTTGTAGAGCCCCCCTTGCCAATAAACAGTGTGCCTTTTGAGTCTATTTCTCCCTCGAAAGTTCCGTCAATACGGAGTGAATCTTTGAACTTGATTGATCCTTTTATTTCCGCGTCCGGGCTGATGACTGTTTCTTTGATTTCACCATGCGCCGTAGGCTGCTGCAGTTTATTACTGACATCCATTTTGGGTTCCTCCTCATTTTGGTGGTAGTTGGAGATGTCTTGGCCAGTCCCCTTCGCGCCAAGCATCCGTAAAATATCAACCATTTTCCCTCCTTCCTCGGCTTATCCGATGATGCCGAGAACGCAATGGCATACCATTCCTATGTGCATAAATTTAAAGAATATTCAAACATAACCCCATTCTTTTGTCAAGAAGGGTTTAATTTATTAATAAAATATTTTTTGTGGTAACGGCCGGGCATGGCAATATTGTAGGCGAAGCATTAAGTATGTTTTTTTGGTTGTCACTAGTGGGTACATAAAGGTATATAGTTTGCCTCAATTATTTTTTATGCGTATCCGCCGATGAAGGTGATTGTTAAAGCCTCTCCTGTGATTTCAGACACAAAATCAATCAGGTTTTCCGCAGTTTTGCCTTTTATTCTATAGTCGACTTCAGCGATTATTCTGTGTAAAGCTTGGGTCCGCATGATTTTGGTGTTGATGATATACTTTTTTAACTGGTTGTTTTCAAAGAAAATTCCAGCTTCCTTATTGTTCCATAAATTTTTGCTTTTATTTGCTGAAGGTTTAAACATGTTCAAAACGATGCCTACTGGTTTCCCTATCTCCAGTTGTTCAAAGCGGTCAAAAAGGAAAGTAACTGTTTTGGCGCAAAAAATGTCAACCGTGCACGGAATAATAATTGAATCGGCGGCAACATAGCAGTTGATTGTAAGGTTATCGTATGTTGGCGCGCTGTCGATGATGACATAATCATAATTGTTATTGATCTTTTGATTTAAAAGATTTTTAAGCCAGCTTGCCTCCCTGTTTTTATGGTCAAGGAGTCGTAAATCGGATGGTATTAGGTCAACCCCGTATTTTGTTTTAATTATATTATTCTCTGCCTTATCTCCCATGAGGACGTTAAATATGCTTTTCCCTTTTACGTCATCGGCAAAGAAGAAGGTTGTCGAATTTTGCGGATCCAAATCGATGGCAAGAACCCTAAGCCTCTGTCTGAATAGACTTAAGGCAGTTATTATGCTCAGCGTGCTTTTTCCCGTTCCCCCTTTTATGCTGCAGAATGATATGGTTTTCAAGTTAGACCCTCTTCACGCATTTAAACAATTTGACAAAATAACTATGCCCTTATGAGCGCTATTTAACGATCATGAAAATTAAATCCACTGGCCACGCGGCACATCACGCTTTTCTGCTCGTTCTGGAAAATAAATTTGCTTTTTTTGCTCGAAAATTGATTCTTGCATCCTTATAAATCTGAACCAAGCATTGCAGTCATATAATATCGCATTACAAGGTCATCATTCATACTTTTTGGGTTTGGAACGCTTGGGGTAAAGCATTTTTACGACAGAACTATAAGAATAACAGTTTTGTATGTCAAGAAAATATAGCCTGAAAAATGTGAATAGTTTTGTCGATGGGTTCATTTTGTGGCTGTTGAAGAATATAAAATATTCATTTTCACTAGGAGTTATATCGTTGAATGCAGGAAAAGCCCTGTAAGGATTTATCGGATGATGCTTTAAATGCTGTTGCTTAAAAATAGTTTTTAACTGCAAAGGTACGGCAGTTTTTGATTTGTGAACGTATTGATAACTCTTTAATCTATAAAAACATATTGCAATGGTTGGGTCGCTGCGCTAATTTACGATTATGAACCCAGTTCGTTTATCAGTTATTTTGTTTTTAATTCTGTTACTGCTTGCCGGTTGTGCCAACGAGCAGTCAAATAGTGGGCCCCAAGAAAAGGCATATAAACCAGCGGCTTACGGTGACATCATTGTCCGGGGCGACATAGGCGATGCGAGCAATCTGATTCCTATTTTAGCTTCGGATTCGGCGTCTCACAGTATCGCGGGTCTCATTTACAACGGACTGGTCAAATACGATAAGGACATGAATATTGTCGGCGATCTTGCGGAGTCGTGGGATATATCCGACGACGGCCTGGTTATAACGTTTCATTTGCGGAAAGGAGTCAAATGGCATGACGGCAAACCTTTTACCGCGAAAGATGTTCTTTATACCTATCAGGTTACTGTTGACCCGAAAACCCCTACCGCTTATGCGGGAGATTTCTTGAAAGTAAAAAAAGCGGAAGTTCTGGATGACTACACATTTCGCGTGACTTACGACAAGCCTTTTGCGCCGTCGTTAATCAGCTGGTCATCAGCGGTTTTGCCGCGCCACCTGCTGGAGGGCCAAGACATCACCAAAAGCTCTCTAGCGCGCCATCCTGTCGGTACAGGGCCTTATCTATTCAAGGAATGGCTGGCGGGACAGAAAATTGTTCTTGTTTCCAACGCCGATTATTTTGAGGGACGTCCTTACGTAGATGGACATGTTACGCGGATTATTCCCGATATGGCGACGATGTTCCTGGAATTGCGCGCGCGCAATATCGACATGATGGGACTCACCCCCCTGCAGTACACCCGCCAGACGGAAAACAATCTTTTCCGGCAAAGCTTCGACAAGTACCGTTACCTGGCTTTCGCCTACACCTATCTGGGCTACAATTTGAAACATCCGTTTTTTGCCGACAAAAGAGTGCGTCAGGCCATTTCCTACGCCATCAACAAAGAAGAAATTATCAGTGGCGTTTTGCTGGGGCTGGGTAAACCGGCCACCGGTCCTTACAAGCCCGGAACATGGGCATATAACGAAAACGTAAAAACCTATTCATACAACCCGCAAAAAGCTCGGGAGCTTTTGCGCGCCGCCGGCTGGACAAAAACCAACAATGATGGATTTTTGGAGAAAGACGGCCGTCCCTTTACTTTTGAGCTTATTACCAATCAGGGCAATGAAACGCGTCAGAAATGTGCCGAAATCATTCAGCGACAATTAAAAGAAGTAGGAATAGACGTCAAGATTCGTATTCTGGAATGGGCGGCTTTTATAAATGATTTCATCAACAAAAGGCGCTTTGAAGCGGTCATTTTGGGTTGGACGATACCGTTGGACCCCGATGCTTATGATGTCTGGCATTCGAGTAAAACAGCGCCGGAGGAATTAAACTTTATCTCTTACAAAAACCCTGAGGTGGATGCTCTTCTGGAAAAAGCCCGCTCGACATTTGAACAAAAACTCAGGAAAAAATACTACGACCGTTTTCAGGAGATACTTGTCGAAGATCAGCCCTACACTTTTCTTTACGTGCCGGATGAATTAGTTATCATCAGCAAGCGCTTCAGAGGTATCGAGCCTGCTCCCATCGGCCTGAGTCACAATTTTATTAAATGGTATGTTCCCAAAGACGAACAAAAATACACTATGACCAGGTAGTGCCTACCCGAAATATGTTTTTTTAAAATATCATCTTTGGAAAATCTTCTTTTTTTATTTTGGATTTGAAATTTTTTATTCCTTTGGCCGCTTCTTTTACTTGTTCCGGAAAGGTCAAGAGACGGGGTGTTATCTTGTTCGGTTTTCCGGCGTCACGGGACAGATAACCAAAAAATCCACTTGCCACCGCTTCCGCGACCTCCGTTATGCTGAGATTAACGCGCTTTTCATCGGGAAGTTCAAAGGAAAAATCATCAATCTGCAATTTATCAATGGATGCTATTAACTGGTAGGCCACCTGGAAGATTTGTTTCGTGCTGCATTGCGAGGTGTTTCCCATGCCACAGAGCATCAGAATCTCCGAATTAATGCGCGGCGGAAAAGGTATGATAACTTTTTCCGCGAAGTCTCCGGCAATTCGTCCCTTCTTGATTTCTCGGGAGATCAAGCCATTGAGACGCCAATCAATGAAGCCGCAGATGCCGCGCGGCGGTCTTTCATCGGCAAATATTCCCAGCACAAGACATTTATGTTTTGACGTGTCTGGTGTTTCCGTGGATAGATGGATATTCATTTTTTGCTTGTTTTTAGTTTGAGGGCATCTAAAATGCCGTTGATAAAAGACCCGGAATTTTCCGATCCGAAAGTTTTGCCTAAATCTATGGCTTCATTAAGTGTGACCTTCGGCGGGATATCATCACAATATAGTAATTCAAAAGCCGCCATCCGTAAAATGCTAATATCAACCTTAGACATTCGTCCCAGAGACCAGTTATCGGAGCAACTGGCAATGAGTTTATCCAACTCTTCTTTGTGTTTCCACGTGCCGTATACTAAAGTTGAGGCGAAATCTTTAGCCAGCTTCGGCGCGGTAAAGTTGCCCCAGAAAAGATCAAGCGCCTTTTCCACGTCGGTATCCACAAAATTAAGGCTGTAAAGAACCTGCAAGGCGATTTCCCGCGCCTTTCTCCTTCCGCGCATTTAAAAATTTTGTACCTCAACCATTACGTAAATTGCCCTGCTGATGTTTTTTGTTGGTTAACACACAAGCTTTAAATGTTTTTGAACAAATCCACTATTTCTATAGCTGTCATGGCCGCGTCGGCGCCTTTGTTGCCGGATTTTGTGCCTGCCCGTTCGATGGCCTGCTCAATGGTATCCGTGGTCAGAACACCGAAGATTACCGGAACTTCTGTTTCCAAGCCGACATTGGCGATACCTTTGGATACTTCAGCGGCGATGTATTCGAAATGAGGAGTTGCCCCGCGGATTATCGCGCCCAGACAGATGACCGCATCAAAGCGCTTGCTTTTCGCCAGCTTTTTTGCCGCCAACGGCAGTTCGAAAGAACCGGGAACTTTATAAACAGCAATATCTTTTTCGTCCGCGCCGGCTCTCGTCAGAGCGTCCAGCGCTCCGTCGATTAATCTGCTGCAAATAAAATCGTTGAAACGGCTGGCTACGATGCCAAACTTCATTCCCTTAGCGACGATTTTTCCTTCAATTATTTTTGGCATGATTAATTACCATCCTTTGCTTATGCTTTTTCTATATTTTCAAAAGATGTCCCATTTTTTTTTGTTTGGTTTTCATATATTTTATATTATTTTCGTTCGGATGAATCTCCAAAGGGACCCTCTGGGTTATTTCAATCCCATATCCCTCCAATCCCACTATTTTCTTGGGATTATTCGTCATCAATCGCATTTTATGCACTCCCAAGTCAACAAGAATTTGCGCGCCGATTCCATAATCACGCAAATCAGGCTTGAACCCCAGGGCGATATTCGCTTCTACCGTGTCATGTCCGTTTTCCTGCAGGGCGTAGGCTTTGATTTTATTGACCAAACCAATACCGCGACCTTCCTGGCGCATATAGACAATTACACCTTTTCCTTCTTGGTTTACCATTTCCATCGCACGGTGCAGCTGATCGCCGCAGTCGCAGCGGGCAGAGGCAAAAACGTCGCCCGTTAAGCATTCTGAATGCACGCGCACGAGCACCTCGTCTTCTTTGCTGATTTCGCCTTTTACCAGTGCAATATGCTGGAAATCATCCACGTCGTTTTCGTAAACAATGACCTTGAATTCTCCTCCGTAGGAAGTGGGTATTGTCGCTTCAGCAACTCTTCTGATAAGAGATTCATTCTGCAGGCGGTAATCAATTAAATCGGCGATGGTGACTATTTTCAGTTTATGTTCGCGGGCAAAAATTTGCAGATCCGGCATGCGCGCCATCGTTCCGTCGTCCTTCATTATCTCGCAGATGACTCCGGCGGGTGTGAGTCCCGCGAGCCGGCATAAATCAACCGAGCCCTCGGTTTGGCCGGTGCGCACCAGCACGCCGCCCCTGCGCGCGCGGATGGGGAAAACGTGGCCGGGGCTTACCAAGTCTTCCGGCTTGGCTTCAGGATTAACCGCCGCCCTTATAGTTGTTGCACGATCCGCAGCGGAAATTCCCGTGGTAACGCCGTCACGCGCTTCGATGGACACGGTAAATGCCGTACCGAAGCGCGCCTTGTTTTCCTGTACCATGGGTTTCAGGTTGAGTTTGTCAGCGATTTCTTCGCTTAGTGTGAGACAAATCAATCCGCGTCCATTACGCGCCATAAAGTTGATTGTTTGTGCAGAAACGAACTGCGCCGCCATGCACAAATCACCTTCATTTTCCCTGTCTTCGTCGTCCACGAGAATAATCATTTTCCCGTTGCGGATATCTTCTATCGCCTCTGTAATTTTGCTGATGGCCATTCTTTTATTATCCTTAATCTATTTAAAGCCGTGTTTCTCCAGAAAATTATTATCTATTCCCCGCGGTGATTGCAACAGTTTTTCCACGTATTTGCCCAGAATATCCGTTTCGATATTGACCAGGTCTCCCTCTTTTTTAACAAGCAACGTGGTTTTCTCCGCAGTATAGGGAATTATATTAACATAAAATCTGCCGTTTTCCACTTTGTTTATGGTAAGGCTGATGCCGTCGATAGCCACCGATCCTTTCTCCACGATATAGCGCGCAAGAGCCTCGTCTGTTTGGATAGCAAAAATGACCGAGCCGGATTTCTGCGTTTTGGAAAGAATGCGGCCAGTGCCGTCCACGTGTCCTAAAACGAAATGCCCGCCCAAATAGCCTCCGACGCGCAGTGATTTTTCCAAATTTACTTTGCTGCCGGGATGCATCCGTTTAAGATTTGTTTTATCCAAAGTTTCGGCGGAGACATCGGCGTGAACAATATTTTGATTTTTTGCGGTTACGGTAAGGCACGCGCCGTTGACGGCGATGCTGTCGCCCAAGCGCACATCGGCCATCTCGATGCCTGCTTCTATTTCCAAAACGGCATCCGCGCCTTTCATGCTCAGACGTTTTATTGTGCCCAATCCTTCGATAATTCCGGTAAACATAGTCTATTTTTTCTCTTTATTTAACAAGTCCCTCAGCTCAGTCATGAATTCCCCGACATCGCGGAATTGCCGGTAAACCGAAGCGAATCTGACATAAGCTACGCCGTCGAGTGCCTTTAGTTCTTGCATGACTTTTTCGCCGATGACGTTAGAGGGAATTTCTTCTCCTTGATATTCTTGGCACGTTTGCTCTACGGCGTCTACTATCTTTTCCATTTCCTCCATACTTATGGGGCGTTTTTCGCAGGCTTTCATCACGCCGTTGCGGATTTTTATACGGTCAAACGCCTCGCGCCGCCCGTCTTTTTTTACCACCATGGGCAGAATATCTTCCACGTACTCATAAGTGGTGAAACGCTTTTCGCAAGCCAGACATTCCCGTCGTCGTCGAATGGCTTTGCCATCCTTGCTGATGCGTGAATCAATAACTTTATTTTCTGCATTGCCGCAAAAGGGACATTTCATCTTCCGCCGTCCTAAATATTTAGAGCTGTTTGACTTTAATCCCCGCTTCCTTGAGCATTTGAGCCGCCAGCTTATCACTGTAACCGTTGCGGATAACAACTCGTGTTACACCGGCATTAATTATCATTTTCACGCAGATAACGCACGGATGATTTGTGCAGTAGAGGGTTGAGCCATTAGCGCTGACGCCGTGAAAAGCGGCTTGAATAATGGCGTTTTGCTCCGCGTGCAATCCACGGCACAGTTCGTGACGCTCGCCGGAAGGAACGTTTAATTTTTCCCTAAGGCAGCCGATATCCAGGCAGTGCTTCAATTTTGAAGGCGCGCCGTTATATCCGGTGGCCAGAATCCGGCGGTCACGCACAAGCGCGGCGCCTACCGCCCGGCGCATGCAGGTGCTGCGGCGGGATACCAAATCCACGATATCCAGAAAGTAAGTGTCCCAATCCGGTCTTGTTCTGGCTGCTTTTTTAGGGATGCTTTTAGAAATTTTTTTTCCGGCCATCACTGCCACGCTTTTTGTGTGCTGAGAAATTCACTGCTTGCCGGCCTTAAATTCTATGCTGATAGAGGGGAAATTTCGCGCAAATGCTTTTTATTTTCTCAGACACAGCCTTGATTTTTGTTTCGTTATGGATATTTTTTATGACGTCGGCAATGCACGAAGCAATCAGGCGCATTTCATTTTCCTTCATGCCTCTGGTCGTTACCGCGGGCGTACCGATACGGATCCCGCTGGTTACCTGGGGGCCTTTGGTATCAAAAGGAATCCCGTTTTTATTCACGGTAATGTTTGCCCGATCCAGCACCTCCTGCGCCTCCTTGCCGGTGACGCCTGCCGACGTCAGGTCAACCAGCATCATGTGATTGTCCGTTCCGCCGGAGACCAGACGGAAACCCTGATTTTTCAATTCATCTGCCATCGCCTGGGCGTTTTTAATAATCTGACGCTGATATTCCTTGAATTCCGGCGTAAGCGCTTCTTTAAAAGCGGCCGCTTTTGCCGCGATGATATGCATCAACGGTCCGCCCTGTGAGCCGGGAAAAACACGACTGTTGAGCGTTTTGGCGTAATCTTGTCTGCACATAATCAGACCGCCGCGCGGACCGCGTAATGTCTTGTGGGTTGTGCTGGTCACGTATTCACAAACAGGGATGGGCGTGGGATGAAGGCCTGTGGCCACAAGTCCGGCGATATGCGCGATATCGGCCATGATTACCGCGCCGACTTCGTCGGCGGCTTCACGGAATTTTTTAAAATCGATTATCCGCGGATAAGCACTGGCGCCCACGATAATTAACTTAGGCTTATGCTCGCGCACCAATTTTTTTACTTCCCCGTAATCGATTGTTTCTGTTTCACGGTCAACGCCGTAAGCGACGATTTTGTAAAACTTGCCGGAAAAATTCGCGGGACTGCCGTGAGACAGATGTCCGCCGTGCGAAAGGTTCATTCCCAGAACTGTGTCACCCGGCTGGACCGTGGCGAAATAAACCGCCATATTTGCCTGCGTGCCGGAATGAGGCTGGACATTGACGTGGTCGGCGCCAAAAAGTTTTTTACAGCGCTCAATGGCCAGGTTTTCCGCCATATCGACGAATTCACAGCCGCCGTAGTAACGATTGCCAGGATAACCTTCGGCGTATTTGTTGGTCATGATGCAGCCCTGGGCTTCCAGAACCGCTTCACTGACAAAATTTTCCGAAGCGATGAGCTCGATATTTTGCGCCTGACGGCGTGTTTCCGCTTTAATGGCCTGATGTAATTCCGGATCAATTTTTTCCAAAAACGACATTATAACAATTTATCCTCTCTGCGCTGGATTATAGGGAATATTTTTTAAAAACCAAAACGGCGTTTACGCCGCCAAATCCGAAGCTGTTGGACATGGCAATGTTGATGTTTGCCTTTCGGGCAACGTTGGGGATATAGTCCAGATCACATTCGGCATCGGGATTTTCCAAATTTACCGTTGGTGGTATTATCCCCTCTTCTATGGCTTTAACACTGAAAATAGCTTCCACGCCTCCTGTACCGCCGAGCATGTGCCCGGTCATCGACTTTGTAGAGCTGATCATAAGCTTTTTAGCATGCTCGCCGAAAAGTGATTTGATGGCTTGCGTCTCGTACAAGTCGTTGAGCGGGGTAGAAGTGCCGTGCGCGTTAATGTAATCAATATCCGAAGGATTTAAACCGGCGTCTTTAATTGCGGCGTGCATACTGCGAACTGCGCCTTCATGCCCGGGAGGAGGAGCCGCCATATGAAAAGCGTCGGATGAACAGCCGTAGCCGACGAGTTCTGCGTAAATGCGTGCGTCTCTAGCCTGGGCGAAAGATAGTTCTTCCAAGATCAATATGCCGCAGCCTTCACCGATGACAAAGCCGTCGCGTCCCTGATCAAAAGGACGACTGGCTTTTAGCGGTTCGTCATTGCGTGTGGAAAGAGCGCGCATAGCGCAAAAACCGGCGACAGCCAGCGGAGTAATTGCCGCTTCGACCCCGCCCGTAATCATGACGTCAGCATCTCCGTAAGCAATGGTTTTATAAGCGTCGCCGATGGCTGAAGTTCCCGCCGCACAGGCGGTTACCGCGCAATTGATGGGGCCTTTGGCACCGAAGCGAATGGAAACAAGACCCGAACCTAGATTGGCTAAAATGGAAGGGACGGCAAAGGGAGAGATTTTTCGAGGTCCGGATTCAAACAGCAACTTTGTTTCGCTTTCCATCGTTGCCAGTCCGCCGATGGCCGAACCGATAATTACGCCAGTGCGTCCGGAAATTTCCGGGGTTATTTTTAAAGCGGCGTCATTCATTGCCATTTCTGAGGCGGCAACGGCGTACAAAATGAAATTATCCAGACGACGGGCTTCTTGTTTGTCCACAAACTGCAGGGGGTCAAAGTTTTTTACTTCACCAGCAATTCTGGATTTAAAAGCAGAACTGTCGAATTTGGTTATCGGCCCGATGCCCGATTTCCCGGCAATCGCGGACTCCCATGATTCGCTGACGGAATTGCCCAGCGGCGTCAGAGCGCCGAGACCTGTAATCACAACGCGCCTTTTCATTGATGAATACCCTAGCTGACATTAGTTAATATTTTTACTTTTTAAAAATTCAAGGACATCTTTGATTGTCCGGATTTTTTCCAACTCTTCATCCGCTATTTCAATGCCAAACGCCTCTTCCATTTCCATAATCAGCTCAACAAGATCCAGTGAATCTGCCCCCAAATCGTCGATGAAAGATGCTTCCGGAACGCATTCTTCCCTCGTAACATCCAACTGCTCCATCACAAGTTTGATAACTCGCTCTTCTAATGTCATGTAAAGATCCTCCTCCGTTCTAATCTATTATTGCCAATAATCTAAGACAGATAATACTGTTCTTTACCTGTTTTTTTTAAATATTTCCTTAAATTTTTCATCAAACAAAAAAGGCGGCGCTGTTTTCAAGATCCGAAAACACCTTCTGCTGTTAAGCAGTTTTTTCCGGTTTACCGTAATCTCTGCCTCGATAAGTGCCGCAATTCGGACATACACGGTGAGGCAATTTCGGCTGATTGCACTGTGGACATACGGATAAGGAATTAGGCTTTAAAAAATCGTGTGCTCTTCTCATATTCCGCCTTGTTTTGGAATGTCTCTTTACTGGATTTGGCATGGTTATTATCCTCTTTTTCTTAATTATTTATTTTAAAGTTTTTTAAAGCAGCCATGCGGCTATCGACGTCACCGCTTGTGCAATCACAGGAGGAATCATTAAGATTCGTGCCGCACTGCGGGCACAATCCTTTGCACTCCGGATGGCATAGGGCTTTAATCGGTACCTGTAAAATTATCTGTTCACAGATAATCGGCGTCAGGTCGATAAAATCACCATGGTAATAACTGATTTCCAGCTCTTCTTTTTTCAGTTCCAAATCTTCCTTAACCTGGGGTTTCTCCGGAATTAATGTGTAAGCAAAATTAGCATCGAGGGGGAGCTTTGCTTCTTCCAGGCAGCGGCTGCAATTGATATTGATAGTTGCGGAAATTTTTCCTTTGATAAAAACCGTTCCGGATGTTTTTATAATATGACAATTAACATCCATTTTGTTAAGGGAAAAGTCAGGTTTTTCATCCTCATCAAAACACGCGTCAAACCATTTGCCGCCTTCGGAAAAGACCAAGTTTAGCCCATCCTCAGGAATGGTAACCACATTAATTTTCAAAGAATTAGTCGTCGAAACCATGATGGCTTGTTAAACGTTCGCCCTTTATGTATTAAGCGCGAAAGTTAATTATAAAATACTAGGATTGTCAAGGATAATTTAACATTATTAACCAATTGCAACTTGACAAAAGACGACTGACAATCCTATAAAACTTTAACAAATATTTGGGAATGAAAAGATGAAAAAAATACGTACGCGCTTCGCACCTTCGCCAACAGGTTATTTGCATATCGGCGGGGCGCGAACAGCTCTTTTTAACTGGCTTTTTACGCGTCATCAGGGCGGCAAGTTTATTTTGCGTATCGAAGACACAGATCAGGTGCGCTCCACGGAAGAATCCACCAGAGCAATTCTTGATGCCATGACCTGGCTGGGCTTAAACTGGGACGAAGGTCCTTATTTTCAGGCCGAGCGGGTCGGATTGCACAGGGAAATGGTGCAAAAACTCATCAAAGAGGGCAGGGCTTATTACTGTATCTGCACGCCAGAAGAATTGGAAGAAAAAAGAAAAAAGGCCCTTGCTACCGGCAAAAAGCCCAAGTATGATGGCACCTGCCGCGAAAAAAACCTGCAGAAAACCGCCGGCTCTGTAGTGCGCTTCCGCGGCGCGCAAACCGGCGTTACCGTTGTCGAGGATTTAATCAAAGGCAATATCAGTTTCAACAATGAAGAGCTGGATGATTTGATTATCGAGCGCGCCGATGGTTATCCGACTTATAATTTTGCGGTGGTAGTAGACGACGCCTTGATGAATATTACCCATGTCATCCGCGGCGACGACCACGTCAACAACACGCCGCGCCAGATTCTGCTTTATCAGGCGCTGGGATTTGAAGTTCCGAAGTTCGCGCACGTGCCGATGATCCTCGGCGCCGATAAAACGCGCCTGAGCAAGCGCCACGGAGCGACTTCCGTCATGGCGTATAAAGAAATGGGTTATCTGCCGGAGGCGCTGGTTAATTATCTGGTGCGTCTGGGCTGGGCGCGCGGCGATCAGGAAATTTTTTCCTTAAAGGAACTGGTGGAAGTTTTTTCGCTGGAGGCGGTGGGCAAATCGCCCGCGGTTTTCAATCCGGAAAAACTTTTGTGGCTCAACGCTCATTATATCAGGGAAACTGAGCAGGAAAAGCTCTACGAGGCGATGAAAGATTTCTGGCCTGCCGCCGCTGAGAAAGCTGACATGGGTTTCGTGAAAAAGGTGATTGTTGATTTGCAACCACGAGCGAAGACTTTAGTTGAGCTGGCTGCATCTGCCGGTTTTTATTTTGCTGAAAAGGTGGAGTACGAAAAAGAGGCGGCGCAGAAATTTTTACAGCCATCCGTTGCCGGTTATTTGAAAGAGATTGCGGTAAAACTTTCCGGTACACCAAATTTCAGCAGGAAAGGAATCGAAGATTTCCTTACGTCCTTCGCCCAGGAAAAGGAAATTAAATTAAAAGTCATCGCCCAGCCGCTGCGGGTGGCACTTACCGGCAAAACGGTCAGTCCCGGCATTGATGAAGTTATGGTGACGCTGGGTAAAGAGCGCGTTGTGCAAAGGCTTCAGGACGCTTGCGCTTATATTAATTCATAATGATAACACACAAAGTCAGTTTTGCTTGACTTTTGTCAGAGGATTAAATAGTCATACCGGACATTTTTCCACGATGGTCCCATCGTCTAGTGGTTAGGACGCTGGCCTCTCACGCCGGAAACCGGGGTTCAAACCCCCGTGGGACTACCAAATTAGAGACACGGACATCATGACATATAGGTTTTTGCGATAAATTTGTGCTAAGTCAATTATAAAATATCATCCGCTTCTAAATTCGGAAATTAAAGCTTGGATGCTGGCCTTGGCATCTCCGAATAACATGCGGGTATTATCTTTGAAGAACAGCGGATTTTCAATACCGGCAAATCCTGGGTTCATGGAGCGCTTTAAAACAATCACTGTTCTGGACTTATCAACCTCGATAATGGGCATGCCCCATAACGGGCTGGTTTTGTCTTCTTTGGCGGCGGGATTAACAACATCGTTGGCGCCAATTACCACACAAACATCCGTTGTCGGCATTTTGGGATTGATTAATTCGGCTTCGATCAGTTGATCGTAAGGAACGTTTGCTTCAGCCAGTAGCACATTCATGTGTCCGGGCATGCGCCCGGCCACCGGGTGTATGCCGTATAAAACTTCAGCGCCGTTTTTTTCCAGTAATTCACCCAGTTCCCGAAGCACTTGTTGGGCCTGTGATACTGCCATGCCGTAGCCAGGCACAAATGTTACGGACGAAGCTGCCTCAAGCATCAGATAGACATCTTCTATATTGATGGGTTTGACATCACCGGTTGCAATGACGCCCTGTGATGCCGTTGCGCCGAATCCGCCAAACAAGACATTTACAAATGACCTGTTCATCGCTTTGCACATAAGAATAGCCAAAATAAATCCTGACGCGCCGTCCAATGTTCCGGCTACAATCAACAACTGGTTGTCCAAAACAAACCCCAGAGCAGCCGCTGAAAGACCAGCGTATGCATTGAGTATGGCAATTACCGTTGGCATATCCGCTCCGCCGATGCCCATAACCAGCAGTAATCCGAAAACCAGCGCAGCGGCAATTAAAACCGGTAGGAAAAAATGATTGTTCGGGTTGATAATCAACCCTGCGGCCATAACCGCAATAACTGCGACAACTGTCCCAATGACAAAGTTACGCCCGCGGTAAATAAAGGGCTTGCCAGGAATGATTTCCTGTAACTTCAAAAAAGCAACCGTAGAGCCGGTGAAGGTAAGAAAGCCTAAAATCATTTCGGCGGTCAGGACGATCATCGCGAAATTTGATATTTGAGGGATACGGTGATAATATTCGGCCGTTCCAACCAGCGCGACGGCTAACGCACCGAAAGCATGTGACATTGCAGTTCGCTGCGGCACGGCCGTCATAGGCAGTTTTAAGGCAAGCGGAACGCCGATTAATGATCCAACTGCAATAGCGATGATTACCAGGTCTGTGCGTTGAACTTTAAAAGCAATCATTGTTGCCGCGATGGCTATGAGCATACCTAAACTGCCGGCCCAGTTCCCCCTGCGGGCAGTTTTTACTTCGCTCATCCATTTAAGGGCCAATACAAAGAGGATTGCGGAGGCTACATAAAGGTAACCGACAACAGATTCGATCATTTTATCTTGCCTCCATTGTCTTTTTTAAACATCCGTAAAATGCGCTCGGTAATCATGAATCCGCTAATAACGTTAGTCGCGGCTAATGCCACGGCGATAGTAGCCAATGTTAAAATCAGGATGTTTTTGGGCTCAGCCATAACGATCAAAGCGGCGACTACGGAAACAGACGAAATGGCATTGGTTAAGGACATCAATGGGGTGTGAAGAAGTTTGGATACTTTTTTGATTAAACCAAGGCCCAGGAAAGCCGATAACAAAAATATCAGCAGGTTTATAGAAACAGGAACTACATTGTCGTGCATTGAAACTGCCTTTCAAAAGTTATTTTAGGTAATCATCCGGTTCGATATAACCGGATGATTACCACTTAATGCATTGTATCGGATCCGCATTCGTAATGTTTTCTTATAATTTCATTGCGAATTTCATTATTGTGCGTAATCAAACAACCCCTCAAAATTTCATCGTCAAGATTCAGCTCAAAACGTTTGGTTTCTTTATTCCAGAAATGTTCCACCAAGTTGGTTAAGTTTGCCGAATACATCTGGTTGGCGTGCAACGCGACACGGGCCGGTAAATTTTCAAGGCCGATGATATTGACGCCGTTGACAGTAATTTCTTGACCCCGTACCGATCCTTCAACGTTGCCGCCACTTTCGACGGCCATGTCGATCACAAGGCTGCCCGGTTTCATTCCCGCAATCATTTCTTTGGTGATAATGAGGGGGGCTTTGCGGCCAAATACCTGCGCAGTTGTGATAACTACATCGGCTTGAGCACAAACTTTAGCCATAGCGTCGCGCTGTTTTTGTAACTGCTCGGAAGTCAACTCGCGAGCGTAGCCATCTTTAGTCTGTCCTGTTTCCCCAAGCTCAACTTCAACAAAGCGTGCGCCAAGAGATTTTACCTGTTCAGCGACAGCTGGTCTGGTATCGAAGGCCTCAACTCGTGCGCCAAGACGTTTTGCCGTAGCAATAGCCTGAAGGCCGGCTACTCCCGCGCCGATAATAAAAACGCGCGCCGGCTGGATGGTTCCTGCAGGAGTCATCATCATGGGGAAAATCTTGGTAATGCGCTCGGCAGCTAAGATTACTGCAGTATATCCGGCAAGACTCGCCTGCGAGCTCAAGGCATCCATTTTTTGTGCTAATGTGGTTCGCGGAATCATTTCCATGGAAATAGCACTTACGCCTTGTTCGGCAAATGCCTGTACCAAGCGTTTTTCATTGAAAGGATCCAGGTAACTTACATGGATACTGCCATTTTTTAAATTGCCTACTTCATCTTGGTCAGGTTTATGCCGCCTTAGCACCATTTCTGCCGACGAAAATCCGGCAATGCGGTCTTTTGCTATTTTAGCACCGGCTTTTTCGTACTGTGCGTCTGTAAAATTACATACCGCACCAAGGCCGCTCTCAATTTCGATATCTGCGCCTTTTTTGGTCAGTTTTTCTACATCGGGGGGAAGCATTGGTACATGCCATTTATTGGCTTGTTGTTCTTTGGGAATGAATATTTTCATAAATCGACCTCCTCAAATCGGTTTACTGATATTTCCGTTTGGGATTTGTACAATTCTATTGCAATGAATCCCGGGAAAGAAAACCACCGGAAATGTATTTTTCTAAATCATTGATCGTGGTTTTTTGTTCATCGATAACACCTTTAACCACATCGCCGATTGAAACAATCCCGACTAATTTTTTGTTTTCGAAAACGGGAAGATGACGAACGCGTTGCTCAGTCATAAGATTCATACAATGCTCAACTCCGTTTTCCGGCGTGACGGAAATTAGCTTTGTTACCATAACATCTTTAACAAAAGTATCGCGTCCACTTTTACCGGTTAATGCTATTTTCCTTGCGTAGTCACGTTCGGAAAATATACCACGCAGCTCTTCATTATCAATTATAAGCAGTGCGCCGACATTGTTTTCTTTCATGGTGTGCAAGGCTTCATAAACAGTTGCATCAGGGTCTATAGAAACGATTTTTTTTCTTCCTTTTCTTAACAATAAATCTTTCACGGTCAGCATGTGAAGTTCCTCCATGGTTTTAAAATGTGATTTTACTATAGCTGAATTTGGTAAAACTATAAGGAGAATAAAGGATGGGTAATAGTTCTATGCAAAATAGAACCTAAACAATCCGGTTAAGATAATTTATAATATTTCCGGTTTTGTTTCTGATACCTAATTTTCCGCGGATTGCATATTTGTGCTTTTTGACGGTGGATACAGAAATACTCAGGGTTTCAGCGATCTCTTTTTCCCTGTAGTGTGCCTTAATAAGTTTGATTATGGAAATTTCTGTTGGCGTAAAATTAAATTTTGAGGAAATTAGTTTTTTGTAATATTCGGATGATATGTTATTTAGCTGTTCTTCCAGTAAGCGGAAAGAATAACAATCATGAGGATGCTTTTGAGCAAGAGTTTTTAAAAGCGGTAAAACATTTTGTTCAAGGTTGAATTGTATATTCGTCCGTAAATTGTTTTTGCCTTCCTCAATAGAGTCGAGAACCTTGTGCAGAATAAATTTTTGTTCTTGTATTGTATACTTTACGACATCTCCGATTGTGATTATGCCAATAATTTTATTTTTCTCGAGAATGGGTAAGTGTCTTACACGGCGGCTGGTCATGATATTCATGCAACCTTCGACGGTGTTTTTGGGGCTTAAATAGTGTACTTTTTTGGTCATGAGTTTTTTTATCGGAAGATTCATGGAAAGCAGGATTTGTTTTAACGAAGTAACTTTTCGAACCAAATCTCGTTCAGAAAATATTCCTACTAATTTCCCTTTTTCCGTTACGGGTACCGCGCCAATATTTTTTTTGGCCATAAACTTTAATGTTTTGTAGAGAGTAGTATCCGACGATACGGTCCAGATTTCTCTTTTTTTTGCGGCTAAGAATTCTTTTAAGGTTAACATATGTTGCCTGTGCCGATATCAGATGATTTTCAGGCGGTCAGTGATTTCTCTCGCTCGTGTATTAATCTGCAATGCCTGGAGGAAGTTATGGAATGTTGGAGTCTCTTTAAACACATCAGCAAAAAGCAGGACAATATTTTTCGTTTTTAGTAAGTTCATTACCCTCTGTTCTCGAGCGAAGTTATTCCGAGTATAAGAAAATCATTTTTGCATGTCAACAAAAACTAATGATCTGGCCAATTATGTTTATAATTTGTAGGTTATTATCTCCAATAGATTGGAGATTTTTTAATATCTCACCGTTTTGATAGCTTTTGTGTTAGGGTTGAATGTCAGGCAATTCATTGTTTAAAATTATGCTTGTTGTTTAATCGTGGATGTTATGAACTTTTTAGTCAAGCTGATCAAAGTGTTTTTCTAAATAATCGACATGCCAAATTTTCTTTGACCAAAAGCCGCAGTAGTGTTAAAGACAGCTCAACATTTTTTTAGAAGGTGATAAGTAATTATGCTGAAATGTTTACCGTACAAAATTAAAGGAGTAATTTCCTCGCTTCTTCTAACGCTTAACGTTATTTTCTGGGTTGCCATTTTATTTGTCGTTTCCCTGTTAAAGTTTTTATTGCCTATACCGCCTTGGCGCCGTTTGTGTGACCAGATTTTGCCGTGGATTGCCGAAAACTGGATATCCGGCAACAGCGGCTGGATGAAACTTACGCAAAAAACAAAATGGGATGTGCAGGGCTTGGAAGGGCTAAAGTACAACAAATGGTATCTTGTTGTCGGCAACCACCAGTCCTGGGCGGATATTTTCGTGGTGCAGCATTTGTTGAACCGGCGCATCCGCCTGCTGAAATTTTTTCTTAAACGTCAGCTTATCTGGGTGCCGCTCATGGGGCTTGCCTGGTGGGCGCTGGATTTCCCCTTTTTGCGCCGTTACAGCGCCGAATATTTGAAAAAGCATCCCTGGAAAAAAGGGAAAGACCTGAGAACAACAAAAAAAGCCTGCAGAAAATTTTCGCGCGTCCCTACCAGCGTAATGAATTTTCTGGAAGGCACGCGTTTTTCCGTAGGCAAACATCTCAAACAAAATTCTCCTTATAGATTTCTGCTGCGGCCGAAATCCGGGGGAATCGCCCTGGCCATCAATGTGCTGGGCGAAAAGTTTCATTCCCTCTTGGATATAACCATAGTTTATCCAGATGACACCCCTACTTTCTGGAAATTTCTCTGCGGAAAAGTTAAAAAAGTAATTGTGCGTTGCCAGACGATAGAAATTCCCAAACAATTTCTCGATGGTGATTATACAGGTGACCATGTTTTCCGAGAAAGATTCAACAGCTGGGTGCAGCAGCTCTGGCAGGAAAAAGACCGACAGATACAATTGCTTATTCAAGAAGCCGCCGCATAATCAAAAACATTAAACAAACAATTTGTCAGTGCTGCGCGCGCGCTTCGGCCCGCAGCGTTTTTTTATCGATTTTCCCCACGCTGGTCAGGGGTAATTCCTGCCGGAGTTCGATAATTTTGGGAACTTCATAAGGCGCGAGTTTCCGCGAGGCCATTCTTAAAATATCTTTTTTGATACTTTCTTCATCTTTTCCCTGGGCGTATCCAGGCGCGAACATAATGTATGCTTTGACAATTTCCGAACCAGGACGTTTAGGGTCAGGAATGCCGATCAGAGCGGCGTTTTCTATTGCTGGATGCTGCACTAAAATATCCTCCACTTTTCTGGAAAATACTTTAAAGCCACTGACGATAATCATGTCCTTGCTGCGGTCGACCAAACGTAGATAACCCTCTTCATCCTGAACGGCGATATCGCCGGTATGCAGGTAACCGTTTTTGTCAATTACTTTTTTTGTTTCTTCGGGGTTCTTGTAGTATCCCACCATTACCTGCGGCCCTTTGACGCAGATTTCCCCCGGTTCGCCTGGCGCTACTTTCTTGCCTGTGATCGGATCAAGAAGAATGATATCCGTGTTAAGTATGGGCAAGCCAACCGTCCCCGGCTTTCTTTTTCCTTTTCCCGGATTCATGGTTGTAATCGGCGATGTTTCCGTCATGCCGTACATTTCCAGCAGTTTTCCTTTGCCGACGATTTTTTCCAGTTCATCTTGGGATTCTTCCGGAAACGGCGCCGCTGCGGAAATGCACGTCCGCAGGCGGGAGTGGTTCAGTTTTTTGAAAAGCGGATTGGCAATAAGCATCTGATACAGGGAAGGAACATTGACCAGATGTGTCGGCTTGTGTTTTTTTATTTCCTTGCAGATATGTTTGGTGTCCCGCGGATTGGGGACAAGAATTTGCGGCCAGCCCAGATATATGGCGTTTGCCGCGAAAAAAGTCCCAGCCAGATGGAAAAAAGGGAAACCGGAAAGAGCCACCCCATCGGCCTTCTTCCAGCCCAGCCATTTTTGCGCAATAAGCAGATCCGCGACGGAATTTCTGTGTGATATCATCGCCCCTTTTGGCATTCCCGTTGTGCCGCCTGTGTACTGAAGGTAGGCGATATCGTCGGGGGTTAATTTGACCGGGGGAGGACCAGCCGGAAAATTTTTAGCGTTAATGATTTCTTTAAAATTGAGAACGCATTTGCCAGCCAGGTCGGTTACCTTGCCCTGAGGGATCTTTTTTAAGAGTTTTCCCACCGCCCGTTTAATGCGCGGCATAAATCCGCCCACGTTCGCGGCGACGACCAGTTTAAGTTCGTCGAGCTTGTCCGCAATATGTACCAGCCGTCCGGCAAAAATCGCGTCAAGCGTTACCAGGCAACGTGCGTCGGAATTCTTTAGCTGATGTTCCATCTCCTCCGTGGAAAGAAGCGGAGAAATACCCGAGGCCACACAGCCGGCCTTGAGAGTTCCCAGCCAGGCAATCAGATATTCCGGGATATTGGGAAGATTAATTCCCACCACGTCTCCCTTTTTTAAGCCATGGGCAATGAGCATATTGGCGAAACGGTTAGCGTATTGATCAAACTCTTTTAATTTGACTTTCGCGCCCATGAAGGCAAAAGCGAGCTGATTGGGAAATTTTTCAAAAGTTTCCCTGATTGCGTCAACATAACTCGTCTCCCATTCTTTTGGGTCAAGATCGGTAAGACCAGTATCATAAGACAAACGCCAAAACTTTTTATGGCTCATTTTGCTCACTAGTAATTTAGGCAGAAAAAAAGTGTATTTAAATCGCCACCGTTTATTTTGTGATTTTTCGGAATATTGTCCAGTTGTTATAATCGATAAATTGTATAAATTCAACAGATTTTGCAGAGACATTTTGATATGATAAAATTAAAGCAGAAAAAATATACAACGGTTTGATTTTGATCCAAGTGTGATTGTGGCGGGCAGACCAACAACATTAATTTGACGGACACAACTCCCGTATTCGGAAGGAGAAAAAACAATATTGGGTCAGATTTTGTTTGGAGATAACCTGAATCTGTTTCATTTTATTATTCTTTTTGCCGTTTATTCTTTTATGGGATGGCTCATTGAAGTTGTTTACCGTTCAGTGACTCAACGCAAATTGATCAACGCCGGTTTTCTGCACGGTCCATTTATTCCTATCTACGGCATTGGCGCCGCTTTTATTCTGCTGCTGGAGTATTATTTTCACGCTCAGAGTTTGGTGCTACGGGTTTTCCTGTTTGGGCTCACGCTGACTTTGCTGGAATATTTTGTTGGGTATTGTACCGAAAAAATATTTAAATTAAAGTTATGGGACTATTCCGATTCCCGGTTTAATTTCCACGGCAGGGTATCTTTAGCTTTTTCCTTGGCCTGGGTGGTATTAGCCGTAATTTTTCTGGCATTTATTCATCCGTTAGTCCTGCAAATTTTCTCCAGGCTGAATTTTTTGCACGTAAAAGTATCCGCCGTCATTTTTAGCGCTTATTTTTTAACGGATGTTTTATTCTCGATAATTTCCCTCACCCGGTTCAAACAGAAAATCTCCTATCTTTACGAGGAATATTTTAACCTTAGCAATATTGAGGTGAAGATAATATTTGGCTCACTGCGCAGACTCAGCGGCGCTTTCCCCCATCTCAACAAATATATCAACGACAAAATCAACGGTAAGATTAAAAGCGGCGCGGGGACATTTTTGAAATCCGTTCAGGACAAGATTATTATGGAAATCGAAGATCGCAAACCGTATGAGGATGAGTATTACGAAATAATAAAAGATATTTACGAGCATGATGAATTTACTCGGCTTAAAAATTATTTTCACCACAGGTCGTCCATTTATGAACACGTCAAAGAAGTAGCGTATTTGTCTTACCGGATATGTAAGTATTTAAAGCTGGATTACCGCTCTGCGGCCCGTGGCGCGTTGCTGCACGATTATTTTTTCTACGACTGGCGAAATCATGACGAACCGCACCTGCACCGGAGAAAATTTCACGGTATCGAACATCCCAAAATTGCGCTGGCCAATGCGAAGAAAACATTCGTACTCAACAAAATAGAGGAAGACATCATCAGAAAGCACATGTGGCCGCTTACGCCCGCCCCTCCTTTATATAAGGAATCTTTTGTTGTTTCCTTTGCCGATAAATATCTTTCTTCAAAAGAATTCGTCGATGAATTCAAAAAAAGAATAGACCAGCGTTTGTCACGAAGAATGGAAAAAAACAGAGGCGATGACCAATAGATGATTTTTAAACGCCCAGCCAGCGAACAAAATGATACGCCGCGATGCCGCTGATATAAGAGACAATCAGTGTCATGACAATCGCGGAGAAGAACCATTTATTGCTGTTCATTTCTTTCCGCAAAACAGCGACCGTTGCGGCACAGGGAATAAAAAGCATCATGACTACAAGAAAAGCGGCGGCGGATGCGTGGCCCATTACGGTCGGTAAAATGGTGGACAGTCCCTCTTCGCCCACGGAATAAAGAACGCCCAGTGTCGCCACGACGTTTTCTTTGGCGACAAGACCGGTAATAAGCGCGGTGATCATTTTCCAATCCAGCCCCAGCGGCACTCCAAGCGGCGCAATTGCTCGGCCGGCGCGGGCCAACCAGCTTTCCTCAACAACGCCTGTCGGCAGATAGGATAAAAGCCAGATAACAATCGAGACGGCCAGAATGATTGTTCCCGCTTTGCGAATGAAGGCGATGATTCTTGCCCAAATCACCATAAGGATAGTGCGTAAGTCTGGTTGATGGTAAAGAGGCAGTTCCATGATGAAGGGAGCATCTTGCCTCCAGAGTACTTTGTTGACGAAGATTCCGGCAATGCCCAGCACGCCAATGTTGAGCGCGAGGATACTCCAGGAAACGTATGCCGCGTTGGGGCCGAAAATGGCGGCGGAAACAAGAGTTAAAACGGCCAGCCTTGCCGTGCAGGGAACGAAAGGAATCAGGAGCAACGTAATCATCCGCGCCTTACGTGTTTCGATTATTCTCGCGCCCAGCACCGCCGGCACGTTGCACCCGAAACCCAGGCACATGGGAAGAAAACTTTTTCCATGCAGGCCGACGAGATGCATGATGCGGTCCATGACAAAAGCGGCGCGCGCCATGTAACCAACGTCTTCCAAAAAAGCCATGATGGCAAAGAAGATAAGCAGAATCGGCAAAAAGGTCAGGACAGAGCCCACGCCACTGATGATTCCGTTGATAATTAATCCCTGCATCCAGTCAGGCCAGCGGGAAATGAAGGGTGCAAGCCATTGGCTGAATGCCCCGACGCCGTCAGCCATCCAATTTTGCAGCGGAACCCCCACGCTGTATGTTAGAAAGAAGACTAAAGCCATTACGGCTAACAATATGGAAATACCGAAAACAGGCTGGGTGAGAACATGGTCAATACGATCGGTCAGAAGAACTTCCCCCATTTTGAAGCGTGAAACAGCGGCGCGGGTGATTTTTTCGATCCAGTCATAGCGGCCATTGACTACTGCATGCAGTGCATCCTCGTGCTTGCTGAGAATGTTTTGCACGTTGTTCCAATCGGATTTTGTAATTTTCTTTTCCGCTATTGCGGATGCTTCTGGGTCGCCTTCCATTATTTTTATCGCCACCCATTCCGGCGTGTAGGGTTCTTGAATATGCGGAGAGATTTGCGCCAGTATTTTTTCGTATATTTGCTGATGATCGGCGGATACTTGAGGCAAGTTAGGTTCAAATTTTGTTTTACCCGAGGAGAAAAGGACGATTTGTTCGATCAACTCTTTAATACCGGAATTGCGTTTGGCAATCATCGAAATTACAGGCAGCCCTAGAGAAGTGCCTAGGGTCCTGACATCAATTTGTATGCCCTGGTTAGAAGCGGTATCCATCATATTGATGGCGATAATTACCGGACGATTGAGCAACAGCACCTCAGCCAGCAGATAAAGACTTCTCTCCAGCGCCGCTGCGTTTAAAACCAGGACAACCATATCCGGTTTGTTTTTGATTATAAAATCGCGGGTGATTCTTTCCTCTTCGGAAAAAGCCGTCAGGCTATAGGTGCCCGGCAGATCGACAATGCGCAGCAAAACTGTATCGGCGCGATGAACGCCTTCCTTTTTTTCCACGGTTTTGCCCGGCCAGTTTCCCACGTGCTGGGACAAACCGGTAAGAATATTGAAAATGGTGGATTTGCCGACATTCGGCTGGCCGACAAGAGCCACGGAGATTTCTTTTTCCGCAGGTAGCGTGCATATGCTCTCGGAAGGATCGATTTTTAAAACCATTATTTTTGAGGCTTCACCATGTCCAAGGGCGATTCTGGTATCCGCTACTAAAACCACAATCAATCCACCGCTGATCTGCGCAATGCGGAAGCGAGCTCCCGCGGCAATGCCCATTCCAGCCAGGCGGCTGGTTAAAGCCGAACCGCCGGCAATGGAGTGAATTATTCCTTGATCTCCTTCGCGCAAATCAGTTATGGATACAGGTGTGTTCATGGAAATCCTTCTCGTTTAAATTTTGCGGCTGACGCGGTATTTTTTAAGAAGCATTACGGGGCCGTAGGACATTTTTGTCCGGCGTAAATTTTTGTTTCCCGTGTCCTCTTCCAGATTAAGGTATTTGTAATCAGCCGTCAGTTTTTTTGCTGTATCATTGAACATGAACTCATAAATGCCGTGATATTTTTTGGACGCCTTGGCGAAATGCAGCACAAAAGTTTCCGTATTCAATGGCTCGCCGATGATAAACCCAGCCGGCTCGTTTTCTATGTAATATATTGTGCCCCACAGCGCAAGCTCGGAAAATTTTAGCAGCGCCTCTTCGCACTGGTCAAAATCTGTTTTACCCGGCGCTAGTCTCGCTTCGTTTTGCCACTGTTTCAATATCTCCAGCGCGTCAGACGAGTTTTCCGCGCATAGCAGGCGGTTTTGTGGCTCGTACAGCGAAAAAAATTGGTTCAGATGGTTACGATGGCGAGTAAAGGTTTTACCGGCGAATGACGCCATTTTTTCGGTGAGATATATGTAATCCGACTCGCTTTCGTCGCTTACGACGGTGAATTTACTTTCCGGAAAAAAGTTAAGCCACTCTTCGGGAATCGGGTAAAAGAAGCCGTATTTGTCCAGAAGTTCGTTAAATATTTTCATATCACAGGAGCGCAAATCATTGAGCGGCATCACGTAGGATCGTTCCTGTTTATTCTTACCGCAGATGAACAGGCCGCAGTCTGCCTGTAAAAACTGATAGTTGCTGATTTGACGGAAAAGGTAAACATTGGCAAAAGTGTAGTCCGAAATGGCCAGATTTAAATTTCTGAATTTTTTCATCAGGCATTCACGGTGCTGGAAATCAACTGTTTCTAGTTTTTTTATAAATTTATCTTTCATGATGGCATTAAAATAAAATATTTTCTGAGTACTTTTTGAGGTTGAACTGACATGTTTTATACTGTGGCATGGCTGCTTCCACCAGTTTCCAGAAACGCCGAGAGTGATTTTTTTCTTTTATGTGCATCAGTTCATGGACGATTACATAATCGATTATTTCCGGCGGCATCATGATCAGGCGAAAGCTGAAAGCCAGCCTGTTGCCCGGTGAACATGATCCCCAGCGCTTGCGCGCGGAAGATATTCTCGCGACACTTGGCCGCAGATTTAATTGCCGGCAGAAGAAATCGACGCGCCCGCGGATATGTTCCAAAGCCTTTTGCTTATACCATAAAATGAAACAATTTTTTCTTATTTCTTTATTTTCCGGCGCATTAAGGTAAAATTGTTGGTTCCGGAACAGAATCCCCTGTTTTTCCGTCGGCTCAAAAAAAACTTCCATCGGATAGTTTTTGCCTAAATAGTAAAAATGTTCGCCGGAAACATATTCTTTTTCTTTATGCACGCAGCGGTCGTGCGCTTGCTTCTTGATCGTTTTGTCAATCCATTCTCGTTTTTCCTGAACAAAGTTATTTATTTCACGCACGGGCACGAAGTAAGGTGCGGAAATGATTATTTCGTTGGCTTCGCTTATATTTAAAGAAATGGTTTTTCTTCTTTTCCTGCTGCGCCTGAGCGTGTAGTTAATCTTCATGATGATGAACGATTTTCGTGAGTCATACCCGCGTAAGCCGGTATCACTGTGTCTCCTTCTTCTTATTGGAATTCAGTTATCATAAAACATAGCCTAAAGCGAGTTCGTAAAGTGTTTAAAGATAACTTTTCATTGAATTAATTTTGTGTTACTAAAAATTACGGTGAGAATGATGAAAGAAGATAATAAACGACCCTGGGGGTATTACGAAATTCTTTCTGACGCGCCGGATCACAAAGTGAAAAGAATCATTGTGAATCCCGGTGGCGTCCTGAGTCTTCAGCGTCACAAAAAGCGCGCGGAGCACTGGTTTGTCGTTTCCGGCGAGGGCATGGTCACGCTGGAGAAAGATAAATATCCCGTAAAGCCCGGCAGCGCGATTGATATAGTCGTCGGCGCGGCGCACCGCATGGAAAATACATCCGCCAACGATTTGATTATTATCGAAATCCAAACCGGCACATATTTTGGCGAGGATGATATTGAACGGCTGGAGGATAAGTACGGAAGGTTGTAAATAAATCAAATTTATTTTTATTTTCTTCGCTTTTCGGCCGTCAAAATATTTTTCTGTTTCTGTTTTTTTACCGCATCTTTTTCCACGAATATTTTTTTGCCCGTGAACGGGTCAATGCCTGTCCAGTATATCAAGGCCGAATAGGTTGAAGGCAGTGGTGTGAAAACCTGCACCTGTTCGGGATTGATTTTGAGCGCGCGACCGGCAAAGGATTTAAGCGCGCGCATGTCTTCCTCGCCGCAGCCCGGATGCGCGACGATAAAATAATAAGTCAGAAAATGTTTTTTGTCCGCCTCCGCGTTTAATTTTTCAAATAAATTTTTAAAATCGACTAATTTTTGCGCCGGTGGTTTGCTCATTATCTTCAATACAGAGGGTACAACGTGCTCCGGTGCGATTTTGAGTTGGCCGGAGACGTGATGGCGGCAAAGCTCGCGCAGATAAGAAACGCCGGATTTTTTATCGGCCAAAACCAGATCGTGACGCAGGCCGGAGGCGACAAACACTTTTTTCACGCCCGGAATTTTGCGCAAGTTTTTTAGCAAACGTATCTGGCGCGCGTGATCCGCTTTGAGCGAAGAGCAAACTTGCGGGACAAGACAGCGTTTATCAAGGCAGGCGCCTTTGATATCTTTCCGCGTGCAGTCGATGCCGTACATGTTGGCCGTCGCGCCGCCGACATCCAGGATATAACCTTTAAAATCTTCGCTTGCCGCGATTCTTTTTGCTTCTTCCATGATGGACGATTCGGAGCGGCTGATAATTTTTCGTCCTTCGTGCAGGCCGATGGAGCAGAAGTTGCATTCGCCAAAGCAGCCGCGGTGTGTGGTGAGAGAAAATTTGATGGTGTCCGTTGCCCTTACTTTGCCCTCTTTCAAATAATACGGATGAACTTTGCGCGTATAATCGAGGGTATAGATTTTATCCAGCTCGTCAGGCGACAGATGCGGCTGGGGCGGATGATGCACCAGATAACGGTTGCCGTGTTTTTGATAGAGGCCCTGTGCCGTAATAGGATCGTTGTTGGCATAAAAAAGGTTAAACATTTTTATAAAAACTTTCTTGTCTTCAGCGGCCTTTTCATAGGCGGGCAATTCCAGATAGCCCGCAGGCGGTACGGCGGCAATCACGCAAGTGCCGCGGACGTTGTCAATATTTTGTCCCGCTTTGAGTCTTCGTGCAATTTCCAGCGTTGACTTTTCCGCCATGCCGTAGGCGAGAATATCGGCGCGCGCGTCGAATAAAATCGCGCGGCGAATGGAATTCGACCAGTAATCGTAATGCGCGATACGCCTCAGGCTTGCCTCCACGCCGCCCAGCACAATTGGTTTGGTATCTTTGAAATATTGACGAATCAGATTGGCATAAACGATTACCGCGCGATCGGGGCGGCGGTTATTTTTTCCGCCCGGCGTCAAATCATCGCCGTGTCTCTTTTTCTTTGTCGCGGTATAATTGGCCACCAGAGAATCCATGCAGCCGCCGGTGATGCCCCAGAAAAGTTTTGGTTCGCCGAGGCGCGCGATATCCGCGGCGCTTTTTATCTGGGGCTGGGCGATAACGGCTACTTTATATCCCGCGTCGGCAAGCGTTCCGCCGATTACCGCCACGCCAATGTGCGGGCTGTCGATATAGGCGTCACCCGTGACCAAAATAATATCCGGGCAGTCCCAGCCTAGATTTTTTAATTCCAAGGAAGTTGTGGGTAAAAACATGTTAGATGATGCCAATCATTATCAGGCCCAGAATCAGAACAAATAAAACGCCGAGAACGGAAAGCCTGCCCAGCCACCGGTGCAATGCCAGAAGGGCGGTTTTGTTTTTGGCTTTGATGGAATAATAACCGAGGAAAACAGTAACGCAAGATAAAATCACCGTGACAAGCCCGATACGCTGATGCAACCCACTAAGATGTTCTTCTCCGCCCACTGTTACGCCAACGATGGCCATTACTGTTCCTGCAAGTAAGATAATCAGACCTGTGGTGTTTAAAGTTTTGTGGGCTTTAAACCAGTAATTTTTTGAGCGTTTGAACATCGCCACCGCCATGCCAGAAATTAAGCAGAGTGTAGCGACGCTCATTAACGAAAGATGAATAATAATAAGCATATATAGCCTCCGCTTTTGAAATTTGCTGTTGGATAACAAAAGCTATAATTTAAATTCCATTGATTGCCTGACGGCAAAACACTCCAGATTGGTGCCGCGCGATTTTTTTATTTTTTCGCAATCATCAACCATGGCATCGATTTCTTCGTCGAATCTATCCTGATTATGGTGAAACAGACCGAATTTTTTCACGCCCGCTTCAATAGCCAGGTTGAGAGCGTCATCATACGTGGAGTGCCCCCATCCGCGGGTTTTCTTGTATTCGTCTTTGTTATATTCGGCGTCATGAATCAGCAAATCGGCGCTGCGGCAGAAACCAAGATATTGTTGATGATCGAGGCCGCCTTCGTGGTGATAACCAAGTTCGTTGTCAGTCAAAAAAACGAAACATTTCCCATCTTCTACAAACTTAAAACCTGTTCCCTGATTGGGATGACTTAGCGCGATAGGAAATATTTTTATTGCGCCCAGTTCATAATGATCATGGCAAATATTCTTGTAAGAAATATCAGCGCGGATGGCTGAAAATTCCACCGGAAAGTTCGGTGCCATCATCGGACGTGAGAGGATATTTTTTATTGATTTCTGGACAAAGGCGCGTCCCCAGACAGATAATTTTGTCCGGGAACTATACAAGGGCTTGAAAAAAGGAAAACCCATGATGTGGTCCCAGTGGGCGTGGGTCAGAAGTAATGTGTAATCGTGCCGGTCCTGTGCCAGGAGAGCATTTCCTGCTTCCCGAATACCGCTGCCCGCATCCACAATTAAAACCCGGTTGTCTTTTGTTATGATTTCCAAGCAGGTGGTATTGCCACCATATTTAAGGTATTTTGGCCCTGAAACGGGGATGGAGCCTCTGGCTCCCCAACAGCGGACGAGCATTCGTCACCTCGATATTTGAATAATACAGAATATAAAGAAATTATCAAGCTTAAAGCTGAGTATTTAAGGGCAGATAAGACTTGCTATTTTTTTAAAAAGCCTTAACTTAAAACTAAATTTATTGAGGAGGTTTGCCGCATGAAAAGCATAAAAATAAAAGGCATGAGCTGTCAGCACTGCGTGATGGCCGTTACTAAAGCGCTTGCCTCCATAGACGGCATGGAAAATGTTCATGTGGATCTGAAAACATCGACGGCCACTTACGAAGAAACCAAGCCGATATCAGCTTCCTTGATTGCCGAGGCAATTAAAAAGGCGGGCTATGATGTCGTTGAATAAAGTCCGGTTCGATATTCGCGGCATGACCTGTGCCGCCTGCGTGCGGCGCGTGGAGAAAGGACTGCGCCAAATGCCCGGCGTGCAATCCGTCGCGGTAAATTTTGCCACGGAAAAAGCAATGGTAGGATACGACAACAGTATTACCAGTATTGAGGCCTTGCAATCTAAAGTGCATGATTTGGGTTATGAGGCGTTTGTCGATGTTGGTCAACAGTCTCACCCCAAAACAGTCATTTCTGTAGGCGGCATGACTTGCGCGGCCTGCGTGCGGCGCGTGGAAAACGCGCTGAAAAATATTGACGGTGTTACAGATGTCAGTGTCAATCTGGCCACGGGAAGAGCCACCGTTTTTCATGGCAAGCGTTGGGCGGGTCTTGGCGCTTTGTCGGAAGTTGTAAAAAATAACGGCTATGAATTTTTGGGCGAACTCAAAGATGTGTCCGCTGACCCGATTGAGGCAGCGCGTGCGACGGAACTGCGCGAAATGAAGATAAAGCTCATTTGCGGCGCGACTCTCAGCGTGATAATCTTTTTCGGCTCCATGCAGCACTGGTTTCCCTTCCTGTTTTTCATTCCCCGGCACATCATGATGCTGGCGATGTTCGTGCTTGCCACGCCCGCGGTATTCTGGGTGGGTAGCAGTTTTTTCGTCGGCGCCTATAAAGCCGCGCGCCAGAAAACATCCGATATGAATACACTGGTTTCGGTCGGCGCTTTTTCGGCCTATGCTTATTCCGTGGCGGCAACTTTTTTCCCTTCATTTTTTTCCGAGGCGGGTTTGGCGCCTCATGTTTATTATGACGGCGCGGCCATGATTGTTACCCTGATTTTGTTGGGAAGGTTTATGGAAGCACGCGCCAGGGGGAAAACATCGGACGCAATCAAAAAACTTATAAACCTGAAACCAAAGATCGCTCATCTGTTGCGTGAAGGTAACGAAATGGATATTCCGGTAGAAGATTTGCAGTCTGATGATATTGTGCAGGTCCGTCCCGGCGAAAAAATTCCCGTGGACGGCGTCGTTCTCACCGGACAATCCAGCGTGGATGAATCGATGCTCACCGGCGAGAGTTTGCCCGTAGCCAAGGAGGCGGGACAAAAAGTTTTTGCCGCCACGATGAACATCGCGGGCAGTTTCACCATGCGCGCGACGGGTGTGGGCGCCCAGACCATGCTTGCCCAAATTATCAGGATGGTGGAAGAGGCGCAAGGATCCAAAGCGCCCATTCAGCGTCTGGCGGACAAAGTTGCTTCTGTTTTTGTTCCTGTTGTGTTTGTCATCGCTTTTATCACTTTTGGCATTTGGTATTTTCTGCCCGCGGACGCAATTTTCAGCCGCGCCTTAATTAACTTTGTGTCTGTTCTGGTGATTGCCTGTCCCTGTGCGCTGGGCCTGGCTACGCCCACGGCGATTATGGTGGGCACGGGACTGGGCGCTCAAAGCGGCATACTCATCATGGGCGGTGAGACGTTGGAAAAAATTCACAAACTCACCGCTGTGGTGTTTGATAAAACCGGTACGCTGACGCGCGGCGAGCCGCAGGTGACAGACGTTGTAGCCGTCGCGGGAGACGAGGGAAAACAGGTACTGATTAGTGCCGCCGCGCTGGAAAATACTTCGGAACACCCGTTGGCGCGGGCAATAATTAAAAGAGCGCAGGAGGATAATATCGTTCCTGCTATCGTCGAAAAATTTGAAGCATTGTCCGGATTGGGGGCCAAGGCGGAAATTGAAGGCAGACCAGCGCTTATCGGCAATAAAATGATGATGACAGAGCACGGAATTGATATTGCTTCGCTTGAGGAAAAAGCTTCAAGGCTTTCCGCTGATGCCAAAACAGTTGTGTATGTGGCCATAGAAGAAAAAGCCATCGGTCTTATCGCTCTGGCCGATGTGCCCAAAGATTCCGCAAAAGCCGCAGTGGAAAAACTCCGTCGCAAAGGTCTGAAGGTGGCGATGGTTACTGGTGATAATCTCGGCACGGCAAAAAGTATCGCGCGCCAGCTTGGCATTGAAAGCGTCATGGCGGAAGTTTTGCCGGGCAACAAATCGGACACAATAAAAAAGCTGCAAACGGATGGCGAGGTTGTCGCGATGGTAGGGGACGGCATCAATGACGCGCCGGCGTTAGCCGCCGCCGATGTGGGTATTGCCATTGGCGCGGGAACAGACGTGGCAATAGAAGCTGCCGATATTACTTTAATCAGAGACGACCTTTCCGCTGTACCGCAGGCCATTGATTTGTCGCTGATGACGATGCGTGTGATTAAACAAAATCTTTTTTGGGCGTTTATCTATAACGTTGTCGGCATTCCTATTGCCGCGGGTGTTCTGTATCCGGCCTTCGGCATTTTACTTAATCCCGAATACGCCGCCGCCGCCATGGCACTCAGTTCCGTTTCTGTAGTGAGTAATTCGTTACGATTGAAAAAGATTTGGAAAGGGAATAACAAAACAAACTAACTTTAGGTAGCCAAGTTTTTCACTCCATATTCATTTTAGTGCACTCATAACCATGAGAATTCAGTGTAAGCTGTATGAAATGTTATTCAGACTCGGTTTCAATAATAAGCTCACAGCAATTGTCGCCCTTAGGAAGGGCTTTAGTCAGGGTAACATTAAAATTATTGGACAAGGCGCTGAGTACGGCATGGTATTCATGAGGGCAGCCGTCAGCGCAGTTGATGCCGGCTGCTTTGTCCCATTTTGCCCAACCACGACACATTGATATTCTGAGTGTTCCCCTTTTGGGGCTTTCTTTTGTTATCTCAACGAAGCTAGGGTCACCATAGCCCCAGATTTCCCGGGTATAAGCGCCGACAAGTTTAAGGGCGCCTTCAATATCAGGATTTAGCTGCAGCTTTTCCACAAGTTTCTGCCCAACGGGTTTCATTGTGCGTCTTCGCAACTCCGCGTCTATTTCTTTGAATTTTTCTTTGCCAAAGTATTCGCGTTCCCAAGCCTGTATAACTGCATAGGTTACCCAGGCAGTATGCAGCGCCAGTTTATATCGGCCGAACCAATCAAAACTAGGAATTTCTATTTTATTGCTCATTTATTCCTCCTTTTGTCTTTTTGGTTTGTAAAAATGAACCGATTATTTTTGAATTGGAAATAATGAAGCTTTCCCCCATCGGGGGAAAGCTCCTCAGTTAAATTAAAATTTCCAAGTTTTCCAGTGGATAGGAAACGCATGAATGGACATAACCAAAACGGCTGTCTGATCTTCGAACAGGGGTGCCCTCAGGTTGAAAAACTTTACCGGATACTATTTTGACCCGACAATAACTGCATTGACCCGCCCGACACTGGGACGGAACTACAATACCATTTTTTTCCAAGGACTTGAGTAGTGGTTCTCCGGCACGCACGGAAAATGTTTTCCCGTTATTCATTTTTACCTTGAACTGATCATCGGAGTTTACGTTCTTTGGCCAGCCTGGTTGGTCGGTGATTAGCTCTGAAGAAGGAGCGTATACTTCTGTTCTAATTTTTTTCTTTAAAACACCCATTTGGGTAAGTTCAGGAATACAGAAATCATATATTCCCTGAGGGCCGCAAATGTAAAATGTTTTATCTGTGGGATCTCCTACCGCGTTTTTAATAAGCTGCGCCGTAATAAAGCCTGTGTACCCTTTATAACCTTTAGGGGGTGTTTCCAGAACAGGATAATATCGGATATTGTTAAAGCGATTCGAAATAGCGTTTAGTCTGTTGTGGAAAATGGCCTCTTCCAGTGTACGGTTTCCGTAAAGGAGGATTACGTTAAGATTTAGTCCGCAATCAGCTATTTCCTGAATCATGCTCATGAAAGGCGTAATACCACTACCACCGGCGATGCATACCATGGAACGGCTGTGAAAAAGTGGATTATGGTAAAAATTGCCCGTTGGTCCGGAACATGTTAAAAAGTCATTCCGTTTAACGTGATCGAGGAGATGGTTGGAAATCAGTCCGTCTTCTACCCGTTTAATGGTCAAATCATAATAGCCGGTCTGATTTGGCGGTGACGAGATGCTGTAGGGACGGCTTGTTCGAATGCCTCCTGCTTCAAGAGAAATAGAAACATACTGTCCTGCCTGGAAAGGAGGCAGGTAACCATTTTCGGAAACCAATCGAAGTGTGCTGGCTGAAGATGTTTCCGCGATAACATCGGCCACTTTCAGCTTCATCTGCGCGGGGTGCAAGCGGTTGATGAATTTCTCAACCATTCCCTTCTCGATGGTGTAATCTCTCCCATATTTGCGACAAATTTCAATTTCACGTACAACATCATTATAATTTTCAAATTCCTTAATACATGCTTCTTTCATAGTATCACCTTTATTTATTTTATTTGAGCTGACGTAAGATTGTGCCAGCGGCAGATGTTCCCGATTTAAGAGTGGGTTCAAAACCACAGTCCGCCACCCATCCTCCGGCCATAAAAAGGCCATTTATCGACGAAATACGTGGGGCCTGGAAAAATAGGGTGTCTTTCATGTATTGCTCGAAACCGTAAACAGAGCCCTCAGGCGTGCCCAGATAGTGCATGAAGGTCAACGGCGTTGCCACTTCAACCTCTTCAATATGCGCCCTTACATTTGGACAGATTTTTTCCATTTGTAGAATCATTGCTTCAGCACAACGATATTTTTCTCGGGCATACTGTGTGGGCGGAAGACGCAACCATGGCTCAGCGTATTTCAAAGTTACAAGTGATATCTGGCAGGTACCCGGAGGTGAGAATTCCGGGTCAGCTACGTCGTAGCAACTGAAAGCAACGGCGTTATTTTTAGTGTCTAATGTTTTGATTCCGTTAAAGTGCTTGCCGGAAATATCCTCGTCCGGCAGAATGAAGTTAGTAGCTGCGTTAATACCAAGCTCTCCCGGTTCACAGTCCAGTCCCATGTAAAGACAGAAACCGGAAGGACTTGTAGTGCGGCCTCTCATATCGAACAACATTTCATGGGGAATATATTCAGGATCCAAAAGCTCCACAAAAGTGGAAATTTTGGAAGCATTGGAAACAACGAATTTTGACTTAATTTCATCGCCCTGTTCAGTAACTACTCCCTTAACGGAACCTTTTTCCACCATAATTTTTTTCACGCCGCAATTAAAGCGCGCTTCACCACCCCAAGATAAAAATCGGTTTAGAATTGCGTTGGAAAGAGACTGAGAGCCGCCTTTAATGTGGCACGGTTTCATTTCGATATAGCCGAAAAAGCAAATGGCCAGATAAGAAAAGGGAAGCCTGTCCGGAGTAAGGCCGATGAACGACCAGTAAGATCCCAGTACTGCCTTAAGGAGGGGATCAGTGAAGAATTGGTCCAGAACTTCCTTAGCGTTCTTGAAAGCATACCGCTTAAGAGTCGGGAATTGCCCGGATGAAGGATTGGATTCCCTGAAGAATGAGTATAACTCTATAGCATAACTGTATATCAGGTCAAAAAACTTTGAAATGGCTTCTTTTTCACGCGGAAACCGCGATTGAAGGGTAGTAATGACACCTGCTCGGTCTGTGGGAAGAGTCAGATCAAGCTTACCGGGAATAAAAACACGGTAGAGATCTGTCATTTCCACAAAAGACAAATCTTCAAGCACTTTGAGCTTGCCTAGCAGGGATCGGAGCGGCCCGGGTTGCTCTGCCGTTCCCAATCCGCTTAGTTGGTGCAGCGCTACTTCAAATTCAAATCGACCGCGGCAGAAAGTGGTGGCTGATCCGCCCGGAATATTGTGTCTTTCCAGAATCAGGACTTTCAATCCGTTTTGCGCGAGCATTGCTGCCGCGGTAAGGCCACCGTTTCCGGCGCCGATGACGATTACATCATAATCCGACATAATACCTCCTTATATGTTATTATCATGACCTCTGCCATTTTATAAAAGGAACTGAGAGAGATCTTTGATGGTAATTTGATCCTCTGCATTTTCTGCCTTGATCGCGTCATCAAGCATATTAAAACACTTGGGACAAGTTGTCGCTATTATCTTGGCTCCTGTATCTATGGCTTCGTGTACCCGAATTCGGCTGGGGCTTTTAGTTCCGGAACCCAGCATGTCGGTGAAGAAATTACCACCCCCCCCACCGCAGCACAATGCGTTGTTTCGTGATCTTTCCATTTCGACTAGCTCCACGCCAGGTATGGCTTTTAATATCTGTCTCGGCGCATCGTATTCCTTGTTATGGCGGCCGAGGAAGCAGGGATCATGAAAAGTGACCTTGACTTTTTTGATACCTTTAACCTTCAGTTTTTTGTTGCTGATGGCTTGAGCAAGGACCTGGCTGTAATGCTGAACTTCGAAATCACCTCCCCATGCCGGGTAGTCGTTTTTAAACGCATTGTAGGCGTGGGGGGAAAGTGTGATTATTTTCTTTATGCCGAGTTCCTTGAATAAATTGATATTGGCGGTAGCGAGGTACTCGTAAAGACCTTTTTCTCCAACGAGATTAATTTCATTTCCGTCTGTCATTTCCTTATCACCTAGGATTCCGAAAGAGATTCCCGCCGCCACCAACGCTTTTGCAACGGATCTGGCGATTTGCTGACCAAGTGCGTCATAAGAACCCATGTCTCCTACATAGAATAGGTATTCCTGATGAGCGAATGATTTTATGTCCAAGTTTAGGGACCATTTCCCCCTGTCTTCGGCAGGGAGCATGTATGGGTTGCCGTAGACATTCATGTTTTTCAGGTAATCTCTTACCTCAGGCGGGATTAATCCTTTGTCCACAGCTTCATATTTTAATTCTTGAATGACGCGAAGGGGATCAACTCCCACAGCGTCATGACACTGTTCGTCACAGGCACCGCAATGGGTACAGGTGTATACCCTGTGCATGAGGGCGGTATCGAGATTGATCTCCCCGTCAATGATGGCTCTGGCCAGGCTAATACGCCCGATTGCATAGTGCGAGTCAAAGCCGTATTTCATGCCCGATGGACAGATGGGCATATATATATCGAAGGCTTGTTTACACGCACCACACTTAAGACAATGATAAATTGTGCTTCTGTAATCAGTTAACATAAAATTATCTCCTGTTCATAATTGTCAAATGTTCTATAATCTTGACGTCAGATGCCCGTGTGCTATTCCAAGGAATAGGGTCCACCAGGCAGCATGATGCCATTGGGGTCAACCATTTTTTTAAAGTTTACCAATAATTCGCCGTAGGAAGGAACCAACATTTTCATCAGCGTTTTATTGGGAATGGTATGTGATGCCCCGTACTGGACGACGATTTTCGCGTAACATTCTCTTAAACACTGCATCACGGGCTCAAGGGTTGCTCTGTCCGCAGCCGGATCATAGAGAATTTCTTGTTCCACATAAACCGTGGAGCTGCGGTCATAAGGAATCACAATGAGCTCGTGTTCCTGAGGCTCGCCAGTGAGAGGGTCACGAACATCATATTTCTTTACGGCTTCCTTAACGATGTCATTTATTTCTGCCACGTGCGTAATGGGGAGACAGCCGATGATTGCAGCGAATCCACTTAAGGGTGCATACATGTGCATGATGGCCCGGCTTGCTCCTTTGGCCACCGATTCAAGTTCTAATTCCACAGGAACGGAATACCCACCGCGTTTACCCGCTTCTTCCGCCGTGATTTTTTCAAAAAGCGCAACCATTTCTTCCGTGCCTCCGAGTCCGATACCCAGTTGATAGGGGGGCAGCTTTGCTAAAAGTTTTTCCCGCTCGCCTGGTTCCTTGATTCGGTGCGGCGCCAGGCACAAGTGTGCCGCCAGAATGTTGTTGTAAACTTGGCAGGTTCTCGTGAATTCCAGCCGCTCGATGGCTTGTAAAGCCTTGAGGCAGGGCCCAAGTTCCTTAAAGCCAAAAGCAATTTCTTTTTCTACCGGAGCTACAGGACGTAGTCGCTCTACCATTTCCACGATGATTCCAAAGTTGCCGAGACTGCCCCGAAACATTCCGGTGATATCCGGGCCATAGGCATAACGGAAATAAGGATTGGCGTCGCCCCCGTGCTCACTTGCCCAAGAACCCGTACGCAATATTTTTCCGTTGGGCAGAATCACTTTCAGCGTCATCGCCCGGTCACAGTGATACTTGGAAGAATATGGCGTGATATTGGTAAGCAAGTGATTACCAACAGGGCTTGTTTGATAAGGGCCTCCGATGGGGATGATATCCAGTTTTTTCTTGTTGGCTTCCTTCCGGAGTTGTCCCCACGTGACACCAGGCTGTATGGTTGCAGTCATTGTGTCCTCATTGATTTCCAAAATTTTGTTCATGCGTTTGAGATCCAGAATAATCCCGCCCTCTTTATATGGCAGGGCAGAACCGGCGATGTTAACTCCAATGCTTCGCGGATAAATAGGGATGAGATAGTCGTTGGCAAGTAACACTATTTTTTGAACCTCATCGACGGTTTCGGGCATGACAACGAAATCGGGAAGGGGAATATTTCGACCCATCATGGTGGAATAGGAATCCCGTATATAAGGGATTAGATCCGGTACTTCGCCGGAGATATTCTCCTGGCCTACGATGGATACAAGCAATTGTTTTATTTGGTCCTTGTCTTTTTTCATATTGAATCCTTTCTCCTTAACCTTGGATAGCTTCCTGAACTATCTCGGAAATGTCTTTAATTAACAGACGCCCTTCCAAGTTCTCCGCCTTGATAGCGTCTTCGAACATTTTTGCGCAAAGAGGGCATGCTACGGCTAGAATATGTGCTTCAGTATCAAGAGCTTCCCGGAGACGGATACGGTTGGGGCTGTTATTTTCACCACCGATCATATCTGTGAAGAAATTACCGCCGCCGCCGCCACAGCAAAACGCGCTTTTCTTATTGCGGCCCATTTCTATCAGTTCAAGTCCAGGAATTTTATTCAGTATATTGCGAGGCGGTTCATAGAGACCGTTGTGTCGTCCCAGATAACATGGGTCATGATAGGTAAGTTTTATGCTGTTACCTTTGGCCTTAAAAAGTTTGCTGTCGCGTATAATGTCATCTAAAATTTGAGTGTAGTGAAAGACTTCAAAATCAGCTCCAAATTGAGGATAGTGGTTCTTGAATGCATTGTAGCTGTGAGGGTCAAGAGAAATAATCTTTCGAACTCCGGCGTCTTTGAAGGTGCTGATGTTGCTTTCAGCTAAGTGTTGAAACAACCCAAATTCTCCTACCACGCGAACGTCGTTACCGTCGCTTAATTCATTGCTTCCCAGAATTCCTAAGGAAATTCCTAATTTTATCAGAAGAGTTGCCACGGAGCGAGCCATTTTCTGGCCTCGTTCGTCGTATGAACCGACGTCACCCACATAAAAAAGGTAATCTTGGCCGGAAAATACGGGTATCTCCGTTCCCTTGGCCCATTTTCCTCTGTCTTCTTGAGGCAACTTATATGGGTTGCCGTTTACGTAGACGGCTTTCAAATAGTTTCTTACAGGTGGGGGGACCAGCGAGTTTTCCACAAGGTCCATACGGGAAGCTACGACTATTTTAGGCACGTCCACGATCGGTTTTCCGGTCGCGAGATCCATTGCGTCGCATGTAGTTGCGCAACACGCGCAGTCGGTACACCGATACAGCGATTCAGCCAGAGGCATGGAATAATCAATCACGCCGTCTAGTATATCTTGGGCCACTGTAACCCTGCCCCGGGGTGTGCTGTCTTCAAATCCCAAACATGTGGCCCATACCGGGCACATAGCTTCATCTTTCCTTTCCCATACACCTCGGCAGATGCCGCAGCCCATGCATTTAAAAATATTCTCTCTGAGCTCGTTCAGATGTTTTGTTTCCATGTCAAATCCTCCATAAACCTGGCATTAAAATATCATTAGGGTCGAGTGTCTTTTTGATAGCTTGCATAAAGGATTTGTACGTGGGAGACCACGCAGACGCGGTATGTGCGAAACTCGTTCCCTGGTGGGTTTCTGTCCAGCCGCCGTATTTTGTAAAAAGCTCTTCCATACGTTTTACGGCCGTTTTAGCCATTTTTTGGCTGGCCTCATCTCGTGTAGTTCCCTTACCGAAATAAAGTAAAATTCCTGTGATGGTGGTAGCTCTAAGGTAAGGCACCACAAAATCTACACGCTTATAGATATCCAAGTCGCCTACCGTTTCGTCTAAAAGGGCGTTAAGTTCCTTTAAGTATTCCAGCGAGCGGGGCTTGGGGACTAACGCTTCTCCGAAATAGGTCATGGTGGAGCCTACGGGGAGAGTCTGTTGGCCGAGCCGTCGCGCAGAAAACATGCCGGCGATTTGCATAATTTGATCGCCGACCGTGGCAGCTTTTCCCCCATTTTTGCGGCAAATATTCTGCAGGATTTTTTTCTTGGTGTCGGCTTCTTCTTGTGAGTGCGCGCGAATAACATGCACAAAGTACCAGGGTCCGTTCCCTTCGCGGAATGACAATAGTCGAGTGTAAGGATATGGCGCTGTTTTGACTAATTCATCGAACGCTTTCCACATGTTTTCATCACCACCCATGTCCGTGATCCCCGGCAGGTAAATACTGGGTTGAGGGAAGATATTAAAGGTGGCTTCAGTTTTGATACCGAAAGCCCCGCCATCACCTATAAACATACCGGTCATGTCCGGACCGCCGGCCTCACGATGTAAAAATTTTTCCTGGTGGATATTGGTTCCGGGACCACCGCCGGTTTGTATGATTTCACCGGTTGGTAAAACGACTTTCAGCCCCAGAAGAAAGGTGTTCATGGTGCCTGACGAGGCCACGTCCGATGGCTCGCCGCCACCCACGAATCCGCTCAAAACTCCGCCCACCGAGTCCATGTGGATAGGAACATCCACGGTGTGGACTTGGAATCCCTTCTTCCTAACTGTTTCGGCAAGGGCAGATAGAATAACACCGCATTCAGCCGTGACGGTCATATATTCCGTATCAATATTAATTCTGTTGAGCCTTTGAGTGTCCAGCAAAATATTGTCATCGCCCCCAATATACACTGGAGGAAATGGAGATACACTTCCTCCTCCACCTCTTGGCACGATGGGTATACGGCTCTTGTTGGCCAGTTTTACAATTTCTGCGATTTCCTCTGTACTGCCGGGCCTTACGGCAATACCTGGTGTTTTCCCTCTTCCACCGGCACCCATTGAGACAAAAGGAGCCCTTGTGTAGGCCCTTCTGGAGAACTCATCAACGGTAACGTGTTCTGGGCCGACGATGGAACGAATTTCACTATAGAGGGGATGATTGTTTCGGCTTGATTCAGTCATGATTTTTTCCTCCTAATAGTCGATTAGATGTACCTTTTTGTCGGTACTATATTGTTAAAAATTGTAAAAAGAGGAGCAGACCAGTTTTTTTAACGAAAAAATTCACGGGGAAAATTACTATGGAGAGACAGTGGATATGATTAAAAAAGACAATCTTTTTATTAGCCAAATAGAGTGTAGTTTTGGAGAAAGCATCTGAAGTGACCTTGTTAGAGCAACCAAAATTATTCTTAGCTGATTTGAACCTCCTGAGCATTCTCCGTAAACTAATTGTGTCATGTTTTTTTGCCACATTTGAAGAATTTCTTTTAATTCGCGGTACTTCAAATGTTCCATCACCTGTCTTGCTTAAGACCATATCTTTTCTCCGAGAACATTCGACAAAAAAATTCCTGTCCTTAATTCTCTTTTTTCTTACTGCTACTTTAATGATTAGGACATATTCGCGAGATTTTGCCGGGCTTGTTCCGCCTCCGCCATCATTCGCTTGATAACCTCGGCGCATGATATTATCTCATCGATCAATCCTACACTCTGTCCCGCCGCCCAGAAAGGCACTGACGGATCGCCATAAATCAATGCGGCCGCCGTGGCACTGCCGCCCTTTTCCATGGGTACCGGATCCTGACCCAGCGACAGATCATTGAAATCAATATGCCCCGCCTTCTGAATAAGAATTTCTCGGATCTTATCTGTGAGTACCATTCTCAAGGAGCCCCGCCGTTCGTCCGTAAATTCCCTATTGCCGGTTCCTGGTTTTGCCACCATTCCGTGGCGGATAGAGACGGTATCGCCGTCTTTGCTGTTTACGATGACCTTTTTGAACGTTTCATGAGCCGGACATTCACGTGTGGCAATGAAACGTGTGCCTACGTAGACTCCTTCCGCGCCGAGGGCAAGCGCCGCCGTTAACTGACGGCCGTCTGCTATTCCCCCGCCGGCAATGATCGGAATTTTCACGGCGCGTGTTACCTGTGGAACCAGGCAGAATGTGGTGTTTTGGTCGAAACCGCTGTGACCGCCTCCTTCCGTACCAGAGGCGACGACAGCATCTACTCCAGCTTTCTGGGCCTTCAAGGCGTGGGTAACCGAAGCGCACACGTGTATTACTTTCATTCCGGCTTCTTGAAGTTGTTTTGTATACGCTGACGGACTTCCTTGCGAAACTATAGCCACGGGAACGCGTTCTTCCATGGCTACTTTCATGCAGCATTCGCTGAATTTTTTCTCCAGTCCACCCGCGCTGACGACAAAATTTACCGCGAAAGGCTTGTCTGTAAGTTTTTTCACGGATTGGATTTGTTTGCGGAGCCTTTCGCCTGTTTCTTGCACGTCGCGTGTAACCACTCGAGCGCCGGCATTTGGTCCTATGGTACCGAGACCTCCCGCCTCCGAAATTGCCGCAACCATTTCCGCGTTTGTGACCCACGCCATAGCTGCGAGCACAATAGGGTGTTTGATGTTTAGAATTTCGGTTATCCTTGTCTTCATTAATTAAACCTCCTCATTATTTTGCATTTTGTATAATGGTGCCCGAGCAATTCACAAGTAAATAGCTTTTACAATGATTGAGTCATTATCTAAAAACTCATTATAATTCTTGTCTGAAAAAGGTATTTTGCCCATAAAAATCTTATTGTCAAGTTTTTTTTGATTATTTCTCATATCATGGGAATCATGCAAATATTTAATAAAACAAATTAATAATTTATGTCTGCTTTGTGATGGTCGGTAAACGCACTTTTTTGTGAATACTACTCATAAATTCTATTTTTGTAAGAAGATAACTTTTTTCTTGACATGGTATATTTTTTTTGTTTAAAAGAAAATTCAAAATAACAAATGCAAGGCCTCAAGAAAATCATAATAAGTTCTACCTAAAACTTATTCGGTAGAGGGCGTAGTAGTAATGAAGGCACAAGCGAAAAGACAAAGGATTATAGCTGCTGCAGAGACTGTTGTTTCAGAAAAAGGACTTAGTGAATCAACTATTTCGGAAATCGCCTTAGCCGCTGGCCTGTCTGATTCAATTATTTACAAATACTTCAAGGGAAAGGAAGATATTGTCTTCTCTATTCCCGGTGAAAGGAAGGACGATTTTTTATCTTTGCTGGACAGTCACCTGCAGGGAATAGAAGATACAGCTTCCCGCCTGCGTAAAACTATTTGGTTTTATCTCTGGTATTGCGAATCGAATCCGCAATACGCCAAAATCCTTTATTTCGATTGTTTTTCGTCTGCGGACTTTTATCAGACTCCGGGTTATGAGCTTATCAGGGAATATGCGAAGATCCTTGTACGGTGCATGGAGGAAGGTGTAAAGCAGGGTATCTTCCGCTCAGACGTGGACCTGCACCTGGTTCGTGATATGGTGCTCGGATTGATAGGATGTGAAATGATAAGTTTCCTGGCATCGAAGGAAATTGATGCGGTTGTACCTGACTTGGATGCCATTATGTTGCTTACCCTTGGAATTTTAGCTTTTCCTTTAAACTTAGAAGAGTTTAAATCCGATAGAATTCTGAACGCGGCGGAGAAAGTGTTTGCAGAAAACGGTTTTTACAAAACGCGGGTAGCCGAGATTGCTAAACTGGCCGAAGTTGCGGAAGGCACTGTCTATGAATATTTCGGAAGCAAAGAGAACCTTCTACTTTCCATATCCAACAGACATTTTCGCAAAGTCATTCATGACCTTCCCGAGGTGTTTGAAATCAAAAACCCTGTCAGGAAACTGCGCCGCTTTACTGAGTATTATTTTTCTGCCTTCTCTAGCAAACGGGATTTTTTGAAGGTATTCCTAATCCAAATTCAGCTTTCCAGAAATTTTTACCTAACAAAACAAATGGATTTTTTTGTTAATTTTTTAACGGCCATTGAACAAATCGTTGAAGAAGGCATTTCTGCAGGTTGTTTCCGTAAAGAAGTGAGTCCAAGAATGTTTCGAAACATGTTTATCGGAACTTTCAATAATCTGGCGTTTCGATGGTTTGTCCTTCACAAGGATCGCCCAGTTGATATGATGCAAAAGATCAACGAGGTGATCAATTTGCTTAGCTTTGCAGTATTGGATCCTAGCAGATCCTTGGATGAAATTAAGGATATTGTGAACAAATAAATTGTAAAGGTGGGTGTAATGCTATCAAAAATAATTGTTCAAGGTCTTGTTTCTGGAGGGATTTATGCCGTTCTCGCTGTGGGATTTTCCCTTATCTTTGGTGTGGGGAAAATATTAAACATGGCGCATACGGCTTTTTACATGGTTTCAGCGTATATAATTTTTTACGCGACGTCCATGCTTGGACTGCCTCTTCCAGCTTCACTAACTCTAGCCATTATCCTAACTACTGTGCTTGGCATCGCGTGTTACATATTATTTTTTAACCGCGTAAAGCACCATGACACCACAGTTATGATTATTTCTGTTGCCCTGGCTATCATATTTCAGGAAGTTCTGCTTCTGGTTTTTGGGGGGCACTATCGCGGTGTTCCTCCTTTTGCCCGGGGGTTTATAGAAATATGGCAATTAAGAGTATCTTACCAACATTTGATTGCCATCGTCACGTCGGGTGTAATTTTGATTGGTCTGTGGATAATGCTTAAAAAGACAGGATTGGGAACAGCCATTCGTTCCGTGGCTGAGGACAGGGAAATAGCAAATTTAATGGGCATGAATGTTGACCGTATTTTACTCATTGTTATGGCTATTTCTGTTGCTCTTGCCGGTCTGGCTGGAGGCGTGATTGCTCCTATCTACATGCTTTCGCCTTTAATGTGGCAGCAACCAATGGCGATTATGCTAGCTGCTGTCGTACTGGGCGGCTTAGGCAGTATAGGCGGTTGTGTTCTCGGAGCGTTTATCTTGGGGTTTATAGAGACTATTGTTATTTTCCTGGTTCCCGGCGGCGCATTTTTGCAGGGAGCAGTCTCCATGAGCGTTATGGTGCTGGTATTATTGTTTAGACCAGAAGGTCTATTTGGCGTGGTTTTTGAGGAGGAAAGGTTATAACAATGAATTACTTATACATGTTTTACAATTGGATCAAACAAGCGATATTCGCAATTCCCGGACGAGTGATTGCCTTATTTTTTTTCATCGCCCTTTTCTGCGCACCATTGATCACCAAGAGTGAATACTTTTTAGGGATTATTGTACTGTCTACGATATTTGCTTTGTTTGCTGTCAGTTGGGACTTGCTTTCAGGATTTACCGGTCAGCTTAATTTGGGGCATGCTTTGTTTTTTGGAGTATCCGCGTATGCAGCTGGCCTGTTGAATATTCATCTGCATTATTCGCCATGGATAACCATCCCCCTCGGTGCCCTTGTTGCCGTGGCTGTAGGGCTTGTCGTCGGCGTCCCGGCGTTGCGGCTCAGAGGATTTTACCTTGGCTTGGTTACGTTAACGTTTCCGCTGATTCTTCTTGGAATTTTCTTTGCTTTTCCCATGCAAACAGGTGGAGAACTTGGCATATCGGGTATTGACAGGCTTGCGTCTTCCAGAATTGCTGAATACTACATCGTTGCCGTGATTTTTACCGTGTCCGTTTTGCTTATCTGGAAATTGACGGATACAAAAAACAAGGTCATCAGGCTGGGAATTCTTCTCCATGCCATTCGTGAAGACGAGATTACCGCGCGCGCTTCGGGGATTAATACGACCCTGCAAAAATTCATAGCATTTGCGCTCAGTGCTTTTTTTGCGGGGATTGCCGGAGGTCTTTATGCGCACTATATGAGAATTGCCACACCTGCGGCACTGGAGCTTTTTTTCTCTTTTCAAGCCATTCTTTGGACGATATTCGGAGGGATCACGACAATATATGGTCCTGTCGTGGGTGTTTTCATCCTCTATCCTCTTCTGGAGCTTTTGTCCGGGGTGCCGTGGGGCGAGCAACTACGGTACATTATTTTTGGCGTGGTTCTTATTGCGACGCTTATGATCATGCCAGAAGGACTTGCCGTGTGGGTTTTGGACAAGATCGAGATTGAATGTCCTCGATGCAAGTTGATTAATGCTTTTACCCGCAAGAAATGTAGAGCGTGTCGAGCTCCTTTGCGGATAAAGAAAAGAACTACTGTATAAATAAACCTCAGGAGGTGTTTAAATTGAAATCAATTTATGAAGAAAGACCCTGGCTCAAACTTTATCCAAGCGGCGTGAACGCGAATGTGACTTTTCCCAACAAATCAGTGGGCGAGGTTTTTGACGATACGACAGAGAAATGGAAAAATCGAACAGCGATCATTTTTTACGGCAATAAGATCAGCTTCAAGGAGCTAAGAGAAATGGTGGATAGATTTGCCACCGCTTTGGCTGCTTTGGGTATCCGTAAAGGAGACCGGGTCGCTCTTTTGTTGCTTAATTCACCCGAATATATCATCAGCTTCTACGCGGTCGTAAAAATCGGCGCCGTGGTTACGCCCATCAGTCCGGTTTACGTTTCCAGTGAAATCAAGCATCAGCTTGAAGACAGTGGTGCGGAAAGTATAATTTGCCAGGATATTCTTTATGAGGGCGTGGAGAAAAGCGGCGTTAAGCTTAAAAACGTTATTCTCACCAGTGTTGCGGATTCACTTCCGAGGTTAACTAAGTTCATGGGGAAAAGCATTCTTAGGGGAGTTTATCAGAAAATGGCGGCTCCTTCCCCCGAAATATTTCGCAAGGAAGGTTTTTACAATCTTCACGAGCTGATTGAGAAGTCCGCTCCGAAACCGCCCAAAGTCGAAATAAATACGGAGAAGGATTTGCTGGTGCTCCCTTACACGGGAGGAACTACAGGGCCACCTAAAGGAGTCATGATTACCCATGCGAATGCCGTTGCCAATGTATATCAGATTCATAGCTTTATGCCTTCCTTGAAGGAAGGCGAGGAAACTTTGATTGCCTACATGCCTTATTATCATGCGGCGGGACAGAGTGTTGCCGTCTTTATCGGAGTCTTGTTGGGATATACCCAAGTGGCTATCACGTCTCCGGAGATAGACGACATCATATCGTCTATCGTTAAATACAATGCAACATTCTTCATGGGAGCTCCGACGATGTACGAAATGTTAAAAGATTACGAAAAAACAGATCGGGTGCCTTGGAAAAAGCTTAAAGTGATTCTTTGTGGAGCCGACTCTCTCCATGAAGAGACGGCGAGAGACTGGGAAGAGCGCACGGGAACAAAAATTGTTGAAGGATATGGAATGACGGAGACCACGGCAACCACGCACATGAGCCCTATGGGCAAGGAGCAATACGGTTCAATTGGTGTTCCTATTCCCGGGACTATGTCGGCAATTTTGGACCCGGACGAAGACAAGTATTTGCCCCTTGGAGAAATGGGTGAAATAGTAAGTTGGGGACCTCAGGTGACCCTTCAAGGCTACTGGAAAAGAGAAGATGCTACTAAGGATTGTGAAGCCGTAATCAACGGGATACGTTGGTGGCGCACCGGAGATCTTGGCAATATGGATGAAAACGGACGCTTCTCCGTTTACGACCGGAAAAGAGACTTGATTAAGTACAAGGGATTAAGAGTTTTTGCGCGTGAAGTGGAAGAGGCGCTTAAAACCCACCCCGATGTCAAGGAAGTCGGTGTTATTGGTGTTCCGGATCGCTTTGTAGGGCATAATGTTAAAGCAGTTATAGTTCTGGAAGGAGATGCCCGGGGAAGGATTAGCGAAGCGGACATCATAAAATTCTGTCAGGATAAATTGGCTCACTATAAAATCCCTAAAATAATTGAATTCGTGGGTGAAATACCAAAAACAGACATCGGCAAAGTATCAAGAAGGGAGATCAGGGAATATGGCGAATAAAACTGAAGCTTCAGCGCCTTTCCTGGAGGTTCGAAACCTGAGCAAGAGCTTTGGCGGATTGAAAGCGATTGATGATGTGAGTTTCCAGATTGGCCGCAACGAAATGGTAGCATTGATAGGGCCAAATGGTGCGGGTAAATCCACAACTATTCGTTTAATTTCCGGTATACTTAAGCCGACTTCAGGCCAAGTGTTTTTCAAGGGGCATGATATTACCGGTCAGGCTCTTTCGAAAAACGTGAATAAGGGATTGGCATGTACTTTCCAGATTGTTAAACCCTTCAGGAATTTACCGGTTGTTGCCAATGTAATGGTTCCCTGTTTGTCGGCCAGGTCCCGACGGAGGGGTGAATGGGTTAAAACAGTGGAACTCAGATCGCGGGATGCCTTGGAATTCTGCGGCATATCGGATCTCGCTTTGGAGCCTGCCTCTGTGCTGTCACACGGCGACCTTAAACGGCTCGAACTGGCTAGGGCCATTGCCACAGAGCCGGACCTCCTTCTGTTGGATGAACCTTTCGGTGGTTTGAATCCCGCTGAGACAAAGCTTATAGCTAAGTCGTTGAAGCGGTTGCATAAAGGTGGTCGCTTCGGCAGGCTCCATAGCGAGGGTCCCGCAATGATGATTGTTGAACATAAGCTTGCGGATATTATGCCCATTGTGGACCGCGTCATTGTGCTGAACTTTGGCAAAGTCATTGCCAGCGGTACCCCCCAAGAAGTGGTGGCCAACAAAGAAGTGATTCATGCCTACATTGGAAAGGAGATAAAAAGCCTTGAAACTCGAAATCAGTAATCTCACAGTGCTTTATGATCGGGCTATGGTGCTCAATAATGTGAGTATGCATGTAAATGAAGGGGAAATAGTAGGACTTGTGGGACCGAATGGTGCCGGGAAAACAACCCTTCTTAAAGCTGTTGCCGGTCTGATTAAATGGGAAAAAGATGCGCTGAAGGGAACCGTAGGGGGGAAAATCACTCTGCAGGGCAGCGTAAAATATGAAGGCGAGGAGATGTTTAATCTCCGTGCCCATGAGATTGTTCGAAAAGGGATGGTTCTGTGCCCGGAAAGAGGAAGGCCTTTCCGTGAAATGACGATCAAAGAGAATTTAGAAGCAGGCGCGCATCTGTATAACAAAGATAAGCGGCTTGTAGAAGAGAACAGAGAACGAGTCTATAGTCTTTTTCCAGTGTTGAAAGCAAGGGAAAACCAAATTGCCGGCACCATATCAGGTGGAGAGAGAACCATGTTGGCAATTGGGCGATCTCTCATGGCTCAGGCAAAGTTATTGCTGATTGATGAACCGTCAGTTGGCTTGGCACCCAAAGTTAAAGAAGATCTCTTTGATCGGATCAAAGATGTTCACGGTATGGGTATTACGATACTGATGACGGAGCAGGATATGGGTTTTGCTTTTGATTTGGCCAAAAGGCATTACGTTCTTTCCCAGGGACAGGTGATGGCGGAGGGTTCCCCTGATGACTTGCTTGCTGATGAAGTTGTCAGAAAGAGTTATCTTGGTATGTAAGGGAGTCGGTACAGGTTTCTAAGGTAGGTATAGGTTTTCCATTTGAAAGGGGATACCGGAATAAATTTCCGGGAAATCTCTAACGGTGGATTTACCTGCAAAAGGTTTTTCTAACGACAAAAGGAGGAGTATGCAATGAAAGAATCTGTAGGTAAAAGAAGATGGGTGTTGGGCGCTTTGTTGCTGGTGTGGGCAGTTGCTTTTTTATTCACGCCACTGGGCGCTGATGCACGAACAATCAAGATTGGTATTCTTGGTCCCATGAACTTTGTTCAGGGTGATCACGCCTGGAAAGGAGCGCAGATAGCCTTGGATGAAATTAAGGCGGCGGGCGGCATCAACGTGGGTGGAGTCAAGATGCCGGTGGAATTAGTCAAGATAGATACCAACGAAATTATGAGCATGTCCAATGCTACGTCCGCCGTGGAGAAAGCAATTACCCGAGATAAGGTAGATTTTCTGGCGGGTGGATGCAGTTCGGGCGCCATCCTTGCCATGCAGGATGTGGCCTGTGACCACAAGAAGATTTTTTTGATTGCCGGTTCCGGTTCCCATCCGGAGATTACGAACCGCGTGGGCAAGAATTATGAGAGATATAAATACTTCTTCCGGCCGTCTCCGATTAACGCGATAAACATTGTAGCGTTAGTAATGGAAGCAATGCCTGATATTGCCGCCAAAGTCCGGAAAGATTTTGGCATCGAAAAGGTTAAATGCGCACTGCTTTTCGAGCAGGCTCAGTGGCTGGATCCTCAGGTTCCCCTCTTCCAGAAGCTCCTTCCTCAAGCTGGGATTGAGGTTACCGGTGTTTGGAGGATGTCCATCAGCGCTCTGGATGTATCGGCGCAACTTATGTCTATTAAGGAAAGCGGCGCTCACATTATCTTAGCCATGACTTCCGGTCCTGTGGCTATTCCTCTGTACAGACAGGTTGGCGAACTTGAAATTCCTGCTTTTATTACAGGAGTTAACGTGGAAGCTGAAGGCGCAAAATTCTTTCAGGCGACGGGCGGTTACTGTCAGTACGGCGGCGTAGCAGTTCAGGGTTCTAATGTAGCGATGAGTTGGCGAACACTGCCTTTTTATGAAAAATTTGAGAAAAAATATAAGGAACGACCGACTTTGACGGCTTCCATCTATAACTCAATCTTGATTATCAAAGAAGGAATTGAACGCGCCGGTTCTCTGGATACCGAAAAGGTTATTGCGGCTTTGGAAAAAACAGATTTCGCAGGAACGCAGGGGCGTGTAAGATTTGATAAGAATCATGATGCTCTATATGGACCGGACGGTCTGACCGGTTGTAACGTGCAATGGATGCCGAACGGTACGATGAGCACTTGGTGGCCGAACGGCTGGAAAGGCATCAAATATGAGGGAGTCAACGAGCTGCAGTTCTCGCCGTGGATGGTAAAGTACTGGAAGGAAAATGCGGGAAAGAAATAGCCTTTTTTGTTCCAGATAAAATGATTTTAATAACCTGTAACGCAAACGCAAGCCGCATTCTTGCTTGGCATCGCAATAGGTGCGGCTTGCGTTTGCTGGCCCAAGGAAAATAAGATATATTTAGAAAAGGAGACTATTGTGGCAAAAATAGAATATACAAAAAAGGGAGAAATTGCCTACATCACATTGAATCGGCCGGAAGCAATGAATGCCGTTGATTCTGAGATGGTGGATATCATGCACGAGGCATGGGAAGATTTTAAAAAAGACGACAATTTGAGAGTGGCAATTATCAGTTCGTCCAGTAAGAATTTCTGTGTGGGCTTTGACATAAAGAGCATGGCGGGGATGCTGATGAGCGGCAAAATGAAATACAGTTGGGATATATCCTCCATGTTTGGAAACAAAAATATTAACCCGGTTGAGCACAAGGTCCAAAAGCCCATTATCGCGGCGCTTAATGGTGCTGTGAACGGAGCAGGTTTGTGGATAGCTCTGACGGCGGATATCCGACTGGCCACTAGAGAAACATCTATCGGACTGGGTGAAGTGAGAATTAATTTCCCGGTGGAATTTACTGGACTTATTACAAGATATCTCCCGGTTGGTGTGGCTACGGATATGCTGATCACGGCGCGGCCTGTAAGTGCCGAGAGATTGTATTCACTGGGTGTCGTCAACGCTTTGGTGGAACAAGATAAGCTGATGGCTGAAGCGGAAGCCTACGCGCGGGATATCTGCGCCGGATCTCCGAGAGCGATTAGTGTCATGAAAGAGCTGATACACCAGAGCTATGAGCTCGATTATAAGGGCATCATGGAGCTTTCCGAGCGTTTGATACCGCCGGTGGTAAATTCGCAGGACACGATGGAAGGATTTCAGGCTTTTGCCCAAAAGCGCAAGGCCAACTGGACGGGAAAGTAAATAAATAACAAACGGCAAATCCAGGGCCTAGAAGTTTTTATTGTTCCCGAAAGTATGGTTAGCTAAAGGGTGAGTAAAGAAGTTTGGTCCTTGTTTTGATAAGAGCCTGGCGGAGAGAACGATGATTACCTATGAAGGTTGTTGTGGAAAGGAACATGCGGGGAGTTACCAAGAACCAGATGATAATCAGAATGTCCTTATCCAAAAGGCTCATTTGTTTATATGATGCTTTAACTAAAGCAAGAAATAACCTACAAAATAAATGAGGAAAAGATAATGGTTACAGAAGAACAATATCAAAAATTTTTGAAAGACAACAAGCTTGATCCTAAATTGGTCGAGGGTATCAAACAATTTATCGGTTACACGAACGAGGATATAATGTTGTCTACTCCGCGGCAGCATAAATCATGGAAAGCGCAATATAAACTAAACGAATGGTTTATTGTTGCTGACATAGTGGAATCGCACCACTGCGGAGCCAGAAATAAAGTTGGAGACAGATATGTCTTACAAAGCGCAACCTCGCTTGTGCCTGAAGAAAGCACGGTGCGTTTTATGTGTACTGCTGCCATTGTTCCCATAGCGAACTATGGAAGTATTTTGTACGAGCGGTTGGCTGAAGGTCTGGATCCCCGTGATTTTTCGGCGAATGAGTATGCTTGGTGCACGGATACCGACATCGGGCGTGGTGGTTATGGAAGGATATTGATGAGAATCAGTATGCAGCACGTGTCCGAATTTAAATCCCTTAAAGATCAGTCTTACTGGACCAAAATGAAGAAAAAATAATATTGATGTAACCCGCGAAAGAGTGACGGTTTCATCGTATGAACAGTGGTTATGGATAAAATACAAGGGCATAGCCAAGAAAAGATGCCAGATGCTTGCTGTTTTTTAATGACACGTGCATTTTAGAAAAAATAAATAGTTGTGAGAGGAGAAAGATAAGATGAGTGAATGGAAGTTTGACTGGAAGAGATTTCAAAAGCATAACAAATACACAGATGAAGAGATGGAAACCTTCATGAATGATCCCGTCAGGGCGAAGGCCGCTCCCATGTTGTTTTCGCCGGCCATATTGAAAAAGAATCTGATCATTGAAGTGGTTGAATCGCATGGCTGCAGCGCAGGGCTTAAACCGGGAGATAAACTTGTTTTCCGAGCGCTGGGTATTCTTGACCCTTCGAAGTCAAGTCCCTGGTGCGCTCAGGCAATGGGTGAGTTTGGCGGCATTGCGAACATCCTTCAGGATCGCTATGCAGCTGGCTTGGACCCTAACGATTCAATCTGGAAATATTTTTCCTGCATGGACTGTGGTCCGAAGTATGGATGGGGCCAGGTGATTATGAAGGCATATGTTGAGGATGAAAAATAGCCCTGTTTTATCTCCTGTCGCAGAAAGACGACGCGTCAATGGTGTTGAGAGAGTTGTCATTTGCTGTTCATTGAAAAACGCCCGGCCTACTCGGGGCAGTGCGCAATAAAGAACAAGTGAATTGTATAATGGAATTGAGGAAAAGAACCGTTTCGAGAGGAACTTTTAATATCCGCGACCGGAGTAACAAGGAAGGAATTCCTTTGGTTATGATTCACGGTTGGCCTGAAACTTCTTACTGTTGGGAAGCGGTTACGCAATTTCTGAATTCAAATTTACGTGTTATAGCCCCGGACCTTCGGGGAATGGGAGACAGTGAACGAACTATTGAGCAGAAGTATTATCAAAAAATAGAACTGGCGCAGGATATTATTGAAATTATTAACAGCTTTGAATTTGAAAATGTTTTTCTGGTCGGGCATGATTGGGGCGGTGTAATTGCCCAGGAAGTGGCTTTGGCAATACCCGCAAGGGTCAGAAAACTCGCATTGATGAATACGCCTGTCATAAATAATTTTAAGGGAAATGCGGAAGCCCTGAAAGTGATGCAAAGTCAAGGATCGGTTCCCCACTGGTATCAATACTTCCAACAACAGCGAGGCTTGGCTGAAGCCATGATAGCGGGAAATGAAAGCGTGTGGATTCGCTATTTTTTCGGAAAGGCCGGAAAGCAAGGCAGAATTTCTCGCGAAACTATTGAAGAGTATATACGGTGCAACGCCATCAAGGATACGCCTTTGACCGGTGCTGGTTATTATCGCACCATGATACAGGATGGAAAGCGCTGGACTGAATTGGCGGGCACTGAGTTTCCCATGCCCTCTCTTTATATTTATGGGAATAAGGATATTGTGATTGTTCGCGAATACCTTAACCATATCGAGGAGTGTTTTAATAATATTAGAGTAGTTGAATTGGAGGCGGAACATTTTCTGCACGAGGAAAAAGCCGAAACAGTAGCGGAAATTTTAAATGACTTTATCAGCGTGTAACATACCGAGGTCATTCCAGGAGAAGAAATTAAAATAAGACCTGCCAGTAATCCCTGCCAGGGGAGCTAATTTGGGTTGTTTTATGTTGATGGTAAATTCTCTCGACGAGCTTGTTAATAGGTTTGGGTAAGTATTTAGTTTTGCCGTGGCTATATTCATTAATATAAGAAGTGATGTTTTTGCGCTGTTTTGTGGGAAATGGTGATTAGAAAAATTGCCTTGGATTGAGAGATGAAAAATGAGGATTTTCAGGGCAGTTGTTTAATGTAATTAATTGCGCGATATGGATGACGGTGTTGCTGCAGATCTGTTTAATATAAATTAAGGAGGAAAACATGGTTACAAAAAAACCTGACCGTAATGCCGAGCTTATGCGGCTTACAAAGAAGAAGTTGATTGAGTATATTGATGTATTGAGCCAGAATTTCTGGACAGTGCAGAATAACTGGATGGCCAATGTTAATAATCGGTATGGTTCAGAAGTGGCGGCGGTAATGGATGAGCTTTTATGGGCGAAATGGCCGGCAGTGGAGGCTTACAGATTCAAAAAACTTTTTAACCTTGGAAATGGCCTTGATGATGTTGTCAAGGTTATGACGCTTTCCCTGGGGGCCGAGAAAGGACCGGAGGCCGAATATTCTTGGCCGGATAAAAATCACCTGATTTTCAAGGTAACAAAGTGTCCCATGCAGCTCAAGCGAAGGGAAAATGGGTGGGATGAGCTTAATTGTAAGCCCGCTTTCACAGCTATGTGGAAAGCCGTTGCTGGAGTGATTAATCCTGATATCCGTGTCGTCAAGGTGTACGCGCCTCATGATCCTCATCCAGACAATGATTGGTGCGGTGCTGTTTTGGAATTATAATCTTTAAATCTGAGGGGTGTTTTTTCGCAGCAGGCAGACATTTGCCGACGCGCGAATAAAATGATTTGATTTTGAAAAGATAAAAGAATTTAGAACGAGTTAATTATAAATTATTTAGAAACAGAAAGGAGAAAACAAATGGGTGTTCCGAATTTTTCTTTGGAAGGTAAAGTTGCATTAGTTACCGGCGGTAGCCGTGGAATCGGCAGATCGATTGCGTTGGCGTTTGCCCATGCCGGTGCTGATGTGGCGGTGACGAGTCGTAAAATAGAAGCTTTGGAAAAAGTGGCTGAAGAGTGTCGAGCATTTGGAAAACGGGCGTTAGCCGTGGCCGCGCATGCGGGCAAGCCCGATGAGCTTAGAACCATGGTGCAGCGTGTTATGGATGAATTTGGGCGTATCGATATATTGGTAAACAATGCCGGTACCAATCCGATGAACGTTCCCATTATGCAATACGAGGAAAAGCTTTGGGATTCTATTATGAATCTCAACTTAAGAGGCGTTGTCTTTTTGACGAAAGAGGTTGCAAATATTATGAAAAAGCAGGGCGGCGGAAGTATCATCAATATAACCTCGGTCGAATCCTTTATGGTGGGTGATTTGTCGGCTGCTTATGATGTAAGCAAAGCGGGACTGGCGCATTTTACCAGAGTAGCGGCAACCGAGATGGCCCTGAGCAATATCCGGGTGAACGCTATTGCGCCGGGTGCAACCAAAACAGCCTTGGTTCATGCCATGTGGGAAGATAAGAATATGGAAAATTTTGTCACCAAAAATATTCCGATGCATCGCTTTGCCAGCCCGGATGAAATGGCCGGGGCGGCGGTTTATTTGGCGTCTGACGCGGCCAGCTATACCACAGGGGCGTGTATCGTGATCGATGGTGGCGCAAGCCTTGCATTAATGTATCACGATCCGTTATGATGAAAAATACGGACGTTTTTTCTCTTCACGCAGAAGGTTAACTGCTTTGATGACAGGCTTTTTTCTGTTGTTATCGTAGATAACGGATAAACTTATTTTGTGTTTGCTCTTCGCTCCGGGGCCCGGCAAAGCCGGGTCCCTTCAGTATTATCGTTTTTTACTAAGAATTACGCGTTTGCTTTCCACTATTATTTTAAAGCTCGCAAAAGAAAACAGATATATATACTTGACGAAATACTCGGTAAAAAATGTATAATATACGGGTTTAAAAAAGAAAATATTGGCTGATCATTTCTCGTTCAAAAGTCTATCTGGTAGCGTTTAGAAAGCGTCAATAAAAAATTACAAACAAAGTAAAATTTTTTAAGTTATAAAATACGATCATTATCCAACTGCGATTTTTTGGTTTAGTTTTGGTGTTACCGAATAAAAAAAATATTATTTCCCGTCGGCTTTTTTAAAAACATCGCCTAAAGTCCCCATTTTTTGAGGTGCTTTGCCGATGAAGTTCCTCATTTCTTCTTTTTCTGCGGTGACGGCTGCCTCTTCCGCAGCGTTTGACGCCAGATCCAGAGAGATTTTCTTGGCATCTAGATCAACTTTTTCCACGCGCACTTCCACCTGCGCGCCTTCAGCCAGGACCTCGCGGGCATGCTTTATTTTTTTGCCGTGCGCTATTTTTGAAATATGAAGTAAACCGTCAATGCCGTCTTCCAACGTTACAAATGCGCCGAATTCCGTCAGGCGCGAAACTTTGCCTGTGTGCAAGCTGCCTTCCGGATATTTATTTATCACGCCATTCCACGGATCAGGCAAGGTATCTTTTACCGACAAACTGATGCGGTCATTTTCCCAGTCCAGATTAATAATGACGGCTTCAATTTTATCACCTGGCATATAAAGCGACTTGGCGTCTGATTTACCCCAGGCCATCTCGGAAACAGGTAACAAAGCCTGAATACCGCCGATATCCACAAATGCGCCGAAATTTTGCACTGCGGTGACTGTGCCGTTTACTTTTATGCCTTTTTGCAACGAGGCTTTTAGCATCTCAATTTTTTCCTTTTGGATTTTTTCCAGCAATGGGCGGCGTGAGAGAACAACCTTGCGCCCTTTCTGTGAATATTCGATAATTAAAAAATCGAGCTTCTTGCCAATGTATTCCGCGGGTTCATCAATCTTTTTCAAATCCATCTGCGAATAGGGACAAAAGCCTTCGGTGCTGGCGCTGATTTTTATCGCAAAACCGCCTTTGATTTCCCTTTCCACCGTGGCTTCCAGAGGGATTTTGTTTTTATAGGCGTTGTATAAATAATCGTCCACGCTTTTGCGCGTGAGCAGTTTGGTGGTAAAAAGTTTTTCGCCCTGGCGCGAGGAAAGAAAATAAACGCTGATGACATCGCCTTCTTTAACCGTCAGGTTGCCGTTTTCATCCAGAAGCTCTTTTCTGTCCAGATAACCTTCGCTTTTTGCCCCTAAATCCAGAAAAACCCATTCCGGCGTGATATTGACGATAGTCGCCTCGATTTTTTCCCCGACAGAATAACGCCTGGGTTTAAGTTCAGATTCATCAAGTAACTCGGCAAAACTTTTTTCTTTTTCCATAGTCCTTCCTTATAGGACAGAATATTTAAAAAAGTATTAATAACATGAAAAAATGAATTTGTCTTTGGGAATCTTTATTTCCACTGTTGAAATAACTAAAAAAATATAGATATTTGCACAAAAATGTAATATGGGGGAATGAAGAATTTATAAGGAGTTAGGAGGTTTATGCGCTTTGAAATTTCCCGCGGCGGCAGCGGGCTGACTTATGAGATCCGCAATATTGTGCTTATTGCCAACAAGCTTAAAGAAATGGGGATGGAAATTATCTGGGAAAATATCGGTGACCCGGTGCAGAAGGGAGAAAAAATTCCCGAGTGGATGAAAGAGTTGCTGGTAGAAACCATTAAAAATGATTATTCTTTCGCCTATTCTCCGACAAAAGGTGTCAACGAAACGCGTCAATTTTTGGCAGATCGCCTCAACGGGCGCGGTAAAGTACAAATTACTCCCGAAGATATAATTTTTTTCAACGGTCTGGGTGATGCCATTGCTCGCGCTTATAGTTCCATTCAGGTGGATGCTCGTATGATTATGCCGGAGCCCACCTACTCCACGCATTTTATGGCGGAGGTTCTTCATGCATCGTTTCCGCCCAATACCTATCGCTTGAATCCGTACAACGGCTGGTTTCCGGATATGCGGGAGTTGGAACAAAAAGTAAAGAGCCACAAGGCAATTGTCGGTATTTTGGTAATCAACCCCGACAATCCCACGGGATTTGTCTATCCGGCGGAAACACTCAAACAGGTGATTCAGATTGCCAAGGATAACGACCTCTTTGTCGTTTTTGATGAAACTTATATCAATATTGTCTACAACAACAAAAAAACCGTTCCCCTTTCCGATATTGTTGGAGATGTTCCGGCAATCAGTATGAAAGGAATTTCCAAAGAAATTCCGTGGCCGGGCGCACGTTGCGGCTGGATGGAAATTTATAACGCAGGTAAAGATCCTGTTTTCGACCGTTTTATTAATACAATACTGCATCAGAAAATGTCGGAAGTTTGCTCGACAACGCTGCCGCAGTTGGCTATTCCAAAAATCATGTCGCACCCTGAGTATCCAAAATACCTCGAAGAACGCAGAAAACATTATGAAAAGCTTTCCAATATTGCTTATGACATCTTAAAAGATGTTCCTTATCTGATGGTCAACAAAACTAACGGTGCATTTTATATGACTATTGTTATTAATGAATCCGCTTTGAACAGCAATCAAAAACTGCGCATTGAAAAACGTGAGATAAGGGAATTCGTGGAAAAAATAGCCAATGAAACTATTGAGCATGACAAGCGGTTTGTTTACTATTTGCTGGCGGCTACGGGAATTTGCGTGGTGCCGCTGACTTCGTTTTTCACGCCGCTGATGGGTTTTCGTATGACACTCCTGGATAAAGATGTGGAAGAATTTGAGCATACAGTTAAAACCATTGCCGAAAAAATTATCGAATATATCCAGTCATCAAATAAAAACATGCAGACCGCTATCAACTTATATTAAACGAGTGCATAAATTTTCACCGGCATTGTTTTTCGTGTAAGGCACGTCATAATGGTCCTTTCCATACTGTTTTTTGTTTTGGGTATCGCTCTGTTGTGGGTAGGCACCGAGTTAGTTTTGCGCCGTGTGCCGATACTGGCCAGCTGGCTGCGTGTTTCGCCACTGGTGGTGACGGTTCTGCTTGTGGCGGTCATGACTTCTCTTCCTGAATTCTGTGTGTCGTTGTTTGCCTCGCTGCGTGGACAACCTTCCGCCGCGGTGGGTAATATCGTCGGCTCTAATTTTGTCACGCTGACTTTTGTTGCCGGTGTATGCGCGCTGTGGCGGCCAATTGAGGTTGGACCGACACTGCGCACGCGGGAATCAAGCTGGATGATTATGGCGGCGGCGTTGCTTTTGATCTTTGCTATGGATGGAGTAATCAGCCGCATCGATGGGCTGATTTTACTGGTTGCTTATTTTCCATATTTTTTGGGAACTCTTGACGACGCACGGCGTCAGCGGAATCGAGAAACGAAAAACTCAACTACACCCGTGAAAATGCCTTGGCTGGAGATGATTATATTCGCGACAGGGCTCGGCATGATTGTGCTGGGTTCAAACTGGGTAGTAGAAAACGGGACGAAGCTGGCGCGCATGTTCGGCATGAGCGATTTGCTGATTGGCGTTACCTTTTATGCTTTTGGAACATCGCTACCGGAACTGGCGATTGCCCTGGGCGCGGTTCTCAAAAATCAGGCCAACGTCACCCTGGGTGAAATTTACGCTTCTAATATTTTTACCGGCTTGGCCGTGGTCGGCGCTCTTTGTCTGGTAAAACCATTAATTGTTGAGCCGATAATTCTGCAACGTGATTTGCCGATGCTGATTGTGGCGGGGGTGCTTTTACAGATGTTTGTCACCACCGGCCGGCGTTTTGTGCGTTTTGAAGCGCTGGTCATGATCGGTATCTACATTCTCTTTTTGGCCGCACAATTTATGGGCTTCAGCATATCGCTGGATTAAAGTTTAATTTTCTCACCATTGGATCTATTATGGAAAAAAGACCAAATACCCAAGGATAAAAGTCAAATTATATTGATTTTATTATAATTTTTAACTTTTTCGTTTTTATCGAATAATTTAGAATTGTACAGAAATCCAGAAATCGTTCATGGGTATATTAATTGTAAATTATTTGCTCAGAATAAATGCCGCCAACGAAAAGTAGGAGACAATCGTGCATATATCGGCTAAGGCCAGCGTAAGCGGACCGGAGGCAACGTGCACATCGAGTTTGAGTTTGTGCAGAATCGTCGGGATGCTCACGCCCAAAAAGCAAGCCAGAAGCAGCGAAGCCAGAATACCCGAGAAAAGAATGATCCCCGCCGCGAGGTCGTTTTTCCAAATGATTGCGATACAGCCGACAATTAACGCGCAGGCAAGGGCCATTAAAAAAACGCGTGTCAATTCACGTCTCAACGAGTAGAAATACCAGCCGGCTTGGGAGAGACCATGGTGCATAAAGTGAACAGTAATGGCCATCGTTTGCATGGAGACGCTTTCGCCCAATCCCAAGACCAACGTTAAAAAAAATGCGAGAATCAGGCTTTGAGCCAGTGTGGCCTCGAAAAGACCGACTAACAGTGCGCAGACGGTACCGCTGGTTATCGTGGCCATAAGCCAGGGGAAACGATAGCGGAAAACGCTCCAGGGAGATTTACTGCGCGCTTCGGAAATTTTAACACCTAAGGTATCAAACACGCTGTGCACCTGCTCCTGCTCTTCAATATCAAGCATTTCCTGTGTGAACACGTTTACATCGATAACGCCCAGCATTTTTCTTTGTTCATCAACGACGGGAAAAGCCAGATAGCGGTGCAGAATAAAAAACTCCAACGCTTCCATTAAATTTGCTGTGTGCGGTATCGCGATGAGATTTTTGGACATGATTTGTTCTATTTTTGTATTCAACGGAGAGGTCAGAAGCTTTCTGGTCTGGATAGTGCCGACCAAACGTTCTTCGGCATCAAGAACATAAAAATAAAGAATGGTCGATTCCGTACGGCAATTACGAATGCAGTCTAGCGCTTCTCCCACCGTATCGTAAGTGTGAATAGACACAAAATCATCAGCGGCGTGTTTCATCACGGGGTTGTTAAGCTCTTCTAAGTCAACGGTGCGATCCATTCTTTCCTTGTAAACCTGATAGGAAGATTGTTGAGTCATTGTGCTTACGGATAATGAATATGTGTTTTTTTAAATAACACAGAAAGCATGAATTTGTCATGTTTATTTTTTGTTTTGGTTTATAAAAAATACGTGCGGGTAAGAGACAGGCGTGTTAAATAAAAGAAATTTTATGTAAAAAAAGCAGAAGACTATTGATGAATCTTCTGCTTTTTTTGAATCAGTTTGTAATTCCGGATTGTTTTAGTATCTGCCGCCGCGGTTTCCGCCGCCGCGTCCGCCTCTGTTGAATCCGCCGCCGCGATTTCCACCGCCTCTGGAATTTCCCGAACCGAATTCCCTTTTTGGCCGTGCCTCATTGACGGTAATTGCTTTTCCATCAAGCGTTCCGCCATTAAATTTTTTGATAGCTTCGGCTGCTCCTTCTTCCGTTTTCATTTCGACAAATCCAAAACCTCTGGATTGACCAGAAAATTTATCTTTGATGATGGAAGCCGAAACAACTTCGCCTGCTTCAGAAAAATTTATTTTCAGGTCTTCATCGGTGATTTTATAGGACAGATTACCGACATACAGATTTTTATTCATTTCCCCCTCCGTTTTATTTAATCTTCATTGCCCAATGGGGCTTAACAAAGCATCAAAAGTGCTCCTATCCGTCTCTTGATTAACTAGGGAAGGGAAGAAATGAGGAACTTTTGTATGCCTTACTTCTAAACCGTTTTTAATTTACAAAATACCATATTCACATTCAATGTTAATAGTCAACAATGAATTTTTTAATTTTCTATTGTTTCGCTGGAGCAATTTGATACAATAAATACAATTACGCGAAGGAGAACAAATATGTTCGATTACATGATGAGCAAAAATCAAATGAAAATCCGGGATGAGGTTCGCGAGTTGGTGAAGTGGGTGCCGCGTCAGATGATTCTGGATATGGATTTAGACAAAATCAAATTTCCCAAAGAATTTTTACGGGAAGCTGGACGCAGGAATCTGATGGGTTGTCGCTATCCAAAGAAATGGGGCGGCAGGGACATGGACTGGGTGACGACCTGCATGATTATGGAAGAAGTGGGAACACTTGGTTATGAATTCGCCTGTGTGTTCGGTGTGGGGGCGGAACTTGTTTGTGATGCGATAACTCTGCATGGCACGGACGAACAAAAAGAAAAATATGTAAAACCGCTGCTCAAAGGAGAGTTGTTTGCAGCAGAATGCCTTACCGAGCCGCGCGGCGGATCGGATTTTTTCGGTGCCACGACCAAAGCTGAAGATAAAGGCGATTTTTTTCTGCTCAACGGCCAGAAAAGATTTATTGTCGGCGCGGAAGGAGCGGATTTTTTTCTGGTTTACGCTCGCACCAATCCGGACGCCAAACCGCAGGAATCCATCACCTGTTTTATCGTGGATAGAGGTCCGGGCGTGGAAGTGAAATATCTCTACGGTCTTATGGGCTGCCGTGGCGGCGGAACGGGTCGGATTATCTTTCGCGATGTAAAAGTGCCGAGGAAAAATGTTGTGGGAAAACTGCATGGCGCTTATGCTGTTTTCAATACGATGATGATTCCGGAGCGTTTGGGTACGGCCGCCATGACGATCGGCGCGGCACGTCCCGCGTTGGATATTGCCACACAGTACACCTCACGGCGTAAAGCATTTGGCCAAGTAATCAATCAATTCGAAGGAGTCAGCTTTCAGGTAGCGGAAGCGGCAATGCTGTTGGATGCTTCCCGCGCGATGGCTTATGTGACCGCCAGAGCGGTGGACGCGGGTGCGGACATGAACCGTGTACGGCGCATGGTTTCACAAAGCAAAAAATTCATTACCGAATCCTGCCAGAAAGTGGTGCATAACTGTATGCAAGTGATGGGCGGTATCGCTTATACCAATGTTTTTCCTGTGGAACGTATTTATCGTGACGTGCGCCTGGCTTCTATCTGGACGGGAACCAGCGAGGTTATGTCGATGATTGCCGCGCATGAATGGTATAGAGAATATTTTGCGCAAAAAGCGAAAGCACAAACACGCGACCACGAACTGGATGCCGCCGAAGCAACTGAAGAAGAAAAAATTTATGATGACGACGATATGTGGAAAAAAGGGTGGTGAAATAAAATGTAATTTGCTAGTTTGATCACGTGATTGGAATGACCGATTGAAGGCGGTGAAAGACATAAATTAAATTTTAATAAGGAGGTAGGATATGTCTAAATCACGCGATATAAAAAAAGATTCAAAGAAGAAACCGTCCAAATCATTAAAGGAAAAGAAAGAAGCAAAAAGATTGAAAAAACTGGCTAGAGAAGGATTTTAGCATCGACACATTCAGGAAGGTTTTAATCAAATGAAAGTTAAATTTCTCGGCGCAGCAAGAGCCGTAACCGGCTCTTGTTTTGTTATCGAAACGGATAAATTAAGGTTTGCCGTTGACTGCGGTATGCATCAGGGCAGTGCTCAAATAGAAAAACGCAATTGGAATGTTGATATATATGAACCTGAAAATATCGATTTTTTTCTGGTTACGCACGCACACATCGATCATTCCGGCCTATTGCCGTTGGTCGTGCAAAAGGGTTTCCAGGGGCCAATTTATGTAACGGAGCCTACTGGTGATCTGGTAAAAATTCTGCTTTTGGACAGCGCACATATTCAGGAAACGGAAGCGGGGTGGAAGATAAAAAGATTGCAGCGCTGGGGAAAGTCGGCAGATATCTCTCCGCTTTATACGACAAAAGACGCTGAAGCGGTTGCGCCGATTATTAAAACAAAAAAATATAATGAAATGTTCAGCCCTGCTGCGGGAATAAAAGTCAACTTTCAGGACGCCGGTCATATTCTGGGCGCGGCTATTGTGGAAATATTTATTACGGAAAACGGCGCGACGACAAAGCTGGTTTTTTCCGGAGATATCGGACGAAGACATCAGCTGCTGGTGGAAGATCCCGTGGCCATAAGTGAGGCAGATTATCTTTTCATGGAATCTACCTACGGAGACCGCAATCATAAAGGTGAAGAGGACAGCTTGGATGAATTGGCCGAAGCGATTGACTACAGTTACTCTCGGGGGGAAAAGATTATTATTCCCGCCTTTGCTGTGGAAAGGACGCAAGAAATGCTTTATTCACTGTATCTTCTGAGCCGTGAAGGGAGATTACCCAAAGACTTGCCCATATTTTTGGACAGCCCTTTGGCGATTAAAACCACGGAAGTATTCCGTAAATATCGCTCATATCTGGATAGTGATACACAAGATATTTTGAAAAATGACTCAGACCCGCTGAACCTGTTGCAGTTGCAGTATTCTTCAAGCACCGAACAATCCATGCGGATTAATGAAATGAAAGGGCCGGCTGTTGTCATATCGGCCAGCGGCATGTGCACAGCCGGAAGGATTAAACATCACCTGCGGCATAATTTATGGCGTCCCGGAGCGAGTGTGGTTTTTGTCGGTTATCAAGCGGAGGGCACGACCGGACGCCGGATTGTGGAAGGAGCCAGGAAAATACGGATTTTTAACGATGATATCGCCGTAAAAGCGAGAATCTGGACCATCGGCGGTTTTTCGGCGCATGCGGGGCAGAGTCAGCTCTTGGATTGGCTTCATAATTTTCACACCAAACAGATGAAGGTTTTTTTAGTCCACGGCGAGTTTTCTGCGCAGAAAACGCTGGCTTCTTTAATCAGAGAAAAACTGAGTTTTGATGTGACCATTCCCGAATATCGGGAAGAAATAATTCTAAAGGCAGGCGCGGTCATTGAAGAAAAAATAGAGCCAGTTGCTGAAGAGCCGAGCATTGACTGGGATAATCTGATCGGCGCTTTGGAAGTAAAGATAGCGGATCTTAAAAAACGCAAGAAAAACATTGAATTGCTTTCCACGAGCAGGCAAATGGAAATCCGGGACATGCTCCAGGAAGCGGAGATGAATATAGAAGAGATAAAAACGGATATCTAGGATGCATCTCTATTTTTAACTCTCGGCCTTTATTTTATCTCCGGATGAAATAACCGTGCCATCTGTTCTATGGCGTCGACGATGCGCGGTGAGGCGCGGCTGATTAAATCCGTGTCTATAGAATAAATTTTTCCGTTTTTTACCGCCGGTATTGTTCCGAGTTTTTCCCAAAATATTTTTTTTGCGGGGGATTCCGTATTGCCGCTCATCGGAGCGAAAAGAATTATATCTGGCGCCGAAGCGGCGATTCCCTCCGTACTGTAACGGGGATAGCGGGCGGTGCTTTGCTCCGCGACATTAATCCCGCCCGCCCAGCCAATCGCTTCATTAATCAGTGTGCCCTTGCCGGCAGTAATCACCGGTTCAAAACCTATCTGGAAGAAAACGCGTGGCTTCTTTTTACCCTTTGTCTGAATGGCGATTTTATTTAACCGCTGTTGCAGTGCGGCCACTGCCATTTCAGTCTCCGGCTTTTGATTGGTAATTTCGCCGATATGCGAGATGCTTTTTAAAACACCTTCGATATCGGAAGGATTTATTACATAGACAGGCAATCCCAACCTTTCCAACTGCCGTACCGTTTCTTTTCTGTTGCCGTCTGCCGTGGCTAAAATTAAATCCGGATTTAAAGAGACAATTTTTTCTATGGAGGGATTGGTAAACCCCCCGATTTTTTCTTTCTGGCTTGCACCAGACGGCCAGTCACAAAAAGTGGTTACCCCTTTTATTTTGTCTTTCATGCCCAGCGCATAAAGAGTTTCGGTAATGCCAGGGGCGAGGGAAACAATACGACAGGGGTTGTTATTAATGCTTACCTTGCGTCCGGTTTCGTCTGTAACTTCGCGCGCCAGTGATAGGCACGGGGGGTAAACAGCAGTAAAAAAAATAACCAAAACAAACAGATAAATTTTATCAATGGTGTTGTTCATGCAAAAAATCAGTTTCTGATGCGGTAGCGAAACAACGCCACTACATGCAGACGGGATAAATTATAATATTCGGGCAGAGGGGCAAACGGCGCGACATCCTTTATTACGTTGAGCGCTCCTTTATCCAGCTCCGGAAAACCGGACGAAGTGAGAAGAACCGTGTGCGCAAGTTTTCCATCGGCATCGATGGACAATCTTACGATAACATTCCCTTCTTCATTTTTTTCAAAAGCTTTTTGCGGATATTCCCAAACGCGCAGAATCCTCCTTTTTATTAACTGAAGATAATCGGCATATTTAGTATCCAAGCTGCCGAGATCCACCGTGTCTTCACGCCAGCCATCATCAATAGCAACCTTGTTTTCATCGTCATTATCTGTTGGGTTTTTTTCGTTAACCCACTCATTTTCTTCCTGATAGGGAATGTCAGAATATAATTCTTCGAGAGAAACGGCCAGTATTTCCATATCCGGGATGTTTTGACGCAAATCAATTGCGCCGGTTGCCGTGATTAATGTCAAGTGAACGACTAAGGATATAATAACCGGCCACAGTATGGCATGTTTTGAATCCATTTTTAAACTTTCCAAATCAGCACGTTCACGGTTAAAACTCAGGCTGACTGTCGTCAAGTATCTAAATCATATACGGTATTTGCCACAAAATCAACAATATGATAACAAGGATTAAAAAACCCCACTGTTTTGTAAAAAGTCGTTTGTTGTTAAGTAAACACATTCAGGTTTCTCGATAATAATGACGTGAGGAAAGAAAATCAAATGCGAGCCGATAAAAAATTCATGAGAAAGGCGCTGGAAGAAGCGCGAAAAGCATACGACAGCAATGAAGTCCCGGTGGGAGCTATAGTGGTAGCTGAAGGACGAATATTAGCGAGCGCTCATAATTCCCCGATTGCGAACAATGACCCTTCGGCGCATGCGGAAATGCTGGCACTGAGAAAAGCGGCTCGGAAAACCCGCAATTATCGGCTTGTTGATGCGACGCTTTATGTGACCTTGGAGCCGTGTATTATGTGCGCGGGAGCAATTATCCAAGCAAGGTTTTGCCGGGTTGTTTTCGGTGCGCGCGACCCGAAAAACGGTGGCGTCGTCTCACTGTACCGAATATTGGGTGATCAAAGGATGAATCATCGGGTGGAAGTAACCGAAGGTGTCCTGAAGGAGGAATGTGGGGAAATTTTAAGTAGATTTTTTCGTCAAAAGAGGGTAACATCCGCCCCCGCGTCGGTAAAGCAATCGCTGCGGACGTTTTGCAAAAAATAACGGAGAGATACCGAAGTGGTTGTAACGGGATCGACTCGAAATCGATTTGGGGGCCAACAGCTCTCACGGGGGTTCGAATCCCCCTCTCTCCGCCAGAATTTGCGTGGCTATAAAAAGATTGAAATAAAGAAGCTGAGAATTATATCAACGGAGAGATGTCCGAGCGGCTGAAGGAGCACGACTGGAAATCGTGTGTATGCCCCCAAAGGTGTACCGCGGGTTCAAATCCCGCTCTCTCCGCCATTTTTATTTTCCGGATGTTTGAAAATCATTGTAATGATAAGTAATCACGGTATAATCTTGCCATAACATAAAAAATAAAAATTGAGTTGATTCCTGCTGATTTATCAATTAAGAGTTTTGGTGAGTTAATTTTTTAATATGGCCGGGTCCCGTGCAATGGAGGCTTGTAAACCCCGTCAGGTCCGGAAGGAAGCAGCGGTAGCAAATCCCTTCATGTGTTGCGGCAAACCTGGCCACCAGCTATCATGCGTAAGTTGAAATTTTTAAAGGAGCGTCCTTGGAATATCTGGTTTTAGCCCGCAAATTCCGCCCGCAGTATTTCGAAGAAGTCGTCGGACAGGAACATGTCGTCAAAACATTGAAAAACGCCATTAGTCAAGGACGGGTGGCGCACGCGTTTTTGTTTGCCGGCCCCCGCGGTATCGGAAAAACTTCTGTCGCCCGCATTCTAGCCAAGTCACTCAATTGCGAAAAAGGACCGACGCCAACTCCGTGCGGTGAATGCGCCAATTGTAAAGAAATTACCGATGGCCGCTCCCTAGATGTGCGCGAAATTGACGGCGCCTCCAACCGCGGAATCGATGAAATCCGTGAGCTACGGGAAAACGTCAAATTCGCTCCAGCCGCGTCCAAGTATAAAGTTTATATTATAGATGAAGTGCACATGCTGACGCGTGAGGCTTTCAACGCCCTTCTGAAAACACTGGAAGAGCCGCCCGCGCATGTGATTTTTATTTTCGCCACGACGGAAAGTCATAAAGTACCGGCAACAATTATGTCACGTTGCCAGTGTTATGATTTCCGTAGAATCTCACTCAAAGAGATAATTGCGAATCTGGGAAAAATTGCGGCCGCCGAAGGAATTCAAATAAGCAAGAGCGCCCTGGGCTGGATTGCCGAAGCGGGCGACGGAAGCATGCGCGACGCACAAAGTGTTTTTGATCAGGTTATTTCCTATGCGGGCAAGGAGATACAAGACGCCGATGTGGAAGAGAATTTGGGGCTTAAGGACAGAAAATATCTCTTTGCTCTTTCAGCCGCCGTCATAAAAAAGAATGCCGGAGCGTGTCTCAATATTCTGGAAGAAGCTTATCTGGCGGGTATAGATTTAAAACATTTTTATCAGCGGCTACTCAAGCATTTTCGTGATTTGCTTTTGGTCAAAATTGCCGGCGATGACAGCGACACTTTTGATATTGCTTCCGAGCAAATTGAAAAACTGAAAAATCAGTGCGAAAATATCACGCGTGAAACATTGCAGCGTTATGTGGAGATTCTGATCGCCGAGGAGGACGCTTTACGTCGTTCTCAGGAAGCGCGCGTGAAGCTGGAAACAATTGTTGTTAGAATGGCTTATTTGGAGCCGATAATCCCCCTGGGAGAAATTATTTCCACCATCGAGTCAATCGAGCAAAGAATCGGAACGGATTTATCCGGGGCAGAGGGCGGTGAAACGGAACCGGTCCCAGGTGATAGGGATGTACGGAATCGTCAGAATTCGGTCATGAAAAAAGAGAACGGCATTTTTTCAACTGCAGATTTTAACCATTTCACCGGCAATAGCTGTAGTGAAAGCTTGGAAAGCATCAGTAATCGGCTTAAGGTTTTTATTAAAAAAGAAAACCCGCTACTGGGAGCGAAAACTGATACGGCAGAGTTTATAGGCTATGAAAATGGTTGCCTGACGCTTGGTTTTCCCGCAAACTCCATATTTTATGAGGATATAAAAAGCAAGCACCAGAAAGACAAACTGGCAGAAATAATCCGAAAATTTTTTCAAAAAAATGTGGAAATTAAGATCACCTTGGTGGAAGTGGAAAAGTCAAACGCAGGCGGCAACAATGCACGTGGCAAGGCAAATACAATAAATGAAGTGAAAAGAGAGGCAATTAATCACCCGATTTTACAAAAGGTGATGGACGAGTTCTCAGGCGCCGAAATAAGAGAAATTAAAGCGCGAAATGACGCGGACTGAGGTTCTCTGAACATTTAATTGATGATAAATATTATTCTCGGAGGAAGATAAAAGTGCAGAATTTTGGCAATATAATGAAACAGGCGAAAAAAATGCAGGAACAAATGGGCAAGATACAGGAAGAGCTGGAAGCTAAAACCGTTGAAGCGCAGGCCGGCGGAGGAATGGTGCGGGTGGTCGTGAACGGTAAATTTAATGTCGTATCCATTAAAATAGAAAAGGAAGCGGTGAATCCTGAAGACGTGGAAATGCTCGAGGACCTGGTCGTGGCAGCGGTCAATGAAGGCGTGCGCAAAGCGCAGGAAATGGCCTCACAGGAAATGGCAAAAATTACCGGAGGGTTGGGAATCCCCGGATTAAGTTTCTAGGGCGAATTTTATGAAAGCGTATGCGCAACCGATCAAAAGACTGATTTCGGAGTTGAGCAAGCTTCCCGGCATCGGAGAGAAAACAGCCACAAGATTGGCCAATTATATTTTGCGGGCGACGGAAGATGACGTAAAGAAACTTTCCGAAAGCATTGTCGAAGTAAAAAGAAAAATTAAATTCTGCCGCGTTTGCCTGAATCTCACGGAAACGGAAATCTGTCATATTTGTCATGATAAAAACCGGGATCATGCGGTAATTTGCGTGGTGCAGGAACCGGACGCCATGGCGGCAATTGAAGAAAGCGGCTGCTTTAACGGAACATACCATGTCTTGCACGGAGCGCTGGCGCCGCTGGACGGTATCGGTCCGGAAAGCCTGCATCTTAACGAATTAATGAAACGCGTCGATAACGGAACAATCAAGGAATTGATAATAGCGACAAATCCTGATGTTCACGGAGAGGCAACCGCCTTATTGATTATAAAAATGCTCAAAGGAAGAAATATAAAGATAACAAGGATTGCCACCGGCGTGCCACTAGGCGGCGACCTGAAATATATCGATAAAATGACCATTTCCAAATCGTTGGAATTCAGGCGCGGCATGTAATGTTATGGATAAGACCAGGAAAATAGACAGCAAACTTATTACCGAAACAGTAAAAAAACTGTTTATCGAAGCCAACACAAATTTAGGTCAGGATGTGGTCTGCGCCCTGCAAAACGCACTTAAGCGGGAAGAATCTCCCCTGGGCAAACAGGTGCTCGAAAAAATAATTGATAACGCGGAAATTGCCCGCCGCGAAAAAATGCCCATCTGTCAGGATACAGGCCTCGCTGTCTTGTTTATTGAAATCGGGCAGGACGTTCATATTGTAGGCGGCGATTTGCGGGCCGCAGCCGAAGAAGGAGTGCGCCAGGCTTACCAGGATGGTTTTTTGCGCAAATCTGTCTGTGATCCGCTTACCAGAAAAAATACACAGGATAACACGCCGGCCATAATCCATGTCGATATTGTACCCGGCGACAGACTGAAAATAATCGCCATGCCTAAAGGTGGCGGCTCTGAAAACATGAGCGCGGCACAAATGCTCACACCGGCATCGGGGGAAGAAGGCATTAAAAAATTTGTGATTGAAAAAGTTAAGCAGGCCGGCGCCAATCCCTGCCCTCCTATTATTGTCGGAGTCGGCATTGGCGGTTCACTGGAAGAGGCGTGTGTCTTAGCCAAAAAAGCGTTATTACGCCCTGTGGGCGAAGCCAATAATAATGATGATCGCCTCGCGCAAATGGAAAAAGAACTGCTCACCAGCATTAATCAACTGGGTATCGGCCCGGGTGGCCTCGGTGGCAGAATTTCCGCGCTGACAGTGCACATCAAAATGCTGCCCTGCCACATAGCGTCTTTGCCGGTTGCGGTAAATATACAGTGCCATGTGGCACGACATAAAGAAACAGTTTTGTAATAATACTAGAGCGATAATATTAAACTAGCATGGCCTCTCCAAATTTTTCAAGGTACAGACATGGCACATAGAATTCTTGGCATATCAGGTAGCCCACAGATAAAAGGTAACGTTAATACATTCTTGGATTACATGATGAAGATCGCTTCCGAGAGAGGCCTTGAAACGGAAACCGTAAACCTCTCGAAAGCGAACATTAAAAATTGTATCCATTGCAATTACTGTCTCTCCAAACAGAAAGCAGGTAAATATTGCTCCCTAAAAGACGATGCCCAACCGATATTCGAGAAGCTGGAAAGAGCTGATATAATAATATTTGCAAGTCCAGTTTACTTTATGAGAACCAGCGGAATAATGGCGAGCTTTATAGACCGCCTGCGGGTTTTCATTTTTGGAAATGTAGCCGGAGAGAAATTGCGAAATAAGATTGGGATAAGTACCGCCGTCTCGTGGTTACGGCATGGAGGAATTGAAACAACCCATTTGTCACATATTGTGGCGTTCCTTACATTGGACATGATTCCTGCCACCGTTCATTCCTGCATCAGCCCACTTGGAGCTTCATCCGTATCCAGCAGGTTTGGTGAAGGAAAATTCAACCCATCAGTACATATCGGCATACTTGAGGATCAAGCTGGCCTTGATTCGGCAAAAGCTCTTATTGATCGCGCAACGGAACTTCTTGAATTGATGCATAACTAACAATTACTTCAATGCTTATAAGCTTTTGAAGTTAATATTCAGATGAATTTAATGGTGATGATTCGGAGGACATAAACTTAATTAAAATGACAGCACAAAAAATTAAAATACCTTTACCAGAAGAAGTTGTTACGTCACTTCATGCAGGAGATATGGTTTTGCTCTCCGGTGAGGTTTATACCGCGCGTGATGTCGCGCATCGCCGGCTCTACGATGCATTGAACAAAGGCGAGAAACTGCCGATTGATTTAAAAACAGCGGTAATATTTTACGCGGCGCCCGCGCCGACTCCGCCCGGAAAAATTATCGGCTCCATCGGCCCGACCACCAGCTACCGGATGGATTTTTTCACGCCGAAGCTGATTGAAAACGGCCTCAAAGGCATGATCGGCAAAGGCAGCCGGTCCGCGGAAATTGTTGCTGCGCTCAAAAAATATGGCGCGGTTTATTTCGGCGCTATCGGCGGCATTGCTGCTCTTACCGCCCGCTGCGTAAAAAAAGTTGAATTAGTGGCCTACGAGGACCTTGGCCCGGAAGCGATAAGAAAATTAACTGTCGTTGATTTTCCGGCAGTTGTCATCAATGACGCGCATGGTAATGATTTGTATTTGTCTGCCCAAAACAAGTGGCGTATCCAGTCAATATAATTATTCTATTAAAAATAAGAAAAAAGTTGACTGAAACAATGTTCTATATTATGAATGACGGTCATTTTTGTAATAAAATCATGGAGACGACGGTAAATGATTGAAGTTAGATGGCACGGTAGGGGCGGCCAAGGTGCGGTAACATCGGTGGAATTGCTTGCTGTATCGGCAATTGCCGCAGGAAAGTATGCGCAGGGATTTCCCAGTTTTGGACCGGAAAGAAGAGGCGCGCCCGTTGCGGCGTTCACGCGAATAGATGATAAGAAAATTAATGTCCGTTCCGGTATTTATGAACCAGATGTTGTATTAGTTCTTGATTCCAGTCTTATCGGCTTGGTCAACATACTCGAAGGTTTGAAGCCAAACGGTAAATTGATCGTGAACACGCACAAATCGCCGGAACAAATTCGTAAAGAACTGAATTTCAGCGGAACGGTCGCTACTGTTGATGGTACGGGCATAGCGCGCAAGGAGATGGGTGTGCCTATTGCCAACACTACGATGATCGGCGCTCTTTTGAAGGTCACGGGCGTTTTGGGGCTGGATGCACTTAAAGAAGCTGTGGAACATCGTTTCGGGCGTATTGCGCAGAAAAATCTCGTCGCAATGAAACGTGCCTACGACGAAATTCAAATCAGCAATTAAGAGGTAAACATGGCATTGAAAACATGGAAAGAACTTCCTATAGGTTGTGTAGTATATGAACCGGGAAGCGCAAGTGAATATCACACCGGTAGCTGGCGGTCGCAGAGGCCTGTCTGGGATGATTCGAAATGCATCAAATGTGGCATTTGTTATGTATTTTGTCCGGAAGGATGTGTCCAGCAAACAGAAGAAGGCTTTTTCAAAGCGAATATGGATTACTGCAAGGGATGCGGTATCTGCGCGCATGAATGCTGGCCGAAAGCGATAGCTATGGTGGAGGAGGGATGAGATGGGCAAGCGCGTAGGTATGGAAGTGGCTATGGCGGTGGCGGAAGCCGTTGGATTATGCAATATCGACATGGCTGCCGTTTATCCCATTACACCTCAGTCGCATATCGCGGAACATCTTTCTGATCTGGTGGCCGACGGCAAGGTTGATGCGGAATTTGTGACAGTGGAATCAGAACACTCAGCGATGAGTGCGGTGATTGGCGCGTCCGGCGCGGGCGCTCGCACCTATACAGCAACCAGTTCTCAGGGGTTGATGCTGATGCATGAATTGCTGCCGATTGCATCGGCGATGCGCCTGCCGATATGTATGGCTATTGCCAACCGGGCTGTTTCGGGACCTCTGAATATTCTAAATGATCATACTGACATTATGCCGCAGCGCGATTCCGGCTGGATTTCCATTTTTGTGGAAAACGGGCAGGAAGCCATTGACATGTCCATCATTGCCTTCAAAATCGCCGAGCATAAAGATGTAATGTTGCCGGTAAATATCAATATCGATGGTTTTCAGCTAACACACATGGTGGAACCTTTTGAGATGCCGACACAGGAAGAAGTGGATAAGTTTCTGCCTCCTTTTGTTCCGCACGTGACATTGCATCCTGCAAAACCCGTCACCATGGGCGCTTTTGCCATGTCCGATTACTTTGCCGAAATTATGAAAGCTAAAGATGAAGCTCTAAAAAATTCCAAAAAAGTTATTCTGGAAGTCTGGAGTGAATGGGCAAAATTATTTGGTCGCTCCTACAAGCCGGTGGAAGCTTACAAATCTGAAGACGCAGAGATCCTGATGTTGACCATGGGCTCAATGGGCGAAACAGCGCAGATGGCGATTGACGAATTGCGCGGCAGGGGCATCAAGGCAGGTCTGGTGAAATTAAAATTATGGCGTCCCTTCCCATTCGCGGAAGTCAAAGCTGCCATTAAGCATGCGAAAAAACTGATTGTGACGGATCGTGCCATATCGTTTGGCGGCCCCGGCGGACCGGTTTTTTCTGAAATCAAATCGGCTTTGTACGCAGAAACTCAGCGTCCCCTTATTTATAATTATATCTACGGATTGGGCGGGCGCGATGTTCCCGTCAGTGATTTTATCGGCATGTTTGAAAAGGTTTTGGCGGATTTGGCCGGCAAGGCAGCTGATACCTATGAATTCTGGGGGGTGAGGGAATAATGAATATTGTCGAAAATTTTGATTTGTATGCCCCACGATTGATTAATAAGAAAGAGTTGTTATCTGCCGGTCACCGTGCCTGCTCCGGCTGCGGGGAGGTTCTGGCTGTCCGGCTAATGTGCAAAGCACTCGGAGAAAACACCGTAATCGCTTCCGCGACGGGGTGTATGGAGATTATCTCCAGTATGTTTCCTACAACCGCGTGGCGCGTGCCATGGATTCACGTGGCATTTGAAAATACGGCCGCTGTGGCTTCCGGTATCGAAGCCGGTCTTAAATCGCTGCGTAAAAAAGGCAAGATCGACAGTCGCTACGTCAAGGTAGTCGGCATGGGCGGAGACGGTGGCACAATGGATATCGGCATCCAAGCTCTCTCCGGAGCGATGGAACGCGGCCATGACATGATTTATGTATGTTTTGACAACGAAGCTTACATGAACACAGGTATTCAGAGGTCCAGCGGCACACCAATGGGCGCTTCCACTACGACCGCTCCCGCAGGTAAAGTTAGCATGGGACAAAAAACATGGAAGAAAAATATGCCGGAAATTATGGCGGCTCATAACATTCCTTATGTGGCTACCGTTTGTCCGAGTTATCCGCTCGATTTCATCCGCAAGATGGAAAAAGCAAAAAGTATAAAAGGTTCTTCTTACATCCATTGTTTTTCTGTTTGTCCTACCGGCTGGCGTTGCCCTTCACATATGGCAATAGCCATGGGGCGTCTGGCGGTAGAAACAGGTGCGTTTTCGTTGTATGAGGTGGAAAACGGAAAGTATAGGCTATCCGCGGAGATGCCGAAGAAACTGAGGCCGATTAAAGATTACTTTAAAACGCAGGGCCGTTTTAGGCATTTAACAGAAGAAGAAATCAAGATGATTCAGGACAGAGTGGATGCTGAGTATCAAAAGTTGACGCATAAAGCCAAATACCTGAAATAAACTAATGCTGCATTTAGGACGATACTGAGGTAAGTTAATTATGAAGCAACCAATTGATATTGTTAATAAAACTAAACAAATAGTGAAAAAACACGGAGGCGATAAAAGCGCTTTGATAGCTATTTTGCAGGATATACAGGAAGCATTCAATTATCTTCCGAAAAAGGCCTTGACGGTAGCGTCCAAAGCCATGGGCATTCCTTTGAGCCGCGTCTACGAGGCGGCCACGTTTTATGCCGCTTTCAGCTTAAAGCCGCGTGGCGAAAATGTAGTTAAAATCTGTAAAGGAACCGCTTGCCATGTTCGTGGCGCTTCTATCCTTCAGGACAAGTTTGAACGTATCTTGGGTATCAGACCGGGGGAAACAACTGGCGATGGAAAATTTTCTCTCGAAACAGTTAACTGCGTGGGTGCCTGTGCACTGGGGCCTGTTGTGATTATAAATACCGAATATCACGGTCAGGTCACCCTGAAAAAAGTGGATAGGATTATCGACGAAATCAACAAAGAAGGGGCCGAGCGATGAAAAAGAACATGAATACTCAAAACCGCCAGCTTCCGGAAGAAGTAAGAATAAACTACGGCCCGAAGAAGAAATTTATAACTGTTTGCGCCGGTACCGGTTGCCGCGCTTCCGGTAGCCTTAAAGTTAAAGAAACTCTTGAGGCCGAAGTAAAAAAACAAGGTATGAACATAGAAGTTCTTGCTACCGGCTGTTTTGGTTTTTGCGAAAAAGGGCCGCTGGTGGTTATTCATCCGGACAAATATTTTTATCAGCAGGTAAAAGTTGAAGATGTGCCTGAAATCGTTTCCAAAACCGTGATTAAAGGGGAGGTAATCAGCCGACTGCTGTACCGTCATCCGGACACGAAGAAAACACTGTTCAGAGAGGAAGACCTGCCCTTTTACAAAAAACAGCTGCGTGTGGTGTTTGGCCAAAACGGAATGATTGATCCGACGCGAATTGAAGATTATTTTGCCATCGACGGCTACCAGGCTTTGGCCAAGGTGCTTTCGGAAATGACACCTGAAGATGTCATTTCCGAAGTAAAGAAAGCTGGCCTGCGTGGCCGGGGCGGCGGTGGCTTTCCCACAGCAATCAAGTGGGAAGGGGTGCGCAAGGCACACGGCGAGCCCAAGTACGTCATCGCCAATGGAGACGAGGGGGATCCGGGAGCCTACATGGACAGAAGTCTTATGGAGGGAAATCCGCACAGTGTTATCGAAGGAATGATTATCGGGGCTTATGCTGTGGGCGCGCACGAAGGATATATCTACGTAAGAAACGAATATCCGCTAGCCGTGACACATTTGTCGCTCGCAATTGAGACAGCAAGAGAAAATGGGCTCTTGGGAGAAAACATTTTAGGAACTGATTTTTCTTTCGATATCAGAATTAATAAAGGCGCAGGAGCATTTGTTTGTGGCGAGTCTTCCGCGTTGTTTGCTTCAATTGAAGGCCGTGCCGGAGAACCGCGCGCTAAATATGTGCATGCAGTGGAAAGAGGCTTGTGGGACAAACCGACAGCGCTCAATAACGTGGAAACATGGGCTAACGTGCCATTGATAATCAATAAGGGCGCTGACTGGTATGCTTCCATCGGTACCGAAGGTTCCAAAGGGACAAAAATATTCTCGCTGGTCGGAAAAATCAGAAATACGGGTTTGATTGAAGTTCCGATGGGCACTACGCTCTATGAGATTATCTACGATATGGGTGGCGGGATTCCTAACGACCGTAAATTCAAAGCAGTGCAGACTGGCGGACCATCGGGAGGTTGCATTCCAGAGAGATTGTTGGATTTGCCCGTAGATTTCGACAGGTTAACCGAAGTCGGTTCAATGATGGGTTCCGGCGGTATGATCGTTATGGATGAAAGCTCCTGCATGGTAGATGTCGCTAAATATTTTACCACGTTTTTGCAAGAGGAATCCTGTGGAAAGTGTGTTCCCTGCCGTGAGGGTGTTCGCCGTATGCGAGAAATCCTCGAGGATATTTGTACCGGAAAAGGTAAGGAAGGGGATGTAGAGCTTTTGGAAAAAATAGCGACTGGCGTGGCGGACGGGTCGCTTTGTGCACTGGGCGGCAGCGCCCCCAATCCGGTGCTTAGCACCATTAGATATTTCCGTGAAGAGTATGACGCACATATCAGGGAGCATCGTTGTCCGGCAGGTGTTTGCAAAGCGCTCGTTACTTATAGTATAGATCCGGAAAAATGTACTGGTTGCGGTTTATGTGTCAAAGTTTGTCCCACGCAGGCAACAAGCGGGGAAAAGAAAAAACCGCATAAAATTGACAACGAAAAGTGTACACGGTGCGGTGCTTGTATTGAAAGTTGTAAATTTGACGCGATAACCGTAAAATAAAAGGTGGGATGGATAATGGTAAATTTGATCATTGACGGTAAAAACGTAAAAGCTGATAAAAATATGATGGTACTGGAAGCAGCGCGAAGTGCCGGCATTGATATTCCTACTCTTTGCGTTCATGAGTCAGTAAGCCGTTCCGGAGCATGCCGACTTTGCGTGGTGGAAATAAAAAAGGGAAGCAGAACTAGAATTGTGACATCCTGTCTTTATCCAGTTGAAGAAGGGTTGGTTGTGGATACAAAAACTGAACGGGTGCAAAATGTGCGTCGCTTGGTGCTGGAACTGTTACTGGCCCGCTGTCCCGAATCCGATGTGCTCTGGAAAATGGCAAAAGAGATGGGTGTGGAACCGCAAACAAGGTTTGCCGTCGACACGGACAAGGGCAAATGCATTTTATGCCGTTCCTGCGTGCGTGTTTGCGAAGAAATTGTAGGGGTGAGCGCTATCGGACTTTTCAACCGGGGGTCGCACAAAACGGTTGGAACGCCTTTCATGGAAAAATCCGATGTTTGCATTGGCTGCGGCGCGTGCGTTTACGTGTGTCCTACCGGGCATATCGAGATGACTTCCGCCGGTGATAAGCGTAAAATATGGGGACGCACATTTAAAATGCAAGCATGTGAAAAGTGTGGTAAGTACTTCGCGCCGATCGATCAGTTGAAATATATTAGCAAGAAAACAGGGACTCCATTGAAAGAAATGATGATTTGTACTAATTGCCGCTAAATAAAAATATTCCCCAGTAGCTCAGTCGGTAGAGCAGATGGCTGTTAACCATCGGGTCCGTGGTTCGAGTCCGCGCTGGGGAGCCAAAAACAAAAAGCCCGTTTTACAAAACGGGCTTTTTGTTTGATGTTTCCTTTTCTTTGTTGGTTGATATTGATAAATAAAGCGGACGATTTTGTTCATTCTGCCCCCATAAACGATTGCATTGACAAGAAAAAATCCTTTTGTTAAACTCAACTATCATAGGTGAAAAAATAACGGTATGGAGGTAAATTATGTCTTCAGTAATGCCTGAATTTATCGATCATAACGGCAAAAAGATTTTTTATCTGAATTTTTCTCACATGGCAAAAAATGATATACCTGTTTTTATGGAAGAGGCAAAAAAAATGGTATCCTCCAACCCTCCTCGTTCTGTTTTATTTCTGGCCGATGTATATAAAATGAGCTTCGATAAAACAACAGTTAAACATTTTGTTGAGTTTTTTAAATTTACCAAGACATATACGCAAAAAACAGCGGTTATTGGCTTGGATAGTATAAAGAAGACATTATATGAAGCAGTTCTTGTTCTCTCCGGCAGGGGCAGCGAAAATATAAGGGTATTCGACGGCCACAATGCGGAAACAAAAGCCAAAGATTGGCTAACGGTAATTTAGCGTATCATAATATAAAGTTATAAGATTAATATTAGTATATCGTCTTATTATCGTCATGTTTTGCTAGATGACGGGAATTATATTTTTTCCTTTATTTGTTTTTGAAACGTATCATTGTTGGCGCTTGTAGTTGGTTTTTGCCTGTTCAACGTTGATTAACCTTATTTTCTTGATGGACCCCCCCCTTTTTTTTGTGGGGTATATTTTCACGCAAAGAGAATAATATGGATAAGATTAATGATTAATATGTTTAGGAAAAAGTTGCTATTTAGAGTTGATGCATATCATAATGTGAGTAGAAAATTGCGAAGGAGCTATATTTGTGATTGAGCAATGGATTAAAGAAATCAAAGAACAATGCGCACCGGAAGAATTGGGTATGATTCTCGTGCATAACGGTATCGTACGGGCGACGTCCAAGAACGGGGGAAAAGTGGTTACAATGAGAACGGTGTATGATCGGTTCAAACTTAATAAAACGATTGTTGCTTTAAAAAAGAAAGAGGGCATTGCTGATATTAGAGCGTGGATTAACGAAGGCGTTTTGCAAATTGGAGACGATATCATGAAAGTCTGTGTTGCTGGGCGTTTTCGGAAGGATGTTTTACCTGTTTTCCAGGAGCTGCTGAGCATAATAAAAACTGATATAATCACGGAAGAAGAATTACAATCCAGCAATGCGCTCTGAGTTGCTGGAAATTATCCTGAGCGTTATTTGATTGACAGATGAAAGTGTTTGCTTTATACTCATGTCGAAAACTAATAAAAATACCTGCCATTTATCTGGTAAAGCGGGATAATGTGAGTAGTTGTTGACGTCCCGGCGGAAATCATCTTAACGGAAAATCAATAAAAGTGTTTAAGGAAAATATAATATGTCACAGCGGGTTATTTATATCACAGAATTTGACATGGATCGTCTGCTGGCTCTGATAGAGGGCATGAGGAGTAACAATACCAAGCCCAAAGCAGATCTTGATTTATTGGAACGGGAACTTTACAGGGCGAAGCTAGTTGAGCCGCAGGATGTGCCGCATGATGTTATAACAATGAATTCAAAGGTATGCATTAAAGATATGCAGTCGGGAGAAAAAACAACCTATTGCGTTGTTTTCCCTTCCGATGCCAATATTACTAAAAACAAACTTTCGGTTTTAGCACCTATGGGTATGGCTCTTCTCGGATATAGAAAAGGTGATATAATCGAATGGAAAGTTCCTTCCGGTGCAAAAAAAATCAAGGTTGAGGAAATCGTATATCAGCCGGAAGCCTCCGGCGACTTCCATCTGTGAAAGATACTGCTTTGCAAGAGAAAGTAAAACAGCAGGCCTATATTTTACGAAAATAAGCCTGCTGTAAGCTGATGATGCTGTTAATCTTTATCCCTTGTATTTGAAAGAGACTCTCAATTTTGCTCGATATTCAGCAACTTTACCATCTTCAATTCTCATGTCGAGTTCTTTTACTTCGGCAACCCTTAGGTCTTCCAAGGTTTTTGCTGCTGTTTCCACCGCTTTTTTTGCCGCGTCTTCCCATGATTTATCGCTACTGCCGATAATTTCGATTACCTTATAAATGCTACTCATGTTTGCCTCCTTTCTTTTTAACTAACGATTAAAAACGAGACAACGACTAAAAACAATACTTCTTCGTTTTACGCTTGTACAAAGTATAGGAATATTAATTTTATCTGTCAACGGAAAAAGGACGATGTGGCAATACAAAAGGGGAAAAAGATAGTTAACTGATAAAAATCTTTTATTTTTAAATAGTTACAATTTACCGTCCAAATTTTCCGATACATCTGTTTTACAATTTCGGCATCTTTGCGCGCCACGGAAAAGCGGTTTACCGCATGAAGGACAGTGGTAGCGCTCGCAGACTGATCGCGCCCATTCAATACTTCCTTTTTGGTCACCGTAACGAGCCACTTTTTCCCGCCAAACAGGTATAGTGTTTTTCATTACCCTTCTTCCTGTAGCCAGACTAAAGTTCTCAATCATGGCACAGGGCCAATCAGCGCACTGGTGGCAGGAATAAAATCTTTTATTTTTAACGCAATTTCTTATTGCGCAGAGACGACAATAACCGTAAAGCTGTTTTGCCGGTGCTTCCTGCATGCAGCCCAAGCATACAGTCTCATCCGGTTTTGTCCCATAAAGATTACCCATTGCCTTACGGAATTTTTCATTATTATCACGCGTGGCGATATAAACCCCGCAAACACCGCAATAAAGACCGCAGGGGGCCATTAAATCCTTATTTTTGATTTCTTCTTCGCTCCAGCCTTTCATAGGGTTTTCCTGCCGCTTTAAATAATTGCTCGTTACAAAAGATAATTATTTTTTAGGCGTTATACCGGAGACCTCTTCGTACATTTCTATTACCGGAGAACCGTCAAGCATCGGACCGATCTTGCCAAAAAGAGCGGTAAAATGAGGCGTTGAACTGTGCTCCTTCAGAGCTTCCTTGTTGGCATATTTTTCATAGAAAAGGAATTTTCCCGCTTCTTTCTTGTGCCGGTGAAGCGTATACATGAGTGTTCCTTTTTCCGTTTCCACTTGAGGAATTATACTTTTCAGCGCCTGTTCAAATTCCTGCTCCATTCCCACTTTTGCTTTCATTATCGCGACAATAACCAGCATCATTGCGCCTCCTTTCTTCATTTTGGAGAGTATATGAAGAAAGAGCCGGTGTGTCAATCCAATATCCATAGATATATAAGACGGTCGCAAAGGCAACCCACGGCTGCCTGATATATAGGGTACCTATATTTTCATACCGCCGTCGCAGAAAATAACTTGTCCGGTAATGAAGGAACTTTCGTCAGACCCGAGAAACAGCGCCAGATTGGCAACATCATCAGGTGAGCCCTTGCGGTTCATGGGAACAAGAAAAGGCAGCATCGCGTCCATCTGCTTAATAGTTTCCGGAGGCATGCTTTTCATCATGTCCGTCCAGATCATTCCTGGAGCAATGGCGTTTACATTTACCCCTTTGGGCCCAAGTTCTTTAGCGGCGGTTTTGGTCATGCCGATGACGCCCGCTTTTGTCGCGGAATAGTTTAGCTGTCCGGCGTTACCCAAAGCACTCGTGGAAGAAATATTTATAATTTTGCCATAGCCCTTTTGGCGCATAATAATTCCCGCGCATTGAATGCCGTAAAAAACACCAGTGAGATTGACGGCGACAACCTGATTCCATTGTTCATCTGTCATTTTATGAAGAATGGAGTCCCGCGTGATTCCGGCGTTGTTTACCATGATGTCCAGTGTGCCGAATTCTTTTACTGCCGTATCTATCGCTTGTTGTACGACGGCGCGTGAGGCCACAGAACCGATAACAGATATTGCTTGGCCTTTCTGCGCTCTAACTTTTTCCACCACGTTTTTCGCGTCCGTTTCGTTGACGTCATTGACAACAATCTTTGCGCCTTCAGCGGCAAAGCGCAGTACAATGCCTTCACCAATACCGCGTCCCGAACCTGTAACCACGGCTACTTTGTCTTTTAATCTCATTTTACCCTCCTACTTTAATAGAATGACCCGTATTTATCTTTAGTTCATAATTTAACCGCTCGGTAATTACAATCAAAAGTTAATATCTTCCAAAAATATTTACTTTTTATTATCTTCAATTTTTAATATAGTGCGTTAAAAGCGAAACAAAGAAGGAAAGGAAAAAGCACCCATGGATATCAAGATAACTATGCGGGAGATTTTTGATAAAGGTCTGGATCTTTCAAAAAAAACATACGAAAAAGCGAAAGAATTTGGGGAAATGGGCATCACGCAGGTAGAAATCGTTACCATGCAGCACAAAATGGCCAAAGAAATAGGCAAGCTGGGAACTATTGCCTACCGGCATTTCTCTAAAGAAAAAACGTCTCTAAAAAAAGATGCCCGAGGCGTGCCCACGCTGGTGAAGAAAATATATAATATCGAACAAAAAATAAAACTCAAAGAAAACGAATTAAAAAAGAAGAAGGCTGGGAAATAATATGTTTCCTCTGTATGTTTCACCTGAATCAATTAAAAATTTTAGAATGGGATTATTTATAAGCCTCTTATATTTATTGCTTATCTGCTTTTTCGCGCGCGGGCTAGCGGTAATGCTTTTAATTCTAGTAAAAAATTAATGAACAAAAAAATATTGCCGAAAGAAACTGCCGCTGAAATAAGCGGCAGTTTCTTTCTTGATAAATGACGATTTTAGAATACTTTATTGAGCTCCACCCCCGGTAACAAAACCCTTGGACGGGGGCCCCGTATCCGCGGGTGTGCCGGCAATCTGCGCCAGATAAGCGGCGCCGAGTTTTTTGAGGTGGTCAGTCACATTATCAAAATAATTAAAATGCGCCTGCTCCTCTTCGGTGATTGTTTCGAAAAGTTTCATGCTGACGCTGTCACCGTTTTCCCGGCAGACCAGAAGGAACTTATTATAAGCGTCGATGGTGTCATCTTCCAGTTTGGCGTCAAAAGGAAAAACAATGTCGACTTTTTGCGCTTTTATCACTTTGCCGTCAACTTCTGTCGTCGGCTCGCCGCCAAGTTCCTTAATCCGCTCGGCAAACATCTCCGCATGACGCATTTCATCAATAGCAATAAGCTTTACTTTAGCGGCCAAATCTCCGTAATCCATATCGTCCAGATTATAATGCTGGTTCATATATTGATGAATGGCGTAAAGTTCCATTGCTCTGGCTTTGTTCAATACATCAATGACTTTTTTCTTCTTCATTTCCCGTGAATTCTGCGCCATAAAAACCCCCTTTCTAAGGTTGGAATATGTTATCCCGCCACATGTTGTGGCAAATTCTCTGCCCGTGGTTTGAAAAATCTAGTGATTCAAAAAAAGGTTCATACATAATTCTTTGCTTATTCATTGATAGGCAATAATGCTTATTGAAGTATAAAAATTTACTTTTTGCCTGTCAATGCAATTATAAGAAGTAAAAAAACCTTATTGTATTTCAATAGAATGGTGTTTAATATACGTAACATGCTGTAATTAATCGGAAGTAATTACAGCACGAAAAATCCGGCCATCGGGCGTTTGTTCCTGTATCTCATTTTTTTCAAAAGTCATATGGGTAAGAGTGGCCTTTACTTTTTTGTTTTTTGTCGATCCAATAACCTCTTCGATTGTTTCAAACTGACATAACTCTTCTAAGGTAACGATGGTAGGTGCCACCATAAAAAATTTCTGCTCGCTGTATTTTTGTAGCGCTTGCGCAGGATTTATCCACACGTGCTTAATTACTTCATCTCCATCGTGCAAAGCATTTTGATTTTCTGGCATCTCGGTAACAAAAAATCTTGTATCATAACGCAGAGGGGAAAGTTCCGGCGTAATCCAATGAGAGAAATAGTGCAGCCGGTCGAAGGCGGGCATGAAATTTTCTTTTTTAAGCATATTCACGAATTTGAAATTGCCGTTGTTGATAGCTGTTCTGTATTCGCGTAGCTTCTGTTTTGTTTTTTCATGACTGAAAGAAGGAATAGTTCCATCGCTTTTATAGGCGAGTAACAGTCCTGCCTCTTCAAAAGTTTCCCGTATGGCGGCAATCCAGATGCCTAAGGCCGCTTGTGACGAAGATATCTCTTCCAGGACAGACTTGGCCTTTACCAAGTCATCTTTATTGCAATAATTTTCTATGTTCGGAAGACAATCATCGCGCTCAACTTTACCACCGGGGAAAACGTAAGCACTTGGTACAAAAACGCTTTTTGAGTTTCTGAGCACCATCAGAACTTCAAATTTCGGAGTTGCTTTATTTGTGGTTCTTCTCAGAAGAATTACTGTGGATGCATCCAATAGAGCAACAGTCATTTTCACCTCTCGGCGTTTGATAAAAGAACATATGACAAGCTCTCAGACATGTCAACCAAAGGTGTTGACATAACGAAAATGTGACAAATCACAAAATAATGCCGGCGGCAAATTAAGGTGAAGTGAAAATATTAAGAATCGATTAATGCCAGAAACTGTTTTTTCTCGATAAGAGAATTTTTCCCAATTGCTATTTTGAAATATTCCAACATTAGCTCTTCGATTATCTGTTCTTTGGGTATTTTATCGTAAGCGTCAGTTTTTTTTGTTTGACCTTCTCTGATTTTACCGCTCTGAACAGCTAATGATTTTTGAGCCTGCTGCAGAACAGCATATTTTTGCTTTAAGTCGTAACTGGGCAAAGCAGCAAGCCGCTGATAAACGGAGGCAATTTGTTCAACTGATGGTAGTTTTGATGATTCCATAATTAATCTGAAATTACGCGCGTACCTTTTCATTCCGATAATGATGTGCTCTGTTTGCGCAAAATTTATTCCAGACCATCCTGCCCTAATCCACTGGAACATACCGCTGCGCACCATGGGTTGAGAAGTTCCAACTTCCACGTAAACCCCCACGGAGAAAAAATCATAGATATAAGATTTCACCCAGCCCAAACCTGTTTTAGCCGAACCCGGTTCGTTCGAATAATAATAATTCCATTCATCATCTTTACCGATGATTACCCCTTTTTTGCCGATATTGGACTTGTCAACTTGTTTGGAGATGGTAATAAGAACTTGTTTGCCTTTATGACTGAGCAAAATAAAAGTTCTCTGTAAATCATATTCGTAGTAAACACCGGTAGTAAGATCCGGTGTAATGGCATCGTGCTGCATTCCGCGGATAACGACGGGTTTAGTTGCCGGTAATATCGTACTCCAGTCGGCGGGTATTTTTTGTGTCTGCGCTGACGATCCGTTCCATATAGAGTAGCGTAGCGAAGTCGGACTGGTAAGCGCTGATGGAATTTGTTTATTGTAGGAGTATTTGAGAAAATTGGTAAAGTTTACCGCTGTATCAAATTCATAATAAGCTCCGGTGGCCTCCCATGTTTTGGGAAGGGCCGCTTCTTTCATCGGCTTGTTTTTTAGTACATATTCGACGAGAGTGGCCACGGCATGCTCGTCGAGTTCGCTTTTCGGTTCTTGACAAAACTTGACAAGTTTAATTGCCGCTGCGGGGACGGTGTCAGATGTATCTAAAAAAGAAAGAGCACAAGCTGATTGAAGCCAAAACGGTGTAAACAATAAAACGGCAAGCGCCACTAACAGCAACCATAAACCACGGAGATAATTATTATTCATTAATATACAATCACATTCCTTGCGGCAGAACAAAGTCCTCAATGACGCATTTAACCGTTTTGCGCAAAAAAATATTTACCCATGTACGTGTTGCCTATGATTATTTATCATTTTGATAATATACAGAGACAACAAAGATTTTCTTAACTATCATAATTATTAAATTAATTCAATTGATATAAATTCCTCATCTGCTTGATTTATCTTATATATTATCATAAGTATTAGTGCGGTTTTCTAAAGAAATATGACGTATTGTAAGGAGAAAAGCCTAAAAAATGAAGAAAGCAAAACGCTCAGCGAGATGTCCACTTGATAAAATTCGCATTTTGGATTTGACGAGGCTTTATCCGGGTCCGTTAGGGACGATGATGCTGGCAGACATGGGCGCGGAAGTAATAAAAATCGAAGATATTAATAACCCGGATTATATGCGTTACTATCCTCCGTATTTGCGTACGGAATCCGCGGGTTTTCTGGCTGTAAACCGTTCCAAACGCAGCGTCGCTATAAATCTCGGCACAAAAAAGGGCGTGGAACTTTTTTTCTTGCTGGTAAAAACAGCGGATGTCGTGATCGAACAATTCAGGCCGGGTATTATCGATAAAATGGGCATTGGCTACAAAAATGCCCGAAAAATAAAAAAAGACATTATTTATGTTTCCCTCACGGGATATGGCCAAAAAGGTCCTTACGCGATGCAGGCGGGGCATGATATAAATTATATCGGATATTCCGGCATACTTGCCTCAACTGGCACGAAGGAAACTGGTCCTGTTATCCCCGGCGCGCAAATCGCGGACGTTGCTGGCGGCGCGTACATGACCATCATCGCCTGCTTGAGCGCTCTTTGGGCAAGAGAAAAAACCGGGTGGGGACAACAAGTTGATATTTCCATGCTTGATGCTATTCTGCCGCTCATGACTTTGCAAATGGCTCATTATCAGGCTGTGGGAATTTTACCGGAGGCGGGACAGGCGGCTTTGTCCGGGGGGCTGGCCTGCTATAACGTCTATCAATGTGCCGACGGAAAATACGTTGCGTTGGGTATTTTGGAAGAAAAATTCTGGAAAAATTTTTGTGAGGTGATGCGGCATTCCGAATGGTTGGACAGACAGTTTGTTGTTGGGGAGGAGGCGGATAAGCTGCGTGGGGAAATCTCCGCCCTGTTTCTCACAAAAACCAGAGATGAATGGATTATCGCCGCCGCTGATCATGATATCTGCCTAACACCAGTTGTGGAAATTGCCGAGATAGAAAACAATTATCATTTACAGACACGCAATATGATTATCGAACAAAAACATCCCGCCTGTGGAAAAATCAAAGGTTTTGGCGTGCCCCTTAAATTTTCACGAACGCCGGCAAAGCCAGGAATGCCCGCTCCTTCTTTGGGTAATGACACTCAAGCCATTTTGAAAGAACTTGGTTACAGTAAATCAGATATAAAAACTTTTCAGGAAGAAGGCGTAATCCTTGTTCCTGAAAATTCTAAAAAATAAAATCCCGATTACAAAAAATATTTATTCAAAATCAGGCGCGTCACGTTCATTGTTTCTTTTTAAACAAATCGTGAATGTCGTCCAGCACCTTTCCTCTTTCTTCTCCCAAGAGCTCCTTGCCGGCTTTGACACCCGCCTCCGTTAAAATGCCGCCCGCGGATTTCGCCACGATATTGCCCAGGGAATTAAGCTGCGGATGCACCAGGCTGATATTTGTTTTTGAAGTCGTTCCGCCAACTTTAAATTTCAAGTCGATCATATTATCCTTATTCAGCATGGGTTGCATTGCGGCTTCAGCGAGCTGATTGGTATCAGTATATTTTTTGACTTCTGGATTCTTAATCGCCGCGTCTATTTTTTTGGTCAGCCCTTCTTTCACCTTGTCGTTAATTTCTTTTTGCATAATCATGTTTAAATTTATATCCAACGCTTTAGAGTTGGTATTCATCGCGCCGTCAAAAAGAAATTTGGCTTCCTTAAGAATAAATTTCCCGTTGGTCAGCTTGGCATTGCCAGCTTTGTAAAGCAAATCAACGCCATTTTCCCGGGCATTACTCCATTGCTGTTTGCTTTTCAAAAAGGAAATATATTGCCCAAGATAATCACCCAGAATGGGAATCGTCGCGATAGAATTAAATATCTGCAGGCCGGTAATTTCTCCGTCCGGAATGGCAAGGTGAAGAATCGCTTCCGGCTCCAGCAGGCGGGTTTTTAAATCAAAAGGTATGAGCTTCCCGACAGCGTCCATCTTGATATCGAAATTCTGCACACTGCCCGTTTTCATCGGCCCGACCGTTTTGAGCCCCATCCCAAATTTTAACTTAATCTCATCTTTATTTGCCAAATCTTTCGGATCAACATTTATGTTGTAAGCCAAGGTATCAAGTTTATAAATCTGGAAAGTCTGCCCGAGCTTGCCATCATAGTAATTGATGGTGCCGTTTTTCACGCCAACTTCTCCCACTTTAATGGCGATAGGCAGATTATCGGCACTGAGTGGCTTTGCGGGCTCTTTAACTTGTTCTTTTTGTTCTTGGAGTGGTTTTTTATCTTTCGGTTTCAGCAAATCGTCTATGCTCAGCACGCCCCCTTTGTTGCGCGAAAGGTTTATTACCGGCTGATACAAAACAAGTTCCTTGAGATCAAATTGTCTTTTGAGTAAGGGCAGGAACCTGACTTTAAAACGCAGGGCTTCCATGCTGGCGAAAACGTCGTTTGCCGCTACCGGTTTTCCCTGCAAACTGGATAGTTGTTGGGGAGTTTTGAAATTGGAGATGGCCACCTCTTTTATTTCAATTCCCGAGACAATAGGAAAAATGCTCACATCTATATTTTCTATAGATACTTGGCGGTTCAATGTTTTGGACATTTGCGCGGCGATAAAACCTTTGTCCACTTTCAGCATAATGATGATGCCGGCAATGGCGATAAATAAAAAAAACGCGGCGATTAAAGAGGCCCCTATAATAATTATTTTTTTGAGCATGTCTTTTCCCTGCCTTTCTTTGAATTTTGGCTAGGTTTTGTTTAAAGGTAAAAAATATCATCAAACCATTACGCGACATCTCTAATATAGGAGAAAAAAAGACAAGAGTCAACAACAGGATCAATATGGTGTTTGATTTTGATTAGTAATGTGATAAAATTATCAATATTTAATGTTAATATGAGATGAAATCACCAATGCTTTTAAATAAAAGCAAGTGAACAGTCGTATTACTTGTATTACCTTTGTATGATCATTGAAAAAATGTTGGTTGAGAAAGCAAAAATTATTTTGTTAAAAAAATGGTTGTATTGCATAAAATAAAGCAGTAATCATATAAAAATTATTCGAAATATATATTTTAAGAGAGCATTGATCTTTGAACTGAGAATGGATCGATTTCTTGGTGAGCCTACTCTACCCGATCATGGTCAATAAGAAATGGGTCAGGGACACAAAAAAGTTTTTTCACGATATTTGCCATTATAAATAATGGCGTAATTTTGTAAGATGAATTTTTTAAAAAGTAGAAAATTATGGAGAGATTTCAATGAAAACAAAAAAACAACTTCTTCAAGAAATCAGTGATTTAAATAAGAAACTAAACGAGTTATTAAGACGCGAATCTGAAAGTACCCGCATTATAGAAATACTTAGAGGGTCCGAACAAGAAAAAAAGGCTATCTTGGACGCAATGTTCGATTGCGTTGTGTTGGTAGATGATAATTTGTCTATTCTTTGGACAAATAAAGAAGTAACTAAACATTTTGGAATGAGCACCGATGAGCTAAAAGGGAAATATTGTTATGTTCTCTTCCATGGCAAAAACAAGCCGTGTGAGAATTGTATTGCGCTTAAAGCGTTGAATTCGGATGAAATACTTACACGATATGATGCGTCATTTTTGGGTAGAAGATGGATGACTCGTTATTATCCTCTAAAAAGTGAAAAAAAAATACTTACTGTATACACGGATATAACAGAAAATAAAGCGATGAAGGAAGCACTTTATAAGGAACAGGCACACAAAGATCTTATATTAGCCCAATTGATTCAGAGCGAGCAAAAATATAAAAAGCTTTTTGAAGATTCAAAAGATGCCATATTTGTTATTAATAAAGGAGGGAAAATTATTGAAGCAAATCCTTCTTTTCTCAATCTATTTGATTTAACTAAGCAGGAATTGTTTAGCCTTGATGCTTGGAAATATATTTTTGGTGATGAAGATGTTGATTTTATTGATAAAATAAACAAAGAAAAAGCTATTGTTGATTACTCGGTTCAAATCAAAAAGAAAAATAGTACAATAATTAATTGTTTGCTGACTATTACATTAAAATATGGACAAGATGGAAGTATATGGGGGTATCAGAGTATAATTCGTGATATTACCGAAAAAAAGAAATTAGAAAAAGAAGTTTTGGAAGCTACTGAGTGTGAAAGGTGGACAATAGGTCTGGAGTTGCATGATAGTTTGGGACAGCTTTTAACGGGGATTGCTCTGAAAAGCAAGTCAATTGCACAAGATCTTGAAAAGGTATGGGACTACCCCCAGTTATAGTGCCACTGCGCATTAGGGTTTTTCAATAACATAGT